>JAABUQ010010548.1_pt1 | contig 12061 bp, 7 predicted proteins | sample 5560001 | NCBI WGS metagenome assembly JAABUQ01 (sample SAMN10711888, study PRJNA513371) | rock metagenome | isolation source: Antarctica rocks | place: Antarctica: Victoria Land, Finger Mt nord | collected 2015-12-18
CGGGCCGTCCGGGTCCGGCTCGTCCAAGTCCGGGCGGGACGAGGCGTATTCCGCCAGGGATATCGAGGTTCTGGAGGGGCTGGAGCCGGTGCGGCGCCGGCCCGGCATGTATATCGGCGGCACCGACGAGCCCGCGCTGCACCATCTCGCCGCCGAGATCATCGACAACGCCATGGACGAGGCGGTCGCCGGCCACGCGAGCCTGATCGAGGTGGCGCTCGGCACGGGGAACTGGCTGACGGTGCGTGACAACGGCCGCGGCATCCCGGTCGATCCGCACCCCAAGTTCAAGCCGCTCAGCGCGCTGGAAGTGATCCTGACCACCCTGCACTCGGGCGGCAAGTTCGGCGGCCGGGCCTACGCCACGTCGGGTGGCCTGCACGGGGTGGGCAGCTCCGTCGTCAACGCGCTGTCCGAGGTGATGGAGGTCGAGGTCGCCCGCGACCGCGCGCTCTGGCGGCAGAGCTACGCCCGCGGCAAGGCGACCTCCAAGCTGGTGAGCGCCGGGGCGGTGCAGAACCGGCGCGGCACCAGCGTCCGCTTCAAGCCCGATACGGCGATCTTCGGCGAGCTGCGGTTCAGCCCGGAGCGGCTGTACCGGTTCTGCCGGTCCAAGGCCTACCTGTTCCGCGGCGTGCGCATCCGCTGGAGCTGCGATCCTGGCGTGCCGCGCGCGGCCAAGGACCCGGCGCCGGACGAGGCGGTGCTGCACTTCCCGGGCGGGCTGCGCGACAGCTTGCAAGAGGATATCGGCGACGCGGACCGCGCCGTGCCGCAACTTTGGGCCGGGGAGGCGGAGCTGCCGCCCTCCGGGAGCGACGGATCGGAACCGGCCGGCCGCGTGGAGTGGGCCGCCGCCTGGCTCGAAACCGCCGACGGGTTCCTGCACTCCTACGCCAACACGGTGCCGACCCCGCTCGGCGGCACGCACGAAGCCGGCTTGCGGGCGGCCTTGCTGAAGGGCCTGCGGGCGTGGGGCGAGCAGCGCGCCAACAAGCGGGCCGCGCAGATCGTCGCCGAGGACGTGCTTGGGCCGCTGGCGGCGAAGCTGTCGCTGTTCATCCGCGAGCCGCAGTTCCAGGGCCAGACCAAGGAGAAGCTGACCAGCGCCGATGCCGCGCGCCTGGTGGAGACGGCGTTGCGCGACCGCTTCGACCACTGGCTCGCGGGCGACCCCGCCACCGCGGACAACCTGCTCGCCTTCGTGATCGACCGGGCCGAGGAGCGGCTGCGCCGCCGCGAGGCCAAGGACACGCCGCGCAAGTCGGCGACGCGGCGGCTGCGGCTGCCGGGCAAGCTGACCGACTGCACGCGCGAGGACGCGGCGGCGACCGAGATCTTCCTCGTCGAAGGCGACAGCGCGGGCGGCTCGGCCAAGCAGGCCCGCTCGCGCGAAAACCAGGCGGTGCTGCCGCTCAGGGGCAAGATCCTCAACGTGGCGAGCGCGAGCACCGAGAAGCTGCGGCAGAACCAGGAATTGAAGGATCTCGTCGAGGCGCTCGGCTGCGGCGTCGGCGACCGGTTCGACCGCGCCAAGCTGCGCTACGGCCGCGTCATCATCATGACGGATGCCGACGTGGACGGCGCGCACATCGCGTCGTTGCTGATCACCTTCTTCTACCGCGAGCTGCCGGAGCTGGTCCGGCACGGCCACCTCTATCTGGCGCAGCCGCCGCTGTATCGGCTGACGCAAGGGGCGCGGACGGTGTACGCGATGTCCGACCCCGACCGCGAGCGCAAGTTGAAGACGTTCAAGCCGGGCGCCAAGGTCGAGGTCAGCCGGTTCAAGGGGCTAGGCGAGATGCCGCCCGCCGCGCTGAAGGAGACCACGATGGATCCGGCGAAGCGGACCTTGCTGAAGGTGCTGGCGCTGCCGGAGGACCGGGCGCGCACCAGCGAGCTGGTCGAGAGCCTGATGGGCCGGCGACCGGAGCTGCGCTACCAGTTCATCCAGGAGCATGCGCGCACGGTGGAAGAGGTGGACGTGTGATCGCCGGACGGCCTTTTCGCGCTGTTTCCATCGTCATGGCCGGGCTTGACCCGGCCATCAACCTGCAGCCCAGACGGATTTGCGTGGCTCTCCGTCATGCCCGGGTCGAGCCCGGGCATGACGGAGAGGAAAGGTCATGGCGGAACCGCCCTCGCTGAAGGCCGAACTCAGCCGGCGACGTTGCCGGCCGTCCTGTGCGTCTCCACCACCGTCTCGCCGGCGACGTCGCCGGCCGCCTTGCGGGTCGCCTGCACCGCCTCCTTCGCCGCTTTCGCCATCAGGCCGCTGTCATTGGCGATGGTCACGAAGCGGAACCCCATGCCGATCATCCGCGCCGCGTAGGCCGCGCTGCCGTTGTGCAATCCGGCGAACAGGCCGCGCTTGCGGGTGGCGGCGACCAGCTTCTCGTAGATGCCGAGGATCTGCGGCTCCTCGCGGTCGAGGATCGGGATCAGGCCGAGCGAGAAGCCGAGATCGGACGGGCCGACATAGATGCCGGAGATGCCGGGCACGTCCAGGATGGCGTCGATGTTGTCGATCGCCTCCTGCGTCTCGATCATCGGGATGACCATGATCTCGTCGTTCGCCGTGGTCTGGTACGAGCTGGCCTCGCCGTACATCGCGGCGCGGATCGGGCCGTTGCTGCGTTTGCCGGCCGGCGGGTACTTGCTGTACGAGACGAGTGCCTTGGCCTCGGCGGGCGTGTTCACCATCGGGCAGATCACGCCCATGGCGCCGCCGTCGAGCACCTTGCCGACGATGCCGGGCTCGTTCCAGGGCACGCGGACGAGCGGCGTGACCGGGTGGGCCTGCATCGCCTGGAAGCAGGCGACCATCGAGAGGTAGTCCTGCACGCCGTGCTGCATGTCGACCGTGACGCTGTCCCATCCGCACTGCGCCATGACTTCGGCGGAGAAGCCGGAAGGGATTGCGAGCCAGCCGTTGACCGCCGCCTTGCCCGATGCCAATCGCTGTTTGAGCTGGTTCGCCATGACGCCGTTTCCTCGTGGTCTGATCTGAGGCGCACGCTAGGCGGGGGGCGGCAGGTGCGTCAACGCGGGCGCGGTCGATGGTCTGTTCGGAACAGGACATTGCCGACCCAACCGGGCCTCGTATCCGGCCGAATAGAGCCCGGATCCGGGCAATAAGTATGCGTGCATGAGCCCGGATCCGGGCAATAGGAGGCGGCATGACAGCCCAGATCGGGGCAATAATCGAGGCCGCCCGGGGCTTCCTGGGCGAGCGGATCACCACCAACGCGGCGCTGCGCGAGCACCACTCGCACGGCCAGGACACCCAGCCGCCGCAGCTGCCCGACGCGGTCGCCTTCGTCGAGACCTCGGAGGAGGCGGCCCGCCTGCTGGCACTCTGCCATGCCGAGCGGGTACCGGTGGTGCCCTGGGGTGCGGGCACCTCGCTCGAAGGCCACGTGACGCCGGTGCGCGGCGGCATCACTCTCGATCTGTCGCGCATGACCCGCATCCTGCAGGTCAGCCAACCCGACATGGATTGTCGGGTGGAGGCCGGGGTGACGCGCGACCAGCTCAACACGCATCTGCGCGACCAGGGGCTGTTCTTCCCGGTCGATCCCGGCACCGCTCTCTGCACCCTGGGCGGCATGTGCGCGACCCGCGCCTCGGGCACCAACGCGGTGCGCTACGGCACCATGCGGGACAACGCGCTCGGCCTCACCGTGGCCTTGGCGGACGGGCGGGTGATCCGCACCGGCGGGCGGGTGCGCAAATCCTCCACCGGCTACGACCTCACCCGGCTGTTCGTCGGCTCCGAGGGCACGCTCGGGGTGATCACCGAGATCCAGCTGCGGCTGCACGGCATCCCGGAGGCAACCTCGGCGGCGACCTGCCAGTTCGACACCTTGCGCGGCGCGGTCGAGAGCGTCATCGCCATCCTGCAGAGCGGCATCCCGGTGGCGCGGATGGAGCTGCTGGACGAGGTGCAGACGGCGGCCTGCATCGCGTACTCCAAGCTGGAAGGGCTGCAGCCGCTGCCCAGCCTGTTCTTCGAGTTCCACGGCACCGACGCCGGCGTGGCCGAGCAGGCGGGCCAGGCGGAGGCGATCGCCGCCGAGTTCGGCGCGCAGGGCTTCCGCTGGGCGGCCGACCCGGCGGAACGGCAGAAGCTCTGGCAGGCGCGGCACGACGCGCTGTGGGCGGTGCTGGCGCTCAAGCCGGGGCACCGCAACTTCGTGACCGACAGCGTGGTGCCGATCTCGCGCATGGACGAGGCGATCCTCGGCACCCAGGCGGACATTCGCGCCTCGGGGCTGACCGCGCCGATCGTCGGCCATGTCGGCGACGGGAATTACCATACGGTGATCCTGGTGCCGCCGGAGCCGGGCGGCCTCGAGCGCGCCTGGGAGCTCGACAAGAAGATCGTCGCCCGCGCGCTCGACCTCGGCGGCTCGTGCAGCGGCGAGCACGGGGTCGGGATCGGCAAGCGCGAGTTCCTCGAGCGCGAGCACGGGACGGAGGCGCTGGCGGTGATGCGCTCGATCAAGACGGCGCTCGACCCGCGCGGGATCATGAACCCGGGCAAGGTCTTCCTCAACTAAGCGGAGCGAGCGACCGAGAGGCGCAAGGTCGCCGCCGATCGGCGTGGCATACCCTCCCGGGGTATGCTATGCGGCACCCATGACGCATACGGTGCGGGAAAAACACAAGCTGCTGGCCCGGGTGCGCCGCATGAAGGGCCAGGTCGAGGCGATCGAGCGCGCGCTCGAGGCCGAGGCCGGCTGCGAGCGGGTGCTGCACCTGATCGCCGGCGTGCGCGGCGCGATGGCCGGGCTGATGGCCGAGGTGGTCGAGGACCACGTCCGCACGCATCTCGTGGACCCCGACACCCATCCTGGCGCGCTCAACGCCGATGCTGCCGAGCAGTTGATGGACGTCGTGCGCACCTACCTGAAATGAGGGGCTGACATGGACGGCGTCGTTGCACCCCCACCGCCTCTCGGCCACAGCCACGTCTTCCTCGGCGCCGGTCACGAGACGGCCGAGCGCCGCACCTGGGTCGTGATCGCGCTGTGCGGCGCCATGATGGTGCTGGAGATCGGGGGCGGCCTGCTGTTCGGCTCCATAGCGCTCGTCGCCGACGGGCTGCACATGAGCACGCACGCCGGCGCGCTGCTGCTCGCCGCCCTGGCCTACAGCTACGCCCGCAAGCTCGCCGCCGATCCGCGCTTCAGCTTCGGCACCGGCAAGCTCGGCGACCTCGCCGGCTTCACCAGCGCCATCGTGCTCGCCATGATCGCGTTGCTGATCGGCTACGAGGCGATCAGCCGGCTGTTCGCCCCGGTCCCCATCCACTTCGCCGAGGCGATACCGATCGCGGCGCTCGGCCTCGCCGTGAACGTCGCCAGCGCCTGGCTGCTGAGCGGCGGCCAGCATCACCATCACGGCCACGGCCACGGCCACGGGCATGGACACGAGCACGGGCAGGAGCATGGCGGGGCGCAGCGCATCGAGACGCCGGGCGGCGCTTTGCTGCTGAGCGTGTTCGAGGACGGCGTGCCCCCCGTCTTCCGGCTCCGCGCCGAAGCCGGGCCGCCGCCGGTCGCCGACGCACTCACGATTGAAACGGTGCGGCCGGACGGCGCGCGCCAGGTGTTCGCCCTGGCCCAACGCGGCGGTTGGCTCGAGAGCGTCGAGGTGATCCCCGAGCCGCACGCCTTCGTCGCGCATGTGCGCGTCGCCGGCCAGGACTACCCGGTGGCGTTCGAGGAGCACGAGCATGGCGACGGCGCGGCGCATCGCGACAACAACATGCGGGCGGCCGTGATCCACGTCCTCGCGGACGCCGCGGTTTCAGTGCTGGTCATCGTCGGGCTGCTGCTGGCGCGTGCCTTCGGCTGGCTATGGATGGACCCGCTTGCCGGCATCGTGGGCGCGTGTGTCATCGCGAGCTGGTCGTGGGGGCTGATACGCGACACCGGCGCCATCCTGCTCGACATGGTGCCGGACCGGAAGATGGCCGACGGCGTGCGCCAGGTGATCGAGAACGAGGGCGACCGCCTCGCTGACCTGCACCTCTGGCGGCTCGGGCCGGGACACCTCGGCGCCATCGTCGCGGTGGCGACGGCGCGCAAGCGGGGGCCGGAGTTCTACCGCGCCCGGCTTGCCCGCTTCCCGTCGCTGTCGCATCTCACGATCGAGGTGCAGCAGGCGTCCTGAGCCTGCCACCCGCGCCTGCTACTTGGGGCGATCCGGGTCGTAGATCCGCAGCATCCAATGCGACAGCGAGAGCAACGCGAACGGCACAACGCCGAGCGCCACGAGCAAGCCGACGGCGAGGCTCGGCGGGCTGATCGCCAGGAACCAGAACAGCAGCCCGGCCAGGAAACCAAGCCAACCCGCGTAGACCGCGATCCAGAGGAACGGGTACGAGGTGACCCCCCGCCATCGCTCCCAGCGTGTCGGCTGCACCGCCGGCCGGCGCGCTCAGGCGGCCGCGCGGAAGGTCCGCGGGACGCCGGCCTTCTCGACCTGGCCATGCATCGGCTCGTCGGGCAGGCCCTCGCGCAGGATCGCGCGGGCGGCGAGCAGCCGCTCGATGTCGATGCCGGTCGCGAACCCCATGCTCTCCAGCATGAAAACCACGTCCTCGGTGACGATGTTGCCCGAGGCGCCCGGCGCGTACGGGCAGCCGCCCAGGCCGGCGAGGCTCGAGTCGAAGGCGCGGATGCCCTCCTCCAACCCGGCGAGCGCATTGGCGATGCCGAGCCCGCATGTGTCGTGCAGATGCAGGGTGGTGAGCTTCGAGCCAATCTCCGCCCGCACCGCGCGCACCACTTGCTTGATCTGCGCCGGGTGGCCGTAGCCGACCGTGTCGGCGAGCGCCACCTCGTCCACCCCGGCTTGCGCGAGCCCGGCGGCGACGCGGACCACCTGCTCCGTCGTCACCACGCCGTCGATCGAGCAGCCGAACGCGGTCGAGCAGCCCGCCACCACCGGCATCCGGCGATCCTGGCCGCGCAGCCACGCCACCACGCTCGCGACCTCGGCGATCTGCTGGTCCACGGTGCGGTTGAGGTTGGCGCGGCTGTGCCCCTCGCTCACGGAGACCGGGATGCTGATCTTGTTGGCGCCGGTATGGAACGCGTTCTGCGCCCCGCGCAGGTTGGGCGCCAAGGCCTGCACCACGAGGCCGGGCACTTCGAGCGAGCGGCGCACCACCTCCTCGGTATCCGCCATCTGCGGGATCACGCGCGGCGGCACGAAGCTGCCCACCTCGATCTCCGGAACCCCGGCCGCCGCGATCGCGGCGATCCAGCGGATCTTGACGGCGGTCGGCATGTGGCCCTTGGCGATCTGCAACCCGTCGCGCGGGCCGACCTCGCAGATGCGGACGGTTTCCTTCATTGGCAAATCTCCCTGGGAACGGGCGTGCAACCGGAATTAGGCCGGCGGGCAAGCCGCCGAAACGAGGGTCGGGTGGACTCACGCAAACAGGGCGCGCGGGCCGCGTCAACCATCTCCCTCGCGGAGCGGCCATTCCTGTCGTGAGCAGGGTTGCAGCAACGCCCCCAGCCGGTTGACCGGCTCGGTTGACCATCAACTCCCCCGCATTCAGTATCCCGCCGCGCCAAAGCGCCAATGCTTGTGCTTCCGCCTTGCGCCCCCCAATTCCTCGTCCGCGATTGGGCACGGGCCGCGCTCCTAGGGTTTTAAAAAGGTTCTTGCATGACGCTGCGTGCCGTCGCTGCCCTGCTGACTGGTGCCCTGCTGCTGAGCCACCCCGCCCTGGCGCAGCCGGGAGGGCCGGGCGGCGGCCCGCCGCCCGCGGTCGGCGTCGCCGCGGTCCGAAAGCAGGCGATCACCGAGAGCTCCGCCTATGTCGGACGCATCCAGGCCATCGACCGGGTGGACCTGACGGCGCGGGTCACCGGCTTCGTCGAGCAGCGGCTGTTCACGGAGGGCACTGAGGTCAAGCAGGGCGACCTGCTCTACAAGCTGGAGCGGGCGCCGTTCGAGGCGGCCGTGCAGCAGCAGGCGGCGGCCGTGGCGCAGTACAGCGCGCTGTTGCAGAATGCCTCGATCACCCTCGGCCGCGCCCAGTCGCTGCTCAGCACCCCGGCCGGCCAGCGCTCGACGGTCGACGACGCCAAAGCGCAACAGGGCTCGCAAGCCGCCCAGCTCGCCTCGGCCCAAGCACAGCTGCGGCAGGCGCAGATCAACCTCGACTACACCGAAATCCGCGCGCCGGTGAGCGGGAAGATCGGTCAGACGCGGTTCACCCCGGGCAACGTCGTGTCGCCGAGTTCCGGGGCCCTCGACACCATCGTCAGCCAGGACCCGATGTACGTGGAGTTCCCGATCGCCGCCCGCGCCCAGCTCGAGCTGGAGAAGCGCTACGCCGACAAGGGCGGCATGAGCGCCGTGGTCATCAAGCTGCAGCTCGCCGACGGCAGCGAGTACGGCCAGAACGGCAAGGTCGATTTCATAGCCCCCACGATCGCGGCGAACACGGATACGATCGTGTTGCGGGCGACGATCCCCAACCCGCCGCGGCGACCGGCTGCTGCCGGGGAGCCGGTCGACCGTCCGCTCATCGACGGCATGTTCGTGACCGTCATGGTCCAGGGCGTCGAGCCGGTGCAGGCCCTGGCGATCCCGCGCGTCGCCATCCTTTCGGATCAGCAGGGCAACTACGTCTACGTGGTCAACACCCGGAACATCGCCGAACGGCGCCAGGTGCAGCTCGGCCAATCGACGCCGATGACGGCGGTGATCGCGTCGGGCCTCCAGGAGGGCGAGAACGTCGTTGTCGACGGCATCCAGCGCGTCCATCCCGGCCAGCCGGTCACGCCGGGACCGGCCGGGCAGCCGCCTCCGGGCGCACCGCGACCGGGCGCTCCCGGCAGCACCGCCGCTGCGGGCGCTGCCACCAGCAGCCCCGCCAACGCGACCCCGTTGAGCGGCACCCCTGCGGCCAGCGCAGGGGGCAGCAGCAGCGGCGGCGGCTCGTCCGGACGTTGAACGACAAGGCGCTGCACCGATGATCTCCTCCGTCTTCGTCGACCGTCCCAGGCTTGCCATCGTCATCGCCATCGTGATGACGCTTGCCGGGCTGCTGTCGATGCTCCGCATCCCGGTCGCTCAGTTCCCCGACATCGTGCCGCCGCAGGTGCAGGTCTCGACGACCTACCCGGGCGCCTCCGCCGCGGTGGTCGAGGCCACGGTCGCGCAGCCGATCGAGGCGCAGGTCGTCGGCGTCGACAAGATGATCTACATGAAGTCCAACAGCGCGAACGACGGCAGCTACGGCCTGACCGTCAGCTTCGAGCTGGGGACCGACCCCGACATCAACACGGTCAACGTCAACAACCGCGTGCAAACGGCGCTCGCCAAGCTCCCCCCGGAGGTCTCGCGCCAGGGCCTGACGGTGCAGAAGCGCTCCTCGGCGATCCTCGAGTTCCTGCAATTCTACAGCGAGGGCGGCAAGCAGGACCCGCTGTTCATCAGCAACTACGTCACCATCAACGTCCTCGACACCCTCTCCCGGACGCCGGGGGTGGGCCAGGCCTTCCTGTTCGGCAAGCTCGACTACTCGATGCGGATCTGGTTCGACATGGACCGGCTGGTGAGCCTCAACATGTCGCCGTCCGAGATCATGACGGCGATCCAGCAACAGAACGTGCAGGCGCCGGTCGGCCGGATCGGCGCCCGGCCGGTGGCAGACAACGTGCAGTTCCAGCTCAACCTGCAGACCCAGGGCCGGCTGCAGACCACGCAGCAGTTCGGCGACATCGTCGTGCGCGCCAACCCGGACGGCTCGGTGCTGCGGGTCAAGGACGTGGCGCGGGTCGAGCTGGGTGCGGCCAACATGGACACCCTGAGCCGGCTGAACGGCAATCCGGCGGTGTCCATCGGCATCTATCTGGCGCCCGGCGCCAACGCCGTGCAGACCTCGGCCCGCGTGCAGGCAGCCCTCGACCAGCTCAGCGCCCGCTACCCCGAAGGGCTGAAGTCGCGGGTGTTCTACGACAGCAGCACCTTCGTTTCCGACACGATCAGCGAGGTGCTGAAGACGCTCGGCGAGGCCTTCGTGCTCGTCGTGATCGTGGTGTTCCTGTTCCTGGGCAGCCTCCGCGCGACGATCATCCCGACCATCGCCGTGCCGGTCAGCCTGATCGCCACCTTCGCGATCCTGCTGGCGGCGGGGTTCTCGGCCAACACGGTCTCGCTGCTGGCGCTGGTGCTCGCCATCGGCATCGTGGTGGATGACGCCATCGTGGTGGTGGAGAACGTCGAGCGGGTGATGGAGGAGGAACCGCACCTCTCGCCCGGGGACGCCACCAAGAAGGCTATGGGGCAGATCACCGCGCCGATCATCGCCATCACCCTCGTGCTGCTGTCGGTGTTCGTGCCGATCGGCTTCATCCCCGGCATCTCGGGCCAGCTGTTCCGGCAATTCGCGGTGACCATCAGCGTGGCCATGCTGATATCCGCGATCAACGCGCTCACGCTGTCGCCGGCGCTTTGCGCGGTGTTCCTCCGCCATAGCGGGCCGCGACGCGGCATTCTCGGGCGCATCATGCGCGGCATCGACCTGGTGCGCGACGGCTATGCCGCCATCGTGCGCCGGCTGGTGCGGCTCGCAGCGCTGTCCGTGCTGCTGGTGGTGCTGTGCGCCGGCGGCATCTTCGGCATGGCCCGCATCACGCCGACGGGTTTCCTGCCCGAGGAGGACCAGGGCGCGTTCTTCATCTCCGTGCAGCTGCCCGACGGCGCCTCGGTCTCGCGAACCCAGGCTACGGTGGAGCAGATCGAGAAGCTGGTACGGCCGATGCCCGAGGTGGAGGGGCTGCTGTCGATTGTCGGGTTCTCGCTGCTCGACGGCGGCAATCAGGCCAACTCGGCGTTCCTGGTCGCCCGGCTCAAGCCGTTCGCCGATCGCACCGCGGCCACCGCCAGAGCGCAGGCGGTCATCGGCCGCGTGTTCGGCGCCATGCAGCAGATCCGCACCGCCAACGCGTTCCCCTTCAACCTGCCGCCGATCATCGGTCTCTCGACCAGCGGCGGCTTCGAATACCAGCTGCAGAACCTCGAGGGCGCCGACCCGGCCTCGATGGGCGGCGTGGTTCAAGGCCTCGTCGGGGCGGCCAACCAGGACCCTCGTTTGGCCCGCGTGTTCTCCACCTTCACGCCGACCAACCCGTCGATCTACCTCGACATCGACCGCGAGAAGGCGCAGGCCCTCGGCCTGTCGATCCTCGACGTGTTCACCGCGCTGCAGGCGACGTTGGGCGGCATCTATGTGAACGACTTCAACCTGTTCGGCCGCACCTGGCAGGTGAACATCGAAGGCGAGGCGCGCGACCGCAGCGATCGATCCGACGTGTTCAAGACCTATGTGCGCAACAAGGTCGGCACGATGGTGCCGCTGCAGGCCATCGCGAGCACCCGCATCGTGGTCGGCCCCCAGGTGATCAGCCGCTACAACAATTATCGCTCGGTGACGATCAACGGCGGTCCGAAACCGGGCGTGTCGTCGGGCGACGCGCTCGCCGCCATGGCGCAGATTTCGAGCAAGACGCTCCCCGCCGGCTACTCGTTCGAGTGGACGGGGACGGCGTACCAGGAGATCCAGGCCTCGGGCCAGACCGGCGCCATCCTCGGCCTCGCCGTGCTGTTCGCCTACCTGTTCCTGGTGGGTCTCTACGAGAGCTGGGTGATCCCGATCCCGGTGCTGCTGTCGGTGACCGTGGGCGTGCTCGCCGCGTTCGCCGGCATCCATCTCTCCGGCTTGTCGCTCGATTTGTACGCGCAGATCGGCTTGGTGGTGCTGATCGCCCTGGCCGCCAAGAACGGCATCCTCATCGTCGAATTCGCCAAGGATCAGCGCGAGACCGGCGTGCCGATCCGCGAGGCGGCCGAGCTAGGGGCCAAGACGCGGTTCCGCGCGGTCATGATGACCTCCATCGCCTTCATCCTGGGCTTGGTGCCGCTCGTGTGGGCGCAGGGTGCGGCCATGCTGAGCCGGCGCGCGGTCGGCACCGCGGTGTTCTTCGGCATGATCGGCGCGAGCGCCATCGGCATCTTCCTGATCCCG
>JAABUQ010010549.1_pt1 | contig 12060 bp, 9 predicted proteins | sample 5560001 | NCBI WGS metagenome assembly JAABUQ01 (sample SAMN10711888, study PRJNA513371) | rock metagenome | isolation source: Antarctica rocks | place: Antarctica: Victoria Land, Finger Mt nord | collected 2015-12-18
CGATTGGGCAAAGATCAGAACTGTTCTTTCGCAAAAAAGCAATTCGGAACAATTGCCTAATCTGGCATTTCTTTCGCGAGAACTGTTGAATTTCGCCAAGGCAATGCAGGCATTCAAAAACCGCGACTGGGGCGAATCTAATCGTCTGCAAAGAGATTTCGAGGCGGAATTGTCTGCTGCCCGGTCGCGAGCTAAACAAGTGTCGAAAGATCCTTCTGCAGAAGGCAAACCACAGCGCCAAGTGTCGCCGGACGCTCTCTTGTCTCCTCTTATAGGAACTCTTTCAGTAATGTCGATTGAGCTACGGGCGTGGTCGGAGGCTCTGTCCGGAAAACTGAATGAAGCAGCATTGTCCTTCGACGAAGCTGCTGCTGCAGAAAAGTCTCTGGGCTATCGTGAGCCGCCGGCATACGTACGACCGGTACGTGAGTCCGAAGGCGAAGCGTTCTTACAAATGAGGGATTGGTCCCGGGCTCAACAGGCTTATCTAGCAGCACTTAAGCAGAGACCAGCCTCTGGATTTGCTTTGTATGGAATCGCCCTTTCTGCCGAAAAGGGAAAACAGTTCGAACTCGCCCGTCAGATGTATGGAGAACTCCTACGTGTTTGGAGGCACTCTGACCGCGGGCTAGCGCAGATTGTGCACGCGAAAGCCTTCCTCGCCCAGCATGCTGCGGCCTGACTCACTCAAAGTTTGAAAGAGCCTCTTGCGGTCGGCGTCAGTTATTATCGCTTCTTCTGAGCGTCAGGGCAAGCTTGTCTAAGAACGGACCGCTGTCCTTTGGGAAATGTGATCGGTAAGGGGACCAAGCCGTATCTCGGGGTCATACTGAATCAAGTCTGGCGAATAGTTGGTTCCACTCGAAGTACATAACGACAGCCCGTAACGCATTCGGAACAGATTTCCCCTTGCAAGTCTCCTAAAGAGGGCTCTGCCCTCTCGCGCGAACAAGCCGTCTCCCCAATCTTCCGCGCTCTGCTTGTGCAGACCTCCGCTGCGCTCCGCCCTTTCCACTTCGTTTCAAGGGTGGGGATACCCCTCAGCTTGCACTTGCTACCTCCCGCCTTCGCCAGGGGGCAGATGGGATGAGGAGGCCCGTTGTGACTCGAAGCTAATATCTCGGTGTCAGCTTTGAATCACTCAGCTTGGAGGACGACATGAAGAATCAGCAGCAACCGAGTCTTCGCACGATCTGCGTTGCGCCGGGACAAGCCACGATCGGCCTTGACCTCGGCGATAAATTTACTCACTTCTGCATTCTCGATGCAGAAGGATCGGTGAGTGCCGAAGGACGGTTCCGATCAACTCCAGACGCGCTCAGGGAGCAATTTGAAGGAGTGTCACGTTGCCGGATCGCTCTTGAGGTAGGAACCCATTCACGTTGGGTAAGCGGTATTCTAGAAGACCTCGCACACGAGGTGATCGTCGCGAATGCGCGAAAAGTCCGACTCATTAAAGAAAGCGACAACAAGACGGACAAGATGGATGCCCGGACGTTGGCTCGGCTCGCCAGGGTTGATCCTTCATTGCTTTCACCGATTTCTCATCGTAGCCAGAAACTCTATCCAGATCTGGCTAAACTGCGAGCAAGAGACTTGCTGGTGCGTTCCAGGACAAAGCTGATAAACGCAGTCCGTGGGATCGTGAAGGCCACTGGAGCAAGGCTACCGAGCTGTTCAACCCCTGCCTTTGCGAAGAAGATGGTGGACGAGTTGCCCACGGAACTAAGGGAAAGTTTGAGTCCACTGATCGAAACCATCAGTCATCTAACCCAGCAGATCGCTACCTACGATAGGCAACTCGAAATTATCGCGAAGAATCAATATCCCGAAACAGCGAAACTTCGACAAGTGCCGGGTGTTGGGACGATCACGGCGCTGCAATTCGTGCTAACGATCGAGGACCCGGCACGATTCGCTAAATCACGCCAGGTTGGAAGTTTCCTCGGACTTCAACCAAGACAAAGCCAATCGGGTAATCGAGCGCCCCAGCTCGGGATCTCAAAAGCCGGTGTCAGTGGATTGCGACGCATTTTGGTCCAGTGTGCACATTACATTCTCGGCTCTTTGGAAAGGACTGCGATTTGCGGAGGTGGGGGCTCAGTCTGATGCAACGAGGAGGTAAGAACGCAAAGAAAAGAGCTATTGTCGCAGTTGCAAGAAAACTAGCCATCCTGCTTCACCGACTTTGGACAACCGACGTGCCCTACGATCCGTTCCACAAGCAAACAGCCGTGGCCTGATTGAAGCGACGGAAGCTTGCAGATGAAGCCGAGTTCGGGCGACTGCGGCTGCACCCCGGGCCTTCAAAGGCCGTCAGGCAGATAGCAGCGCCCAATCGATCACGAGAACCTCAACTTGCACGTAAGCAATACGTTGCCTTACGAGAATGCGTATAGAAGCGAGGCGTTATCGGCAGTCTGCTGGTTCTGGTCACGCCATTTTTCGAGAGAGGCGCCTTTCGAGTCAGCGCAACCATTAGCTTCCGGTTAGCCCGTCATCCAGGGTAATTACCGCGTAATGGGCGATTCCGGCGCAAGAAGCGGACGGGAACACGTGACCCGCCGACGGTTTCCAATCTGTTGATGCGTCGTATAGGATTGCGAATGTTTCTCGGGATATTCGTTGTGGCCGCCGCGCTCGCCGGTGCGCCGGCGTCTGTTACTGAGGCGGTGCATAAAGGCCACGCGGTCGGGCACGAGCAGGACGGTGTCGACGCGTTCGCGCGGCCTTGGCGGCCGGGGGCAATGTCAATGAGCGAGACCAAGCCGGCTGGACGCCGCTAATGTGGGCGGCTCTCGAATGCCGGGCTGAGATCGTAAAGCTACTGCTGGACAGAGGCGCCGACCTCAGCTTGCGTGCAAACAGCGATCGAAAAGATTCCTTTCTGAACAATGGGCAAACTGCGGTCCTCATAGCTTCCGGGTGTTTCATTGCGCATCGGCGCGCGGATCTTGCACCCGAAAGGCACATGCCACCCGGGTACGTTGCTTACGAACTCGCGGCGGCCGGAAAGATGGTTCGCGAGCTGATTGCGCACGGTGCGAAGGTAAACGACACAGATGTTTACGGGCGAACCCCCTTGATGATGGCCGCGATGCATGGCTGGTCCGACGCGGCCACTGAGCTATTGAGCTCGAAGGCAGCCGTAAATGCGCGTGACCGCGAGGGCCGGCTCGCGATCGATTATGCCGATCCGGCGGATAGCATGACAGTCAACATTCTCAAGAAATTTGGATCAATGCCGATAACCGGCAACTCCGGACGCAGCGTGTGTGATGCAGAGCGAGCCCTGCACACTCTCGGATACGGCCTAGCGATTACCGATTGCATCGGCGACCACGATTTTCGCGCAGCCGTCCTCAAGTTTCAGCAGGAACATGGGCTTGTTTCGAACGGCGAACTTGACACCGCCACGCGGGCTAAGCTTGCGATCCGCTAAGGCGGATTAACAAGCTGCCAATGTCAGGGCGCTGTCGAGTTTGGTCGCGAACACGAGTATGTCACCTGGCCCGCTGCGCGTAACGCCTGCGCGATTCCTGGATCGTCGGCCACTCGGAGTGCGCCGGGATAAACCGGCATGTTGTTGGGAATGAAAGAGTCCTACAAGAAAGGAGAAAGCGACTCCATCTTGGCCTTGAGTCTTGCGGCGAGCATCGCGAGGTGCTAGTCGAAGCGTAGACAGAGGTATCGGTGGGCCGGGCTATTGAGCTTCGAAAAGCCGATGTATTAGGATGCCGACTCCGTTCCGTAGAGGAGGAAGGCAATACGACAACCGCGTTATCGCGAGCGGTTGTTCGGTCCTACGTAGTCTAAGAACCCGCGCACGCTGAGAAACAACATGCACGAGAACCGGGAGATCTCCTGTACGTCTTGGTCGACAGATCAAGACCGGTCCGCGAAGCCCATAAAGCGAACGGCGGACATGCACGTGCGGGAGAAGTCGGACTGTGCCGTACTACCTGTGAACCAGCCGAACAAAGAAGCGCGAACTTCCGCGGAGGTTGGGGAGGGAAGGGCACAGATTGAGGAGAACATCGCACGATCTCACATGTCCCCGACACAGAGCGGGAACCGCATGTCCCAGGGATTGAGCGGTGTGCGAAAAACAGCCATAGAAAGGAAACAGGAAAAGTTCACCGCTTTGCTCCACCACGTTAGTGTCGATCTGCTGCGGGACAGCTTCTACGCGTTACAGCGGCGAGCTGCGCCGGGAGTAGACGGTGTGACGTGGCGAGAATATGAGGCCGGATTGGAGGATCGACTTGTCGATCTGCACAACCGGGTTCACCGGAGAGCGTACCGGGCTCAACCATCAAGGCGAGTCTATATTCCGAAAGCTGATGGGCGGCAACGTCCGTTAGGCATTGCGGCCCTGGAGGACAAGATCGTTCAACAGGCTGTGGTGACGATCCTCAACCAGATATACGAGGTCGATTTCAAGGGCTTCTCTTATGGGTTCCGTCCCGGTCGCGGTCCGCATCAAGCGCTCGACGCGCTAAATGTGGGCATTTTCCGGAAGCGAGTGAACTGGGTGCTTGATGCGGACATTCGTGGGTTCTTGGATGCTGCTTCATACTGCCCCCTGGTTCATGAAAACTGATCGAAGAGTGGCGGCTGTTGATCGACAACCTTGATTCTCAAGCCTTTACGTCGTCCCTGTCTCACCAGAACGGCTTGGAGTTCGCCGCGCTTAACACGCTGCAATACCGTTTGCCGCGAAACGCCAAGTTTCAAGGTGGTTTCCAGCATCGGCAGATACTCCGGTGGTGCCTGCTGTACGATGCGAGCACGCACCTCGTCGGTGATTCGAATCTGCCATGGTGCGCCTGGTGTAACTTGCTCGCCCGCGATGAAACCGTCGGCGAGCCAGCGGTGAATACTCGATGTGTTCATGCCGAGGATCTCCGCCGCCTTGCGGATTGTGACGATTTCTCCTGCGGGCGGTTCGGCGGGAGGCTGGAATCGGGGGATATCCCGATAGCGGCGAAGATTGCCGACGTGATTGGCAGTGAAACGTTCGCCCGTGGCGGTCCTGCGGTCCTGGCGATTCAGGATGCCGGCGATAACCTCGTCTGGATAGAGAAGGGCAAGGCGCCGCCGCGCCAGCGTAGAGTCAAGTGCGCATGAGCCTCGGCCCTCTTCAGATTCAGCACGACCTCTTCGAGAAGGATGCGCAACAGTTCCTTGCGGTCGCGATCGCTGGTCGTCGGGGCGTGCCACACTTGACGGAGATCAGCGCTCAATGCCTGAATGTGCCATAACTGTTCCGCACTGATTGTGGCTGGCCGTTGCAGTTCTCTCCGTCGAAGCTCCGCTTCCGCGGCCGCCAGCTCACGTAGTTTGCTTTCCCAGTCAGATTCCAATCCGCGGGCGACGAGCCGATTCTCCGGCTCGACCGCGCGATAGCGGCGCTCCGCCTTGTCGCCGTCATAGCGTAAGCGTTCGATCTCCAGCCGCCATTGTGCTAAAGCGTCATCGTGATTGGTCCGTCCTTGCTCGACAGCCATCTTCATCGCTTGTATGGCAGCCGGTGTAACCGCTGCCAGAAAGGCGTTGGCGACGGCCTCATCAATGGCCACTCCTCCAACGTTTAGGCAATAGACACCTCGGCCTTCGACGATATCTTTTCCCGCGCAGTGATAGCCGGGAGTTGAGTTGCGGCCACGATAGTGAGTGCTCAAACGCCGGCCACAATGTCCGCAACTTCCGATACCTTGCAGCAGGGCGCAGCCTTCTCTCACGACTCCTCCTTTCCGATGCGGACCGGGCCGTGTATTGGAATCAAGCCGCCTCTGATTGGTCTCGAAAGTTTCCCAATTTGCGTTGCGCAGCGAAGATAATTCTGAAATACTTGATTAGCTCAGCCGATTGGTGGACAGGAGATCAAATTTGTTTCAGGACATCAAATTAGCCCTGCGACAGATCGCTAAAGGTCGCAACTATACACCTTACGCACTGTTGACGTCTGCGTTGATGGTTGCCCTCGTAGGAATCGTGTTTTCCGTTATCTACGCAGTCGCATACAAGCCGCTGCCATTTAGTAGAGAAAACCGGATCTTCTACATCCAAATTAAGTCGCCGCAAAGCTCAGACTCGCCGGCCTCGTATCCGGAATTCTTGGATCTAACAAGGCAGACCAGACAGTTTTCAGACATCGCGGCCTTCAACGCGCTGGGAAGTGCAAACGTCGGCACAGACTCTCGGACTGTCGCAGCACCGTCGATCGAAGTAACGGATAAGTTCTTCAGCGTTCTTGGAGCGAGAACCGTAGCCGGCAGCGTGTCGCAGGGATTTAATGTAGATTCACAAACCGTGGTCCTCACTTACTCGCTTTCCCGGCAGCTCTTCTCGAACATCCAGAGCGCAGTAGGATCGAAGCTGCGAGTGAACGGACAGCCGTATACGGTGGCTGCCGTCCTGCCCGACGATTTTCGTTTCCCGCTCAATCAGTCGAATGGGATTTACGTTCCGTTAAGTCTAACGAAACAACGTCGTGAAAACCGATCCAATTACTGGCTGTTTTTACTTGCGAAATTGCGCAATGAAGTGACACCCCAGCAAGGCGAAACGGATATTAAGCGAGTCTTCCAGTCGTTCACAAGAACGTACCGCGATTCCAAGAGCAGGACGGCGGATGTAGTGCCGATCCGGACATATTGCGTCGGGGACGCCTCGTTTGCCTTGAAACTTCTGTTTTGGGCGGTCGCGAGCATGCTATGCATAGGAGCGGTTAATCTTGCTGGATTGGTGCTGATTCGCAACATTGAGAACAGCTTTGCCTTCGCAATACGACGGGCTCTTGGTGCAAATGCTTTGCATCTGCTACGCCTTCGATTAGTCGAATGTGTGGTCTACACGATCGTCGGCGGTGCTCTCGGCTTGTTGATCGCATTGGAGGTCCTAAATCTCCTCGGCCCGCTGCTTACGAACGCGCTGATTCGGGGCTCGGAAGTGCGCTTGAATTCCGGCATCATTTTGATCACCTTAACCACAGTGCTGCTTGCAAACCTCGCCGGCACGCTCTTTCCACTGCTGTCTGGGGAAGTAGCCCAGCTCTTGCGATCCGGATCGAGAAGTACCCACAACGTCAGCAACGTGCGTGTCCGATCATTCGTCGTGGTCGCGCAAATAGCGCTTGCGACGGGCTTGGTAACTGCGTCCGGCGCTTTGTTCAGCGCTCTTCACACCCTGCAAAACGAGCCGTTAGGCTTTGACCCCGCTCACGTGCTTACGTCAGAAGTGATTCTGCCGCAGACGTACAAGAACGAGAATGTTATCTCACGCTTCTACGACCCACTACTAAGGCAGATTCAGACGATTCCAGGTGTACAAGGTGCGGCTGCAATACAGATGCTTCCGATTCGAGCTTCAGGTTGGAACCAGGTAGTCCGAATTGTCGGGCAGCCTCGAAATGGCGAGCAGGCACCCCTCGCTGAAATCCGAATGGTGACTCCCGGAATTTACAGGGCGATGGGTCAGAAGCTTCTGCGAGGCCGACTGTTCGATCCTTTGAGAGACGGCACAAATTCCCCACCAGTTGTGGTGATAAACGAGGCGTTTGTTCGGCAGATCGTGCCGCCAGGCCGGGATCCCATCGGACTGCAAATCGCAGACGATGAGCCGGAAACGATCATTGGCGTAGTGCAGGATATCCGTCAGAACGTGTATGGACCTGCGTTGCCGGAGATGGACGAAGTCTTCAGCCAATGCCCCATTTCGATGCGAACCGCCTTTTTGTCGCATATGAACATCGTGGTTCGGACGATGCAGAATCCGACCTCTATTATTAATGAGATTCAAGCAATCTATCGACGCGTTGACCCTGAGGTGCCATTCCGAGAACCTCTATTAATGACGCAAGTTGTCTCGGAGCGTTTAACTCTAGATCAGCTACAAACCTGGGTGCTATCCAGCTTTGCCATTGCGGCCAGTATCTTGTCTCTGATCGGACTGTATGCGTCATTGAGTTACAACGTAACGCTCACGCGTAAAGATCTTGCGGTGCGGTTGGCTCTCGGTGCAACACGCAATTCAATTCTTTGGTGGTGCTATCGCCGAGTGGTTACCATGCTACTTATGGGTTGCACATTAGGGTTGGTATTCGCCTTCGCATCCCGGCAGATCTTGTATCGAGGTGGAATTAATACGACTGTACCTCTGAACTCGATATTCTTTTCGGCCGTTTTCTTTTTATTGGGCGCGTTAGCCGCGTACGGTCCCGCCAGGCGTGCTATCGAGAGTGATCCTGCAACTTACTTACGTAACGACTAAGTTCAGTGATTCCGGGACCGGGGTACCTACCGGCTCCCGCAATAATGCCCCGGATTCATAAAGCACCCTTCGGACGGAGGAGCATGGGCGATGATTGCCGCTTCTCTCTCATCGTTGGCACTCAAGGCTGTCAGGAAGTCACGTACATTAAGTTGTGACGGAAAATCTGGGTCAGATACGATCTTAGCAGTGCCTGGAGCATAGGACGGCCCCAAGTTGGCGGGCGGCGTGTAATCATCCCCTCTGAAAACTTTCCAAGTTCCACCTGGTCGGGAAACTGCGAGAAGAAGAGCAACACAATCACGTAATCCCTGGAAATATAAAACACGCATTTCGTGCACTCCCTGACTTAGAGCTAGGGAGCCGGTACGAGTATCGGGCGGATGCAAGCAGTCGTTATCTATTACGAGGGAGTTATCGATCATTAGTTTTGATCCGTCGTCAGATAAAAGAGCAAAGTCGTATCTTCCGGCCGCTTCAATCCAGAACTTGGCCGTGTAGCTAAGCGCGAACCATTGGTCCCTCTTTGTGATCTTGCCGAATCCACCACGCCAATGCTGCGGAGGGATGTTCAGTTCCTTAGTCCAGATTTGTCCGGTAACTTGGGCACTTCTACGGGATAGGTCTGGAAGCCTCTTCGTCCCTCTTTTCAATGTGTATAGCGTCCCTCGGAAGCCGTCGACGGCGATGACGGTAGTTCCGAAAATAGGACCGGGGTGATCAGCCTGTGATATTTCATCCCCGAGGACCTGACAGCCAAGTATTGCAACCAACATCAGCGTAGCAGCAATCCAGAAAGCTTCTACGCCGCGAGGCGCTCTATGCACAAACTGTGTGGCTCCCTTCGGGGAGCCCTTCTTTATCTGCAGGCGTCTCCAAAGCTCCATGCGACCCCTTCTGTAAAAGCTCATTGTAGGTATTTGATACCGCTGCTGCCGTAACGCGGCAATCGAGTACACGCCTAACGTATTGTCGGCCATTTTCTCCGAGAATCCGCCTTAGTTCATCGTTTTCGAAGAGACGGAGCAAGCGGTTAGCTATAGCTTCTGCATCTCCGCCTGCCACGATGAACCCACCCACTTCACCGTCTGTGATAACTTCATGCGAACCACCAGTATCTGTCACTACGACGGGAACCTGCATTGACATAGCTTCCACTACACAGCGTCCAAGGCCCTCCCGGTCAGAGCAGAGAACGAGGACGTCCGCAGCGGCGAAGAGGGTGCGAATATCTGGTACAAAGTCGATCCAACGGACACAGCTCTCGATTCTCAAGTTTTTGATCATCGTGCGCGCCCGGCCATATTCGGGGGAGTCGGTCATGACATCCGTTTTCAGCAAGAGCTTGAAACCGGAGCATTCTTTGCTGACCATGCCAGCTGCCCGCAACATAACATCATGACGCTTGTTCGGCGCTAAACGCGCAATCATCAAGCAGACCTTATCGTCCATGGAAAGACCTAGCTGTTGGCGTGCTGATTCTTTGGGAAGGTAATTGGGACGGAACTCGGCCGAGTCGACCTCATCGTAGATGACGCGAACTTTGTTCTCATCGATTGGAAAGCGAAGAACCTCCTGTTTCAGGAACTCAGAAACGGAGATTATCGCGTCGGCGACAACTACACCGTCCTCAAAGCCAGTCATGTCCCCATTTCTGATGTGTTGGACGATAGGTACGCCCGTGTTCGCGGCCGCCAGAACTGCCGGCAAACTTTCACGACCATTGAGGTGAATAAGGTCGGGCTGCAATTGTTGAAACACGGTCTGGAAGTAGGCATATCCGGCAATGGATCCGTCAGCCAAACGTTTCTCTGGACAAATAACCGATACTCCAAGTTGTCGAAGCCGATCGGCAAATACACCCTCACGTGATGTCACAACATAAAGCTCAAAATCAAGAGGATCGAGCGCACTGATCATCGAGCATAAGCTCTCTTCCGCGCCAGAAAAGGCAGACGGCTGTGAGATGTAAACGACTCGCTTCCGGTGTCTCACCGTCGGTGATGACGCCATGCGCCGGATCTGTGTAATTTGGTGGGCGCGATCCTCGATGAGCAGCCGTTTCCAGTGCTGGAGTACTGCGAGGGGAGATCCGGGATCGGAGGGTGCTGTGCGTAGCACCGCATCCGCGAATTCGAAGTCGGACCGAAGTCGCAGGCTGATAGTTTGCGGAATAGATTGTGGACGAGCCCGGTATGAGACGGGGACATCGAGGCTAGCCGTTCTAACCCGAAATGTGCTATTTTTTTCTAACAGACGAGCGGCCGCGACGATCTTCTCCAATCCAAGCTCGGGATCTGTAATGCCAAACTTGGCAGTGGTTACAGCAACCTGCTCTAACGTGTTGCGCTCGAAAATCGCGAGCGAGCACTCGTGCGGGATCCCAGTGAGGACTGTTGCCGACGCTGTCTCCTCAAGATGGTGCTGAAGCGCTCTAGTCAAGAGATCCGCGGGGGCGAGAATGGCCCCGACATTAATCGTGACGATCTGTCGTGCGGATAGAAACGGCAGATGCTCGACGATTGCTTGTAATTTTGCAGGCTGACGTGCTAGCACCACCTTGACAGTGGTGTGCCCAGCTACAGCATTCATAAGTTCATGCTCTTCTGCCTGATAGTGATGAAGAATAGTAATTTCACTAGCTGGTGTCTGCTTAAGTATCCAGTTGCAGAGCAGGTGTACAACTGCCCTTCCGCCGAGCTGGGCAAGATAGGGTCGAAATGATACCGAGCGCGAAAGAGATTCAATATATATCACAGCGCTTGGCCGATCGCCATTGCTGGATGCAGACATCGATTGCATAGTCTGACACTCCCCTCAAAAGACCTTTGTCTTACTAAAAGTCCTATTGGTAGCAACCCTTTGGACCGCGACCCGCACAAATCTTTCCGCTCGATGATAAATCTATCTGTAACCTCGCCGCAAGGCCTTTAGTGAGCGAAGCTGAATATTGTCGACTTTGCCCCAAAAAAACACTACCAATTCTTAGTCTTCTATTGCGCTGACCTAGTTCCCATGTTATGTTTACTCTGCACTATGCGTTCTGTTCTTCCAGAACGGAGAGCAATGGCTGATATGACGCCCAGGCTGAGCTCGGAATGGAAGTGGCTCATCCAATTAATACGGCCGCATTGGCGTTTGCAAGCCCTAGCAGTCACGTCATTGTGTGTGACTAGCGCTCTCTGGGTTCTGGATCCTCTGGTGCTTAGATGGATCATCGACCGTGCGCTTCCGGCCCATCATATAGCTCCACTTGCACTTGGTGCACTAGCTTTACTGGTATCCCAAGCAGCTCGAATAGGGTCGTTACTAGGCAGTCTCTATACTTCTTCCTTAAGCAGCCAACTAATTGTGTTCGGCGTCCGGAAGCGACTGATGTGGCGATTAATGCGTTGCTCTGCGCACTATCACGCGAGTCATCCGGTTGGTGAACTCTCTTATCATCTCGAGCAAGATGTAGATCAAGTGGCTGCTCTGGCATCTGAGTTGCTGCCAACGCTGGCCCGGCTCGGAATGATTGTCTGCTTGACGCTCATCGCTCTGTTCACGTTAAGTGCTTCGCTAACTCTAGTAACCGCGACTTTTGTACCTGTCTTCATCGGTCTAGGAGTTGTTTACCGACGCTTGTTAATGAAAGCAGCAAGTATCAGCCGTGAGACCGCCGGTGAGCGAAGTAGCGCCCTAGTTGAGAGTCTTACCGGTATCACCCAAGTACAAGTATTACCCGCGTCTTTATCCATCGCAAAACGATATGTAAGACGACTTAGAAGAGCACAGGACGCATCA
>JAABUQ010010550.1_pt1 | contig 12059 bp, 7 predicted proteins | sample 5560001 | NCBI WGS metagenome assembly JAABUQ01 (sample SAMN10711888, study PRJNA513371) | rock metagenome | isolation source: Antarctica rocks | place: Antarctica: Victoria Land, Finger Mt nord | collected 2015-12-18
CCCGCGTGCGACAAGACTCTGAGCAACACCCTCAAGGCAGTGATGACGGTGCCATGTGGCCACGTGCTATGTAAGCCGTGCGCGGGGAAGTTCATGGCGATGCCGACGGGGGGGCTGGATCCGCATGAGAAGGGGGAGGGGGAGGAGGGGGGGAGGTGTTTTGTTTGTGAGACGGATTTGACGGCGCGGAAGGATGGGAAGGGTGGGAAGGAGAACGGGGATAAGGAGGGGGTGAAGCCGGGGCTGGTGGAGATTAGGAGTGAGGGGACGGGGTTTGCGGGTGGTGGGACGAATATGGCTACGAGGGAGGGGGTGGCTTTTCAGTGCTAAGGGATAAGAGGGTTTTTGGAGATGGGAGGCAGATACCCTGGAGGCTTGTCTATGTGAGGGTGCAAAGGCGGTTCACTGCAATCGTGAGAAAAAAGCGTGAAGTGTCAAAGCTTTTCATCGATCTGTGCTGAGTATGCTGACTGGTGCATGCTCTAGAAGAGGTATGCGCTCCATATCGGATGCTATGCTACCGGCAGAGTTCCACGGGGGGCTTGTCAAGTAAAGGAGCACCCCCTAGAAAGACGTGTCAACGAAATGCCGCTGGACATTTCCACCAGTGACGACCCATAGCTAAAGAGGCAAACCGTCAAAGCATAGGTCAGATGCGGCCAAATCGCTCAATTACGCGGCCCCTCCACCTCCACCATCTCCACCCAGATATGCGTTTCCAGCCCCGATGCAGGATTGCGATATGTCCGATCGAAAGCCACATTACCCTCATCCATCTTCTCTAGATCGTGCCGCATGTGCATCTCCATCTCGGCTCTGGCGATGTGTCCGAGTCCGTCGTTTGGGATGTTGGCGGCCTGGAGCTTGATCCACTCGCGGCTGGCGGCTCGGTTGGCGAGGTCGAGGAGGGTGCAGGCTTTGAGGATGGTGTTCGCAGACCATGTACCGTGTGGGAGGATTACCTCATTGCCATCCGTTACGTGAGCGTCGTCGGTTGCGAACTGCTTGCTTGACGAAATCATTGCAATGTACATCCATGACGGGGTCGTGAAAGCGGTCACTGGTATGCCTATGTTCTCTTCAGAAGAAGCAATTTCCCGAGTCACCCACGCCTGGATTGTGCCGCCTGTTCCGGAAGCGCGGTGGGTTTCCATCCCTGCATCGTCCTTCTCGTAGCTGTATGACCAAGCACCTGGGCGGAATATAGCCATAGCGTCTGCATCATTGGGTTGCCGTGCTTTGATTGCTGCTACCGCGTTTGCTTCAGCGACTGTGTAATACGGGCCGGAACCCGTAGTGCGCGCTTGATTTTCATGCTGCCCTTCGAATTGGATGCGCTTTGTGACATGATATTCGTAGAGGATCTTGGGAAAATCGAGTTCCTCTTGTTCCATCTCGGATTGGCTTGGTGTCGGGTATACTTGTGCATCAGCTTTCCATTTCTTTACGGTCTCCATAGATAGGCCTTTCGCACCCGTCTTCCGGTGCGTATTAGCCTGATGGTTGTCGTCTGAGTCTGAGTTTAAGAACAGACTCTCCTCTTGCCCGTCGAATTTCTCTTCGTGTCCGCGGTTCTTCGGATCGGCTCTTGCTTTCAGGGCTTTAACACGCTGTCCATGCCGCTCGAAGTAATCGGCGATGCTTGGTTCTCCATGTGGTCGCTTCTTCGAAATTCGAGGAGCTCCGCCTGTTGATTGCGTGGCAAATTCCTCCCCTTTTGATTTGGCAGCAACACTCGCGTCAATCTCCTTGAGCTCCATCAAATTTGCCTTGATGCGTTTATAACGGTTGGAAAGAGTACTGGAGGGGACTTCTTGACCAGTGATCACATGCCAAGTTGAACGAATATCAGCCCACGGCGCAACTTCGACCTCCCTCATATACAACAGCATTCTATCCGCTTCGGAGCACTCGTCGATGCACGTTGGCAGGGCGCAGGCGGTTGCACGTTTCTTTGCAGTGCCGCTCTTGGTGGTCGATGGCGATGCTTGGGAGGCAGTCATCTCAGAGAACTGCATTCGAGAATCACACTCGGAAATAGAACCCTGTTGCTTTCCCAAAGGCGAAGGACCAGTCGATCCGCGTACGAAGAGATCTGCCGCTGACATCCGGCCGACATAATTTCGACCTCTCACTCCAGTGCTGCTGAAGTCCATGGAAGGTTCGACAAACTCGTCTTCATCCGTGGGACCGAGTTCCGAAGGTATAGATGCCTGCTTATTCGACGCAATTTGCCGTAAGATGTCGGGATTTCCCATCCCCAAGGATGCAAGACCAATCTGCAGTCCACTTGGCCCAGTGTGGTCCATTGCGGGATGGGCACCTGGAAGCACCCTTGGATCTTTTCCGTGGACCTTTTGGCCGGCCCCGATTGTGTTCTGAGGTCTTCTCCCGACGATATTCTGCTCCTCTGTCGTCCGTCGCAGAAGTTTTTCAAAGTCCCGCTTACGCTTCGTTTCGCGCATGAGCCTTCCCATCTCCGACAAGGTCTCTTGAGCCTTCTGTATCTTTTCCTCGGAAGCCGCTTCGAACGGTTCGGTATCCACCTTCGATCCCACATCTCTCGCGCTGGCGGTCGTTGCGTCGACCTGAATCAGATCCACTACAGATGGTCGACTTAAGCTCGATCCATTCCTAGGCGGAATTCTGGGGCCCATATAAGCAAGTGGAGCCCTGTACATGGGTTCTTCAATGGCCTGGTCCCCACAATGGCTGATGAACGTGTTCCGGGGGTCATCGTTCTTCTCATGGACTAGCTCATGATTTCCGTGAACAGCTGTAGTGCCTTCACTCGTCCCATCTCCGACCGAATGTACGGGAATCATGTTAGCGACCGGGATCGTGTACATGGGGTCTTCGATTGGCTGACTACCACACTCCTGAGTGATAGGCTTTTCCTGGTAGTCTCCATTCTCTCCACAAGGCACATCATGATCCGCGAGCATTGATATAGCGCCATGGCCAATATTGGGAGCAGTGTCATGTTCCGCTGCTATAAGCGGTTCAAGAGTGGGATCGGCTCTCTCATTGATTCCTATCTCGGGCTGCTTATCAAGAGCGTCCAACCTGGGCTCGCTGGGAGCATAATCCTTGGACGTCACATCGGACGCAGGAGGCGCATCAGGGACTTCCGGCGGCTTTGTAAATGATTCTTCGATTCCAGTATCCGTGATCCCGCCATCATCTTTGAGCTTAGACGATTCCACAGTACTAATATGCTGCTTCTCTTTTCCGTCATCTGTTATATCAACTGCAGCGTTTGATACGCTGGAAGGACTGTCTAGATCCACAAGAAGGTTCGGATCAATGTCTTGCGACTTGTTCCTTGGAGTATCGGAGTCACTATCCGAAAACTCAATCGCATCTTGCGCATGGTTGCCTCTAGCTTTGTAGATAGAGGAAATTGGTATAAGAAGGTCTTGGTCGTTCTTCTGCTCTTGCTTGACTGTTGCATAGCTGTCGTTTTGGTCCACGTGCTGCCTGCGACGTGCGAGTGCAGCCGTGAAGGGCGCCTGTGATGACATGGAGTCTTAATGGATGCAAGCTATCGGTAGTCCGGCGCCGCTAGGCTGTTGAGATGCCTAAATTGCTCGATGTTGATTAGCGATCGATTGCAGTAATATCAGCATTGGTTGAATGATGAGGTCTTCGATGGGAGCGAGTAATGCAGAGCCAGGCGGACAACCCAGCCAGCTCTGACAGCCATCCATGACGTACAAGGTGTAAAGAACAAGACGAATATTGAGTAGGGAGGACAAATGCTCAGGACGAAAGAGTACCTGCCTTTGGATAGACAAGCCTTTGGAGTGTCAGTAGATGTTGCAAGAAAAGGTAGGAAAGCTTCTGACCGAGATGTAACTTCAAGGCTCAGTGAGGGTACGAATGGACTGCGTCTGTATTGACACTGTAGTAGAGTGGGGCGGGTTGTCGAATTGCCTGGCGGCGGGTCTGGTGTGAAGGATCGTTTCCGGGTGATGAATCAAAACGATGTAGACGATGCAACTCGAGGCCTTCGCTTCCGACAAGCTGCTCTCTCAAGGGAACCTGGTGATCTGAGAATTGAGCCCGGAAATTAATTGTCGTAGCCGCTGGTGATAGCCGCCAGTCGACTGTGGTAGACGTAGAGCATGAAACGGGCAGAACAATCGTTGATCCTGAGGGGCTCCGAACGATTCCGTCGCCGAGGAGCGATGCCCGAATGACTTGCACGTTGCTCGGTCGCCTTATTACGATCGGCATGGAGCAGGCTCAAGCCTGACTGTCGAGATTGGATTGAGAAAGGACCAGCGAGAGAGACTTGATTTGCGGACAAACAATGGTCAAGGCTGTGTGGTGGATGGAAAGGTACCAGGAAACCCGGAAATGTAGGGATCCTAGGCGGAGCCCAGCGACGCTGCTCCAGATGTCGGATGTGACCACGGATACAGAAACAAATGGACTGAACCCTTGGCCAAGGTACAAGCACCACTTGACAGGTGCAGTATTAGAACGAAGGTCTTGTCGTAGCCCGTAAAAGTTAATAATCTCTAGCTCACGCAATCATTGAGCTGGATAAGGTCCAATTTATGTGCCCTTGCAAGCCTATCCGTAAACTCAATAGAGCTATATGACCAGCCCCGTTGGATTGAATCCACAACTATAACGGAAACCGACGCTCTCAATCGTGTATTGGCTGTCAAGATTGGCAACTTGGAGGGAGCGAACGTTCAACACTTGTTGAAATATCCTGGCCATAGATGAGATATGCCAATTGTCTTTTCCAGATAATGGAAAGCGTCAAGCGTTCATGATCCGACTGCTGACTTTGCTGTAGCTTTGTGTAACGCAACAGGACAAAAACCTGTTGTTACTATAAGAAATGCAAGGAACATGGACGGCAATTGGGCATTCCCCAAAATTGACAGGTTTGTTGTGTTTTGCAACGCACTGCCTTGAATTGAAAGTGCATAGTCACGGATTGCAAAACCACATTATCAACATGTACGAAGAAGAGACCGATCTGAGGCATTGATCAGCTGGGGGGCATAAATTTCGAAGGCCATTTTATCTCGATTGGGAGACTTCCAGCATGTGGTGAGCCCGCCGGCAAAGACTCATCACCGTCTTCGTTTTCATCCGATCCAGTAATTGTTGTCTCCCTGTCTCCTTCCTCACCTCCTGACTTTCCAATAGTCAGATCTTCGTCGAAAGCAAAAAGATCATCTTCGGTCTCGATTCGCTCAAAGTCATCACCACCGAGAAAGGGAGACCTGATACTCACTCCAGTGGGAAATGGCTGTGGCTGTGCATTCCGGAAGCCTGCTGGTGCTATCCCAACGGGAGCAATATCGGCCGATTTCTTCGTCCACGGAAACATATCCCATACATTGCTCTGAATTCTCGTCGATTCTGGCTCGTCACGACTGATCGATGATGAAGCATTGATAATGCTCGATTCTGCAATTGCTCGCTGCATCAATGGGGACGTACTCGGCGAGACCAACTTGTCTCCGATGGAAAACAGGACCCGCTTCGGCGAACGAGGCTGCCTGGGGTCTCGGAGGCTACTCCGCAAACTTGCGATTGAGGTATCAGATCGTGACGATGATCTTCGCTGGTGTGGAGGCTGCCTTGGAACGCTTGCAGACATGGGTCGGACGGGTGGGGGAGATAGAGAGGATGAATGATGGGCATTTGGGAACGATGCGGAGGACGAAAGGCCTAATTTGGTCTTTCGAGCGTCGCTGCCGCGAACTTGCTTTCCATTGTCCAAGGAGATCGACGGTGAATCGTTATCGATTTGGCTTTCTCCGTACGCTGCCACAGAACGATGCCTGTCCTTGCAATCGAGCAGAGGAAGGAAGCTGGGCGTAAAGAGTCCTTGGAATTCCAGCTCACGCTCATGAATTCGAGTTTTGTCAAGCGAGCCTAGGTGGCCCTCTTGCCAGCCTCTCGAGCGCTCGTAGTGAGACGAGTCAGTAGCAGTCTCTGATCTCTCTATGACTGGATCTCCAAGCTCTTGAGCTCTTACTGTCCCATTGAAAGACTCAAATCCCAGCTTCTTCAACTCAGAGAGTTCGCGGTGAGGTGGCTTCTTCTGATTCGACAGGCTGTTCTGCTTCTCTGGCCTCTTGCCATCTTCCCTGCCTTCCACTTCTCTTGCCGAGTCGCAGACGCCGCGTACGAGTTGCCGTTCAAAGGCTCTGTATTCATCTTCTTTCGTACTCCTGAAGTCGGCAATCTCTTGCTCAATCTCTTTCTTCTTCCGCTCTAGGATTCCTGCGATAGAGTCCGTCATTGTACCAATGCCCTTTTGATTAGGGGGAGAGGATTTGCTGAAGATCGATGAGCGGGCGGATCTGAATTCAACAAAGGACTCAGCACTCTATTGTCATTCCTCGACGTGATCGGGCGGCGTGCACAAGGTCGAATGACTGACAATCAGCAATGGGTCACCCTCCATACTTGGAGACATTCCGGAGAGGGTGGTTGTGCGGCTCGTGTGATACTTTGGCTAGAGGGCGACTGGTGGCGATCGCACGCATAGCTCGCACATGAAGAGTGGGGGCTTCTCCCACTAAGAGTCTTCCAGAGAGGCCGAAACAGGGTTAATCCTCTCAACCATTTAGGGATGACAGGGACCGACGCATCCCTACCTGACTGCAGCCATGAGTGCTGCAGATGCTAGATAAAGTACCTTCAAGCATATGTGCATGTTGCTGCAGCTTCGTGAATAAGTTCATGAATACGGCGTTACGCTAATCGCTTCCGTGCGGTTAGATCCGTACAACAAAAGTCCTACTTCCAAGGCTGGCACGTTCATTATTCGACATGCGACTTCAGGAGTTCACCGAATCACAAGATCAAAGTACTCCATCTCAAATCTATAATTATGCGTCAACCTGACGCCCCAGTAAGTGCGATGTGCAAGGTATCTCAAATGCAAGCTGGGTCTATCGCATCGGCTACTATAAGCATCAAACTTTCCTCAACTCAGCGAACAATAAAAGTAGATTGTCTTAAAAGAACCGCTTTCTACCGTTATGCCATAGGTTTATATGATGCTTGATGTCCTCCAGTCTCGTCTATTACATAGAATCTTGGAAGCAGCTCTAGGATACATTAGGTAAACCACGGCCTCAAGGCACAGGTGCACTGGCACAAACTGTCGAAACCTTTAGGCTACATCTAAAGATATCAATTTAAGACATAGCTAGGACTTCTGGAAATCATTCTCCTTGTCACTTCGATAGTCCTGCCGTGCGGTTGCACGTATGGCTCGCTCCAAAGCGTACCAGACAATGTTTTCCGAGCGCCCAGCTTGGGTTACCTAGTTTAGCTTGAAGATCAATGGCCTTTGACCCGCTTTGATCATACCGGACAACGTTTTCCGAGTAGACAGCTTAACAAGTCGAGGATTTCGTGACTAACACTATCCTTTCCAGCATCGGAGAAATCCTGTGCCTCTTGAGTTGTGTCTTCCTGCTTGAGCCCCTCTGTTGTCATGACGTTTTGAAGCTCTTCAATCTTGTCCGTCCGCTGCCGAAGGTTTTCTTCGAGACCAGCGATGGTTTCAGAATCCTTCGCTCCGGCGGCTGACTCTAGCTCAATCTTCAAACCTTCGATACCTCTTTCTTTATCTGACTTGGCACTCTGAACCTCTTGCAATTGGTCAGTACGCTGGTCCAGAATATCTTCAAGGCGATCGATTGTCTCGGAATCTGCTGCTCCAGCGTCCGATTCAAGCTTGACCACTAATCGCTCGATTCGAATCTCGTGTGCCGCATTGGCGCTCACGAGCTCTTCGATTCGGTCAGTGCGCTGGTCAAGGATTCCTTCAAGGCGGTTTATCATTTCGTGATCTGCTGCTCCGACGCCCGACTCCAATTTGACCACTAGTCGCTCAATTCGACGTTTGTTTACCGTGTTGACGCGCTGAAGCTCTTCGATCCTATCAGTGCGTTGCCCCAGGAGGTTTTGGACCCGATCCATCATTCCTGGGTTTGCCGCGTCGACGCCAGCTTCCAGCTTGACCTTTAGGCTCTCAATACAGCGTCGTTCTTCTGTGTTGGCCCCTTGAAGCTCTTGAATCCTGTCAGTACGCTGTCCCAAGATGTCTTGAAGACGAGTAATCATTGACTCGAACTCCTCCGTCACGGGATTCGGCTCTTGCTTGACCTTGGAGGTTAAATTCTGGACCGCCGTCTTCAATGTGGCAATCTCGGCATACTTTGTAATAACGATGGCTTCGAGAGCTTCGATTTGAGTATTGTGCGCGGCTTTCAGGTTCGCCGTTGAGTCAGCTGGAGCTTCGTTCGCCGCTGATGTATGTGGTGGTCCGGCCAAGTGATCAGCGCTCTGGATTGGCGCACAAGGAGACTGATAGGTCACCGAAGTGTCGGCTTGAGCGTTAAAGAATGGCAGAGTGTATATAGTGGCCCCCTTTGGAAGCTTGCATCGCCCAGGCGGATAGCCGGGAGGTCGATGTAACCCTGGTGGAGAGGCAATGGGCTCTATTGGGGAGCTGGTAGGTGGACAAATCCCATGTGGTGAGGAGGAGGGCCCTGGTTGGTAGCCCGAAGGGGGATGCGGACCCGGAAATGTCTGTACCAGTTCATTTTCTGTCTCCGTGCCGGCAGACCAACAATGCTTCTTTTCACTCTCGTCGCCTCGCTGCTCCAATATCTCGCTGGCTTTACGTTTTCGCCCATTTTCATATATCGATGGTTTTTCCAGATGGGGATTACCCATTGGCTTTCCCGAGCTGGTGTTAGTGAGAGGCAGCTTTGGATCGACATACTTCGGCCAACGCGCTCCACCATCCAGAGTCCGATGTACACCTTTGCCCTGGTAAAGTGTTCCCCAGCTCTCCCTGCCCTGTCGGATACCCCAATGCGTATTGAAGTCCCAGGGCCAGTACGAGCTGAATCTCGAATAGAACAATTGGCTTGGCTTCATTGTCCGTCGGTCCTCCAACCAGTCCAACAGATGACCGACCTGGTCATCCCGAAGCCGGACATAGAAGGGAGGCATGTTGTCGAGGCTAAGGTGGTCCTTTGGTATGCAGTCGTTCCACGGCCGCATATGTTGCGGAAGCATGCTGTTTAGGACCAGGTAGCCATCCATGAAGTGCTCGCCTTGACGTGTAGAGAAGACTCGAGGGTCCCCTCCGTGCAGCAGCGGGACAGAAACGGCTCTTGAGTCCTTGATTCGAACTGCAAGCGATTGTCAGCTGGACCCTTCTATTGCGAGACCATTGATTCAGACGTACAATTCATCGTTGGTAGATGTTGGGTCATGCTCGACTCAATCTTGCTCTTTCTTCTTTTGTCATCCTTCCCGTGAGTTGATAGTTGCCACAAATCGGGCTGATCTGCCATCTTAATGGTTTGGCAGGGGATAGTCGATGGTCATATACGTGAGTGGCTTTCTGCTGAGAAAGAGCTTCCAAAAGCTTGCAAAGCCTTTTATAGCTCTTCTCCAAGACGGAATCGATGCCAGGACTGACACTACCCTCGTCAGCTTCAGGGGGCGCAGTACTTCCAAGCCATAAGAAATTAATGAAAAGATTTGCAACTGGGGGGGAGAAAGCCAAGCTAAGCAGTCACGTTGCACTCCGGTCGCTGGGCAATGAACAAAACGAGACTGCAGATTCACGGATTCCAATCGAGTGGACTAATACCGCAGCCGAAGACAAGTACCGAGACTGATTCATGGCTCGATGAAGCTCCTGTACACGTCCACACCTCTTTCATACCAAGATACCATAGCACATTCCCTTAATTGATGAGAAGCAAAGCTGAAGACTTCCCACTTGATCGAGCTGGACGTGCTTATCGTTCCCGCAGGTCGTTGGGGCCAAGAAAGGAGGTTAATGATTAAAGGTAGTAGTCCACTCATCCCAAATACCCATATATGCCCCGCGCGACCTGCAAAAATCCAACGCTCCCGAGAAGCGCCTGTGCTGCCGAGCATTAGAAGGACTAGGAATGACATTTCAAATGGGCTTTTAGCACCTATACATCACCTCAATCTACCCGCCCAAGAAAAATACCCTACCTGATGCACAGCGAGTAGGGAATCTGAAATCTAAGCCTGAGTCAAGATCTCCAGCTCGAATCATTAGGGTGAAGTATAGAAGACTGAGCCTTCGACGTCCCAGCTTCGTGAATCTCTGGACGCCTCTCTGCAACAGGCTGAAAGAGATGTCCACAAGCGGCTCTGATTTGGAGTGGCGCGTGTGCAAGATAGGTGGACTGGATGATGAGGCCTGGTTGGTCTAGTAATTGTACAAGGATAGGGTGACGTTCGGCCCTGACCCATGTGTAGCGCACTCTCATACTGCCGACGCAATCCGAATGCGTGCGAACATAACGTTACTTTGATACATAAATGCGTGCCTTCGTGAAGAAACAGATGGAGGAGGGAAAGAAGTTGCGAAAATGGAGGAGACCGACATCCCTGTAAAAGGATCTTTAGCGTAATCCATATCTTGGGGGAAATCATTCGGTTCTGACAACAACGAATAATAAGGAAGTAAGAAGCATCGCTCACACGAGCACATCAACTTACAGCAGGACGATACACTCATTCCCGTTCCTATCTTTCAGGGCTTCCTTTCTCCCTATCGATGTAGCCTTTCTACCGTTTCGCACCCAACCCACCCAGTTCACTCCTCGTGGCCCCATCCAACTCCCTGTTCACTGGCTCCGCCTCTAGCTCATGCCCCTCAAGTCCCGGCTTCTGCGCACCCATCTCCGCCCGGTACTGGTGCGAGACGCCATCCTTCTCAGGCATGCCTGGCGGAGCTCCGTGATACGACCCCATCGGCTGGACCAGGGGCTGCGCGTGTGAGCTTCTCCTTCTCACGAGGAACCAGCTTGCCCCAGCAATCAGCAGCAAAGCCGCCACGCCCCCAACAATTCCTCCTACAATCGCCCCAGTGTGACTCCCGCCTCCACCGCTTGAAGCCACGACTGTATTCTGTGGTACAGGGGATTTTGTGCCTGTGGCTGCGGCTGCGATCTCTGAAGACGACTGTGTGCTTCTTGTTGGGGCGGCGGTTTTCGTTGCGGAAGAAATGGAAGAGGAAGAAGAGGTGGATGTAGAATTGGGGTTCACGCCCGTGACTTGGCCGTTGACGATCCAGCTGCCTTTGCCTTTCTCGCAGCAATTGGTCGCGTTGAGGTTGTTGGCGCCGCCTTCGCAGCACCATGACTGATCAGGGCATTGGAGGACCTCCATATCACCGACTATCCCGCATTTACGTCAAGATTCTAAATGGACTGTGGCTTGCGGGAGAGATTGGGAGTACGATCATACCATTGTCGCTGACACAGAGCTTTAGGCAGGACGACGATTTCCAGCTAGAGTCGCTGCAGCTTTCACGCCAGATGTTGCTGCTGCCACCCTGCGCGCAGAGGCCATTGGACAAACACGAGTCGGCGCCGTAATTGAGGCGACAGCACATGCTGAAGGAGACGACGTTGTTGCATGGGAGATAATCAATGTTTCCCTGGCCGACATCCCAGGCGCCGTTGTTGCGGTCGGTGCCATTGTAATTGTAACAGCTGCTTGACACTGTGGCTGTTGAGATCAGGTAGGAGAATGTGGCGACTAACAAGAGGATCAGGCGTGAGGAGTTCATCCTGAGCGTGGAAGCATAGAGGCGCCTGGAAAACGGCTCTATAGATGGTTGTAGTGGGAGTTATCCGCAGCGGATCGTGTCCCACGTGAAAGCCGGGGGGGTTGTGATTGTAGCCATTGTATGGGTGTTAGGAGCGAAGAATCCCGAAGGATTATTAGCTAATGTAGGTATTGAGCGCTTGTGACTTTTGGCGTAAAGGCTGATTCGAGTGGTAGACATTCCAGCTGAGATAGGAACTAGACGAAGCCTCGCGGCACGGATCGCCTAGCTGAGCAAACGTCCTGTGGGTGCTCCAGCCTCCAAGGCAGGATGAGGAATACAGTACTAGGACAAAAGTATCCGCGAACCCCGCCCCCACCTAAAAAACACCTTCCCATTTGCATCCATTGTATACCACGCAAAGAACTGGGAAGCTACATAATTTAGATAGTGA
>JAABUQ010010551.1_pt1 | contig 12059 bp, 14 predicted proteins | sample 5560001 | NCBI WGS metagenome assembly JAABUQ01 (sample SAMN10711888, study PRJNA513371) | rock metagenome | isolation source: Antarctica rocks | place: Antarctica: Victoria Land, Finger Mt nord | collected 2015-12-18
TGCTGCCGTTCGCGCTCATGGCGGCAGTCATTGCCGGGCATCAGAACTGGCTCAGCCTGGCGTACAAGCTGCCCTGGATCCTGCTGGCTATGGTCGGCGCACGCTCCGCGGCGATGGCGTTTAACCGGATTGTAGACCGGGAGTACGATGCCCGGAACCCGCGAACCGCTATGCGGGCCATTCCTGCCGGCCTGCTGTCCGTGCCGCAGGTGATCGCTTTCACGGTTGTAGCATCTGCGCTTCTAGTATTCGCAGCCTACATGCTGAACCCGCTGGCGTTTGCACTGTCTCCCGTGGCGCTGCTGCTGGCGCTGGGCTACTCGTACACCAAGCGCTTTACGGCGTTCTCGCATCTGTTTCTTGGCCTCGCGATGGCGGTTGCGCCGGTGGGGGCGTGGATTGCCGTGACGGGGCGGATTGACGCGCCTGCGCTCTGGCTGGGCGGCGCTGTTGCCTGCTGGCTGTTTGGGTTTGATATTTTGTATGCGCTTCAGGACACGGAGTTTGACCAGGCTCATGGCCTGCACTCCATGCCCGCGCTTTTGGGGAATGCTGGGGCAATGCTGGTATCGCGCCTGGCGCATCTCGTGATGATTGGCCTGCTGGTCATGGTTGGCGTTTCGGCGCATCTCGGCGTAATCTACTTTGTCGCCGTCGCGCTGGTGTCGGGCCTGATTGCTTGGGAGCAATCGCTGGTCAAGCCAAACGATTTGTCGCGCCTCAATCTGGCGTTCTTTACGCTGAACGGCTATATCAGCGCCGGTTTGTTCGTGCTGACGCTGGCCGATGTGCTGACTGGGAGGTAGTCAATGGCAATTTATGAGATCAAGCCGGAGCGGGCGACGCTGCACGGGCATTTTTCGCGTGACCTGCCGCCGTGCCTGACGATTGAGCCGGGAGACACGGTGCGCCTTCAGACGCTGGAAGCAAACTGGGGTTTAGCTCCGCGCCGCACGGACAGCCGGGACGAAGCGCAGACGCTCTTTGAGCCGCGCGATCCAGTAACCGACAGCGGCCATGCGCTCTGCGGCCCGGTCTTCGTGCGGGGCGCGGAGCCGGGCATGACGCTGGAAGTGCGGATTGATACCGTGATGCCCGCCAATTGGGGCTATGTGTACGCCGGAGGCTGGCGAACGCCGCTGAACGACCGGCTTGGCGTCTCGCAGACGGCTGTTATCCATAACTGGGCACTGGACACGGCGGCGATGACGGCGCGTAATCAGCACGGACACACAGTACGAATGCGCCCGTTTTTGGGCGTCATGGGGATGCCCGAAGACGTGCTGGGCAGGCAGTCCACCACTCCGCCGCGCCGGACCGGCGGCAATCTGGACTGCAAGGAGCTTGTCGCTGGCAGCTCGCTGTTCCTGCCGGTCGCCGTTCCCGGTGGGCTGTTTTCAGCCGGAGACGGTCATGCCGCGCAGGGCGACGGCGAGGTCAGCGGACTGGCGATTGAATGTCCGATGGCAGAGGTAGACCTGACGTTTCGTCTGCATCCGAACTTATCCATCATAACGCCACGGGCTGAAACGCCCGCCGGAAGGCTGACGATTGGCTCTGGCAAAACTTTAGATGAAGCAATGGCAAACGCGCTGGACGCGATGCTGGACTGGATGAGCGAGCTGTACGGCCTGTCTCGCCCGGACGCGCTGGCCCTGGCAAGCGTTGCCGTAGACCTGCGCGTCACGCAGGTCGTCAACGGCATCAAAGGCGTTCATGCCCTGCTGCCGCCGAACGCAGTGCTCTCTTCCTGATTAAGAGCCGACGCTGATTTCGCCGCCGGTGGAACGATCCAGCATCTCCGCTTCCTGAGCATCTTTGGGGGTTTTGTAGTGCAGAGCTTTCTCGGCGAACACGGTGGTCCCATGCGGATCGGAGCGGCGAAACTCAATCTGGTCAGCCATCTTGCGGACAAGTTCCAGGCCAAAGCCGCCAAGCCGCTCGGAGCCGTCCCGGTCAAGCCGCGCCGATCCGGCCTCACGAACATCTTTGAAGGGCAAACCGACACCTTTGTCCTCTACGACGACCACAACACGGTCGGCATGATATTCCAGCATGACTAAAAAGCGCCCGTCTTGCAGAGTCTGGGCGTGGCGCACGACATTGGTGCAAAGCTCGCCGACAATAAACTCGATGTCGGCAATATCAATGTCAACCACGCCCATGTCTTCCAGCAGCGTGTGGCCGACCCGGCGGGCGATCCGCAGGTAGGTTCCATCGCCCGGCAAATCCAGCGAGACTTTGAGTATCATAGTATGAAAGTCTTCCCGAATTAGTACGTATCCAACCATGCACACACAGACTCCAATTCAGATTGGCAGCGTTCCCTATTTAAACGAGAAGCCGCTGACCCGCTGGTTCTCGCACACCGACGAAGGCCGGGCGTCCGGAATTGAAGTGGTTTATGCCGTGCCGTCCCAGCTTGCCCGGATGCTGGAGTCAGGCAAAATCGCGGCAGCATTGGTGTCTTCGTTTGAGTATTTCCGAACGCCGGGCTATGTCATTGCTCCAAATGTCTCGATTTCCGGGCAGGGCGACATTGAATCTGTCCGCGCGTTTGCCAAAGTTCCCTGGCGCAAGATCGAGTCACTGGCGCTGGACACGTCTTCGCTGACATCGGTCGCCCTGCTCAAAATCCTGCTGGCCGAACAGCTTGACTCGTACCCAGCATTTTTGCATGCCGCCCCGGATTTAGACTCAATGCTGGCGATGGCCGACGCTTGCCTGCTGATTGGCGACAAGGGAATGCTAGCCAATGGTGACGGCCTGAACGTGCTGGATTTAGGCCGTGCCTGGCGGCGTTTGACCGGCCTGCCGTTCGTTTATGCTGTTTGGCTCGGCAAGCCTGAGAACATCACGCCGCATCTCACCGACGCGCTGGTGGCCGCAAAGACCTGGGGGCTAACCCAAATCGAAGCGATTGCCGCCGAAGAAGCCGTCCGCATCAAAACTTCGGTCCGGCAGTGCCGCCACTATTTGACCGACGTGATGGACTACAACTTGGACGAAGAACATCAAGAAGCGCTGGCGACATTCGGCGCAAAAGCGTTTGCCCAGCAGCTTTATCCCGGCCCCCCGCCGCCCATTCGCGTCGTGTAAGCCGCGAAGTGGAGGGTCAGCAGGGCAGCGCCGTCAGTCCGACTTGGCACACATTTTGCAGGGGAGCTTGTTATGACCGCCGCTTCCACTCATTCTTCCACTGCTTCGTCTCCCCACCAACAAGCCATGCCGGCAAAACGCCGGCTGGATTATGTGGATGCACTGCGCGGCGCGGCGTGCCTTTGGGTGCTGCTGCATCATACGTTTGAGCACAAGCCGGCTCCGGCGGGTTTTTGGCACTATCCGGCGGCGCTGGTCGTTCTTGTGGCGAACATCGGCTGGCTTGGCGTCAGCATGTTTCTGGTCTTGTCCGGCTTTTGCTTGTTTTATCCGCTGGCGGCGCGTTATGAGCAGCAAGGCATTCAGCTGAGGCTCTCGACGTTTGCGAGGCGACGTGCCCTACGCATTCTGCCGCCGTATTATATCGCGCTTCTTCTCTTGATTCCCCTGGACCTTTTTGTCAGCCATCATCGTTCACACCACTGGGACTGGCACGCGGTTCTGCATGGGCCGAAGGACATTCTGCTGCATCTGTTCATGCTGCACAACCTGAGTGCCAGTACGATTGGCTCCGTTACCCCCGCGCTTTGGTCCCTGGCTCTGGAATGCCAGCTTTATTTGGTTTTCCCACTTCTGGTTTGGTCCGTCATGCGGTTTGGGCTGAAGTCCATTCTTGCCGCTACTTTTGTGGTTGCCGTGGTCTGGCAGTCGCTTTGCTATCGCCACTTCGGTTTTTCGCTGGTTTGGACTCCGCAGCTTGCGGTGTATTACCATGCGCTGCCGGGCCGCTGTTTTGAGTTCGCCGCAGGCATGGCGGCAGCCAGCTTCGTGGCTCGCCCGCGGCCGGGTCAGGGACGCATCGCCCTGGCGCTGATCTTGATTCCGCTTGTTCCCGCCCTGTACTTTGTTTCCGAAGTCTCTCGTTTTGGGCCGCTGTGCGACCAGGCCTGGGGGGTTATTTTTGCGGCGGCACTGGTTCTTCTGGGGCATGTGCCGGACGCACTGTTCCAGCGAAGCGCCGGGCTGCGGTCTTTGGTCTGGGTCGGCGCGATCTCTTACAGCGTTTACCTGCTGCACCAGCCGCTGATTAACCTGCTTTCGCTCCGTCAGCTTCATATTCAGGAGAGTGCCGCCGGCGGTTTTGCCGAGGGCCTCCTCCGACTTCCGCTGCTGGTTGGGATCGGCTACTTGTTTCACCTCTTTTTCGAGCGCCCCTTCATGCCGGGGCGTCCGCGCACCGAGCGCCAGGCGGAAGTCGCCGCCGCCATCTCTCCTGCCCCTTAAGCGTCAACTCGCCCTGGCATCGGCTATGCTGTCTGGTTCCTGTGGTACAATAACCCCAGGAGAATTCGGTTGATGCTGACAGCTCAAGAAATCTACACAGCGGCACGTACTTCTCTCAATGCCTGAGCGGCTGCGACTGGCTGCCCTGATTTTGGAGGAGCTGCAGCACCCGCTGCCTCAGAATGACTTCGCTGACCTTGCTGGATACGATGATGCTTGGACGGACGAAGACATACGCGATTTTCGTCAGTCTTCAGTTCGTTACATGCAATTGTTGGAAGCCTCGCCAGATGCGGAACAAGACGACGCGCTCCCCCCATTGGAAGCCTTGCTGAAGATGAAAGCGGAGCAGAGCCTTGAACCGGAACATATTTGATCCGGGTGATCTAGTCGTGGTAGACTTTCCGGGAGCGATTACGGCGAAGCGGCGTCCAGCGGTTGTTGTTTCCTCCAAACTTTGTCACTCCCAGCGGCCTGACTTAATTGTCGGCTGGGTCACCAGCCAGATGCCTCCGGTTCAGAGCGCAACGGATTGGCTGCTGCTGGACTGGGCCGGGGCAGGATTAAGATTACCTTCTCTTTTTCGGGCGTTTTTGTACACAGTGCCTCGCTCAGAAGTCATTGCTCGGATTGGGCGTCTTAACCAAGACGACTGGAACAGCGTCAAGCAATACATCAAACTGGCCCTTGACTATTAGACCTGATATAATCTAAGCAAAGATTGAGGCACACAAATGGGCGGATTTGGGGTATTCGTTTCTTCAATCATTGGCGGCATTTACTTCCTCATATTGCTTGGCTGCGGCGTTGCCTTTGTTCGCAGTCTTTTTGTTCACAAAGGTTCTAAACGTGCCACAACCGGCATTCTTGGCGTTGTCTGCCTCGTGGCGCTGCTGCCGCTGATCTTGCTGGATATTGCCAACTACAACACAGTTTCGAGTGCAAGCGGAACTTATACGGGAAGTTTTGGAGACGGAACCGACGTCTTGACACTGCGTTCCAATGGCACCTTCAGCCAAAAATTCGTCACCACGAAAAGAAAAGTTTACACAAGTTCTGGAAGATGGCGGCTGCACGCGCAGAGTTTCGGCTCACTCGATTTCGACAATCCCGACACCGTAGACTTCGACGCACTCGTAGTTCATACCGATTTTATCGGGCAGCCGCAGCCTCCAACAGTCCAAAAATTTATCGGTGCCGATCTGGAGCGTGACGAGATTGCTTTGGGAGATATTGATGCAAGCTCAAGTCCTCGCTATACGCGATAACCGGATCGTCAGGCAGCTTCGTGTGGTATACTTTAGATATGGCTGGACACACACATGGGGCGACAAGCGGACGCGGATTATGGCTCTCGCTGGGGATGACCGGGGCGTTTGTCGCGGCGGAAGCGTACTTTGGGCACCGGGCGCATTCGCTGGCGCTGATCTCGGATGCGGGGCATAATGTCAGCGACGCGCTGGCGCTGGGGCTGGCGGCGTATGCGGTCTGGGTCGCGCGGCGTCCGGCCTCGCCGGGCAAGACGTTTGGCTACCACCGGGTCGCGATCCTCACCGCGCTTGCCAATGCCGCCGCGCTGGTCGTGATTGCGCTCGGCATTCTCGTCGGTGCATTTGCTGCGTTTCAGCACCCGCAGCCGGTTCAGGGCAACTTAATGATCTGGGTGGCCGCGTTCGGCGTGTTTATGAACACGGTTATCGCCTGGCAGCTTCAAGGGGACAGCAAGCACAGCCTGAACGCCCGCGCGGCGTATGTCCACATGGCCGGTGATGCGCTGTCGTCGCTTGGCGTTGTGCTGGCCGGCTTTTTGATTAAGGCCACCGGCTGGACTTTCGCTGACCCGCTGATGTCGGTGCTGATTGCCGGGTTTATTTTGTATTCGTCGTGGGGCATTATCGGCGAGGCGACCAATATTCTGATGGAAGGTACGCCGAAGGGCATGGAAGTCGAAGCGCTTGCCGCCGCGATCAAGTCCACGCCGCCGGTTCTGGATGTTCACGACATGCACGTCTGGACTGTCAGCGACGGCCTGCACTTTTTGTCCTGCCACGTTGTCCTGCCAGCGGGCTGTACGGTCAGCGAAAGCCAGTCCATCGTCGCCATCTTAAACGAGCGCCTGCATGACGAGTTCGGCATCGGCCACGCCACCATTCAGACTGAAACCGTCGGCAGCGAGACCTGCCGCCACGACACCGACGCCCTCCTCTGCGCCCTCGAAGCCAGCCACGCCAGCCATAGCCACGCCGGCTGCAATCATTGACCTATTTCAGGGAGGGCTTGTGGTTCAACAACCACTGCTAAAGATTCGTTTCTATATGTCAACAATATAAGGTATATTATATACGCAACATGAAGTCGCCAATCGCCACCGAATACCCGCCCTGAGTGGCGGGGTAGCAGGCTGTGCCTGATTAGGAGCGATGGCGGCTTTCTTGTTTTTCTGCGATTACCTCTTTCTCTACGATTACCCTACAACATTTGGAAAACGAAACTTCCAGATATTGAAGCGTGTACCGCGTCCCCAATGTTCTCCTAAGTCTTCGACGCCAATACGCTCGGCAATATGACGCACCATTTCCACTTTTGCCGGGCTTTCCATGCGCTTTTCTATATCGTAACCAGTTGCGCCTAGCAGTACGTCGACGATTTGCAATAGATCTTCTTCCTTCGAGTCACGCGGCTCAACATTTCGGACGATATTACCTTTTGCGCCTTGCGTGAGCCAGTAATAATTAATTTTGAATTTAAGGTCAGCAAGACGATTTGCCTGACGATTTTGCCGACTATCTGTGAAGACTAGATACTCATCTGTCGGTTGCAGGTTGCGCGAGATTGCCGGTAATAAAACTCGTAGAACGCAGTTTCGGCGTCGCCTTGATGAAAAGCGTTGTATTTGATTTTGCTCTTGTCAACAACAAGGCAGCGAAACTCAGCGGACGCGCAGGCAAAGAAGAGGTCAACAAACTCCTTGTAAATGTCTAATTTGCTCAGGGAAACTTTCTCCCACTTGAACTCGCCCTGTCCCCAACGATGCTCTTCGCGAAGCTGAACACATTGCTGCCTAATCTCTTGCTCAGCTTCTCCACGCGGAATCAGCAGTAATCCGTACAACATGCAAGGGTGGCCCTGCTGGCGGCTCTCATCCGCGTAGAGATGGTAGAATGTCACTGAAACATTTTACCTGTATTGCAGACATCTTAGAAGCAAAAGGCTTGTGGGGGATTAATTTTTCAGGAACTGATACGTTATGACGAGGCTGATGACGCAGACGAGGGCGATCCAATGGGCGTTAGTGATGCGCTTCGCAAACAAACCCAAACACACGGCGAAGAAGACGATGGGGAGAACGATTGTCATGGCAGGCTGCTCTTAGGGGAAGACTCGGAGAGGTCGGAGGTCAGCGAGTGGCGCTCGGTGCGGACCCATTCGTCCGGGGTGTTTTTGGCTGACCTCCGGCCCGTGACAAGTAAGGCGATCTTCCAGACGGCGTAGAACGGGGCGCGGATCAGGGCGGCGTAGGCGTCCGGCCCGGCTCCGGCGACCCGCAGGCCGCCCAAAACGTAGACGGTGAGGGCCAGCAGGCCGAGGGCAGACGCGCCGAGCCAGACAGCGGGGTGCGGCAGCAAGTGAGTCGCCGTGCCGAGCGCAGTGAGGGCCAGAAAGGCCAGCAGCAGCGCGGCAAGCTCGGCCAGCGGCGGAGTTAATAAATCCCAGGCAGCGTCGAAGAGAAGCAGGCTCCGGCGGCGCAGGCCCTCCGCCAGCAGCGGCAAGGCACGTTCGCGCACCAGCCCCGACCGGCCCTGTTCCCAGCGCCTCCGCTGCGACGCGGCCTGCATTGCCGTCGCGGGCATTTGGGCAGCAACACGGGCTTCCGGGACATACTGCACGCGCAGATCAAAGCGGCGGGCGAGTTCGAGGCCGTAATCCAGATCTTCTGTCAGGCTGCCGCCGGGCCAGGGCAGCGCCGCGGCCAGTGGGGCCGTGAACGCCATGCCGTTGCCTTTGAGGCCCGCGCTCAGGCCAAGCCTGTCCCGGCCGAGCGGCTTGATGTGATTGACAAGGTCAAACGCCGCCGTCATCAGCGCCGCCCGCCAGCCGTCCCCGGAGTTCAGGACACCGTAGCGCCCCTGCCAGGCCCCGTAGCCGTGCGGGTCTTTGTTTTGGGCGATACGCGCACTCATGCACCGCAGGAAGTCGGGTGCGGCCTGCGTGTCGGCGTCTACGATGACAACCGCCTCGGGCGCAAGCGGCTGTGCCAGAAGATGCGAGATCGCAAAGTTCAGCGCATAGCCTTTGCCGCGCTCGGTCTCAGAAGTGCGCTCCAGGACCGATGCGCCGCGCGACCGGGCAATCGCCGCCGTGCCGTCGGTGCAGTTATCGGCGACAACGACAATCTGAACGCAGCCTGCGGGGTAGTCCTGGGACGTAAGGCTAACCAGGGTCGCTCCCAGAACAAGCTCTTCGTTGTGCGCGGGAACGACGACGGCCAGCCGCAGCGGCAGAGTGGCCGGCGGCGCGGCAGGCCGCCGGGCGGCGGCAGCGGCCAGAAGGATCAGCAGGGACAGAACTGCGGCGAGGCCCGCGGCCCCGATTAGTGCAGTCAGGAAAATAAACAGCAATGGCAGGAGAGGCAGGGGCATGGGCGGCTTACGCTCCAGCCATGCGCTTTCGGAGCCATGCCGGCCCCGCGCTTTGAATGCGGTTCAGCGTGACGCCGATAATCTTGTCGCGGCCTAAAGCATCCAGGGCCTGGTTGACCACATCGCGCGGGGTGACGCCGGCCCGGGCCACCAGAAGCAGGCCGTCCATGTGCCGGGTCAGCGGCAGGGCATGGTCGGTGGCGGCGGCAGGCATGTCAATAATGACAACGTCAAAGGCGGACCGGGCGGACAAAATGAGCTGCGCGACACGCGGAGAGCGGACCAGGCGGGGCGCGTTCGACGGCATCTTTCCCGACGGGATAATCACGAGGTTGTCCAGCCCGGCAAGCTGCAGGGTCGGCACCACATGGCTGTCGTCTTCCAGCACGGGGATCACACCCTCACCGCGCTGCGGCACCCCGAGACGTGCCGCAAGGTCGCCTTTCCCGAGGCTCAGGTCAATCAAGCAGACCCGCTTGTAGGTGTCGCGGGCAATCGTCATCGCCAGGTGCAGCGCGACCGTTGTCTTGCCTTCGCCCACCAGAGCGCTCGTGATGCCCAGCACATAGGGCCGGTCGGCACCGAGTGTTTCGCCGCTCAGCAGGGTGACATCGCCGACCCCGGCGATTTGCCGCTCCAGAGCCGCGTACAGATGGCTGAACTCGGCGGGCGTTTTTTCGATCTGCAAGTTGATCGCCGGCCCAACGGGGTAGCCGGACGCTCCGCCGTGAGTGTCGCCAGAAACTTCTTCCGGACGCCGGATCTCGTCGGTAGCCTCAAACACTTGTCGGCTGAGCGTGTCCCGGTCCATCATCAAGGTCGTCTCATAAGGCAGCACCTCGAAGTCCTCACTGCGCTCCGCCTGCAAATGGAGCGCCGGCGCTGCCGGGGCATGCTGCAAGAGTTTCGTGATCTCGCCGGCAGGAGATTCGTGAGCGGAGAAGGTTTTTAGGCGGTCAGTCATAGTAGTTATCTTTGTCGGTCTTCTTTATCGGTCTTCTTTATCGGTCTTCTTTATGAATTATCTGTCAGGACCGTCTGAAGTCAGGGCGGCGAGAGCGCGAGGACGAGAAGTGACCCGGAGGTCCGCTGCTTCCGGCACAGAAGCAAGCACCGGCACGCCCAGCAGGCGCTCGGCATCCGTTTCGTGGCGCAGGGAATGATCCGACCACTCGATCAGCACAATCAGAAGCGCCCCGACCAGGCAGCCCAAGAGCAGGCTGCCGAAAAGCATGCCGATGAGCTTGGTCCGGCCTGTGGTTGGGGTCGCGTAGGTGACGCCAATCGGCAGCAGGCTGTTGGAGGCGGTGAGGCGGTCCAGGTTTGCTTGAAGCTGAACATTGTCGCGCTGCTGCCGAAGCTTATGGTCCAGGTCTTGGGCGTCCGAGTAACCTTCCATTCTATCGGCAAGCTGGCGCTGGGCCGAGGGGATCTGGTTCATCAGCGTCTTGTATTTTGTAATCTGCTGCTGCAGGTTCTGCATTTCCTGCTGGTCGGCGATGGCGGCGCTTGAGGCATCCGCGATCTCGTTCTTGAGCTGCTGGTACTGCGGGTTGTCCGCCAGCTTGGTCAGCGTGTTGTGCTGATTTTCGGGCGCATTCGCTTTCACCCGCTCTTCATTTTCAAGGCTTGTAATCGTGGCGTCCAGTGCGACAACATCCGGGTGCTGGGGCGTCTCGCTGCTGGCAAGAAGGGCCTCGCGCTTTGCCAGCAGGTCCGCGATCTCCTTTTCCACCGGCGACTGCTGGGAAACGGTCTGCTCGGCAATGCTCATCGGCTTCATCTGGGCAAGTTCTTCTTGCAGCACCGCTTTCTTGCGGGTGTTTTCGCCAAGCGTGATTTGCTTGTCGTCCAAATTTGCCTGCAAAGAGCTGAGCTGGCTGCTGTCGGTGCTTTCCGCCCCAGATAACTGGCCGCCGTAAGAAGCTTTGTACTTTGTCAATGCTTCTTCGGCGCGGCGCATCCGGGCATCCACCTGGCTGATCTGACTGTTCAAGAAGTTTACGCTGCCGACGGAAGACGCCGAGCGGTCCAGGCCGACTTCTGTGATGTACTGCTGCTGGAGGGCGTCCAAAATGCTTTTGCATTCTTCGGGGTTGTCCCAGATCAGGCTGATGGAAAACTGATTGGTGCTTTCGGCTGCCGCCGTTAGGTTCTTTTGGAGCAGGACATAGCGCGGGTCATCGGCCTGGGGGTCAACATTGATCGGGCTTGTCAGATGGGCATTGCGAAGGGCTGTGTCCAAAAAGCCGCCGGGCTGGTCCTGTTTAGACAGCTCTGAGAAGCGGTCTACATTCTTCTGGGAAGGCGTGGTCCAGGAGTTCTGCTGGCTGTCGGTGCCCAGCACGGTCGCGACGTTTTCCGTCTGCACCTGGGTCATGGCCGTCGCATGGTAGGTCTTGCTGCGGGCATACAGCGCACCCATTGTCAGAACACTGACAACAAGCAAAGAGCACCAGAACAAGCGCTGGTGACGGAAGAACGAATCGGCGATCCGGTAGAGAATGGCGGTGTTTTGATGCATGGTATTTTTACTGGGTTATTAACTTGCTGGCTTATTATACACCAAAAAGTTAGTATGCGCCCTCAGCCCGCAGCACGGCAGGAATTGTGAGAAGCAAAATGCGGAAATAAAGTGCGATGGACTGCCGCTCAATATAGTATAAATCCAGCTCGATCGAGCGCTCGAAGCTGAGTGATGCCCGGCCGGAGACCTGCCAGAGGCCGGTGACGCCCGGCAGGCAGATCAGCCGCTGGCGCTGGCGGGCGGTGTACTTGTCCGTTTCTTTGGGCAGCGCCGGGCGCGGCCCGACCAGGCTCATGTCGCCCTTCAGCACGTTAATGAGCTGCGGCAGCTCGTCCAGCGAGAACTTTCGCAGCACCCGCCCCACCCGCGTGATGCGCGGATCGTTTTTCATCTTGAAGACAGGGCCGGAACGCTCGTTCTGCATTTCCAGCAGGTGCCGCTTCGCCTCGGCGTCGCTGACCATCGAGCGGAACTTGTAGAACCAGAACTCTGCGCCGTCTTTGCCGACC
>JAABUQ010010552.1_pt1 | contig 12058 bp, 12 predicted proteins | sample 5560001 | NCBI WGS metagenome assembly JAABUQ01 (sample SAMN10711888, study PRJNA513371) | rock metagenome | isolation source: Antarctica rocks | place: Antarctica: Victoria Land, Finger Mt nord | collected 2015-12-18
GTGAGCGCGACGGGAGTCATCAACGCCACAGCCAAGATGCCTGCCCACATCCCTACCTGATACACCGGCAGCATAAAAGACAGGGCGTTGAGGTTCCAGTCCAGGGTGTGGTCGAGCATGTAGCCAGTGTGGGCTAGAGACAATACGAAAGCCCCTACCCCAAGCCCGCGTCGATAGCGCAGTGGCTGTGACCAGAAGCGACTGAGAGGACGGGCAAGCAGTGTTAGCATCAGGCACAACAGCGCCGCATGACCTGTATAGTCCACCATATCTCCAGTGCGCAGCAAAGTCAGAACTCCGATGGTCAAGGTGACCCAGCCCCCCATCCGAAACAGTTGACTGCGCCGGTCAGCGCTTACCAGAGAAGCCGACACACCGACCCCGAGCATCACCGGCATTGTCCCTAGACCAAAAGCCAGCATGGTAGTGCTTCCAGCCCACAGGCTACCCGCCTCAGCTGCCTTAATCTGAGCCGCATACAAAAAACCGCAGGGGACAAGTCCCCAAGCCATCCCTAGCAGGGCAGGCGTCCACCATCGAGGTTTGAAGGAGAGCTTGGTCATTGCCGCACTGAGGCGGTTGTGCAATCCCCCATGTACGAGGCGGCGTAACAGAGGGATGCGAGGGATGAAATCTGGCGCGACCTGTGCCAATCCAAACCAGATCAGCAGCACCCCAGTTAGGATCGCAATGCCCTGACGGACTCCACTACCGATGCCAGCCAGTTGTCCGCCAGCAACCAGCACCGAACTGAGTGCCCCAATCCCGGCACCAATCAGGGCATAGCTCAGCACCCGCCCCAGGTTGAGCAGACTGTGAAAGTAGAGCTGCTGTCTCCAAGTCAGAGCTGCTTGCTGCCCGTGGGCAAGTGAGAATGCTACGGTCAGCGGACCGCACATACCGGCACAGTGGCCGAAACTCCCCAGAAATCCCAGGGCCATCACTAACAGTAAGTCTAGCACGTTAATTTCCTGCCGCTCTGCCTGTAGGAGCCGTCTCCTTTGATCTCAAAAGCTTTGATTAGCTATGAGAAATCCAGCCCACAATTATGAGTTAAGTCTGTGCTGGTGTCAAAAGACAGGCTGTCAAACTTCACAAGCGAACCAAATTCTGTTCTACTTTACCCAGCCCTTTTCGGATTGTTCGAGTACATAGGTTGCCACGTCTTCAATCTGCTTATCGTTTAAACGACCCTTGAAGGCAGGCATGGCATTTTTGCCATTCTGCACCTGGTGAACAATGGCTTCTAGAGAGTTCATGTTGTATTTATCCAGGGCGTCTTTCTTTAGGGTCTTGGCGGCGGCGACAACGTTACGACCGCCCATGTGACAAGCGGCACAGTTGGCACTAAAGATTTTGGCCCCATTCGCTGTACCAGATGCTAGGGCCGGATAGCTGAAGACAGAAGTGAATATAGCGGTTGCTAGCAGTACGATTGTCAAGAGTTTTTTCAAGGTGGGGTTCTCCTCTGTTATGCAGAGATTAGGACATGAGACTGCACCTGATAGTGACGTGGAGTTGATCGCGGAGTCAAAAGACAAGCTGTCAAAGTTCTCCTGCCACGGCGGATCGCTCTTTGACTAGGTCAAACTTCAGCTCAGTTCACTTTCTGGAAATGACACCAGTTCCTGCTGCAGGGCCTGAATGAAATTCAGTGTTTGCTGATAGGCAACGGTATTTTTCTGTAAAGCAAAGCGCTTTGCTGCCTGATGCAGGTCCACCAGCGCTAACTGCTCGTATCCCAGTTGATGACGGGCAATACCTCGGCTGAGGTAGGCTTCAGCGTTATTGGGGTTGAGTTGTAGTGACACAGTAAAGTCTTGCACTGCTGTAGTGTAGTTCCCCTGTCTACCGCAGACACAACCTCGGTTGTAATAAGCTCGGTAGTCGTTGGCATTCAGATAGATGGCCTGGGAGAAGTCAGCGATCGCTCCTGCTAAGTCCGACAACCAAAAGCGAGCCAGCCCACGGTCGTTTAGATCTCTGCCCGTTGGGGACTGAGAAACTTACAGCGGTTGCCGCTCGAATAAGCCACGCAATCTGTCAGAGAAAGCCACTGTGTGGTACTATACCTGTGGCTTACTAATCTGAAAATCGCTGTAGGACTCCGACGCAAAGCCTGATCGTAATCAAAGATGGCTTCGGTATGATGCCCCAGTCCGTCACGAGCTACCCCTCGGTTATAGAAAGCCCGCAACTCTTGAGGATTGAGCTTGATGACTCGTTCGTTATCGGCGATCGCGGCTTGATAATGACTGAGTCGATAGTAAGCCAGCCCGCGATTGAGAAAAGCTTCCGTGTTGTTGGGGGCGAGTGAAACAGCTTGGGTGCAATCCGCGATCGCGGATTGATAATCTCCCAGTTGAATATGAGCTAGACATCGATTGCTGTAAGCCGCAGCAACATCAGTCTGGTGCTGAATGGCATGCGTGAAGTCCTTGATGGCTCCCTGATAGTTGCCGCTTTGAATTTTGTTTACCCCCTGCTTGAGAAAGTTTGGTGCTCCGCTCTGAGCGATAAGACTGGGTGAGGCTTCTGCCATCGCAGGCAGACCATGGAAAAGTGCGAAGACAATACTTAGACTCAGAATAAATCGGTAGAAGCGACTCATGACTTCAGCTCACCATCCGCTAAAAAATAAATGCTTTTTGTTAGCTATTCATTGCTCAAAGGTTCATGCTTTATTTTGCGAGGCATAATTGGCAACGTCAAAAGACAAGCTGTCAAACTTGACTTGTCATGGTCATTTTGCCTTCGTCGCCAGCGATTGATGGTAATAACTAGATGTGTAATCTTATGCCTCGGTCACGATAGTGCTACGTCGACTAACTGAAAAAGGTTGGCGTGTTCGCAATAAAACAAAGCGCACAATTCTCTTGGCGTCCCTTGGTTTCTCGCTCCCAAGCGCAGCTCTTAGAAGCTTACGAGCAGTTGCAGCGATTGCTGGTCGTGGACCACCCCGACATCGTAGCCGCCTTCGCTGACAGTCTTGACGAAGCAAGCTGTGAGCAATTTGAAGCGATCGCGCTTCATCTCAAAGCCTTGCGGCAAGCTAGAGAGGGGTAGACACATCAAAAGCGTTCCTACCTTATCGAACGTGCCAAGGTCATTGTGCTGTTTAAGTACCTTAGCTCCAGTGAGACGCCTCTGACCCTAAAAGGTGAAAGTCGTTCTAAATGTCCCAATAAACACATCATTGTTGCGAATGTTCTGACCCGGAGCTGTCAGCACAATCAAACCCGGAGTAATCGAAATATTATCCGTCAACTGGTACTTGTAAAAACCTTCAAAATGGTAGGCTTCATCCCGCCGCCCAAAATTCCTGGGGACACCGACAGCACGAAGACCTTTAAGAGTCGGTTCGACACCCACGAGCAAGCCTAAAACATTACCCTCCTTGCCCAGGTCGGGGAAAGCTACCCCAGCAGCATAGGTCCAGATATTGGCATCCCCACGACCCAGGATGCGGGCATTGGTTTCATCCACGTACCCAGTCAGCACGATTTTTTTGCTGACTCGGAACGCCAGATTCGCCCCGTAGGAATTCGTTACAGTTGGTCGCTGGCCTCCTGGTAAGAGGATGGACGGGTCGTTGGCCTCAGCCGTCCCCACAGCCGCCAGGAAGGGTGAGGTCCGAGAACCGGGCGCAGCATTGTTAAATATCCCAGTTCCCGTGGAGTGATAAGCGTGGGAGTAGATGGCAGTGATGGCAAACCGATCGTTGAGGTTGTAGTTGACTTGTCCCAGAGCCACGTAGTCACCGTTGAACAGACTGCCGCCGTTGCCAGGTAAAGCGGCATTATCTGCCAGGTAAACCGCCGTCAACGAAGTCGGGCCAAACAGAGAACCAGCCTTACTGAAGGCGAAATTCACCCCGGCACCTGACCCGCCACCAATGCGATAGATCGGATTCTCCTGTGCAAACAGCGAGAGTGCGGCCGTCCCGCCATCACCATCGTTAAAGTAGGGTTGACCGGAGGGAGCGATGTCGTTAGTCAGTCCACCAGTGGCGACCAGATACACCTGCGAATTTGAGGTCAAAGGGACGTAATACGACAGCCAATCTACGGCAACAGCATTGGTGGAAAAAGGTTCTTCCGTCAAGGTCGAGCTGCCCTCGCCCTCGTAGGTGCTAAAACCCGCAGGCGCGACCTGGCGTTGGTAATTCAGTTGCTGCGCGTTCCCAGCCACCAGCCGGGTGTGCAAGGTATCTTGACCGAAAAAGCTGGTTTGGAAGTCTAACCGCACCCGGTTTTCGAACACGGTGCGCTCGTTATAACCTTTGCCAAAGTTATCAAACAGACTAAACACGGCTTCACCGACTAGCTTGGTCGTCGTGGAGAATTGATTGGCTTCTAACTGGGCCGTCTGTGCTTCCAGGTTATCGACCCGACCGTGAAGGGCTGTGAGTTCGGTGGCAAACTCTTGTTGCAGCCGTTGCAGAGTGGCGATGTCTTCTTTGCGCACTAAGTCAGATGTCCCGGAGGCAATCAGCTCGTTCACCCGGTCCAAGCAGGACTTCACACCAGCGGCAAATTCGTATCGAGTCAGCGCCCGATTCCCCCGGTAGGTGCCATCCGGATAACCGGCAATACAACCGTAGCGTTCGACCAATGACTGTAGGGCTTGGAAGGCCCAATCCGTGGGTTGGACATCCTTGAGTTGGGAAACAGAAGTGACTTGAGCCATGGGGTCGTCTTGGCTACTCGTGTCTTCTTTGCTTTCACGCACGACTTGATCGATAACGTTAGGAGACTCCGGTACCGGAGTTGTAGTCGAAGTGACTGGCTGGTCAGCAACGAGCTGCAGTTTTGGGGTGACAGCTACTGGGGTTGGGTTTTCGTCCTTGACGCCATTCAGCTGCTTGGTGATCACCACAGGCTTGACTTCTAGGATTTGGGTCTTTCCAGCTTGAGGCTGAGCAACTTCAGTCGCTAGTGCTGCTGCCGCCATGGCTATAGCACTAACAACCAGCATCATCGCAAAAACGGCTGGACTAGCCAGCAAAGATATCCAGCGACTTCTTACCATTTTTCTCACTATCCTCACACCTGTTCAAATTTCAAGAGGTTTCCCTGCCAGACTCAACGCCGCCGCCGGAGGCAGCTCCGGCGGCGCGCTCCCGCAAGCTCAATTTCAATCAAAATGATTAGCCCGATACTCACGTAAAGTTTTTGAGTCTTTAGTATCAGTACAATATCTGCTCAAAAGACAGGAAACCAGATTTGTGGTGAATTGACAATCCCTACCTGGGGGATTGAGGTAAGAGATATTGTCAGTTCGTTACCCCCTTTCAGGATTGTTTTGCACGGAGATCATCCTACTCGAAATGATTTGGTCAAAGGGATTAATTTCTAATCTCTTTGGTCAAATAATGAAGATAGAACGTTAAGAACTTTGATGAAACTAATTTGACTTGTGTTATGAACCGACATTGACGGTATATGACAACTCGAACGGCTTGAAACTTGCTCCAGCTTTAGGAGTGCCGCTGAACTCCAGCTCATAAGAGCCTGGCTTGGGAAATACAATCTCGGTTCCAGGAATGCCCTGATACTGCTCAGCCGAGACGGCGTGCAAACGTGGCTTCAGTATCGGTGGCGTTACGCCTTCAGTATGAGGCTCGGGGTAAACAGCCAACTGACAGTTGCATTGCGACAAGGGAATAAGTTGCCCGCCTCTACGAGTGAGGGCGAGCCAAGCGAGGGCGGGTTTGCCAGCTATCGGATTGTCGTGGGGTTCAATATGCAGTAGACCGCCCACATCTCCGGAGACTTTCTCGGTATGGGCAGCAACTGGTGTGGCAATTAGAACCGAAAGTAAGAGCCATCCGAAATTTTTATCTAGATTGAGCCGGAACATAGAGTATCTTACTTTGAGTGAGTGAAGTCGATGTGGCTGATTGGGGTGAGACGACCGGCGACAAGCCAAAGATTTTTGGTGGTCTCTCCACAGCAGGATGCAGCCATGTCCATTTTGAGCCGAGTGAATAGCGGCGTCAAACGACAAGCTGTCAAACTCAAAACCAACTCTATAATGCCCCCTACAGGATTGTTTTTCTAGAGGAGACAGCTTTGATGAGATTATTTGCCATTGATAGCTTTATCAAATTGCACTACATGAGCAAAGAGCAACCTAAAACTAAATCATAGCCAGAACTCAGGTGCGTTATGCGCTTACCCACTCACGTGGGGTTTTGGATTCATGCTGAAACTGAGCAAGCCCGACGAGATGCAGTTCCTCGTTTGTTGGGACTGGGATTGAGTGTAGAACAAGTTGCAGAGGCTTTGATGTCCGTAGAGGAGGTTAGAGGTCTCTAGCCGTCGCTACAGGTAGTGAGAAGGCGGTTCTGAACTGATAATCAGCCCAGCTTAGTACTGTTGGAGGGTTCGACGGCTTCTGAATCGGTTCGAGGAGGGTAGCAGCGTGGTGCTGACCTTGATGTTAGAATGCTGCTTTAATTGGGAATTCTAGAGAAAGCAAGGAGGTGTTGTGTAAAGGACGTTCTTATGGATGATGGATTAATGCAGCAGTTTATCCAACTTATCTCTGCAAATACGGGCTTACACATCCGTAGGCAAGATAGAGAAGCTTTATGCAAGAAGATTTATGTCCGGATGAAGTTACTCAAGTTAGCCGAACCTGAGAATTATTATCAACTTTTGAATACCGTTAACTATCAGAATAATTCTCCTACATTACACTTTGGGGAATGCGAAAGTGAATGGAGGAAACTGATATTTTTATTAACAATAGGTGAGAGTTATTTCTTTCGCGACAGAGGGCAGTTAACTCTATTGAAAACCAGAATTCTACCGGAACTAATTGAACACAAAAAAAAGGAGTGTTGTGCAGAAGTTGAGGCAAAACCATCACTGCGGCTCTGGAGTGCAGGATGCTCCACAGGTGAAGAACCATATTCCCTTGCTATCCTCGTCAAAGAGCTAATTCCAGACTACGCTAAATGGAATATTTTAATCTTGGGAACGGATATTAATCCAGAAGCAATTGAAAAAGCTAAGCGAGGAATCTATGATTCATGGTCTTTGCGCATGACGGATGCCGATTGGCAAGGGAAGTACTTTTACCAGCGTCAGACCAACTGGGAAGTTAATGAACGAATTCGCAACATGGTAACGTTCCACTCCGGAAATTTAATGAAGGATTACTTTCCCAGTTATATATCTGGCATTCACGATATGGATATTATTCTGTGCCGCAATGTTTTCATATACTTTGATTGTAACTCTATTGCAGTCGTTTTAAAAAAGTTTTGTAACACGCTTAGACTGGGGGGATATCTCATTACCGGACATACTGAGCTACAAGGTCAAAACCTTGGTCAACTACAGACAAAGGTGTTTCCGGAATCAGTTGTCTATCAACGTAGTAAAGGTTTACGGGTTGAAACACCTTTGGCAGTGAGACAGACAGTGCCTGTCTCTGATATTCTATCTCCATCGAGAATGCTACACGAAAGTACTACTGTCAAGGAAAGCTCAACCACGAATAACTCGAATCTGGAAAATACAACATCTGAGACAGTCCTGAGTCAAGTAGAAACACTCTTCTACAATGGCGATTACGTAAACGCGATTAAAGAGGCAGAGCAAGTCATAAAGCAGCATCCTCAACATTGTTTTGCTGCTTATTCTCTGATAGCTCAAGCATTTGCAAATTTAGGAGAGAGTGAAAAGGCAATTTACTACTGTCAGCAAGTGCTTGAAATAGATTCTCAATCAGTACCCACTTACTACTTATTGGCACATATTGCTGAAGACCAGGGAGATATTGAAAAAGCAAAAGAGATATTTAAGAAAATTATTTATCTTGCTCCTTCGTCTATCCTTGCATATCTTGAACTCGGTTTTGTTTACGAAAATGAAGGAGATGCGACCAAAGCTAGAAAAATGCGTAATACAGCTTTGGAATTGCTCAAAGAATTACCATCGCATACTACTGTACAACCAAATAGTGAAATAACAGCAGGTGAATTGTTGCTTCAAGTCAAAAACCTACTGGAAAATAATACATAGAACATTGACCCAATTGCCCGTCTGGGATTCAAATTCTAGGCTAATAGCTCAAGTTCACTCAACGTTCCGGAAGAAGGCAGAAGGCAGAAGGATGCAATACAGTCTGGCTTTGAAGCCCAGACTGATTGCGAGCTACCATTTCAGAGATTTTGGTGGGGGACCGGAGCCGGAGCCGCTCCGCCTCCGCTTAGACCGCAAGGCTTCCCTCCGATCACCCAGAGGGTTCGGGCATTCAGGGGAAGGAATAAATCCCTTCTGTCCTCTGCCCTCTGCCTTTCCTATTAAATAAAGATTAAATTTTTATGATAAGTACATGTATAAAAACGTTAACGTTTTTAACAGTCAGTTTTCAAGCTTAATATTTCTATTGTCTCGTCGGAAAAAATATTAGTTTTAAGAATTCCGTCATATTACTGATAAAAATTAAAGTGATTTTAAAGCTGCTCAAGTTAAGCACGATTTTAAAATGCGTAAGTTTACTGATGAATTGTTCGTTTAGCGTTGGCATACTAAAAACATAAGTTTCAGGAGAAATACATAACTGGATTATTAGGAAAATTTTCAGTTATCGCCACTTAAAAAACATGCTCCAATCATATCGGGCTCAACAACTAACTCCTATACTGGAAGATCTCCAGCGTCAGCATGCCAGTGGAACCTTATACTTGGAAGCGGAAATTAATTCTATTCGCAAGAAAATATCTCGGGTTCTAATTTTGAAGGATGGCCAGATTACTTATGGTGGATTGAAAATTCCTAAAAACCAAGAATTCGCCAAAATGCTGGGGCAGAAATTCAAGCGAGAATGGATTGATACTGCTATCACTTTTGCCACACAAAAAACGGTAACTCAAACATCGATTCGGGAGCTTTTGGAGTTGCTGGTTAGGATGCGAATGTTTACCTGGGAGCAGATTGAGACCCTAGTTCATACCCAAGTTGGGGTAAAAGTAGCGAAGCTGTCACCAGCCGCCACGCAACATCTGAAATTCTTGCCCTGGAAGCGTTCTAGAAAAATTTCAGCTAATTTACTCACGACTTTAAGCCTGGTCAAACTGCAACCGTTCGCTGGGATTGGAACAGAATATGTGAAAGATTCTGCGAGATAATTTTGAAAGCTATGCCCTAACTTGATTTCACGACTCCTTCCTTGATGCCTTTTCAGACCTAAAAGCGAACGAAGAACTGGGCATTTAGGGGCTATATAGCGGGTTTTTAGATCTATCCTGTCGCAATCCCTTTCTCTGTAACCGTTTCCAATGAAGCTACTGCCCGCTCGTCGCCGCATCGGGATGATCCACCAAACGTCCGTCTTCCATATAAATAATGCGATCGGCGATATCCAGAATCCGGTGATCGTGAGTGACGAGCAGAATGGTGCAGTTCTGTTTCTTGGCTAACCGTTGGAGAATTTCCACCACATCGCGTCCTGATTGTTTGTCTAATGCCGCTGTGGGTTCATCGGCAAGAATCAATTTGGGCTGTCCCACCAGGGCACGGGCGATCGCCACGCGCTGTTTTTGTCCACCGGAGAGATTACCTGGATAGTAGTGTATCCGATCGCCTAATCCTACTGCCCTGAGCGTCTCACTAATGCGGGTATCGGCGGCTTCTGCCGTCACGTCATCTAGTTCCATCGTCATTTCCACATTCTGATAGGCGGTAAGGAAACTCAAGAGGTTGTGGGCTTGAAAAATATAGCCAATGTTGCGCCGCGTCAGCGTCATTTGTGACTGACTAGCATTGAGTAATTCCGAACCCAGCACTTTCAAGCTGCCTTCTTGGGCGGAACGCAGACTCCCCATCAGCGTTAACAGTGTCGTTTTACCGGAACCCGATGGACCCGTCATGATGATAATTTCGCCAGGATAAATCTGCAAGTTGATATCAAATAATACCTGTTTACGCAGCGCACCTTTACCGTAGTAGTGATTTAGATTAGCCACTGAAATGGCAGGCTGCGGTGCGAGCGGTTCGGCAACGGGAGATTTCAGGGTAAGCAATGGGGTCATTATTAACTCAAGAGTAAATATCGGCAGGATCAGCCGTCTGCAATTTCCGCACGGCGATCGTGGCGGAAACTGTACACATGATCAGCGTCAGCACAAAAACGAAGGTGACTCGTCCTAGATCCATTGCCATCGGCAACAAAGTAGCAATGTAAGTGAGCCGATAGATTCCCAAAGCAATCAACGTGCCGGGAATAAATCCGAATGCTGCTAAAATGAGTGATTCTTGAAACACCACCATGAGCAGGTAGCGATCGCGAAATCCCATCGCCTTGAGCGTGGCGTACTCCGGCAAGTGTTCGGTGACATCACTGTAGAGAATCTGGTAGACAATTACTGCACCGACAATGAAGGCAATCACCACGCCCAGATCGAAGGTGTATCCGACTGGCGTACTGGCATTCCAGAAGGCAACCTCGGCTTTGGCATACTCATCAATGGTCAGCACTTTGACATCTGCAGGCAGGCGGAGGCGCAACTCCGCTAGCACTTTCTGCTTATCGGCACCTGGCTTGAGTTTGATCACCCCCACATCAATCAGCCCTTTCTGACGCGATCGTGCCATGCGTAAAAAGTTGACATCGCTTGTCACTAGATAGGCATTAATCCCAAAGGTGGGGCTGAGTTGAAACAAACCGCGAATCTGAATCTGCCGTTCATTAACCTCTGTTGAAACCGGTTCTCCCGCTTGCAAGAGCTGGGCGATCGGTCCTAATTCAGTCCGAGAACCCGCATCGAACAGCGCTGTATCCGGTTCGCGCAGTTTCTCGCGGTTTGCCTGCACACCTGGTAAATTCATCACCTGATATTCGGGATTGATGCCAATGGCAAAAATGTCCCAAATTTGTTTGTTGTCAGGATTGCGCCATTGCAGGTAATTGAGATAGACCGGACTCACCGATTGCACCCCTGTCACCCCTGCCGCCTGATAAATGCGCCGTTCTGTAAAGCGGTCGAGAGAGATCAGCGATCGATAGCGACTACTGAGCAGGACAATTTCACCATTCAAACTGTGATGAAATTCCACCGCGCTACTAAACAATGCCCCTTGAAATCCTAGTTGGAGAAACAACAGGACATCGGCAAAGCTAATACCTGCGATCGCCACTAGTAAGCGGGCGCGATCATTCCGTAACTGCAACCACGCCAGAAACAAGGGCTTCTTTTTGGGCTTTGTCGCTGCTGAAGTATCCGTTTGAAGGGCGATCATGGCGCTTCCTCAAGATTTAACATCAATGGCAACCTGCACGCTTAAGTTAGTTAAGCCCGCCACTTTACGGCTTGATTCCGCATCCAGCAGCACTTTCACTTCCACCACACGGGCATCAAACTGAGCTGCCGGATCGGTGTTGAGTCATCCTTGACAAGTTAAGAAGATGGGACAAAAGTCAAGTGGGGTTTGGGAAATGGTGATAAGTCAAGCAGGGGTTCTTTTTTACGGATCTTGACAACTCTCAAATCTTGATTTTGGGGTGCGGCGAAGTAGGAAATCGGGTCAGTGGCTTTTCCCTTGTTGTAAGCGACGGAGAAATGGTAAAGCCCCCGGTAAAGCATCTCTAAGGAAATTTGTTCAAACGGCACTCCCACCTCATCGGCAACAGCATCGCCTAAGTCCACCAGCACTGCATAGAACAACCAGGTCGCCCAAATTTGCAACTTAACTCCATTGAGTGAACCTGTCCAGAGATAACTTAGTCCCAGCAACCGTTTGACTGTGCAGAAGGCTTCTTCGATCCGCCAGCGACGACGATAGAGGTCAGCGACGACAAACGGAGGCAACTGTTGTGGGTCGAGGACAGAGGTCAAGTAGCTGTACCAAGTCGAGCCGAAACGCACTTGTACCAGACGCAATTGTAACTGAGGGGCATTCTTCCGCTTGACTCCCAGCTTACAGCGGTTCTTGATTGAGTAAAATACAGTCAAGGAGTAGACTGCACAGAATCCGGATGAAAGCATACTCTGTAGACCTGCGCCAGAAAATCATTGATGCGCATAACCAGCAAGAGGGGTCAC
>JAABUQ010010553.1_pt1 | contig 12058 bp, 13 predicted proteins | sample 5560001 | NCBI WGS metagenome assembly JAABUQ01 (sample SAMN10711888, study PRJNA513371) | rock metagenome | isolation source: Antarctica rocks | place: Antarctica: Victoria Land, Finger Mt nord | collected 2015-12-18
TCCGTCGCACGTCCGAAACTGTACGCCGCTTGAATGGAGGCAGATGACCGAAACTGCCGGGCTGACCGTCACCGACTGCCACACCGACGGCGGCGGGATTACGATCCCGTTATCCGACTGGCTTCATAAAGCCGGCTGCACACCGGAGCAGTCCGCCGCCGTTCGTCAAGCCTACGCCGACGCGCCCGAGAGTGCCAAGCAGGCATTCCAAATTGTGACTGATGCCGGCGGCGAGACGGTGTTCACCTGGCAGCGCGTCGTGCTGAAGGCGGTCAAGTAACCCGCGATTTTACGCTATACTGTTATCTTAGGAGACTCTCTAATGCCGAAGACAATGTTCGAGAAAATCTGGGACGCCCATGTCGTCCGCGAAGAAGCCGGGCAGCCGGCGCTTTTGTATGTGGACCTGCATCTGGTCCATGAAGTCACGTCCCCACAGGCGTTTGAAGGCTTGCGGCTAACCGGGCGCAAAGTACGGCGGCCGGACCTGACCATCGCGACGATGGATCATAACGTGCCGACAACGAACCGTTCGCTGCCGATTGTGGACCAAATCTCGCAGACGCAGATGGCGGCGCTGGCCCAGAACTGTCAGGACTTCGGCGTCACGCTCTACGACATCCACTCCAAGCGCCAGGGCATTGTTCACGTCATTGGGCCGGAGCTTGGCCTGACCCAGCCCGGCATGACGATCTGCTGCGGCGACAGCCACACCAGCACCCACGGTGCATTCGGCGCTCTCGCGTTCGGCATCGGCACCTCCGAGGTCGAGCATATTCTGGCGACCCAGTGCCTGCCGCAGTCCAAACCCAGGACAATGGAGATCCGGGTCAACGGTGCGCTGGGCCACGGCGTCACCGCCAAAGACATCATTTTAGCCATCATCGGCAAGATCGGCACTGACGGCGCGACCGGCTATGCGGTAGAGTACACCGGCGAGGCGATCCGGGCATTGTCAATGGAAGGCCGCATGACGGTCTGCAACATGTCCATTGAAGCCGGCGCACGCGCGGGCCTGATCGCCCCCGATGACAAGACGTTCGCCTATATCCAGGGCAAGCCATTCGCCCCGGCGGGCGAGGACTGGGACGATGCTGTTGCCGCCTGGCGTCAGCTTCCGACTGACCCCGGCGCGGCCTATGATACGCTTGTGGAACTCGATGCCGCCGAGATCGCTCCGCACGTTTCCTGGGGAACGTCCCCCGGCATGGTGGTCCCGATCACGCAGGCCGTCCCCTCCCCCGACGACTACGCCGACCCCGCCGACCGCCGCGCCGCCGAACGGGCTTTGGAATACATGGGCCTGACCGCGAACGTCCTGCTGCAAGACGTGCCGCTGGACACCGTCTTTATCGGCTCCTGCACCAATGGCCGGATTGAAGACCTCCGCGCCGCCGCCGCCATCTTGAAGGGGAACAAAGTCAGTCCCGGCCTGCGGGCGCTGGCCGTTCCCGGCTCCGCTCAGGTTAAAGTCCAGGCCGAAGCCGAGGGGTTAGACATTGTCTTCAAAGACGCCGGCTTTGACTGGCGCGAAGCCGGCTGCTCCATGTGCCTCGGCATGAACCCGGACATTCTGCAGCCCGGCGAGCGCTGCGCGTCTACGTCCAACCGAAACTTCGAGGGCCGCCAGGGCAAAGGAGGCCGCACCCATTTGGTCAGCCCCCAAATGGCCGCCGCCGCCGCCATCGCCGGGCACCTCGTAGACATTCGGGACTGGTCCAAGAACTAAGGTAGAATACAAAAAACTCAGGAGGCGCGGCAAATGGCAATCGCAGAGCCGAAGTTCATGTCTTACGAGGACTACCTCAAGGAAGGGGAAACTAATTGGCGATACGATATTATCGATGGGGTGCGGATCAACATGGCTAGTCCCACTGCTTACCATCAGCGCATCGCTCAAAAAATCACCCGGTTGCTGGAAGATTACGAGGCCATTGGGCAAGGCCTGACTTTCGCCGCTCCCTGTGATGTTCAGATTACCCTCTTCCCGCTGCGGACGCGCCAGCCTGACGTGATGTTTGTCAGCAACGCGCGTCTTGGAAATCGTCCGCTGTCTGCGCCGCCGCCACTCGATGCCGTCCCCGAGCTTGTCGTAGAAGTCATTTCCGACAGTGACCGGGAACGGGTCTTGAACGCTAAGATTGCTGATTTTCACGCAATTGGCGTGGATGAATGCTGGCTAGTGCGTCCCGATGGCAGAACCGTTGAGGTCTTGCAGTCGGCTCAAAACGGCTGGGAGCAGGCAGCGATTTACAGCGAGGGCGAAGCCGCTGTCTCTCTTGCTCTGCCTGGTCTAACTATCGCCGTCGCAGATATCTTCCATGTCCGCTGAGGAAAACCTTTATGACGGGGCCGCTGGAATGGAAAGCCTACTTGCAGGAGTGCAGCCGCCAAATTATTGACGGCCCGGAGGATGGCACTCCCCTTCTTCCCGAAGCGGTTCTTCGTAGCGGTTGGCTCGGCTATGAAGGCGCGTCCAGAAGCGCTATCCGGCAGACGGAAGCGCGGCTCGGCGTGTCGCTGCCGCCGTCGCTCCGCGCGTTTTATGCGGCGTCAAACGGCTGGCGCACCGCCGGTTGCTTCATTTACGAGGTGTTGCCATCAGAAAAGCTCGGCTGGGTTTCAGAGGTTGACCCTGACTTGTATGAAATTGGGCTGGGCGTCGAGAAGCAATTCGGCAGCGATCCGCAAGTTCATCTGCGGGAGTTTGCCTTTGAGGGCGGCACACGAGTCAAGCGTTCTCTTGTTGTCTCGCACTGGGGTGATGCCTCTAGGTGGCTGCTCGATCCTGGAATGGTGAATAGTCGCGGCGAATGGGCAGGGGGAAGATGGTCGTCGTGGAACCCCGGTATGGAGTGGATTGCCGACAGCTTTGAGGGACTGTTCCGTGATGAATACGAAATGTATTTGCGTCTCAGTAGCGAAGATTGAAGGAGGAGACAAGTGGCTGTTGCAGAACCAAAAGCGGACGTGCCGGGCATCACGCGCCCGATGACTTATGAAGAGTATTTGGCGTCGCCAGAGGAGATGGCTCGCTACGACATTCTGGATGGCTGGAAGGTCTACCGATTGTATGGAGACAATCTTGTGCCAAGCCCAACACGCAGACATCAGCGCATTTTAGGCCGGTTGTTGCGCTACCTTCAGGATTATGAGGCGCAAACAAATCGGGGAGAAGCCATCGCCGCCCCTTGTGATGTCGAGATTACCTATCAACCGCTCAGATGTCGTCAGCCCGACTTGCTGTTCATCAGCCAGGAGCGTTTAGAGCAGAACGCGCCTTCGGACGAGTACGATCCTCTCGCGCCTGCCCCTGAACTTATTGTCGAAATCGTTTCGGCTTCCGATACGGCTTCGGTGCTTGGCGCGAAGATGAGCGACTACCAATCCGTACAGGTGCAGGAAGTTTGGATTGTGCGCCCGGACGCACAGACAGTCGAAGTGCTGGCGCTTGCCGATGGCAGCGGCAATATCTTTGGCAATGGCATGACGGCAGCATCGGTAATCTTTGACGGTCTTACCGTTTCAGTAGACACAATTTTTCAGGAGTAACTTATGGAACCATTTGCGAAGCTTACGGGACTTGCGGCCCCGCTGGACCGGGTGAACGCGGACACGGACCAGATTATCCCGAAGCAGTTCTTGAAGCGCATTGAGCGCACGGGCTTTGGACAATATCTGTTCTTTGACTGGCGCTACGAGGCCGACGGCAAGACGCCGAACCCGGAGTTTGAGCTGAACCTGCCGCAGTATCAAGGTGCGTCTATTCTCATCACGGGCAAGAACTTCGGCTGCGGGTCGTCCCGCGAACACGCGCCCTGGGCACTAGCCGACTATGGGTTCAAGGCGATACTCGCACCGTCTTATGCCGATATTTTCTATAACAACTGCTTCAAGAACGGAATGCTGCCGCTGACGCTGCCGGAAGAAACCATCAACCTGCTGCTGGAGCGTACAAAGGTGCCGGGCTATACGATGACGGTGGATTTAGAGAGCCAGACCGTCAGCGACACGCAGGGCTTTTCTGCCTCGTTTGACGTTGACCCGTTCCGCCGCCACTGCCTCTTAAACGGCCTGGATGACATCGGCTTGACATTGCAGCATGAACCGGACATCACGGCCTACGAGTCTTCGCGCCCAGCGTGGAAGCGCGGCGCGGCGGCAGTTTAGCCGTGGCCGCTGAGACGTGGACAAACGCGGAGCATCAGGACGCGGATTTCGGGGAGCGCGATTTGCCTGAAATTGCGCTGGCCCGCTGCACCTTTCTCCGCTGCCGGTTTCGCGGGGCACGTCTCAGCGAAGCGCAGGTAACGGGCTGCGCGTTCGAGGAGTGCGACTTTTCGAATGCACGTCTTAATGCCGCCGACTGCCGCTTGTCATCATTCACGAACTGCGTGTTCACCGGCGCGAACTTCTTTGCCGCCGCGTTCAGCGACTGCCGCCTGTTCGGGTCATCATTCGCGGAGGCTGATCTCAGCGGCCTGACTATCACCGGCGGTGACTGGTCCTGGGTCAACCTGCGTCACCAAATCCTTGCAGGCCAAGACCTGCGCGGCGTTAAGTTTGTCGGCGCGGACTTCTACGGTGCAGATGTGACTAAAAGCGACCTGCGAAGCAGCAATCTCTCCGAGGCAAACTTGGACGGAGCAAAGCTGTCTGGCGCGGACTTCCGCGGGGCGAACCTGGAAAAAGTAGACCTATCGGGCCTCAATCTCAAAGGGGTGCGAATGGACATGGCCCAGACAGTTTTGCTGGCCCAGTGCTACGGCGTCCAAGTAGGCTGAACCTATCACGGCGCGGGCGGATCAATAACCGCTTTTGGGTCATCCGCTCGTTTGTGGACTAGATCGGCGATTGTGACTGCATCTTTGGGACCGCCATAGATTCCGTGCGCCAGGCTGTCGGCTTCCTCGGCGACCGTTACCCCGTCGGCGTCTTTTGCCTGAGCATCCGCGCCTTGAGAGAGAAGCAGCCGGACAATGTCGAGATGGCCGTTCCGGACAGCCAGCGTCAGTGGCGTTCGGCCATGTATGTTTCGTGCTTCCAGAGGAGCGCCATGCGCCAGCAGAAACCTGACCACAGCCGCGTGGTCATAGGCAGCGGCGTAATGCAGGGGCGTGTCGTGGATCTCATCGAACTGACGCGCGAGTCATCTTTGCCTCGTTCTCCCTCGTCTCTTCCTCCCTAATTAAGCCACGGAACAACCGTCATACGCTGCGCGGGCGGCGAGAATCGCATCACGGTTTATTTCCGCCCAGCCGGCCAGGGCAGACAGAGGCGCAATCAGTGTTTTGCCGAGCGCGGTCAGCTCGTACTCGACGCGCACCGGAACCGACGGGTACACGGTTCGGTTTACCAAGCCGTCGCGCTCTCGGCATTCCGGCATTCACAGCACAGTTTCTGGTGGATGCGGAACTCGCGGCGGCAAAAGGCGAGTTGGACGACATGACGCATGAGCTGCATACGCTGATCGGACGTCCTACGACGACGCTGGCTGACGCGGTAGCGGCGGCGCTTTAAGGCGGAGAAGAACCTCACTCAGTCGCAAGCGACTACCCTCTCCTTGTTAAGGAGAAGGTGCCAATTTGTATGCCTATGGCATTACCTCGTATTGGCGGGTGAGGTTCTTACTTTAGCGCTTCTTCCGCTTCCAGCTCGCGCAGCAGCGGCTCGGCGCGGGCGACAAGCTCGTCCGTGCGCGGGCGCAGGGTCTCGCGAGTGCCGCAGTAAACGGCCAGCGCTTCCAGGGGACTGAGGGCTTCGGTCAGGAGCTTGGAGCGGACGGCATCGGTATCGCGGACGATGTCTTTGGACAGAGACACCGTCAGGAACGCGGCTCCCAAAGCGGCCCGGATGTCGGCGTCGCGGACAGCGGCTTGCTGCTCCGAGTTGATCTTGTAAGAAACTTTGACAATGGCGTCGTCAATCTTTTCCTTGCGGATGGCAGCGACAATCATGCCGGTCGGGTCGTCGCCGGCCCCGGTGGCGTCTATATTGATCTCCACAAACGGGCGCGTTTTGACGACAACGTGCTTGACTTCCGTCGCGCCTTTCGCCAGGTCTACCAGGGCGAAGCCTTTGTCTTCGGCCCGCTCGCCGAAGTCAATCCGCTCCACCGAGCCGCTATACACAACCGGCGGCTGCTTGCCTTTGTTGAGGTCTTGGTAGCGGTGAATGTGGCCGAGGGCAACGTAATCAAACGGCGCTTGCGTGAGCGTCGACAGCGGCACTTCCGGCTCATTGGTCAGATACCCGACTTGATTGGCGCTGAGCTTGGCGTTCGTCACGGAAAAGTGGCCCATGAGTACCGTCGGCAGGTCCGGATTACACTGGGCAGCTAAAGCATCAATGCCCTGCGTGTAGCGGTCCACAATAAGCTGCGTCGTTTCCTGAACGCCTTTGTCTTTGTTTTCCTCACGCGACAGCACCAGGCTTTTGATTAGATAGGGCATGGCGGCAATCTGAACCTGGCTGCCGTGCTTTGTTCGGACAACCTCTAGGCTGGGCCGGTCAAAGACGCGCAAGTTGTCGCCGGCCAGCGCCCCGAAGATTTCAATGGCGTTGGCCCGGCCTTTGGTGTTCGGGATGTCGTGGTTGCCGGCCAGCAGGACCACCGGCACATCCGCGCCCGTGAGTTTCGCCAGGCACTGGGCAAACTCGCGCTGATGGGTCTGGTTCGGATCGCGCGTTTTGTAGGCGTCACCGGAGAAAACGGCAAGTTCTACGCCCGCTTCCAGCGCGATGTCAATGGCCTGCAGGAGCGCGTTGCGAAAATCAATGAGGCGCGACGGCAAGCCGGTCGCGGGGTCAAAGCGGCCATAGTTTTCGACGCCAAAGTGAACGTCGCCAAAGTGCATGAGGCGAATGGGCTGGGGCATAACAGCAAAGTATACCCGCCGAAGCCGCGTTTTCAGGCCGCCAAACGCACCAGATGAGGCCGCACATCAGCCGCCAGCAGATGCAGGAAGACGGGGACAATTTCGGGATCAAAATGCGTTCCGGCAAGGCTGCGGAGATGATCTAAAACGCGCTCGCGCGGCCAGGCTTTTCGGTAGGGACGGTCTGAGGGCAGCGCGTCCCACACGTCTACCAGCGCGAACAAGCGGGCCGGTAGTGGGATTTCGGTGCCGCAGAGGCCCTGCGGATAGCCGGTGCCATCCCACTTCTCATGGTGGCAGTAGGGAATGTCAAGCGCAGGATGCAAGAATTCTGTCGGCGCAAGCATTTCGCGGGCCAGCACGGGATGGCGGCGCATGATTTCCCACTCGGCTTCGTCCAGTGGTCCCGGCTTCAGCAGAATGCGGTCGGGAACGCCCATTTTGCCGATGTCGTGCAGCAGTGCGCCGCGCCGGACGTGGATCATCTGCTCTTCCGGCACGCCCACGGCCTGCGCTAGAAGCATGGTCATCTCCGTCACGCGCCGTGAATGGCCGTCAGTTTCATGGTCCCGCAAATCCAGCGCGCGAGACCAGCCTTCAATGGTTGCATCGTAGGCATTGAGAGCGTTGTCATAGGCTGTCATTAAATCCGCATGAAGCTGACGGTTTTCCTGCTCGATGTGATGCTGCTGAGTGATGTCTGTGGCAACACCGATTGCGCCGGTGACTCTCCCTTCAGCGTCACGCAGCGGCTGCATCCGGGCATCAAACGTCAGTCCTTTGATCTGCGTTGTGGTATGAACAGTTTCTCCGCTCAGAACACGCCGGGCGTTTTCCAGTATCTCCGGGTTGTCCTTGTAAACGTCGAACACCGAGCGCCCGACATTCGCGCCCGGCTCCGATCCGATCAGCTTCAGGCAGCTTCCTTCGGCCAGGGTATAAACTCCTTGCGCATCATAGGAGTAGAAGAGCACCGGGACATTTTCCACGAGTGTCCGCAGCCGTTCCTCGCTGTGTCGGAGCGCTTCCTGCGCTTTTTTGCGTTCAGTGACGTCGCGAAGCTGCACTTGTCCTGCCGGCTTGCCCTGGTAAATGATACCGGTCGTGACCACTTCCGCATCGAATGCCACGCCGTCAAAGCGAACATATTTTTGTTCCACCAGTGGGCTGGACTGGCCTTTTTCCTGACTGCGTGAAGCACGCTGACGCATCAAGCCACGAAGGTCCGGGTGGATTAAATCGAAAATCAGCCGGCCCAGCAGGTCTTCCGCGCGAGTCGCGGCGAAAAGCCTGGCGGCTGCCGCATTCGCAAACACGACATGATCTTCACTGTAGACAATAATCGCATCCGGGGAGTGCTCCACCAGGTTACGGTAGCGGGTCTCGCTTTCCAACAGGTCCATCTCGGAACGCCTACGCTCGGTGATGTCCCGGCCCATCCCGATTAGTCCAATTACCGCGCCAGTGGTATCCCGCAGCGGCACACCGCTGAACTGATGAATAACCGGAACGCCTTCCGGTCTTCGCAGGCCACCTTCCACTCCACAGAGCCAGTTTGGAAAGCCTGCGTAATCGCCTGCGCGATTTTCTCTTGCTCCACCAGCTCAAAAAAGTCCAGTGCGGGCCGGTCCTGCAGCTCTTGCGGCGTCAGGCCCGTGACCGTTTCCATTTTCCGGTTCCACTGCACCAGTCGCCCGCTCATGTCCAGCCGAAACAGGATGTCCGGCACGGTTTCCATGACATTGTGATGCTCCTGAAGCGCTTCAGACAGCTCCTCAGTGCGCTCCCGAACGCGGGTTTCCAGCAGATCACGCTCGCGCTGAAGTTCTTCATGGGCCTGCGTCAGCGCCGCCTCAGCCTGCTTGCGCTCAGAAATATCGCGCAGGGTTGCCGTGAACAAAGTCTCCGCGCCAGTAAAAATCGGGACGATTGCCAGTTCCACCGGGAACTCGCTGCCGTCTGCGTGCAGGGCGCAAGTTTCACTGCGCTGGTTCAGCACCGGCCCTTCGCCGGTCGCGAGGTAATGCGCCAGGCCTCGCCGGTGGGCGGAGCGCAGGGCCGGCGGAATAATCAGCTCCGCCAAATCCTGGCCGATGGCTTCTTCAAGTGGATGACCGAATGTCCGCGCCGCCGCCGGGTTCCATTCCACAACGCAGCCCTGCTGGTTGATCGTCACAATGCAGTCCAGGGCGGACTGCAAAATGGCATCTTTCAGAGCTGCGCTGGTGGCCCGCTCACGCTCTATGCGTGTGCGCTCGGCAAGCTGGCGGCGCAGCTCCAGGCGGGCGATGACTTGCCGGGACAGCGCCTGCAGCGCCGCCTGCTGCTCGGGGGTGAGAGTGCGCGGCACACGGTCAATGACGCACAGCGTCCCCAGCGCCTGGCCTTCCTCGGTGATGAGAGGCGCACCGGCATAAAAGCGAATGTTCGGGTCGCCGGTCACTAAGGGATTATCGGCAAAGCGGCCATCCGCAGTGGCATCAGGCACCGTAAAAACGTCCGGCTGGTGCAGGGCATAAGCGCAGAAGGCTTGATCACGCGGGGTTTCGCTCACGTTTAACCCGAGGCGGGACTTAAACCACTGCCGGTCGGTATCAATGAGGCTGATCAGGGCAACGGGCGCACCGCAGATTTGGGCGGCGAGCAGCGTGAAATCATCAAACTCAGCTTCCGCAGCAGTATCTAAGATGCCGTAGTCGTGCAGCGCCTTGAGGCGAGACGGTTCATTTTCGGGCAGGGATGCTTGCATGGTGCTATTTCTAGGAGGAACAACTTTGTTGACTACTTCATACCATGTTTATCGGCATAATCTTCACAGTTGTTCACAATTGTTGCGTAGGATAAGATGACCGATGTGCCGTGCCCGCGTTGACAGAGCCGATGGGAATACGCTATACTATCGGCAGAAAGGGGCCATCTCATTATGGTTCTTACCTGGGATCAGGACCCGCGCGAGCTTTACTCGGGCATCAAGATAGGAAGCAGCATTGAGCGGCTTGTCGGCGGCGAGCTGACGGTTCACACCGACGAAGCCCGCAGCCACGAAGGCGAGTTTCCCGAGCGCAACGTCCGCGCTCTGGCGGAGCAGGGCCTGCTCGGCATGAAAATCCCGACCGAGTACGGCGGGCTGGGGCTGGACACGCTGAACGTCACGTATGCCGTCGAGCAAATCGCCCGCATTGCGCCGGCGACGGCGTTTGTGCTGCTGCTGCACACGCTGACCGCGAACCGCATCAATCAAGCCGGCACGGAGTATCAGAAGCGAAAGTATCTGCCGCTGATTGCCTGCGAGACTTTAGGCGCGTCCGCCTGGTCGGAAAGCGGCGTCGGTGCGGACAAGAGCGTCCTGAACACAAAAGCGTACTGCGAAGAGGGCATCTGGCACTTAAACGGCCAAAAGGCCTTCTGCACCGGCGCGGGCCATGCAGGCGTTTACATGGTCATGACGGACACGACCGAAGGTAAAGGCTTCTTTTTAGTCCCAGCCGACAACCCCGGCCTGCGGATCGGCGAACCGATGGACTCAATGGGCCTTCAGGGAACGCATTCCGGGGTCGTCGGTTTAGATCACGCGCTTGTCGCCGATGCCGAGCGGGTCGGGACGCCAGGCCAAATCGGCCCGATTATCAATTTTGACATGCAGAGCGGCCTCCACTCCGGCATTGTTGCCACCGGCATTGCACTGGGCACATTCGGGCGCTTAGTAGACATCGTCAAAGCCAACAATTCATTTGAAAAGTACGAAAGCGTTCGGGTGCGCGTCTCTCAGCTTGCGGCAACGCTCAGCGTCATGCGGACTCACGTCTACGCCCTGGCCCAGATGGCGTCTTTGCCGGACGCGACGCGCCCGCCGGTGGAAGCCGCGACAATGACCGCCAAGCTGTTTTTGTCCGAGAATGCCTTGCAGATGACGACCGACGCCATCGCCATCGCCGGGAAGGCCGGCTACCTGCGCGAGAACGGCCTGGAACGCCTGCACCGGGACGCGCTCGGCATCGTCATCGCCGCCCCCATCAACGGCCAAGTCCTGGGCAGCATCGGCGAGTCGCTGCGCCACACTGACCGTTCTTCGCATCTTTACAAAGTGTGAACACAACCGAGAGCTTCCGCGCATGGGAACTGAACACATTGTCAATCCAGGCGAATGCCTGACGAGTCTCGCCGCTCGCTTTGGCTTTTCGGATTTCGCCATAATCTGGAACCATCCTCGAAACGCACGTCTCCGAAAGGCGCGGGCTTGCCCCAATGTTCTCAACCCCGGCGATGTCGTCTTTATCCCGGACCAGACGCACAAGTCCGTTTCGGGAGCGACAGGCCAGACGCATGAGTTTGTCGTGCGCCGGCTGCCGGTAATGCTTAAGATTCTGCTGCAAGACCGGGACGGCAAGCCGCTTCCTGCCGTTCGCTACGTTCTTGAAGTCGCCGGCGAGACCCGCACCGGCATCATCCCTGCTGACGGCCTTCTGCAAGAAGAAATCCCCGCCGGCGCAACCCGCGGCAAGCTCACTCTCCCCACTCTCGGTTTAGACTTCCCGCTGCAAATCGGCCATCTGGACCCCGTGGATCAGGTCGAGCCGAAGCGTCCTCTCCTCATTGGGATCCAGTCGCGCCTTCAGAACCTCGGATTCTATGCTGGACAGATCACGGGCGCGATGAATGCCGAAACACAGACTGCCCTCACCCGCTTTCAGCATGATGTCCTGGGACGCGCCGAGGCGGACGGCACCCTTGATGCGGAAACACAGGAAGCGTTGACCCAAAAGCACGGCTGCTGACGGAAAGAGATAAAACAGGCAAAGAGAGACAGACACATGAAAACATCAGGAAAAAGAAGAGGATGGGCGGCTGCATCCGCCGCCTGGCTTCTTGCAGCAAGCGCGTCATTACAGGCCGCGCCAGCTCCAAAGCCTGCGGCTTTGATCGTGCCGGGGCAGAGCATCGGCCAGACGCACCTGGGCATGAGTCGCCGGTCGGTACACGCCCTGCTCCACTCCCCAGCTTTGTCCCGCCGGATCAAGAAGCTGACGTATGATCTTTGGGCAGGGCGAGCAGCCGCAGACTCTTACCATGCGGCTGAGTACCGGCTCACTTTGCGGCATCACGATTATGAAAATGCCGTTTACCTTGCCGGGCGCTTCGTGGAGGTGATCTATCAGAGCGGGAAGGTTGTCCAGATCGAG
>JAABUQ010010554.1_pt1 | contig 12057 bp, 8 predicted proteins | sample 5560001 | NCBI WGS metagenome assembly JAABUQ01 (sample SAMN10711888, study PRJNA513371) | rock metagenome | isolation source: Antarctica rocks | place: Antarctica: Victoria Land, Finger Mt nord | collected 2015-12-18
GACGTATGTCTGCGAGTGGTGCCATGGAGGACAGGAGACCCCACAGGCAGAGATGATTGTCCAATCCATCCGCTTCGCCGCCACGGCGGACCACGAGATCCGCTGAATTCGGCTGAAGGGTTACCTAATTTCGGGCTTTGGAATCGTCGAATCGAGGCCCCCGGTCGCAGTGCCCGCAAAGAACTCGATGGAATTGCGCCTCCCGATGAATGAACTCTGTCTCATCAGAGCGGGCGGCCCTGACCCGGAAGATAACTTTCATTTTCGCTTTGGGGAAGAAGTTTTTCACGCAACCGATTTCCTCGTGGTGAACCCCGAGGGCCTCTTCCGCACGGGCGATGGCGTCGACAACACAGATTATTTCGCTTTCGGCAAGGACGTCGTTGCGGCTGCTTCCGGAGAGGCGGCCGTTGTCGTCGACGGAGTGCCCGACAACCCACCGGGGAGTGTGAACCACGAGATCGTGCCGGGGAACATGATTCTCATCAAGCATGAGGAGAACCAATTTAGCGTATACGGCCATCTGAAGCGGGGTTCGACGAGGATCAAGAAAGGAGACAAAGTGCTCTCGGGTCAGGTCATCGGTCAGTGCGGTAACAGCGGCTATTCGTCGGGGCCCCACCTCCATTTTCAGATGACCAACACGGAGATTTTCCAGGATTCAACCGGCTTCCCCTATGCTTTTACAGGGGTTGATATCATCCAAAACAATCGGGTGAAACATTCTGATCAATATGTACCCAAAAAAAATGACGTCGTGCGACACGCCGAGAATCCCGCCAAGAAGCGGTGAACTAAAGGGGCCTCGCGGGTTCCGGTGAATCGAGCACCCTGGGCCGTGAGGAATGGGGAAGGTCCCGGGGCGGACGGCGACACGAGGCCCGAGCAAGGCCGGCCATCATGCCGGGGCCGTTCGGGTGACGCATACCCGGCGGCAAGGCGGCCGCGACGGGTGCCGTCCGGCTCGACCCCGACGCGGCGAGGGCCTGGCGCTCGTTCGGCGAGGTCGACCGGGCCCGCGGGTCCGGATCGCTCACGGTCCCCCGGGCTGCCCGGCGAGGGGCTCGAGCTTCACGTCGTCGACCCAGACCTCGCCGACGTCGGCGCCGTGGATCTTGAAGTCGACGGCCAGCGAGGTCGCCTCGGCCTCGGTCTTGAAGATCCGCTCGACCTTCGTCCAGCGGCCGACGACGCCGTAGCCCTGCTCGACCGACCCTTGGTGGAGTACCTGCCAGCCGGTCGGGCTGTCCTTGTACTGGGCGATCCGGACGCGGAATTCCCCCTCGCCGCCGGGGGCGATCAGGTACCAGAAGGTCAGCTTCATCCGGGTCGAGTAGCGGACCGCGCGCTCGGGGAAGCGGTAGTACTGGTTGCCGGGGACGTGGGCCTCGAGGTGGAGGCTGTCGGGGCCCGAGACGAAGTGGCGGGTGTCGCGGCGGTCGTCGGGGACCGGCGGCCAGGCCTCCCTGGCCTGGGCCAGGTAGTGCTCGCGGTCGAGCGGGAGGACGTCGGCGACGGTCGTCGGGCCGATCGTCAGGGTCACGTCGCGGAGGCCGAGCATCGGGTCGTACGGCCCGTGGAGGAAGTGCTCGTGTTCGAGGCGGAGCCGGATGCAGAGGACGCCCCCGGGCGCGATGCTCACCGTCGCGATCGGGTCGGGCGCGGTGGGCGGGGTGCTCCGGGGCCGGGGGGCGGGCTCGGGCCCGTCGGCCGACCAGGCGCGGAAGACCAGCCGCTCGCGGCAGGCCTTGGCGTCGTCGGGAGCGGGGATCGTGTCGTAGGTCGACGTGCCCGACCCCGACGCGCCGACGACCCGCGGGTTCGACCGCCTCGGGACCGCGTGGGCCGCGACCCGCGAGTTCGACACCCAGCCGTCGACCGCCGCCCCGAGGTCGCCCGGCGCCAGGACGATCTCCGGCCCGGCATCGAGGCGGAGCCGGTAGTCGACCCGCCAGTCCCCCTGGTCCTGCGCGATCACCCGCTCGACCAGCGACCACCGCCGGGGGGTCGGGGAAGTGACCGTGGCACCCGGGGGCGGAGGGGCCGACTCGGCCCGGGCCCCCGAGCACAAGGCGACGACGATCCAGGCCAGGCCGACCGCCCGGTCCCGATTCCGATCCCGACCACGATTCCGGTCGCCCCCGCACCCGTCGCGGACGGCCCGACCGCGTTGCATCGCCGATGCCATCGCCATCGTTCACCTCGCCCGTCCATGGGCTGGCGCCGCACGCCCCGAGGCCCCGAGTGACTGTCGTGATCGGGGCGAGAGGCCGCCCCGGCCGCGAACGTCGCGGGCGAGGTCGCCCCGCCCTTGGCGTGCGGCGCTCCTTGCGGGGCACGCGGGGCGACCTCCACTACTTTCTCAACATCATCGAAGGGGTTACGCGGGATGGTCCGGCAATCCGGGCCGGTTGTCCGGTTTGTGCGGATCTGTGGCGTGGTGAGGGGCGAGATGTTGCGGGGAGGCAACGCGAGCGGTCGAAAGGCCCCGATCGGGGCCGGGGCGGGGAGAGGAGGGCGAGGGATGCGGGCCGGGTGATGGCCCGTCGGCGGTCAGTCGTCGTCCGGCTCGTCGTCGTCGTCGTCGGACTCCGGGGGGGGGACGGCGGCGCGGTCGAGGAACCGGGGGAGGTACCGCTCGACGAAGATCGAGACGGCGATCTGGGTCGTGGGGTTGTCCATCCCCCAGAGGCTGACGCGGGGCTCGGCGAGGTCCGGGTCCATCTGGATGCAGTACTGCTCGTCGACGGCGAACGAGAAGGGGAGCTCCTCGAACCAGCGATGCGCCAGGGCGTTCACGCCGGGGCCGCCCACGGAGATCGTCGCGGCGGCCTGGAGCGGCTCGTCGCTCATCCAGCGGAAGTCGGCGACGACCAGGACCTTGGCCGGGGCCTCGTCGGTCCCGTCCTCGACCCGGCGGCCGACCGCCGTCTCGACCTGCTGCTTGAGGTAGTACGCCAGCGGCCGGTCGAGCTCTTCGGCGCGGAGGGTGCTGCCCGTGACGATCAGGATCAGGCGGGGCGGCGATTCGACGGACATGCGACGCGGCCCCTTCCCGGCGGCGAGATCCGGCGGACTCCGGCCGCGCCCGAGGGGTAGACATGGACGGCGGGGTCGGCCGGGCGACGGACATGCTAACCCCGCCGGGGAGCGGCGGACAAGGGGGGCGTCCCCCGGGCCCGTCCTGGGGCGGATCTCCCCCCGCCGGGGGGCGGCGATTGGTCATGGTGGCGCCATCTCCGTCGCCCGCCAGAGGGCCACGCGGCGGAGGGCGGCGTCGGCGGCCTGGTAGTCGTCGTCCCCCTCGGCCTCGAACTGCTGGCCGACCGCGCGACGGCCCGCCAGCGGGATCAGGCAGCGGAACCGCGACCGGCCCGCCGGCTCGCCGTCGACCTCGTACCGGCTCACCCCCAGCTCGCGCATCCGGCGGCGGAGGTCGGACCAGTCGCGAGCCGAGGCCGAGGCCGAAGTCGTCGACGGCTGCGACGCCGCCGCGACCGATGGGTCGGCCGTCCTCGCCTCGTCGGCCGGGCCGGGCGACGGCCCCTGCCCCGCGGCCGGTGTTGATGTCGGTGACGGTGACGGCCCGGCCTCGGGCCCGGCGACCTCGACCGGCGCGGCCTCGGACCGGGGGGGCGGGGGGGCCACGTCGATCGCCGGGTCGCGGGGCTCCCGGGGCGTCCCCTCGGTCGCCGACACGGCCCGAGGCGCGCGGCGGTCGCGGGCCAGCCGGAGCGGAGGCAGCGGCGCGGCGGGGACCTCGGGGGGCGGGCCGTCGGCCGGGGGCTGCGGGGCGTCGGGGTCCGCGACCGCGGCGACGGACCTCGGGTCGGCCGGGACCAACCGGGTGTGCAGGAACCCCTTGAGCCGGCCGAGCCCGGGACCGTTCACCGCGGCACCCCCCGCGAAGGCGGCCAGCACCAGGGCGATCGCGAACAGCGCTTTCCGCAACGGACCCGGCCTCCCTGCCGACCGACCTTGAATAATGCCGGGCCCCGTCCGAATAATGAAGGGACGAGCCCGAGGGGCCGAGCCGATAAGGTGGATCTCCGATCCCCCCCCCCCGCGGCTCCCGTCGAGGCCCGGACCGGCCCAGGACGGGCCGGCCCCGAAACGTGCCCATTCGACCCGAGATCGCCGATCCGGGCAAGCCCAGTCGGACGGCCGGGATCGGCGGGACGGGGCCGGGCGATCGGCCCGGGGGCGGGCCCGTCGGACCGGGCCCGGATCGAGCGGAGGACGTCGCGTGCGACTCGTGAAGCCGGCCCCGGACCCCTGGATCGAACTCCCCGCGCGCGCCCGACGCGCCTGCCCCGCGGCCGGGGGCCGTTGGCTCGAACCGCCCCCGCGTCGCGACCCGATCGACCTGGTCTTCGGCACCATCTGGGCGATCCTGACCCTGCCGTTCCGGATCGTCTTCGGCGCCTTCGGCCTGGTCGGCCGGCTCGCGGGGATCGTCGTCGGCTTCGCCCTGATGGTCCTGGGCGCGGCGGTCTCGGCCAGCCCGTTCGGCCTGCTCGGCCTGGCGATCTTCGGGGCCGGGCTCCTCATCGCGATGCGGTCGCTCGGCTGACCGTCGGTCGCGACCCGGGCCCCGACGGCGAGCGGCCCGCCTCCCCGCCGGGACCCCCATCCGGATGCGCCCGATCGACCTCGACCAGAACGCGACGACCCCGCTCGACCCCGACGTCCTCGAGGCGATGCGGCCGTTCCTGCTCGGCGGCGGCAACCCCGAGAGCCGGCACGCCCTCGGCCGCGGGTCGCGTCGCGGGCTGGACCGGGCGCGCGAGACCGTCGCGGACGTCGCGGGGGCGAGGCCATCCGAGGTCGTCTTCACCTCGGGCGGGACCGAGGCCAACAACCTCGCCGTCTTCGGCCTGGCCGCGATCGGCGGGGCCGGCCCGGGTCACGCCGTCGTCTCCCCGGCCGAGCACCCCGCCGTCGCGGGCCCGGTCGCCCGGCTCGAGGCCGCCGGGATGGCCGTGACCCGCCCCGCCCTCGACGCCGAGGGCCTCGCCGACTCCGGGGCCTTCGCCGCCGCGATCCGCCCCGACACGAGATTCGTCGCCTTGATGCTCGCGAACAACGAGACCGGCGCGATCGCGCCGGTCGGCCCGGTCGCGGCATTGGCAAACGCCCGGGGTGTGCCCATCCACACCGACGCCGTCCAGGCCGTCGGCCGGGTCCCCGTCGACTTCCGGTCCCTGGGGGCGGCGACCCTCGCGGCGAGTGCCCACAAGTTCCACGGCCCGCCCGGCGTCGGGTTCCTGCTCGTCCGGTCGGGCCTGGCGCTGCCTCCGGCCCTCTACGGCGGCGGCCAGCAGGGCGGGACCCGGCCCGGGACCCCGCCGGTGGCCCTGATCGTCGGCCTGGCCGAGGCGCTCGCGCGGTGGCGGGCCGAGGCCGACGCCCGGGCCGCGCGGTGGCGTGCCCTCCGCGACCGGCTCGAATCGGGCCTGATCGCCGCGGTCGGGCCCGGCCGGGTCGTCCGCAACGGCCCCGAGGCCGACGCGTCCCGCCTTCCGCAGACCCTCAACCTGGCCTTCCCCGGCCTCGACGGCGACGCCCTCCTGATCGGCCTGGACCTCGCCGGCCTGGCCGTCTCGCTCGGCTCGGCCTGCGCCAGCGGCTCGACCACCCCCTCGCCGACCCTGCTCGCCATGGGCGTCCCCCCCGACCGCCTCCGCTCGTCCGTCCGGTTCAGCCTCGGCGCCTTCACCACCGAGGCCGAGGTCGACGAGGCCATCGCCCGGACCTCGGCCGTCGTCGGGCGGGCGGGGCGGGTCGATTTGTAAAAAGGACCGTCCTCGGCATGCCCTTCCCGACCGCGAGGGACGACCGGATTTGCCCTTTTTGTCAGATCGACAAAAGTCCCCGATGCCGAAGGGTCCCGGCCCCCGCTCACGTCGGCCTCTTTGTAAAAAGGGGAGGCCACCCGGGCCGCCACCGCGACGAATCCGGCCGGATCGGGGAAAATCCGGATTGGTCGCCCGGCCCGCCCCACTACCGGGGTGTTCGGGGCGATCGCGACCAGGGGGCGTCCGCCGTGGCCATCGGGCGTGAGGACGGCGTGCAACGGGGGCTCCGGGCCCTCTTCGGGTCGGGGGCCGTCGGCGACCTGTCGGACGGGGAGCTGCTCGACTGGTTCGGCCGCGACGGGGGCCGGGGCGAGCCGGCCGGGGCCGCCTTCCGGGCGCTGGTGGAGCGGCACGGGCCGATGGTCCTGCGGGTCTGCCTCCGGTCCCTGGGCGACCCCGACGACGCGCTCGACGCCTGCCAGGCGACCTTCCTGATCCTGGCGCGGAAGGCCGGGACGGTCCGGTCGCGCGACTCGGTGGCGAGCTGGCTCCACGGCGTCGCCATCCGGGTCTCGGCCGATGCGAGGGCGTCGGCCGCCCGCCGACGGGCCCACGAGCGTCGCGGCGGGGAGCAGGCGGCCCGCCGGGCGATCGGCCGGGACCGGCCCGACCTCGATCCCGGCCCCTCGCCCGAGGCCCTGCCGGCGCTTCACGAGGAGGTCGGCCGGCTCCCGGAGAAGTTCCGGGCCCCGGTGGTCCTCTGCCACCTCGAGGGCCTGACCCACGAGGAGGCGGCCCGCCGGCTCGGCATGCCGGTCGGGACCGTCCGGAGCCGCCTGAGCCGGGCCCGCGACTGGCTCAGACTCGGCCTGACCCGCCGCGGCCTGGCCCCCGCCGCGGCGACGGGCCTGGCCCTGGCGGCCGGCCGGGCCGACGCGGCCCCCGCCGCGCTCCTCGGCCGGGCCGTCGAGGCCGCGATCGGGTCGGCGGCGGCCGGGGAGGTCCCGGCCGGCGTCGTCCCGCTGATCCGGAAGGAGATGGCACGCATGGCCCGTCGTCAGCTCAAGATGGTCGCCGTCGCCGCGATGGCCCTGGGGGTCGCGGCCGGCGTCGGCCTCGGATTCGGCGTGCCCACGCCCCCCCCGCCATCGCTCGCGACGGCCGACGACCCGACCGGGCCGACCCCGGTGGCGGCCCCGCAAGGGCCCGCCCCCCTGCCCGGCCGCGCCGAGGTCCGCGACGCCCTCAAGGGCTGGTGGGAGCGGATGCAGACCCTCCAGTTCCGCGAACGGTCGCATCCGGATCTCGGCCCCGACGGCCGGCCCGTGCCGGGCTCGTTCGTCATCCTGGTCGACTACGCCCACGCCGCGGGCAACCGGAGGGCCCTCCGGTTCGGGTCGATCAGCCGCGACGGGATCGAGTCGTCCTTCGCCGAGCAGCGGTGCGACGGCATGACGAAGGTGAAGAGCGGCCGCACCGGCAAGCCACCGAATGAAGATATCTGGGTCCTCGCCTCCGACCAGACCGACACCCGCGACCGCTACGAGGGGGCGCAGAGCACCGTCACCTGGCTCCTGATGTTCGCGGCCGGGTCCGACAGCAGGCCCTTTTACACCTACATCGACGAGGGGGCCCCGCTCGCCATCTCCCGCGACGCCGACGGCAAGGCCCGGGTCGTCCTGACCCTGAAGAGGATGGGGACCGACATCCCCTACGAGCTCGACCCCGACCACGGCTACCTCCCGCGCCACGTCGGCGGATTCTTCGACACCCGGGTGACCCGGTTCGCCCGCGTGGGCAGCGTCTGGTTCCCGGCCGAGGGGACGACCTCGGGGGGGCGCGAGCGGTTCGAGGTCGTCGACCTGGCGATCAACCGGCCGATCCCCGACGCGCGGTTCACGATGCCTCCCGAGCTGAAGCGGCGGGCCATCCGGCTCTCGCCGACGCCCCCGGGCCTGTACGGCCCCGAGACCCTGGCGAAGGCCCGGGCGCACCCGGGCGACGCGGCGAACGTCGCGGCGCTGGTCGCGATGATCGAGGACCCGTCCGCCTCGTCCGAGGTGAGGGTCGAGGCGATCGAGCTGATGCTCAAGGACCACGCCGACGACCCGGCGATGCCACGGGTCCGGGGCCAGGTCGTCGCGTGGATGGCGGGCACCGAGGGGGGCCGGCCCGAGGCCTTCCTCCGCGGGGCGGTCGACCGGGCCGGCGCCGGGGAGGCGAAGGCCCGGGCGACGCTCGACCTCGCCCGGTTCCTCCGCCGCCGGGGCGACCACCGGCTCCAGGAGTACTGGATCGACGTCCGCCCCGGGCAGGCGGACGCCCCCGGGGCCCCGCCGAGCACCCACGAGGCGACGGCCGCCGCGGACGCCGACGAGGCTGACCGCCTCCTCCGGTCGCTCGACGACGACGGCGGCCCGGTCGCCGCCGAGGCCCGGGCCGAGCGGGACGAGATGGCGAACTTCGGGCTCGGCAAGGTCGCCCCCGAGATCGTCGGCGAGGACCTCGACGGCCGGCCGTTGCGGCTGAGCGACTACCGGGGCCGGGTCATCGCCCTGGTCTTCTGGGGCGACTGGTGCGGGATCTGCCGCGCCGAGTACGCCGCCGGGCGGGCGCTGGCGAAGTCCTTCGCCGACGATCAGGCCCTGATCAAGGCCGGGGCCTACCCGCGATTCGCCCTGCTCGGGGTCAACAGCGACCCCGACCGGGCGAGGCCCCGGGCGCTGGCCCAATCGGGGGAGGTCGCGGGCCGGTCGTGGTGGGACGGCGGCACCTCCGGCCCGATCGCCCGGGCGTGGAAGGTCGAGGGCTGGCCGACGATCTACGTCCTCGACGCCTCGGGGAAGATCCGGGCCAAGAACATCCGCGGCGCCCAGGTGCCCCGCGCCGTCGAGGCGATCATGGCCGAGGGGATGGCGGGCCGGAGGGCGGCCGCGACGGCCCCCGCGACCACGCCTTAATCCATCACGATACGGGCCTTTGCGATCGACGGATCGGTCCCATGTACGCTTGCTGCGGGGGGGCGACTTCGCGTACAATGAAAATCTTGGCAAAGCGTGACCGGGCCGTCGCTTCGGGCTCGGGCACGCCGACCGGATCGCAATGAGGGATCGACCGTGAGCACCGCCGTCCCGCCGAAGAACGACCACCTGCCGACGCCGCCGCTGAACATCGAGGACGAGCTCAAGGAGAGCTACCTCAACTACGCGATGTCGGTCATCATCAGCCGGGCCCTGCCCGACGTCCGCGACGGCTTGAAGCCCTCGCAGCGGCGGATCCTGGCGGCGATGCGCGACCTGAACCTCAACCCGGGCGGGTCGACCAGCAAGTGCGCCGGGATCGTCGGCGAGACGATGAAGCGGTACCACCCCCACGGCGACAACTCGATCTATCCCACCCTGGCCCGGATGGCGCAGTGGTGGAACATGCGGCACCTCCTGATCACCGGGCAGGGGAACTTCGGCTCGATCCACGGCCTGCCGCCGGCCGCGATGCGGTACACCGAGGCCAAGCTCAGCCCGATCGCCGCCGAGATGCTCGACGACATCGGGCTCGACACGGTCGACTTCCAGCCGAGCTACGACGAGAAGCACTCCGAGCCGAGGGTCCTGCCGTCGCGGTTCCCGAACCTGCTGGTCAACGGGTCGGGCGGGATCGCCGTCGGGATGGCCACGAGCATCCCGCCGCACAACCTGGGCGAGGTCTGCGACGGCCTGGTCGCGCTGATCGACGACCCCGAGATCACCCTCGACGAGCTGATCGAGATCATCCCCGCCCCCGACTTCCCCACCGGCGCCACCATCTGCGGCCGGTACGGGATCAAGGAGGCGTACCGGACCGGCCGCGGCAAGGTGATCGTCCGCGCCCGATATACGATCGAGGAGCAGAAGGACGGCCGGTCGCAGATCATCTTCACCGAGATCCCGTACCAGCTCACCAAGGAGCCGCTCCTGAAGAAGCTGGCCGAGCTGGTCAACGGCGAGCGGGTGACGGGCGTGACCGACGTCGTCGACGAGTCCGACCGCAAGCAGCCGGTCCGGATCGTGGTGAAGGTGAAGAAGGGGGAGGACCCGCAGGTCGTCCTGAACCAGCTCTACCAGTACTCGCCGCTCCAGGACTCGTTCAGCGTGATCATGCTGGCGCTGGTCGACGGCCGGCCCAAGACGCTCCCGCTGAAGGAGATGCTCCGGCTCTTCCTCGAGCACCGGCTGAACGTGATCCGCCGCCGGACCCAGTTCCAGCTCCGCCAGGCGCGGCAGCGGGCCCACATCGTCGAGGGGCTGCTGATCGCCCTGTCGTACATCGACGAGATCATCCGGACGATCCGCCAGTCGGCCAACCCGGTCGAGGCCCGCGCCCGGCTGATGGGGATGGAGGTCGGCGCCGAGGTCCTCCGCCGGGCCCTGGACGACCCCGAGGCCAGGGCCACGGCGAGCCTGACCCGGATGCAGGCCGACGCCATCCTCGCGATGCAGCTCCAGCGCCTCACCGGCCTGGAGGCCGACAAGCTCGCCGCCGAGTACAAGGGCCTCAAGGGCGACATCGCCGGCTACGAGCGCCTCCTCGGCGACGAGGGCCTGATCCTCGACCTGATCCGCGCCGACCTCCGCGACCTCAAGCAGAAGTACGCCGACCCCAGGCGGAGCCGGATCGACCCCGAGGAGCTCGGCGAGTACGACAAGGAGGCGCTGATCCGCGAGGAGTACATGGTGGTGACCGTCACGCACGACGGCTACATCAAGCGGCTCCCCCCCAGCACCTACCGGGCCCAGAACCGGGGCGGCCGGGGGATCGCGGCGACGAGCACCCGCGACGGCGACTTCCTCGAGTCGATGTTCGTCGCCCTGACCCACGACTACATCCTCTTCTTCACCGACCACGGCAAGGTCTACTGGCTGAAGGTGTACGACATCCCCGAGCAGGCCCGGACCTCGGGCGGCCGGGCGATCGTCAACCTGCTCCAGCTGGGCGAGGGGGAGCGGGTCACGGGCCTGATCCCGGTCCGCGAGTTCCACGAGGATGAGCACCTGTTCATGGTCACGAGGCGGGGGACGGTCAAGAAGACCCCGCTGACGGCGTTCCGCCGCCCGCTCGGCCGGGGGATCATCGCGCTGGGGCTCGACGAGGGGGACCAGCTCATCGGCGTCTCGCGGACGAAGGCGGGGGACCAGGTGGTCCTGAGCACCCGCGACGGGATGGCGATCCGGTTCGACGAGGCCGACGCCCGCTCGATGGGCCGCCCGGCCTACGGCGTCCGCGGGATCGCGCTGGGGGACGAGGACGAGGTCGTCGGCATGGTCGTCGCCAACGGCGAGGCCGACGAGGCGAGCCTCCTGACCGTCTGCGCCCAGGGCTACGGCAAGCGGACCCTCCTGACCGAGTACCGCTCGCAGGGCCGCGGCGGCAAGGGCCTGATCGACATCAAGACCAGCGACCGGAACGGCCCGGTGGTGGCCATCGCCAAGGTGACCGACGCCGACGAGGTGATGCTGACGACCACCGGCGGGATCCTGATCCGCACCAAGATCGCCGACACCCGCCCGATCGGCCGGAACACCCAGGGGGTCCGCCTGATCCGGGTCGAGGAGGGGGACTCGGTCAGCTCGCTGGCCAAGCTCCCCGAGATCGAGCTGACGGCCGAGGAGGTCCAGGCCCTCGCCGCCGCGGTCCCCCCCGCCCCCGCCGACGCCGACGCCTCGGTTCACATCCTCGACGACGGCGTCGGCCCGGCCGAGGCGAGCGACCACGACGACGACCCGGACGGGGACGGCGAGCCGGTCGCGTGAGGTCCGTGAGCCAACGGGCCGATCCGGACGACCGTATCCGTTCGGTGAAGGCCATCCTTGACGCCCGAGCGGCGTCGGTGCAGGAGGGCTCAGTCCCGGTTCCGGCCGTTCACCGGCGGCCAGGATGGGGTCCAGCCCCAAGTCTGCGAGGACCTACGAAAGCGCATTGGGCGCGATGTTGTCCCGGGGTGCGGTAATTAGACTCGCTGCACAATTGCAATGGTTCCGACTCAACGCCTTGGTGAAAAGAGATTTGCGCCGAATCTCAGTGGACGGCTAAACTTCCCCACAACTCGTTTAATACCAAGGGCTTCCGATATTGTTGCCGCAATTGTGCAGCGACTCTATTGATTCTGGTCCGACCTGGTGATCCTGGTTACCCTGACGATCTCTGAGGTACCTCACCATCATGGAGGTCGCCATGTACCCTCGCCAGATCGAAGTCCGCAACGCCGCTGAGGACGCCGCGGTCG
>JAABUQ010010555.1_pt1 | contig 12056 bp, 11 predicted proteins | sample 5560001 | NCBI WGS metagenome assembly JAABUQ01 (sample SAMN10711888, study PRJNA513371) | rock metagenome | isolation source: Antarctica rocks | place: Antarctica: Victoria Land, Finger Mt nord | collected 2015-12-18
CTGTGGGCGGCATCACATACTTCTTGATCCTGCCGGAGCGCACCAAATCAGATGCTGCCACGCAGCGCTACAACGCCGCGTACCCAGACAGCACGCCTCAGGCGCAAAAAGCGGCGCATCTTGATCTCGTCAAAGCGCAGGGCGAAGTGCAGCAGGCACAGCTGCAATGGCGCGTGATTGAAAACACGATCATGCCGCGCTACGATGTCAGCCATCGTTATCTCGCATGGCAGCAGTTGTCCCACGAGCTTGCAATCAATTTGGGGCCATCCATTCAGCGCTGGATTCCGCTCACCCGTGTTGTGCCTTTGACGGACATCACAATCGCGCCGCCGCCTGCCAGTCCCAATGCCATCACCGCCGCGCCTTTGATTGTGCCTATCGGCAGTGGTACGCTTCAGGTAGGCGGCAGCTTCCGCAACATCCTGTACCATGTTCAGCAGTGGAACAACTTCAACCGGCTGGTGCAGATTGACGGCCTTGCGCTGCATGGCAACAGCCCTTACATGCAGGGCGAGTACACTGCCAAAGTGATTATCTTTCCGCAGAACGACACTGTTCTGGGCAAACCTATCACGTCGGCTGGCAGCGGCACGGCGGTGGGGGGTGTCGGCACGACTGTGGCGGGTCCTGGCTCCTACGTCCCGTCTCGTTCGTCAGCTTCAGGCCCGCGCTAATTTTAAGGAACAGTTCTTTATGCAGGAATGGCTGAAAGACAAGAAAAATCTGCCTATTATCGCTATCATCAGCAGTGTGGCGCTGATTGGCGCACTCGTGCTGGTTCTCTTTGAAAACGGGACATTTGCGCCGCGTCCTGTGGACACGCCAGTCTCGATCTCAAGCGGGCCGGGGGCACCGGGCGCTTCAAGGCGTCCGCTGGGTTCTGCAGCCCCGCCGCCTGGCGTTGTCGCCCCGCGGCTGGGTGTGTCCAGCGCAGGCCCAGGAGTGCCTAGCGGCCCTCCCGTTGGAACCGCGCCGGGTCAGACCGCCGCTGGGGTGGTGGGCGTTCCTGCGCCTCCTGCCCCGCTGAACGCGGCCAAAGGGCCAGACCCATTCAAGGTGCCTGGCTACCACCCGTTTCGCGTGTCCAAGGCTGCCGTGGATGCTTTGCGCGTGCGCAATTCGCTGCCCCCTATTTCTATCCAGAGTTATCCTCCTAAAGATGCTCTTGTGCCCCCGGCCCTAAAAGGCGGGCTGGCTGCCCAGACGCTTTCGCTGACGCCGGAAGTCAGCGCTTCCATGCGCATGTCGGGGGTGATTACAAGCGCAGACTCGGTCAAAGCCCTGCTGGAAAGCAATGGCGTGTCCACCCAGGTGCAGCCAGGTGATACGGTTGATGGTGGCAAGGTGCTTTCCATTCAGCCCGATGGCCTGACACTGCGCACGGCTGACAACCGCTTGGTGCGCGTTCCGCTTTCCGGCACGCCGACAGGAGGCAACTCCCCTTATGGCGGCGGGGGCTTTCCAGGAGGCGCTGATCCTAATGGCCCCCCGCAGCAGTAACTTTCACTTTCAATCCGCGACACGTTCACTTTTAATTCGCGACACGTTGAGGAAAACAACCATGACTTCTAAAACACTTGCTTTTGCCCGAGTTTCTGGAACAGCCGCACTCGCGCTGAGTGCCTGTGCTGGTCTGATGCTGGCCTTGCCCGCCGAACGGGCACAGGCGCAGGCGGCTGGGAGCGTCTCCACAAAACCTATCTCTTTGACCTTCCAAAATGCTCCCATTCAGTCGGTGTTGAAGACGTTGTTTAGCAGCGTCGGCGTCAACAACAGCATTGACCCCAATGTCACAGGCACGGTCAACATTGACGTGCGCGACGTGTCTTTTGATGTCGCTCTGCGCCAGCTTCTGCGCGCGGCAAACCCGCCTTTAACCTATGACATCACTGACGGCGTGTACCATATTTCCGTGAAAAACAATGCTGGGCCAGACGCGGGAACCGGTCAGGCACCTACCCAGGCGCAGACCACGGCTCCGCTGCCGGAAGGCTACCATGCGTACCGTATTCCCATTGATCATTATGATGCTGCCTACATCGCCGGCCTGCTGTCCAAGTCGCGCGGTGGACTGACGGTTGTCATGCCCAATTACGTCCTTGGTGGTGGTGGACAAGGCGGGCAGAGTGGCGGTGGGCAGGGCGGGCAGAGTGGCGGCTTCGGCGGGCAAGGCGGCGGCTTCGGCGGGCAAGGCGGCGGCCAGTCGTCATTTGGTGGCGGCGGCGGCGGCGGTGGTTTCGGCGGCGGTGGCGGCCAATCCTTTGGCGGCGGCGGTGGCGGCGGCATCGGCGGGTTTTAGCCCTTCCGGCCCGCAGCAAGTGCCAAGACGGAATGCGCGCGGCCTGTGCGGAAAAGAATCATCCGTGCAGGCCTGTATTACAATACTATTAGAATTCGCAAAGACAAGGGAGGACACCCGCATGGGTTATCATGAAAGCCGGCAGGCCGACCGCAAACGAGGTGCGTCGCGCGCTGCTCGGGCCGGTGTCACGGCGGCACTGACTGGCCTGCTGCTGACAGCGGCGGCTTCGGCGACTTTGGTTGCGGCAGGCACCCTGCCTGCGCGCGCGGATGCCGCTGCCGGCAAAACCGTCGACATCGACATGGTCAGTGCGGACCTGCCCACAGTCATCAATCTGCTGCAGCAGCAGACCGGGCTGGAGTTTTCCATTCAGGACACCGGCAAGCCGTTCGGCAAAGTGACTGTCGGCCTGAGCCATGCCTCCTTGGACAAAGCTCTGCGCATCATCGCCAACAGCGCCAATGCCACAGTGACCCGCGACCAGGACGGCGTGTATGTGTTCCGGCCCGCCGGCGAAGGCGCGTCCACTGCCGGGTTTCTAGACAACACGCCGGCTCCGGTGGCCGCTCCCGCCCCTGCCTTAAACTCTGCTCTGCCGCCAAGCGCCCAAAAGAGCTGGCGCAAGCTGGCCCTCGCGCATGCCATCCCTACAGACATTCTGAGAACCATGCACTGGCCTGTAGACCAGAGCGAAGTCAACCCCTTTGTGCGCGTCCAGCTTGAAGACAGCAAGCCCAGTGTCAGTTCCAGCAGCTCCAGCTTTGTCAACAACTCCAGCGTTAACCCCTACGGCGATGTGCCTTCGGTGCCGGTCGGGCGGGGCGGCGCTTATTCTGCCGAGGCCAACCGTTCGGCAGACCCGCAGGCCCAGGCCAATCAGTTCCCCGGCGGCCCGACCATCCAAGGCCCCGGCTACAATGGCGGCGGCTTCGGCAGAGGCGGCTTCCAGGGCCAGTTTCCCAACCAGTTTGGCGGGCAGCAGGGCGGCGGCTTCCAGGGCAACCCATTCCAGCAGGGCGGCCAAGAGGCCCAAGGCGGGCAGACCGCTTTGCCGGAAGGTGTAGACCGCATCTTTGCCCTGGAAGGCGACAACTCGCTGTTTATTGAAGCCACGCCTGACGGCTTCAACCGCGTGCGCGACATCGTCAAGAACTTGGACATTGCCCCGCGTCAGGTGCAGATTAAAGTGGAGTTTGTCACTGCCTCTGTCACCGACGTGGATGCGTTTGGCATCAACTTCAGCCTGGTTCCCTTTCCCGGCATTGAGGTCAACAACAACCAGGGTGCGCAGGCCAACCAGACCAGCATCCCGCAAACCTACGTGCAGGTCGCGTCCGGCAACATCGTCGCCGAGTTGTTTTCCAGCCTTGTCCGCACGCGCGGCAAAGTGGTGCAGGCTCCCCTCATTACCACCACCAATAATGTCACGGCGCAGATCAACATCTCTACGCAAATCCCGTTCGTGACCACCACCAACATTGTCGGCGGCAACGGCAATGTCACTTCCAACACGGCCCAGAACTTTCTGACGCTTAACACGGGCCTTGCTGTCTCTCCGCGCATCAACTCGGACGACACCGTCACGCTGAACCTCACCCCGCGCATTACCGATGTGTCCGGCGCTCCGGCCATTACTGGTGGCCCGCCGCCGAGCATCACGCAGTCGCTGAACACGCTGCGCACCGTCCACAACGGCGAAACCATGGTGCTGGGTGGGCTGGTTCGCAAAGCCGAAAGCAACAGCCAAAGCCGCATCCCGTTCCTGGGTGATCTGCCCATTATCGGCTCGCTGTTCCGCAACCGCGTCAACAACATCGCGGATACCGAGCTGCTCATCTTCGTGACCCCGACCATTATCAACGACAACCCCGAAGGCCCCGCGACTGCCGCCGGGCTGAACACCAGCGTCGCTCCTTAGCCGCTGTTGAGTGCGAGCGTTCCGCGCCCGTGCTGAGAGTGTTGCCTGTGCGTTACAAGCCCATACTAACGATGGAACAAATTGTTCCGTCGTTGGTACACCTTTGCACTGAGGGGAAAATGCCGGAGCAACGTGGTTGCAATAAAGAGCAAATACCTAGAGGAAGGGCTGGTTACGACGGCAGCGTGCGAAAGGTACGACGTTGGTTTTTATCATTATCCTGATGTGCTTGGCATGCTTTGGCGGCGGTCTGATGCTCCTATTCGCGAGGGACGCAGTATGGCAGCGCGTTGTGTGGCGCAATCGCCGCGCAGGAATTGCTTCGGAGCGCACCGCGCAGTGGGATACTAACGCCACGTCTCAAGGAATTGCCCTCATCGTGATGGGCTTCTGCCTTCCTTTGTTGCTGTTGACGCACCCAAGACGCGTGCCCACGCTTCCGCAAGCCGGGCAAACGACGATTACCGTTGACGGGCGACCGGCGACGCCACAGGAGCGAGAAATCGTGCAGTCTTGGTCTGCGCAGGCTAAAAATTCCTCTTCTACTCCAAACCACCGGCGTTGAAACAAAAATCACAACACCCTGGGATGAGTCGGCAAGCCGCCTTCCCCTGTCTGTGTGCAATAATCCGTCGTCCACGTATATGCTGATGGACAAAGGCGACAACCAGACGTTTACCAACGGCTTCCGCTGGAAGCCGCGCGTGCAAAACACGCTGGACGGCGGCGGCGCTTCTGTCGCGGGGCCGCACAGCGAGGGCAAGAACATTTGCTTTGTAGATTGTCATGTAAAGTGGTTCCCTAGCACAGCGATTAGGGCGCGCGACTCGACTAACCCGGATGGCATGGACGCCGCGTCCCAATACTATGCTGCCTTCAAGAACTAAGGTTAGAAGTAACGCATCACAAGCTGATTGACACGCTGGGCTTAGGCTTACGGAGAACACTGATGAATACGCACCGCCGCCTTGCGCTGATGGCTTTGGGGCTGGCTGCCCCTTTGTGGGTGTCAACACTCCCCCCGGCAGGAGCGGCACCGCCCCGCAAGGCCCTGCCAAGCAGCAGTTCGGGCAGCTTCTGCCTCACTCCAACGTTCCCGCAGTCCTTTGCTGTCTCAAGAGCGGGACGATCCAATCGTTTGCACGTCAGCAGTTCCAGCTATGACCTCAGCTGCGCTTCAGTCGCATGGCGGGGTGGGGGAACGCAGGCGTACCTAGATAACGACATCATCCTGACGACAAAGGCGAGCCGGTGCGTCATCTTCTGCGATCAGGCACTTTACGACAAAGCCGCAGGCACGATTACGCTGCTGGGCGACGTGCGCATGACATCGTATCCTATCGGGGCAGGCAAGCCGACAATCAGCACGAGCAACAGCGGGGTGATTTACTTCGACCCTACTGGGTTTGAACTTGTCCTGCTTGCCGACCCACCGGAAAATCGGCATCAAGGCCACCGGCAAGAGTAGCCAGCGGCGGCGCGTATACAGGGGCATTTGCCAAAAACGGGCGTATTTGGTATAATGGCTTGTTGGTTCCCGCTGTAAAGTAACAGGCGGGCGGCGAGGGGTGCAGCAGTGTCCGAGTTCCGATTTCTGACGGCAGGCGAGTCGCATGGCCCGGCCTTGACGGCAATTATTGACGGCGTTCCCGCCGGGCTGGGCGTGACGGCAGACCCGATCAACGCGCAGCTGAAGCGGCGGCAGGGCGGGTACGGGCGCGGGGCGCGGCAAAAGATTGAGTCGGACACCGTGGAGATACTGTCCGGCATCCGGTTCGGGCAAGCAATGGGCAGCCCAATTACTCTGGTTGTGCGCAACAAAGATTGGGCCAATTGGGGCGTGAGGATGTCCGTAGAGCCGCTGCCCGAAGGCACGGACGCGCCCGCTGAAATCACGGTTCCGCGTCCCGGCCATGCCGACTTCACCGGCATGATGAAGTTTGACCATCAAGACCTGCGCAACACGCTGGAGCGGTCGTCGGCGCGCAACACGGCCACTTTGGTGGCGGTCGGGGCGGTCGCGCGCCTGCTGCTGGCGGAGTTCGGCATTTCGGTGGCCTCGCATGTGGTGAATATCGGCGGCATTACCGTCAGTGCCGATGCTGTTGACCTGCGCACGGTGGGGATGGTGGCCGAAGACAGCCCGGTGCGGGTGGCCGACAAAGATGCCGAAGCGCAAATTATTGCGGCGATAGATGCGGCAAAGTCGCGCGGCGACACGTTGGGCGGCACGTTTGAGATTGTCGCACTAGGCGTTCCTATCGGCCTAGGCTCTTATGCACAGTGGGACACGCGGCTGGACGGCAAGCTGGCGCAGGCGCTGATGAGCATTCAGGCCATCAAAGGCGTGGAAGTCGGCCTGGGCTTTCGGGCCGCCGATGTGCCCGGCTCGCAGGTGCATGATGCGTTCTTTTACGAGGGCGAGACTGGCGACGAAGCCGCGCGATTCCGGCGCGGCTCCAACAATGCGGGCGGGACAGAAGGCGGCATTTCTAACGGTGAACCCTTGGTGGTGCGGGCCGTGATGAAGCCAATTGCAACGCTGATGAAGCAATTGCCCTCGGTCAACTTACAGACCAAAGCCGAAGTTCCCGCATTCGCCGAGCGTTCGGACGTGTGCGCGGTTCCCGCCGCCGCCGTGGTGGGCGAGGCGATGATCGGAATCGTGCTGGCGCAGGAAATGTGCGCGAAGTTTGGCGGCGACAGCCTGCGCGAGATGCGCGCAAACTTTGACTTGTATCAAAGCCGCATTGCTGAACGCACGGCGCAGGCGAGCAAATAAGCAGCGGCGCAGGCGCAGAACATCAGTAGAAAATTGGTTCTCGGCGTGCGGCCTTCGGCCCTGTATTGCAGTCTTAGGACACAAGCCGCGAATACCTACATATCTAAATACCTAATATCTAAAGCTGGCAGGGAGGTGGGGTCAGGTGAATATCGTCCTCATTGGGTTTATGGGCACAGGCAAAAGCGCAGTCGGACACGCGCTCGCCAACATGACGCGCGCGCGTTTTCTCGACACCGATGCGGAGATTGAGCGCGAAGCGGGAAAGCATGTCGCAGAGATATTCGCCGACAAAGGCGAAGAAGCGTTCCGCAACTCAGAGTCGATGCTCCTGCAAAGGCTGACCCACGACAAAGGCAGTTTGGTGCTGTCCACGGGCGGCGGCACGCCGCTGCGTGCGGAAAACGTGCGCCTGCTCAAGAAGATTGGCCCGATTGTCTGGCTGACCGCGCCGCCGCAGACAATCCTCGGGCGGGTGCGGCGCAACCTGGCGCAGCGTCCCCTGCTGGCGAGCCACAAGGATGACCCTTTGGTGCGCGTGCAGCACTTGCTGGCCGAGCGGACGCCCCGGTATGCTGCTGTGGCCGACTATGAGTTTGATACATCCAACTTCGCCAATTCCGATGCTGTCGCGGCGTGCATTCTGACCATGCTGAAGTCACCGGTTGTGACACGCTAGCCGCTTTATGCTTTCTGCCCCCACGCTGCCAAATACAACGCCAAACATAGCGCCGAATACTGTTTCGCTTCAACTCGGGCCGCGCTCCTATGACATTGTCGTCGAGCGTGGCCTGCTTGCGCGTGTCGGGCCGGAAGCGGCCCAGCGCCTTGCAGGCGGGGATGGAGCGGGCCGGCGGGCCGTGATCATTACCCAGCCCAACATTGCCAAGCTTTACGCCGAAACCGTAACGAATAGCCTGCGCGCTGCCGGTTTTCACGTCCATACCATTGCTCTCGCGGCGGGCGAGTCGCGCAAAACCCTGCGCACGGTAGAAAAGGCGTATGCCCGTTTGCGAGAGCTGTCTGCTGACCGGCGCACAGTTATCTTCGCCCTGGGAGGCGGCGTGATCGGCGACATCGCCGGGTTTGTCGCGGCGACTTACAACCGTGGCCTGGACTTTGTGCAGATTCCGACTACGCTGCTCGCTCAGGTGGACAGCAGCGTCGGCGGCAAAGTCGGCGTCAACTTCGGGCCGGGCAAAAACCTGATCGGCTCATTTTACCAGCCGCGCTTTGTTGCGATTGACCCGGACACATTGGCGACGCTGACGGGGCGCGAGCGTCGGTCGGGCTTTGCCGAAGTGCTCAAGTATGGTATAATTGACGACAAATCGTTCCTGGACACGCTGGCAGGCGAGGGCGAGCGCTTGCTAAGCCTGCAATCGGCGCTGCTGGAACAGGTGATTGCCCAGTCGTGCCGGATCAAGGCGCGCATCGTGGAACAAGACGAGCAGGAGGGCGGCCTGCGCGCGATCCTCAATTTTGGGCATACAATTGGGCACGCTCTGGAAGCTGTCACGCACTACCGGATGTTCACGCATGGCGAGGCGGTCGCGCTGGGCATGGCGAGTGCGGCTTTGATTGGCGAGGAGATAGGCCTCACGCCCCCCGCCGATGTGGCGGAACTGATGCACGCTCTTCATGTGTTTGGCTTTGGGACACAGTTGCCCTCTATGCTTTCGCAGAGCGGCATTCTGGAACTGCTGTCTTTAGACAAGAAGTCTGTGGGGGGCAAGGCCCGCTTCGTGCTCATGGACAAGATCGGCCATGTCACGCCCGGCCACGCTGTACCCTGTGCCGTCATAGAGCGTGCTCTCGTGCGCCAGCAGGCTTTGGGCCATGCAGAATAAAACTACGGGCCATGCAGAATAAGACTATGGGCTGGGCAGACGCGCTGCTGACGCTGTGGGTTGTTGTCGTGGGCCTGGTATACTTCGGTGGATTGTTTATACCCGCCGTTGCCTTGCTGACCGGCAACTTTGCGGCGTTCTATGCCTTGATGCTGCTGGCAGGGGCGCTCGCGCTGGCGCGGAAGTTTCTGCACCCCAACCATGAAAACTCCCCTAAGAACACCTCGCGTACCAAAAATAGAAAGTAGAACTCCCATGCGAGTTTGGAACATACTCCCGGCGCTTGCGCCCCTGGCCCTGATGGGGCAGGCATCTGCGCAGGCCGCTCCCATTCCCTCCGCCGCTTCTTCCCCTCTGTATGACATCTCCGGCATCGCGCTGCACCAATGCTCGTGCGCCTATGCGTGCCCGTGCATGTTTGAGAATGGCCCCGACAATTGCGCCCTCGCCGCCGTGTACCATATCAACCGGGGCACCTACAAAGGCGTGGATGTCAGTGGCCTGTCATTTGTTTCCATTGATGGCGCTGTCAGCGCGCACAGCGGGTCGGCCTGCTGCGCTGCCCCAAAGCAGAACACTTCTGCCCCGGCGGGCGTTGTTTATTTAGACGCCAGTGCCAGCCCTGCGCAGCGCAAAGCTATGCTTGCCCTTCTCCAGGCGCGCGGCGAATGGCCCGGTGCGGGGCGGCCTGTGAAAGCGGAGCCGATCCAATTTGCCGTTCTGCCGCACGGCTACTCGGTGACTGTACCCGGCCTGTTCCATGGCGAGACCAAGCAGGTGTTGAGCCGCAAGGGCGCCCCCATTACCGTGGACGGCGTCGGCTTTGCCGAAGGCACGCATTGGGTTGTCGGGCGCAGCGTGACCAATGACCTGCATGACACGGCCCTTGGCCTGCACTGGCACATGCCGGGCACAAATGGCTCCTGGACACCCATTCACTGGACCGCCTCCGCTCCGTCATAAACGGACTGCTTCGCCGTCCTAGGGAGACCCTCTCGCTTGGCCGCACCACTCATCAACACCCGCTACGAGATTATTGAAACCGTGCCGCATGAGGACACGTCGCCGTTTGTCGTTTCTAAGGCGCGGGACGTGACCGAGGGCCGCGTTGTGACCCTTCAAGTGCTGCCGTCTACGGTCACTGCCGACCGGGCCGCCCTGCGCGCAGCGGCGGCCTCGGCCATGCGCTTGGAGCACCCCAACATCACGCGCGTCTTTGACCAGGGCGTGAGCGAGGCCAGCGGCGACTATTTCGTCGCTTCCGAGTATGTGCGCGGCATCACTTTGGGCGAGCGTATCCGGCGTGTGGCCCCATTTTCGCTGTCGGTGGCCTCTGACCTGTCTGTGGCTGTTGTGGAGGCGCTGGACTATGCCCACCGCGCCCATGTCGTGCACGGCGATCTGCGCCCCCAGGATGTGCTGCTCAGCCCCGAGGGGCAGGTGAAGGTCACCAACTTCGCGTATGCGCGCGCCTGCTCTTTCACCGGCAGCGTGCCTGCCGTGGGCGATGACTTGTCGGCTGCCGGCAGCCTTCTGTTCCAGATGCTGACCGGCAAGCCGCCTCCTTCCGGCCCGCAAACTCCCCCCTCGCCGCGCACTCTCAATGCGGGCGTGCCTATCGCCCTGGACGGCATTGTCCAGAAGTGCCTGCACCCGAACCCGGCTTTGCGCTACCAGGATGCGGCCTCCCTGCTCACCGACTTGCAGGCCGTGCGTGATGCTCTGCGCTCCGGGCGCTCGCTGTCTTGGTCGCCGCTTTCCGAAAAGCGCGCCCCGCGCCCCCCCGTGGGCGAAGAAACCATCGTGACTACCATCGCTGCGGAGCCTGCCATGCCTCGACCCACTCCCCCGCCATCCGGCGGACGCGCCCGGCGGCCCTCTCCTCTGCCTGCCGCCGCCGATGAACTGGACGAGCGCGCCCTGCGGCCCGCCCGCGAGCGGTCGTCCCCGTTCGGCAAAATTGTGGCCGCTTTCTTTGTGCTGGCAGTCCTTGGGGTCATCGGCCTTTCCTGGTATGTCAGCAAGTTTCTTGCCATCCCCAACGATGTTTTGGTGCCTAATCTTGTCGGCAAAACCTATGATGATGTCAAGCATATCGCCGCGCAGCAGCACTTCGCCATTGTGGAGGCTGGCTCCGACTACAGCAACAAGTGGCCTGAAGACCAAATCTACCAGCAGGACCCTCTGCCCGGACGCACCATCAAAGCAGGCAAGGAAGTCAATATCTATCGCAGCCTGGGGCCGCGTTTGCTGGCTGTGCCCAACCTCGTGGGGACAACGCGTGACCGTGCCCTGCGCGACCTGCAAGACACGGGCCTGCCACTGGGCGCAATTACCGAAGAGTTCAGTGAAACTGTGCCGCGCGGCATTGTCCTGAGCCAGACCCCCGATAAAGGCGCACAGGTGGCCCGCCGCGCTGCTGTCAGCCTGGACGTTTCCAAAGGCCGCCAGCCGCCCGATGTTCCCGCCGACGTGCAGGCGGATGCCGCCACCCCCGACACGGTCATGGTGCATTGGACAGCCCCGCCGCGCGCCGACAACTACACGGTTTACCGCGTGCAGGACGGCACGTCCACGCCTATTGCCCAGGGCCTCAAAGATACGCGCTTTTTGGACAAGGGCTTGACCCCTGACACGTCGTACACGTACACAGTCAGCGCAAACAACTCGGCGGGCAACAGTGGGCCGAGCGAGCCTGCCATCACATCCACGCCCGCCAAAGTTCTGGCCGCGCCAACGCTGCCAGGCGATACCGCCATTGTTGCGCCGCCCGACCCCAATGTGCCTGCTGACCCAAACGCGCCCGCCGACCCCAATGCCTCTCCCGACGCTGCGCCTAAGCCGTCAGGCCGCATGCGCCCGTTCACCGTGGCCTTCCCTGTGCCGCGCCACCCGCGCCATTCCCGCCGCGTGCAGATTGAAGTGCAGGACATTACCGGCACCAATTTAGTTTATGACGAGACCCATCAGCCTGGAGACGACATCAGCGAGCCTATTCAAGCCTTTGGCAACAAGATTATCTTTCGCGTCTTTATTGACGGCAAGCTGATGAAACAGCAGACTTTGTAGCTTATCCGTTCAGCGACCATGCGGAAGGGATTAAGAGGCCCCCCCGCCCCAATAATGGGGAGCAATACAGACAGAAGCCAGTGGCAGTTATCCTGTCTTGTTCCCCTCTGGCTCCCCATTATTGCCCCTAGT
>JAABUQ010010556.1_pt1 | contig 12055 bp, 11 predicted proteins | sample 5560001 | NCBI WGS metagenome assembly JAABUQ01 (sample SAMN10711888, study PRJNA513371) | rock metagenome | isolation source: Antarctica rocks | place: Antarctica: Victoria Land, Finger Mt nord | collected 2015-12-18
CCCACCCCAAGACTACAAAACCTACGCCAGCATCTACCCCCTCTACTTCGACATCTCCCGGACCCGCAAAGAAGGCCGACGTGTACGCAAATCGCACGCAGTGCCCAACCCGCTAGCGAGGGAGATAGTGGACGCGGTTCAGTTGCTGGGGCTGAAGACGGTGTTTGAGCCTGGGAAGATGCATCCACGGGATTGGGCGAATCCGGGGAGGGTGCGGGTGTGTTTGCCCGGGCGAGGGGAAAGGGGGGGGGGGAGGGGGAGGGTGAAGAATAGTAGGGCTTTCCTGTGCATGTTGTGTGAGGTTCTGAGGGTCACTGGGGAGAGGGCACGGACATTGCTAGCTCTGGGGGATGATGACGGCTGGATACGATCAGTGGGGTATACGTGCGCTGTGCTAACAATGGCTGTGCGCAGAACACCACCTCTACACTCTAATATCCACCCACCTCCTCGCCAACCCGACCACCGCATCCTCCCCCCTCCGGCTGCGCATCCAGGGGATGCCACCACCCGAGGAACCGATCCCGCCGCCGGCCGTCCCAAGGGGGTGGAAGATCAATGCGATATTGCCGTTGCATTCGCCTGCGCTGAGTGGGGGAGGGGTCAGTGAGAATATTTTGAAGGATATGATGCAGGAGATGCAGGGGCAGGGGGGTGTGCCTGGGTTGCCTGGGATGGCGGGGGGAGGGGGCGGGGGGGCGGTGGTTGAGGGGGGGGGGCAGGGGAAGAGGAAGAGGGAGAGGGAGGAGAAGAGGAAGAGGTGAGGAGGCTAGGAGGAGGGGAGGGGGGAGTGGGCGATGGGGCGGAGTATAAGAGATGAGGGATATGCTGTTGTGGGGGCTGAGGGAGTAGGGGGCAGCGAAAGTCAAGTGATATAGACCTGCACGTGCCCTCGGGGTAATGAGGTTGGTTCCAGGGGATACCAAACAAGTCTGGCTTCCAGGAAGCCATCGCGTGGAGTGGGTGAGACAGAGATTGATTAAACGGCTGGCTATCTAGGCCACAGTGCGTCGAAATACTGCACCACCAATGGGACCCCTTGTCTCGTCCAAAGTCAGTCCTGCTCACCCTCCTGGACGCCCTTCCCCGATCAACCTCCTCCTCAGCTCCCTAACCCCCTCACTCTCCTCTCTCCCCGTCCCCGGCCCCACCTTCCTGGGCCAATTCCTACAAACGTCAATCCTCTCCCGCGGCGCCACCATCTCCAACAGCTGAAAAATCAAATAATCAATAATGACGCATAAGCAAAACAGTTTCCCGGCCCAAATGCCACACCCATAGTACCTCTTCAGTCGATCAATGAGCGCGAAACTCTGGACGCCTGCTCTGCCCCTCGTCCCGCTCCACCCTCCCCCGGAGACATCGCCATAGAACTCTTCCTCGCTGATAGCGCCCGTGATGCCATCGTACACCCGCTCCGTGCGCTCGGCGACATCAGTCCACGAATACATCTTCGTGACCTGCTCATGGAACCCCTCCGTCCTGATCCTGCCCTCCCTTAGCGCAGCGATCGCCTTTCCAGTGGCCTGCACCAGATCATCCTCCTCGGGCTTCGCAAAGGTGGTCATATGCGGGGGCAACACTTCCGGGATGCCTCCCACGCGCGTGCACACCACGTAGAGCCCACAACTTGCCGCTTCGACGATGACCGTGCCAAATGCTTCCGTCAGGCTGGGGTGGAGATAGATATGGCCGCGGACCATGACGTCACGGACTTCTTCGTGCCGGACGGGGCCGAGCAATTCAACGCGATCCTGCAACACCCGCCTCTCGAGCATCTGCTCTAGATCAATCGCCTTGGGCCCACTTCCCGCAATGATGAATCGCACGTGAGCATCCGCGGCTAGTATCCTGGGAATGGCAGCGATGAGTAGATCAGTGCCTTTATTGTAGAAGAGGCGGGAGATGACCACGATAGTAATGGTGTCGTTTGGCCCAATCCGGGGGGGGCGGTGGCCTGGGTGAGGGGGAGCAAAGTTCTCGGCTACGACGGCATTGGGGATTACAGAGACCATGAGGGGGTCGAGGGAGGCTCGGAGGACGGTGTTTTCCTTACAAGTGTGGCTGACACCGATGACATGGTCGACATCGCTAAGGGTGAATTTGAGAAGCTTGTTCGTTAGAATACTAGCTGCGTCGGCGAAGCCGAAGAGGGAGTGATCTGTAAAGACTGTGCGTAAGCCCATGGTTCGAGCGTGAAGAATGGCCTCGTGGCAGAAGCTGCTTAGGCTGGCGTGGCCGTGGACGATTTCAATCTGTTCGCGTATGATGATGTTGCGGAAGATGGGAAAGAAGGAGAAGACCGTCGGCATGGTGGTTTCGCGGTAGATGACCAGGAAGGGGACATGGTAGACTTTGAGGCCGTTAGTTAGGTAGCGGATGCCGGTGCGGCCTTCGTAGGCGTGGGTGATGATGACGACTTTGTGGCCGCGGTCGATGAGTTTAGTTGAGAGTTGGTAGATGTGGGATTCGACGCCGCCGGGTTGGGGGAAGAAGAAGTCGCTGACCATGGCGATGTTGTAGGACATTTTGGATGTTTTGAGTCTCTAGACTCTTGGATTCTTGGGAGCGAGTCGGTCTGAGTAGATTCGCAAACGGATGCATTGTGCCGGGAAAGACTAGATTATTTACATTTCCTCCATTGATCGTGTTCTGATGAGTCGTGAGAGAGAAAGAGAGACAGAAAGTACTGCTGGCTTTTAGGGTTTTGATAGTGGGCAATATCTTGCCGAGACGCTTGCGCGTAAAATTGCCCCGTTCAGAGACATTTAGTGAATATCAAGATTGAGAATTTGAAAGTTTTTCTTTCTCAAACACAACCACACATCATGGCTTCGCAGTTTTATAGTCGATACATACCACCAGTTGCAAATATACCCGATAATACAGAAACATCTCGTCCAGCAAAGAGACGAAAGAAGGACAATTCGGAAGGCCGTCCCAATATCAACGGTAACTCCACATCTCAAATTCCCGAAAATGTTACTCAAGGAATCAAGGCTCAAAATGATGCAGTAAACCCTAACGTTCCTCGTCTAGAGATTTCTGAAGTCCCGGATACTAATGGTCCTGCAATGAAAGAAAACAAAGACAAGACCAAGAAGAAAAAGAAAAAGAAAAAGAAAAAGGCTGATGGTGGAGCTGAGAATTTCGCGGAAGCAAATTCACGGCTCTCACCAAAACTTGGACCTGAAAATTCTGTGGCAGGGTGGAGAGCTGATTCGAAGCATCAGAAAATTCCATCCAAGTATGAGAAAGAATCCTCTGCATCCGAATTGAGGAAACCTAGCACCGAAGAAGGAGACGATCCCCCATCAGAGGGCAGTCTTGAGATCGAGTCCCATGGGCTAGAGCCTTTGCCTCAGCCACCGCGGGCTCCTGAAGGGCCCAAGGTGTCTGCGTTCTCTGCACTCCCAGAATGGCTGAAGAATCCTGCCTTAGTATCTACGTCTGACAGCATTGCATTCAAAGATCTATCTCTTCATGAAAACACCACAAATGCACTAAACCGAAAAGGATACTCCAGTGCTTTTGCGATTCAAGCTGCCATTCTACCAATGCTACTTCCTGGGTCTTCTCACTACACGGGGGACATCTGCATATCAGCGGCCACGGGCTCGGGAAAGACACTCGCTTATGCCTTACCAATGGTGGAAAATCTTCGTGATATGCAAAATACCAAGCTGAGAGGACTCATTGTCGTTCCTACGAGAGAGCTTGTCACGCAAGTGAAACAGACGCTGGATCTTTGCATCAGTGGTAGCGGTCTTAAAGTGGAAACGGCGGTGGGGAATAGGTCTTTGAAGGAGGAGCAGCAGCTACTCATTGAGCAGGAGGAACGATACGACCCCGAAGCTTACAAGGCTGAGCAACAAAAAGAATTCGATGAGGACGAGGAGCTCATGAATTGGGACTTTGAGAGAAATCTAGGCTCGAAGGAACACGATTACATCGAGAGTTCTCGCAATTATGTCGTGGAGCATGTCTCAAGAATCGATCTTCTCATCTGTACGCCTGGGCGGCTTGTGGAACATGTTCAGTCTACTACAGGATTCACCTTGGAAAACGTGAAATGGCTGGTGATTGATGAAGCAGATCGATTACTTGACGAGAGTTTTCAACAATGGGTCGACGTTGTCTTACCCGCACTAGAATACCTACGGCCTCTGAGCCCGGCTGAGGCGCGAATACACAAAACGTTCCACATCCTACGACGAAGAGAGATTCGCAAAATCATCCTCAGTGCGACGATGACAAGAGACGTCAGCAAACTCACAGCATTGAAATTGAGGAACCCAAGACTTGTGATTCTGGAGACGCAGAACAAGTCACTCAAATCTGGAAATGAGGAAGTAGACATGGAGGGTCATCAGACTTTTGAACTCCCTTCTACTTTGCAAGAAATTGCTGTCCCTGTCACAAAAGCCGAAAACAAACCCCTGTATTTGCTACACGTACTTGAGAATCTCCCAGAGATGCTTCGAGACAAGTCAAAGTCACACAAGGAGAACAGTATGATAGCAGACCAGGGAGATACCTTCAAGTCTCCTGAAGATCATACCTCCTCCTCTGCAACCTCTTCACCATCAAGCTCCAGCAGCGACTCCTCGCATACCACACCCCCTCGCACCTACCCCACATCCAAAACCCCTATCCCCCCAGCCACCCACGGCACCCTAATCTTCACGTCCAACAACGAATCCGCCCTACGGCTCGCCCGTCTCCTCTCCCTCCTCCGCCCCTCCCTCTCCCCCAGAATTACCACCCTAACCAAATCCACCCCCTCAACGCACAAACTTCTCTCCGCCTTCCGCAACCACCACCTCTCAATTCTAATCGCCACCGACCGCGCCTCCCGCGGCCTCGACCTCCCCAATCTCGCGCACGTGGTCAATTACGACATGCCGACCAGCCTGACGAGTTATATCCACCGCGTGGGCCGCACGGCGAGGGCGGGGAGGGAGGGGGTGGCGACGACGTTGGTGGAGTTTCAGCAGGGGAAGTGGTTTTGGGGGGAGATTGGACGGGAGGGGATGGTTGGGAGGGGGGAGGGGAGGAGGGTTAGGAGGGTTGGGGTTGAGGTGGGGGGGGGGGAGGAGGTGATGAAGGGGTATCGGAGTGCGTTGGCTACATTGGGGGCGGAAGCTCGTGGTGGTGCTATTGGGGATGGTGGTGGGGCAGGGCGGAGGGTTTCTTGAGTTGCTCGGGGGGTATTTTACTTAAATAGGGATGGGCTCTCAATACGACAATATAATATTGAAAAAGTGCCGCAACCTTTTACGGCGGTTTGGTCTTCGGCCGTATTTCCACGGCGTGATCCTCCTCCCCCGCCACATGTCTTCATTTACGGGATGATTGCCTGTTTACACGTATCATATACGAATAGCCAGATTCTGAACCCATACTGAAGGGGGCTACCTGCAAGAGCGTAAGTTGACAAACAGGATAAGCACCAAGCAAGCCCACACCCACTTCCGGAAGGACTCAACGTGACCAAGCCGGCCGTGTTGCATAAGAGTCGATTTCGCCAGAGAGCATCGGTATAAAACACAGACTCCCAAATGCCCAATTGGAAAAATGGTCCGAGCCCCAATCTTCCACCCCGAATTTTGGGGGCAACTACGATCTTCCATGATAGAAGAGCGGGCTGATCCACAGACAGTTTCTCTAGAGGATGAAGAAGTCCTGGAGGATTAGTCAAAGACTGGGAGGTTCGGAGGTGCTGAAAAGGTAGGAGGTCGGAACAGGGTAGATAGCAAAGCAGCTGGAGATGGGTGAGTATGAATTCATTCCTCAGCATACCAAGATATCGCCCAACAGACCGCCACAACCTCCGACCAATACCAGCAACCCCAATCCACCGTCTCAATACCAGCGCCGCGAGGAGGAATCAAACCGCCTAGAAGGAAAAAAAGGAATGAACGAATGAAAGAAAGTACCAGTCCCCTCCCCTCACCAAGTCCCCACACCTCGCCTAGTATCCTAACCTATCTCCCACATCTACGCATTCATCCGCGGATCGTAATCGGAAACCTACGAATCGTATCCTGCAGCGTCTGGTAATACGCCGTACGCCCCGCAATGGTCGGACGATACACCCAGCTGGCCACGCGCCTCGTCCGATGCGGATTGGACTGATCAACCGGCGGCGTGGCAAACGGGCTGGGCGTATCGTTGTTGTAACTACTCATGAACGCGGCTTGCTGGGCCGGGGTCAGGGGCCACCACACAGGGTCCCAGATCGACAAGCCGTCGGGGCCCCCGCCAGCTGTCGAGGCGTTTTCGCAGAAACGATGCCCGTTGAATTTCCCCTGCAGGTCGTTGTCGTTTGCGAAGGAAAAGCCCTCGGCGGCTGCGGCCTGCTGCAGGACGCTGTTGAGGAGCTCGGCGGCGCCGTTGAGTTGGATGCGGCGGTCCTGGCGGGTCCAGCAGCGGGTTTTGGTGGTGTCCGCGTCGGTGACGTCGGGGTTGAAAATAGAGACGTAGGGCATGACGACGACTTTGGAAGTGGGAATGCCGGCAACAGTTGGGTTTCGTGGAAAATGTTGCCGAGGTCTTGGAGGAATTGGCTACCAGGTTGGCATTTGTTGTAGAATTCGCGCAGGTTGTCATCACAGCTTCCTGTGCCCCAGATGCGATAGACGCAAGAGAAGATGATCTTGCCAAAGCCTAGGTCGTTGCCGCCGATGGTGATGGTGTAGAGATCGGCGTTGGAGACGGTCGACACGTCCACGGCCTTGATCTGCGAGTTGAGCACGTCCAGGGCTTTGGCCCCGGAGCAGGCACTGAATTGGAAATCGAAGGGGTTCGCTTCTGCGAACACTTGTGGATTGGTTTGAGCTGCACCGGGTAGGCGCCGTCATGACGCTGACAGGTGGCCCAGTCAGAGTCGTGGTTGTTTCCTGCGCCCGGTCCGGCCGAGAACGAGTCCCCAAGGGCAACATATTTGGAGTAGATGGATTGTAGGGGGTTGATCTAGACTGGGCTCGTGGTTAAAGGAGTTGCAAGCAGCGTAGCTATCAACGAGCAATGCGAATACTTTCTGTGTCTTAGTTGAACAACTGGAATTGGAGCAGAAATAGGCCTCAGGGGGAACGCCGTCTTGGGACGAGTGAAATTGGAGAGGCTGGCAGGAATTCGAGTATCCTTTGAATCCAGATTGAAAATTTTTCAATCCTCTCCGGCGGGATTCGTCTTGCATTATATACTCGACCGTCTTGATGAAGAGAAGGCAGATCGTGATGAATAGCAAAGCAGCAACGGGATATTGCTGAGCCTTGACAAGGTCACGGCTTCTCGTGGCTTGCAGAGGGACGTCATACTCCGTATTGATGATCCGACTGAATCTCTCGGCACCCCTCATAGTGAAGCAGAGACATGGGCATTACTGGCACACACCGAGGAGCAATTCCAAGTCGAAGCAAGTATCTGCACCAAGGGACGGAATGCATCACGGACGGGAGAAGATGGTGTGCAGTCCGACGTCCTCGTAGTGTTTAGTCTCGAGGGCGGTCCACGTTGCATCGCTGCTCATCTGCGAGCTAGAAGTGATGGTTTAAGGTCTACAAGCAGATGCAGTATAGTCAAGAGAAGAGCGGTCTATACTTGCTTGGACAATGCAGATTACAGACAAAGTAATGACGAGCGGCCCCTGCCAAGCTGTCGAAGCTCCAGGATCTACTAGTAGATGCGGCGTGACGAGGGTCTGAAGGGTCGGGGCCTACACAATATCGTCACGGTACCTAGAAAGTGGTAATGAGGCTCCCGTGTCAAGCTGACCAACTTCGCATAAAGTGAAACGGGCCAGGAGAATGAATGCGATATGGAATGCCAAAGAATCTCCTACCAAACAGTAAGGGTACTGGAAAAAGATGCGGCTCATCAGATGTTTCTGGCCCCAAAGCATGTCGTTACATGGCCCCTCTACACAGACTTGACCGGGGACAACCATGATGTTGAACAAGGAAAAATTCTCGGGGTATTGTTGCTCTGGGCTCTTCGATCCCAGCTTTGTTTGTAAGGAATACATGGTATGTTAAGCTTCACGCGGGCTCTATTCTGTAGGGACATAGTAAATAGACGAGATAGCATTGTCATGCGTGTAAGAGAATGGCTTCCCGAGCAAATGGAGGTCATTAGCTGGATGCAACCATGTAAGAGAAATGGAACCCAGATGACTAATTATATAAGAGTGTGAAGGCGGCACACAGGCAACGTAGCCGTGCCCCATTGAGGACCCAAAGTGGCGGGATCTTGCATCTCGAGTAAGACGCCTAAGTCCTGGGTAAAGGGTGTGGTAAAGAGGAGGAGGAAATGAGGGAGCAAATAGAGGGAGGCGCATGTACCTTCCGTAATAGTATGATGACCTGCGAGCCTGCCTCCTGCATAGTAAATATCTGCCAAATTTAATGTAATAGATATATGCAGTAAATATTCCCTCGTATTAACCCTTTATTATAGCACATGGAGACTTTTCATTGTGACGCATGATTCCGTTTCTTCCTCTCTACCCATCAGCCAGTTCAATGCCGGAGTTACAGATATTATGTCAGCCAGACCATGACTTGGTGACTCACAGGCTGACAATGTCTGCTGTGACATCCTCAGCAATGGGGCCTGCCAATTGCTTTCAAATCAAGGCCTTTTGGCCCTCATCCATAAATCTGCAGCCCTGGAACGGCATCCCGCCATTGTCATTTCCAGTCCACCACCATCATGCCTTCGCCGTGCCCCCAGGAAAGAATTGCCTTCCTCCCCCGACCCGGTCCCACAGTCCGAAAGGCGCTGCGTCCCCCCGATTACCATCCCCACCCTGACCCTTCCGTCCCCCAGCTCTTTACAGACGCCCTCATTGTCCGTTTGGAAGTTTTCGCGAACGAACAAAACTGTTCCCCTATCGAGGAAGTCGATTCCAACGACCCAATCTCCTTCCATTGGATCCTATTCGCCCTATCCAGCTCTGGAGAAGAGTCTCCAGTAGCAACGGTCCGTCTTGTGCCCGCGCAATTGCACGTTGATGCCCACGATGTGAAGGCTCTGGGGGAGCCGGATTACAAGAACAGCAAGCTGTGGGATAGGAAAGAGCCGTATGTGATGATTGGACGAGTGGCTACGCTGAAAGAATTTAGGGGAAAGGGGTACGGCAAGACATTGGTCGAGAGGGCGGTAGAATGGTCGGGGGCGCATGGAGGAGAAGTCGTCGAGGACAAAGAGATGGGGGTATGGAAGGGCTTGATCTTGGCGCATGCGCAGATGGATGTCAGAGGGTGGTATGAGAAGCTGGGATTTGAATGGGACAGAGGAATGGGGACTTGGTGGGAGGATGGGATTCAGCATGTTGCTGTTTGGAAGAGGGTGCGGGTCACTCGGTAGGACGAGCATGGAGGATAACTTAGGTTTTCCATATCGGTCCGTTTAGATAGACAGCAGAAGTAGAGAATCTTTGTGGTGGCTGAAGATTAGTGTTGATATTTGATAGTCTCGGCAACAGGACTAAGATTTGAAGACGTCAAAATTTCCAGCTGAATTGGAATTTTCACTTCTCAATCATGAATTATGACATTCAAAATGTCCCTTTACTACGAGACAGCCCCATTTGTCTCCAACAAGGATCAGAAAGGCTCTCTCAAGTCCAGAATATTCAGTAACAAGACCCCCAGGTCACCCCCGAAGCAAGTCTATGCCCTGGCAAGCGAAACTTCGAAATGGAGTCCCATTTTGACAGAGGTAATTGAGAAATCCCAATTGCTGCAACTAGAAAGAAAGGTATATCGGATTTATCCTGTCACAAATTCCTGCGAAGCATACTGACTGACGCAAAGCCATGACTCGAAGCAGCTATCCCCGGAGCTCGCTCTCCTTCTCGTGCATGACCTCCTCCTCACCAAACGAGGAATCTCTGCCCCAGCGGCCCACGCCTTGCGCCTAGGGGTGGAGAGACACAAGGCTAGGCTCCATGCGGAATTCACCAAGGCCAGGCTAAAAAGAGGATGTGCAACCATAGAAGATCTAAGGGACCACGTCGAGAAGGATTATATGGATAGCGCAGGCATTAATCATGGCGTTAACGGATTAGGGGAAGGCCAGGAAATAGCTACGAAGCAATGGCATCATCCGCGATGGGCACGGATTAATACGCTTAAGACAAGCTTGGAGGAACAACTGAAGACCACATTCGCGGACTACAGGGAGGTTGACTCGATCGAAAGCCTGCTGGGGAGCATAGCCACGGATGCAAAGCTTCTACATGTGGACCAACACATCCCGGATCTGCTGACTTTCCCCCCGTCTACGGACTTGGCCAGGAACCTTTCGTACCTCACGGGAGAGATTGTTCTCCAAGACAAGGCTTCGTGTTTTCCGGCTTACTTGCTCGACTTGCAACCATCAGACGGTGATTGCGTGGACGCATGTGCTGCTCCTGGTAACAAGGCTACGCAACTTGCTGCCATCTTGAGTGGACAGAGCAGGGATCATTCACGAAGGCTTATCCACGCTTGTGAGCGAGATAAGGAACGTTTCTCAACGTTGCGACAGATGGTGCACAATGCAGGCGCTGGAAAAATTGTGGACACATCTGGACCCCGAGACTTCCTTAAAACTGATCCCAAAAAGCCACCCTGGAACAGGGTTGGCTGTATCCTACTAGATCCTAGCTGCTCTGGCAGCGGGATCATAGGCCGTGATGAAAACATATCAATAGCTCTCCCCAGTAAAGAAACAAGCGCTCCATCCATTCCCCAGGGCAGGAAACGGAAGAGGAAGGTCCTGAAGGAGGTGCCACTTGCTTTGCCTGACAGAGAAGAGAGAGTCACATCCTCGGAAGACAGATCAGCCGAAAAATTGTCCACGCGACTTGCAGCACTGTCGGCGTTCCAGTTGAAACTTCTGCTCCACGCTTTCTCATATCCACAAGCCCGCAAAATTGCTTACTCTACATGCTCCATCTACGCCGAAGAGAACGAGCATGTTGTCACGAAAGCTCTACATTCCGATATTGCGAGACAAGCAGAATGGCGCATACTTCCTCGAAACGAACAGGCGGCAGGAATGAAAACATGGAACATCAGGGGCAAACAGGGAGGGTGTCTCGGGATGATGGACAAGGGAATTGGGATCAGTCCGGCGGAGATTGCAGAAGCATGCATCAGGTGTGAGAAAGGTACAAAAGAAGGCACACAGGGATTCTTTGTTGCAGCTTTTGTGAGGGACTTTGGTATAGACGGTGAGCTTGGAGAAGTCGAGGACGAGGAATGGGAGGGCTTTAGTGGTTCTAACTAAAAGCCACTTGGCCTTGGTCGAATTGCTCCAAGGCAATGCGTCAGATCGAAAGAGACGCTGATAGAGTTATGAATGGTACTTGTGATTGTGTGCATTACATTCTGGTTGCTAGTGTGAATATTCCTTCTCGCTTAGCCCCCTGTCAATGATGTAACTATAATATTGCGTCATTCCTCGTCTCAACACTCGACAATTCACTCGACAACACACGAGCATCAACCGACTCACGTCCTACCACCAAACAACAACTCCAAACCCATCCCCACCAACACCACAACCTCACTAGCCACCCGCCCCCGCAAAAATGAGCGCCTCCCGCAACGCAGACGCAGCGAGCAACCAACCCGGCCAGATCGGCTCCCACATCGAGCGTGACGAGCCCATGACCACCAAAGGCGTACTTCCCACCCCCCTCTGCCCCTCTCCGTCAATCCCCCTCCCCACCCAACTAACACCCCCCTCCAGCACAAACCCGGCGTCCTAGTCGGCAACGACACCAAACCCACATTCAGCGCCAAAACCATCCCCCCGGGGTCCGCCCCCGCCTCCAACACCTTCACCCCGAACCCCTCAACGAACGATAACATCCCCTCCCAAGCCTCCAACCCCCTCCCTGAACGCTCCCACGGGAAAGAATCAACCACCACATCCGCCACGGATACGCTCGGCGGTGCCACCTCAGGGGACGTGCACACCGGGCTGGGCCATCCCGGGCAGGGTATGAGCAGTAAGGAGGTGCGCCATGATGGGGGCAAGAAGACGGGGGGTACGGCGG
>JAABUQ010010557.1_pt1 | contig 12055 bp, 9 predicted proteins | sample 5560001 | NCBI WGS metagenome assembly JAABUQ01 (sample SAMN10711888, study PRJNA513371) | rock metagenome | isolation source: Antarctica rocks | place: Antarctica: Victoria Land, Finger Mt nord | collected 2015-12-18
CGGTAGTAGGGAAGATCGCTTCACTATAGTAGTCGACATCTACAATAACCCTGGGGGCGCCTGGAGGTCATAAATTACGGCCACGGGCAGCGGAGCACGCCGCTCGCCGTCCCGGCGAGCAAGCTTGGCGCCGCGCCGTCGACTAACGCGAGCGACAGGACGATGTAATTGCCCGTACTCAACCCATGGCCGAGCGTCCGCCACACGCTCGTCCCCTGTCGCCGATACACGCCGTTACTCATCGTGCCGGCGTACAGCACGCCGGTCGAGCCGAGCGTGAGCGGCATGGCATGGTGCTCGGGCAGGCCGGCGTCGATGTCGCGCCACACGCCATCCCCCGACTTCCGCCAGACTCCGTTGCCCATGGTGCTGAGCCAAACCTGCGTCGTTTCGCCCTCCACCGTGAGCAGCGATTCCGTCGGCAGCGTGGTGGGTAAGCCTCTAGCATCCGGTCTCCAATCGCGGCCGCCGTCTGTCGTGCTCAACACAGGTGGCCACGAGCCGAAGATACTGGCATAGCCGCGCTGAGGATGATCTGGCATCCACACGACAGCGGTGACGGAGGATCCTCCGGTGGTGGCGACTCGCCGCCAGAGCCAGCGCGCGCCGCGCTGCTCACCGCGATAGAGCGCCCCAACCGTACCCGCCAGCAACGTACGCAGTTAGGGGTTATAGGCCAGGCAGAAGACTGGATTTGGGCCGAACGACGGACTTATGCGTCGCCAGACGCCAAACTGATTCTCCTCCGTCGCCACGTACACGGCGCCATCTCCGGCCCCGGCGAAGATTCCCGTCCCGCCAGGCATGGCAGCGAGCGCCATAATCGAGGAACGCGCGGTCCAGGCAGGGTTGGGTTTCCAGGTGACGCCCCCGTCGTCGGATCGCCACAGACCCGAGGGTGTGCCGGCAAATACGCGGGTACGATCGCGCGGATCGACCAGCAGCGCATCAGTCTCGATCGAGAGGCTAGTTGGCCGCCAACGCTCACAGCAGTAGTAGGGCGCCGGGCGACAAACACCATTATGTGTCCGCGCGCATGTAGAGGATCCTGACAAGCTGCTCTTCATGGCGGGCGACACGCGGGACGCATCCCACGGCCATACGCCCAACGCCACGGCGCTGCCCGCCACGACGCAGGCCCCTATAAGGAGAAAGCGCCACCAGAGCAACGCGAGCCTTTCCCGCAGCCGCGCCGACGCAGGCGTCATACGTGTTCGTCCTGTTCGACTCTCACGCCCACGAACGGGCTGCGGGCAGCCAGAGGTCCATGCGCCCTCACTGCCACACAGCTCGTCCTACGCGCCCTACTCGTCCATCGGTCACCACATCCAGTTCGCCCGTTACATCGTCGCGATGCGCGATGATCCAAGATGCCGGGCGGCGAGAGCAGGTTGCCCTGTGGCAAGGCCGGCGGCGCCGGCAAGCAGGGGCAGTGCGACAAGCGCGCGCGCAATAGTCGAGCGGTAGAGTGGCATCGAAGTATCTCCTATTTATCCAGCAAGATAATATCGCCCTTAAGATGGCAATATATGCGCGGGCCAGTCCCCTGGTCAACCGGAAGCGATCCGTACTCCATCATTATAAATGACAAGACGATATCAGGTCATAGTGCTGTATCTGCTATAAGTTCCAGTGTGCGTGTTGTAAGTGCTCTATTTTTATGTGCGGCATTAGGCGTGGGGCTTAGTGGGTGTGGACAATCGGGACAGCCGATTACCCACGGCCCTGTCCATGGCGACCCGCGCGCCGGCCTCTCCGTCTATCGCTTCTCCGGCTGCGGCGCTTGCCACGCCATCGCCGGCGTCTCCGCCGGCGTCGGTAACCCTCCCCGTGGACCGATCCTCGACGGCGAGGGCGCGCGGCGCGACCCCTCCTGGCTGCGCGCCATGCTGCCCACGCACATCCGCCAAGAGACCCTGGCTCCCCTCTCGCCGCGCGACACCGAAGACCTTGTCACCTACCTCTCGAGCCTGCGCTGACCCCTCTGTGACATTTTAGGGTCCCGTCCCTGCTATGCGTGGAGCAGCGGCCGTCACGAATAACAACGGCGGCGCGCTTATCGTCCCGTCCCTGCTATGCGTGGAGCAGCGGGAGCAGCGGGAGCAGCAGCTACCCACAGGCTCGTCGTGCGCGGGTGAGGCCCTCTGGGAGCGCCGGCGCTCCCAGGGACGATAATTCGCGGGCTCGGCGCCTACCCATTTTGCCGATGCGCCGCCGTCCCACGCTTTGGTACGCTGTAGATGGGTACAGCTGTACCTCTCATACTCTTTACCCTTTATCCAACAACAAACGCTTTAGAAGCAAGAAGGACCATCGCGACACATACATGGCATTTGATTATCCGGGACACCATCCCTCCCCACTCCCGTCGCGCCGGCCGCGCGGACAGCGCGACAAGCGCGCGACATCCGATACCCCCGATACGGCGGCCGCCCCTACCGGGCCGGACGAGCCGCGCAACCGCCTGGTACGATTCGCGGCGGCGGCGCGGCGACGGCTGCACGCTACCATAAACGCCGTGCGCAGCACCCTGGTCGGGCTGCCGCGCGTGCTCGGCCTCGTCTGGGGCGCCAGCCGCTTCCTAACCGTCGTGCTGGCGCTGGCCACGATCCTCGCCGGCGTCGTGCCGACCGCGCAGGCCTACACGACCAAGCTGCTCATCAACGCTGTTGTGCAGGGTATCTTCGTCCACAAGGCGCACACCCCCGACCACGCGCGGCTGGAGGTCCCCCTGCTCTGGGGCTCGCTACAGTCGCCCATCATCGGTGTCATGGGCGTCGTCGTGGCGCTGGCCCTGATCCAACTCGTCATCTCGGCGCTCAGCGCGCTGCTGCAGACGTTCAGCAACATCAGCCAGCAACTGCTGCAGGAGCGCGTCGGGCAGCGCGTGCAACTGCTGATCATGGAGCGCGCCTCGACGCTCGATCTCGCCTTCTTCGAGGACGCCTCGTCGTACGATATCCTGCAGCAGGCGCAGCGCGAGGCCACCTCGCGCCCCGTCATGATGGTGTCAAGCACCTTCGGACTCGTGCGCACGCTCATCACCTTCCTCAGCTTCGTGCTGGTACTGCTCCAGGTCAGCCCCTGGCTCGCCGTCGTGGCTCTCCTAGCGCCGGTGCCGTCGTTCATCTCCGACTCGCGCTACGGCTGGCAGGGCTACGCCATCGCGCGGCGCAACTCACCGATCCGGCGGCGTATGTCATACCTGCTCAGCCTGCTGACCACCGACACCTACGCCAAAGAGGTCAAGATGTTCACGGTCAGCCGCTACTTCCTCGAGCAGTTCCGCCGCCTCGCGCAAGGCTACTACGACGAGCAGCGCGCTCTGGTGACGCGCCGCTATCTGGCCGGCTACGCCTGGGGCGTACTGACCACCCTGGCCTCGTCGGGCACCTACCTCTTCGTGGCGCTGCAGGCCGTGGCAGGCCGCTTCAGCCTGGGCGACCTTACCTTCTTCACGCAGGCCTCGTCCTCGGTGCAGAACAGTTTCCAGAGCATCCTGGGCGGCCTGAGCTCGCTCTACGAGAACAACGTCTACCTGGGCTCGCTCTACGAGTTGCTCGAGGTCAAGCCACGCGTGGTCGCGCCGGAACACCCCATCCCGGTCCCGCAACCCGTGCAGGGCCTGATCGAGTTTGACGGAGTGACCTTCGGCTACGAGGGCTCCGACCGCACGGTGCTCAAGGACGTCAGCTTCACTATTAAACCCGGCGAGACCGTGGCCATCGTGGGACGCAACGGCGCGGGTAAGACGACCCTGTTCAAGCTGCTTTGCCGCCTCTACGACCCCACCGCCGGCCGCGTGCTCATCGACGGCCACGACATCCGCGACTATGACCCGGCCGAGATCCGCAAGAGCATCGGCGTGATGCTACAAGATTATGTCACCTACCAGTCCACCGCGCGCGAGAATATCGGCGTGGCCAACGTCGAGCATATGGACGACGCGGGCGCCGTGGAAACGGCGGCGGACCGCAGCGGCGTGGCGCCTGTGATCGAGCGCCTCCCCGAGGGCTACGACACACAGCTCGGCAAGTGGTTCGACGAGGGCGTCAACCTCTCCGGCGGTGAGTGGCAAAAAGTCGCCATGGCGCGCGCCTTCATGCGCGAGGCCCCGATCCTAATTCTGGACGAGCCGACCGCCGCGCTCGACGCCCAGGCCGAGTTCGAGCTGTTCCAGCGCCTGCGCGCGCTCACGCGCGGCCACACCACTATCTTCATCTCGCACCGCTTCTCTACGGTCCGTCTGGCCGACCGCATCATCGTGCTCGACAACGGCGAACTGGTCGAGCAGGGAACCCACGAGGAACTGATGGCCCTCGACGGGCGCTACGCGCGCCTCTTCACCCTCCAGGCATCCTCCTACCTCGGCAATCTGCCCGAGATGGAAGAATTGGAGGAGGTCGACCGCGAACTCCGCGCGCTACAGGCACAGGCCTAGTGGCCGTGGTCCGTTTCCATCGGGAGCGCCAGGGCGTGTGGCAATACGCCCCTACGCCGGCCGGCCCGCGGTCGCGGCCACGATGTCCGCGTTCGGCGACATACTCGCACACGACGGCCTGCCGGCTGGAAGCCGGCGCTCCCCGTAGGAACGGATTAGATGCCGGCTACCTCGGGGCAGGTCGCGGGCTCCCATGAAGACACGCTCGCCGCGCGGCCGGCGCCGGGTCCCATCAGCGCGGGCCGTCCGCCCCACCGGGACGCCGTCCCCGCCGGCGGACTTCGTGCGCGCGGCGTCCGGGTGGCTCGGCGACGAAGCCCCAGCCTTTCTGGAGGCCTGCGAGCGCCCCCCGCGTCTGGCCGTCCGGGCCAACGTGCTCAAGGGTGGTCTCACCGCCCTGCGCCCCGCTTTGGACGGCGATGTCCCTGAGTGGCCGGTCGTGCCGTGGTGGCCCGAGGCGCTGCTCCCGCCGCCCGATGAGGCCGCGCGCCTCGCCGCGGGGACACCGGCCCGCATCGGCGCGCTCTACGCGCAGGACCCCGCGGCGCTCGCCGCCGCCGCCGTACTCGACCCGCGCGCCGGCGAGCGCGTGCTCGACCTCTGCGCCGCGCCAGGCGGGAAGAGCACGGCCATCGCGGACCGCCTTGGTCCCACAGGTCTGCTCGTGGCCAACGACGTGGACCCATCGCGTGCGCGCGACCTAGCGCGCACGGTCGAGCGCTGGGGCGTCGCCAACGCCGCCGTCACCTCTCTCGCGCCGGACCGTCTGGCCGCGCTGGCCCCCGCGCTCTTCGACGGCGTCCTCGTCGACGCGCCCTGCTCCGGCGAGGCCATGTTCGCCCGCCACGCGCGCGCGGCCGCCGACTGGTCGCCGAGCCATGTGCGCGGCTGCGCCGCGCGACAGCAGGGGCTGCTGGAGGCGGCGCGCCGGCTGGTCAGGCCGGGCGGCCGCGTCGTCTACTCGACCTGCACCTTCAACCCGACCGAGGACGAAATGGTCGTCGCCTCCTACCTCGCGGCCCATCCGCACGACGCGCTCGACGACGCCCGAGACTACGCGCCCATGGCCGCGCCAGGCCGGCCCGACCTGCTGCCCGAGGAACTACGCCGTCCCGAGTTAATCCATTGCGCGCGCCTGTGGCCGCATAGGCTGCCGGGCGCGGGGCACTTCATCGCCCGCATCCGCGTCGCGGACGCGGCGCCGCCGGCCCCCAGCGCGCGCCACAAGGGGCGAGGGTCACGCCGAGAGCCTGCGGATGAGGGCCGGGACAGCGACGACGCGCGCGCCGTCGCCGTCGCCGCCGCGGTCGCGCCCTCTCTCGACCTAACAGGGCAGGCCGTCGTGCGCGGAGACCGCGCTTTTCTTATCCCGGGCGGCTTACCGATAGAGCTTGCCGCTGGGGCCCTGGCGCCGGGGCTGGAGATTGCCGAGCGGCGCGGCCGCACCTGGCGGCCGGCCCATGCGCTCGCCATGGCCCTGCATCCGGCGGATGTCGCGTCCGCCCGCATACTCGACGACGACGGCGCCGCCCACTTCCTGGCCGGCCAACCTGTCGCCGACCCATCCGAGCGCGCTGACGCAGGAATAGTCCTGGTAGCGTGGCGCGGCTACCCCCTCGGATGGGCCCGCGCGCGCCAGGACATCCTCACACCACTGCTTCCCAAAGGGCTACTCACGCCGCAACCACGCCCATGAATTTATCTAACAACGATATAGGAGCATGCATCTTGCATCGTTATGGCGAAATAGCGCCCACAACAAACTTGCCGGAAGGTTGACCCTTCTTGTTACACTTTGCCACGCACGACCTCTCACAGTTGCTCGCGAGCTACGGCTACTGGGCCGTGCTCATCTTCGTCGCGATCGAGAGCACAGGTATCCCGTTCCCCGGCGAAACGATGCTGCTGGCCGCCGCCATCTACGCGGGGACGCAGCACCGCCTGAGCATACCCTTCGTGATCGCCGCGGCCGCGGCGGGCGCGATCCTGGGCGACAACCTCGGCTTCTGGGTCGGGCGCGAGGGCGGCTATCGTCTGCTGCGCCGCTACGGTAAGTACGTGCGCCTCGACGAACGCAAGCTCAAGCTCGGGCAGTACCTGTTCCAGAAGCACGGCGGCAAGGTCGTCTTCTTCGGCCGCTTCGTCGCGGTGCTGCGCGCCTGGGCCGCCTTCTTGGCCGGCACGAACCGCATGCCCTGGGGACGCTTCCTCGTATTCAACGCCACGGGCGGCGTCCTCTGGGCCGCTATCTATGGAACGGCCGGGTACCTCCTGGGCGCCAATGTCAACCGACTCGCGGGGCCCGTCGGGTACGCCACGCTGGCGTTGGGCCTCGTGGCGATCGTGGCCTCACTCCTGTTCTTGCGGCGCAACGAGAAACGCCTGGAGGACGAGGCCGAGCGCGCCATGCCCGGCCCGTTGGACCAGTATCGCGCCGAGGGAGCCAGCGCCCGCTAACATCCTGACGTCGCGAGGGAGTGCATGATTGCTCGACCCGATACAACAGGATAGCCGGAGGCGCCCATTGCCTTTGCCTACGGGCGGCGGCGTTTGCGGCCGGATGGGCCTGGGGCCAGGGCGGCCGTGAGGGCGAGGTCGGCCTCGGCGCCGGGCTGGTAGACTCGCGCCTCCCCAAAGAGGCCGGAGCGCACCACGACCCCGCCCAACGCGGCGATGAGCGCCTCGTCCGGGTCCGGCGCCCCCGCGCCCGCACAGCACGCTAACGCCTCCTCCAAAGAAGCGCCGTCGCCGCCGGCATCGAGCAATGCGGCCAGCGCCGCGCGCGCCCGCGCGACGGACGCCAGCGATACTAGCCCGTACCCCGGCACGTAGCAGCGCTGAAAACGCGGGGCATCGCCCTGCTCCACGCCCCTGGGCGCCCCCGCCGGGACAGACTCGAGGACGTCGGACCAGAGGGTCGTCAGTTCGGTGCGGCCCGCGCACCCCACCGCGGCGCAGATCTCCTCCTCGGTCAGCCGTGGTCCGGCCGCGGCGCACAGGTCCGCCAGGGCGCGGCCGGCCCGCGCGCGGCGGCGCGCGAAGGGGTCGAAATGGGCGTCCAGCGCCTGCGCTACCTCGGTCACGCTGACCTGCCGCCCCGCTCGATACGTCAGGAGCGGGAATCCGCTCGCCGCGAACAGGGAGGCGCGCTCCTGGTCGACGATGAGGAGGAGTTGTATCCGGCCCCGCAAATGGGCCAGCTTGCGCCGCTTGCGCGCCAGGTAGTCCTCGGTGTAGTACCCGACCACCTCGCAGAGAACCTCCACGTCGTCGCGCTTGAAGGAAAAGTCAGGCAGGAAGACGCTGCCGTCGACGCTCACGGCCCGCGGCTCGCGCTCCATGGCCCAGCCGCGCGCGACGCCCAGGCGGCCGTCCGCCTCCGCCGCGAGGAAAGCGCGCGCGAAGGCGGCCTCCACCAGGCTGTCGTACTCCGGCGTGTCCGTCGCGCCCCCATCGCTCTCCGCAGGGTCGTCCGCCGCGACGCGCAGCGCGTCGCGCGACTCCGCGTCCAGAGGCACATGGAACAGGCGCCCGTCCGGCCCCAGGAGGCGCGTCCAGCCTTCCCGCACGGCGCGCGGGTGGCGCTGGAGCAGGCGCGTCACTACCGCCGCCACCGGCGGTCCGCCCGGCGCCGGCACGGACACGCCCTCCGCCCCGGCGCCGATCCCGTCCTCCGGCGCTTCGTCTATCCCGCCCTCCGGCGCATCATCCAGCGCGGAGAGCGCCCGCGGGACGATCGTTTCGTCGTCCGTGTCTTCGCGCGTCGTCGCCCGCGCGCGATAGGCTTCCCCATCCGGCCGCTCCGCGACCGCCAGGAGTCCGCGCCCCGCCGGCGTTTCCCCCGGCTCGCTCCTATCCGTCGTCGCGCGCGCCTGCCGACCCCGCACCAGCGCCCTGCTGCCGGGGCCGTACAGGGTCACGGCCAGCACGTCCCCTACGTCTTCACCCCCCACGGGCCCGTGCAGGGCGATCTCGATGCCGACGTGCAGGGCCTTGGCGTGGCGATACAGGTCTTTGAGCGCGGCTGTCTCCGTCGCGCGCAGGGTCAGCGTGACCCAGGACGACGCGGCCAGCAGCGTCGCCACGGCGCCGGCGTTGTAGTGGGCGACAACGCGCGCCGGGCGCAACGGCCCGTCCTCGGGGACGCGCCGCCGGTCGGACGCTGCCTCGTCGGCAGGCGCGGGGCCCGCGCGCAGCAGCGCCGCGCCGGGGCGGTCCGCCCACAGGTCGGCCTCGACCTGCTCCGCCGTCGCCCCCACCTCGGCCGCGAGCTCGCGCAGGAACGCGGCGCGGCGTCCGCTCGGCACGTAACCCCCGCCCTGCTCCTGGACGCGCCGATAGCAGAGGGCGCGCAGGGCGGACGCCTCCAGGGGCAGCGCGCGCGGCGGTGGGGCGAAGTGGTAGCCCAGCGTTTCGATCGCGCGGGTCACGCAGCGCGCGAGTCTGTAGTCGCCGAACACGTCCTCGACCCGCGGGGCCAGGGCCTCCACGGCGGAGCGCGGCCGGCCCACCACCTCGTCGTAGAGCGCGATGACCTCGGCGACGCGCGTCCGCGCGCGCGTGCTCTGGGCGCTGAGCAGCGCCGGCCGCAGCGTCCACTCCACGAAGGTCTCCCGCACGGCGTCGTCCAGGTCCAGCCCCGTGCCGCCGGGCACGAGGGGCGCCGGCGGCGAGAGGCGGCGCACGGTGCGGGGCACGTCGACCAGCCGGAATAGCAACATCGCCATCGCTACAGGGTTCCGTCGCGCCGCCGCACGGACGGCTTTGCCGCCCGAGCATGAGCGGCGTCCCCGTCGTCGCGCTCGGGACGCAGGCGGCGGCGCGCCGCGATGCCCTCGTCGGTGGTGTCGCGCGTGACCAGTTCGTACAGGGTCGCCCGCTTGTCCGGCCCCGGCCGCAGGATACGCCCCAGGCGCTGCACCGCGTCGCGCTCCATGCCGGTCCCAGCGATGACGATCGCCACCGCGGCCTCGGGCACGTCCACGCCCTCGTTCCACACGCGTGAGGTCGCGATCTTGGTGAGGCGCCCCGCGCGGAAACCCTCTGTCAACGCCGCTCGCTCGGCCGGCGGCGTCTGCCCGGTGATGGTGGGCATCAGGTAGACGCGCCCGACCGCCTCGACCGCCGCCACATGCTCGGCGAAAACGATGCAGCGATCGTCCGCGTGCCGCTCCAGCAGCGGTTCCAGGGCGTCGATCTTGGCCCTGCTGGTCAGGGCCAGCGTGCGCGCCCGCCCATAGGCCAGCAGCGCGGCGCGCGCCGCGCGGTCGACGGCCGAGCGGCGGCGGATGCGCTCCAGGGCGACGAAGGCCGGCTCGCCACGGCGGCCCGTGCGCGCCCGGTAGTCGCGGAAGACAGCCATATCCGCGTCGTAGGCGGCGCGGTCGTCGGCGCCGAGATCGACGTCGACGCGAAGCACCTCGAAGGGGGCCAGGTAGCCCTCGCGGGAGAGGGGCGCGGCGCGCTCTGTGTAGACCACGGGGCCGAGCAGCGCGGCCAGGTCCTCTTCACGGCCGTCGCTGCGCGCCAAGGTGGCCGAGAGGCCCAGCCGGTACGGCGCGACCGCCGCCTCGGCGATGGCGCGGTAGGTGTCCGCCGGCAGGTGGTGTACCTCGTCGGCGATGAGAAGGCCGAAGGAAGAGATACGCGCCAGGGCGCGCGCCGCCCCGTCGTAGGTGGCCACGACCACCGGCGCGTCCCACTCCCGGCTGCCGCCGCCGACCATGCCCACGGCCTCGGCGGGGAGATCGAGCAGGGTCAGCAGCGCCTCCCGCCACTGCGCGCACAGCACGATCGTCGGAACCACCACGAGGGCGCGCGTGCCACGGCGCGCGATGGCCATGGCGCCCACAAGCGTCTTGCCCGCCCCCGTCGGCAGCACCACGACGCCGCGACGCCCCGCCTCCTCCCAGGCGCGCAGGGCCTCCTCCTGGTAGGGCCGCGACGTCGCGGTCAGCCGCGCCTCGACCCCGAGGGGCGGGGCCGGGTCGAAGGTCAGGTAGACGGACTGCCGTTCCTTGATCACCGACGTGATGGCGTCGAGATCGGCCGGCCGCGCGCGGTAGAGATCCGGCCGGCGCCGGTCCGGCACGACCAGCCCGCGCAACGCGGGCGCCCTGTCGAGCCCTAAACTTGTACGCACGATCAACTCGGGTCCGCGTAGCGCGATCTCCGCGTCGTCCCGCGCCCCCAACTCGTCCGTACCTGCCATCACGTCGCCGCTCACACCACATCTCTCCGCGCTCTCGCCATCGCGTCCCGATCCACGAGGGGAGCGACAGCCCGGTGTGTCTCCCCGATTATTCCGTAGCGTCGATGGAGAGCCAGACCTGCATGGCCTCCGCCGCGCCCGTCGAGCAGATCCAACCTGACGAGCATGGCGGCACGCGGGTCGCCTAGCCTACTACCGGGACCAGCTCGGCGGCGCCGAGGGCTGCTGGACAGCATCACGGCGCTGGAGTTAGAGGGGGACGGCGGAACAGGACAGCGACGGAACAGGTGAAGCCTGGCACGACGTCCTCGCCGTCGATCGTTCCCGCGACGCCGAGCGTGTCCGAAGGGGTCTCGTCGCCCGGATGACACACATCGACTTGCTGCCAGCGCGGCCAGACGATCCATACGAGCCGGACGCCGGCGGCGAGATAACGCATCGCCTTAGCGGCCATGCCGGGTCGCCATTGGTTAGGAGAAGCGACCTCGACGGCCAGATCGGGGGCGAGTCGGAGCGCTCTTATGTACTGCTCAGGGGTGAGTGTGGCCAAGCGCTCCGCGCGCACGAAGGCGACATCCGGCCCCAGCTCCGTATCCGGCCGCCCCACGTCGCTGAGGTTGTATCCACCCTGCTCGCCTGTCACGCCGCCGAGCCCTTGGTCCTCCACGTACACACTTAGCCGGCCGCCTAAGCGATAGCCGATGTTCGACGCTTCGAAGCCGCTCTGAGGCATGCGGACGAGAATCCCTTCCACCAACTCATACACCCAACCATCATCGGGCAGCATCTCGTAGTCCGCGACGGTCATAGGCCCGACGCCGGGAACGATCTCCGCCCACGGGGCAAATGTATCCGATCTGTTGTACGCTCGTGCTTCGCTCATGTCCCTATTGTCTACTGTTCGAGCCAAATGTTCAACCGTCGCTTTGTATGTCTGTATGCGCGTCATTCGCCCTGTCAGTGCGATGAGCGTATCCCTACGCACGCGCCGCCGGGTAAAGAGTTATCCTAGAATATATAGACAGTCGGCGGCTCAGGCGCGATCGCGTCCCGGGCGACGACAGACCAAACACTGAATGCTGGAGAAGCGATGGATCTGGCCGTAGTCGGGGCGGGGACGATGGGCGCGGGCATCGCGCAGGTGGCGCTGGAGCGCGGCCTCGCCGTCATGTTATACGACGCTTTTCCCCAGGCGGCGGAGCGCGGCGCCGGCCGCGCGCGCGCGGGGCTGGCGCGCTCCGTCGAACGGGAACGGCTGACGGCCGAGGAGCGGGACGCGGCGCTGGGCCGCCTCGCCACCACCACGAGCCTGGACGACCTCGCCCCCGCGCCTTTCGTGATCGAGGCCGCGCCCGAGGACCTGGCGCTCAAGCGCACGATCTTCGAAACGCTCGACCGCGTGT
>JAABUQ010010558.1_pt1 | contig 12053 bp, 10 predicted proteins | sample 5560001 | NCBI WGS metagenome assembly JAABUQ01 (sample SAMN10711888, study PRJNA513371) | rock metagenome | isolation source: Antarctica rocks | place: Antarctica: Victoria Land, Finger Mt nord | collected 2015-12-18
GTCGTCCAGGCTGGTCCTGGTCATGGCCGTGCAACTCCGGAAGTCTCGACAACCTCCAGGGTCGCACGGCCAGGGACCGGATCAGAAAAAGCTCAGATGCCCAGAAACTTCGGTCACAGACCCTAGCGAGATGCTACGTCTCCCCGTGCCACAGGACGTGGTGTGGCACTTATCGGCGGCTGGGGTGAGCGCGCTTGTCGAAGCCTAACCGTACGCGTTTGCCGGTTCGATTTCCCGTGCTGCGTTGACGGTCTGCAATGGGTCGCGGACCTGCATCCAAACTGCCCCATCACCCCGGCCGCGGAAGGCTTGACGGCACAACCAGTGGGCCTGTCGCACTACAACAGCGCGATGTGCGCGGCCCCGTTCGTGCTGCCAGGCGCTGCTACCCCCGCATCGCCGCCCGCTGCCGCACCAGTTCCAGAACCGCCGCGCTGATCGGCACCGGCACGCCGACCCACCCGGCCAGCTCCACCACCGCGCCCAGCAGCGCCTCGATCTCCAACGGGCGCCCCAGCTCCAGGTCCTGCAGCATGCTCGTCTTATGCCGGCCGACCTCCGCCGCGCCGTCGATCCGTTTCTCCACGTCGATGGCGAAGCGGATGCCCAGGCCCTCGGCGACCGCCTGGCCCTCCAGCATCATCGCCCGGCACACGCCGCGGCTGCCGGGTTCCCCGGTGATCACGTCCAGCGTCGCGCCGGTCAGGGCGCTGATCGGGTTAAAGGCCATGTTGCCCCACAGCTTCACCCAGATCTCGTCGCGCAGCCGCGGCCGCACCGGCGCCTTCAACCCGGCGCCAATCAGCAGTTGCGACAGCGCCGCCGCCCGCCCGCTGCGGCTGCCATCCGGCTCGCCCAGGCTGAAGCGGTCGCCGTAGGTGTGGCTGATGACGCCCGGCGCGCTGATCTCCGCGGCGGGATAGATGATGCACCCCAGCGTTTGCGCCGGCGGCAAGGCGTCCCACAGCGCGCCATCGGCATCGACGGACGCGACGCGCCGGCCGCCGAACGGCTCCGGCAAGCCGTAGGTATACCACCAGGGAATGCCGTTCACCGCCGCGACGATGGTGGTGCCCGGCCCGATCAAGGGGCGCAGTTGCGGCAGCGCCGGCTCCAGCGAGTGCGCCTTCAGGGTCAGCACCAGGTAGTCCTGCGGCCCGATGCTGGCCGGGTCGGACACGGCGCGGGGGTGCGTCACCACGCGCTGCCCGCCGCTGTCCAGCGCCAGCCCGTCCGCCTGCATCGCCGCCAGGTGCGGGCCGCGCGCCACGACGGACACGGGCGTTCCCGCCTGCTCCAGCCGCGCCGCCAGGAAGCCGCCGATCGCCCCGGCGCCGAACACGCACACGCTGGGCATGTCTAGGCCACCAGCCCCAGCTTCTTCGCCAAGCCGATCCGCTGCACCTTGCCCGTCGCGCCCTTGGGGATGTCGTCCATCAGCATCACCCGGCGCGGCACCTTGTAGGCCGCCAGGCGCTCGGCGCAGAAGTCGCGGATTTCCTGCTCGGTGGCGGTCATGCCGGGGTGCAGGACGACGATGGCGCCGACCTCCTCGCCCAGCTTGTCGTGCGGGATGCCGAAGGTCACGACCTGCGCGACGGCGGGGTGGTCCAGCAGCACCACGTCCACCTCCAGCGGGCTGACCTTCTCGCCGCCGCGGTTGATCTGCTCCTTCAGCCGGCCGGTCAGGAACAGGTAGCCGTCCTCGTCCACCCGCCCCTGGTCCCCGGTGCGGAACCAGCCGTCGGTGAAGGCGCCCTGGTTGGCCGCCGGGTTGTTGTCGTAGCCCGGCGTCACGTTGGGGCCGCGGATCACCACCTCGCCGATGCTGCCCTGCGGCAAGATGACGCCGTGCTCGTCCATCACGGCGACCTCGGGTCCGGCAGGCAGGCCGACCGCGCCGGGCTTGCGGGCGCGCGGCGGCAGCGGGTTGCAGGCCATCTGGTGCGCGGCCTCGGTCATGCCGTACGCCTCGACGACGGGGCTGCCGAACACGTCCTCCAATTCCGCCATCACCTGCGGCGGCAGGCTGGCGGACGAGGAGCGGATGAAGCGCAGCCCGGCCGCCCGTGCCCGCTCCGGGTGGGAGCGGATGCGCATCAGGATGGCCTGGTGCATGGTGGGGACGGCGGTGTACCAACTCGGGCGCACGTCCTCCAGCCACTCGCCGAACCGGAAGGCGTTGAACCCCGGCGTGCAGGACACCGAAGCCCCGGCGCGCAACGACGACAACACCGCCGCCACCAGGCCGTGGATGTGGAACAGCGGCATCACGTTCAGGCATACGTCGCCTGCGGTGAGCGCCAGGCTGTCGCCGATGTGCCGGGCCGACGCCGCCAGGTTGCGGTTGGTCAGCGGCACGATCTTCGGGCGCGCGGTGGTACCGGAGGTGTGCAGCACGAGTGCGATGTCGTCCGCCTCCGCCGGGCCGGGGTGGGCGGCAGGGGTGGCTGGGAGGGCCGAGGTGTCCAGGCGGAACCCTCCGGCCGGGCCGTCCGCATCCGGGTGCAAGACGATCACTGGGATGCCGAGCCGGTCGGCCACGGCGCGGGCCGGGCCTTGATCGCCCTCGGCCAGGATCAGCGCGCGGGGCTTGAGGTCGGACAGGTAGAACTCGAACTCGTCGGCCTTGTAGGCGGGGTTGAGCGGCGCCGCGGTGCAGGTGGCGGCGACGACGGCGAAGCAGGTGGCCATCTCGGGTCCGTTCGGCAGCACGATGCCCACCCGGTCGCCCCGGCCGATGCCGGCGCCGTTCAGCGCGGCACGGGTGTCGGCAGCCAGGGCCTGCAACGCCGCACCGTCCATCCATGCCCGGCCCGGGGCGCCGATGGCCCGGCCGGTGGCGCCCGTCAGGATTGCCGCAATCGTGTCAACCATCGTTCCATTCCTCAGTCCCACGCCAGGGCGGCCATGGGACCCCGGCGCAAACTGCCGATGAACCCCGTGGACCGCAAGGCAGGCATCCCAGCGGTGGTGGATCAGCCTGGCAACGGGCTTTCAACTCTCGTCCCCAACCCTCGTCATGGCCGTGCTTGTCACGGCCATCCACGCCACCGGCGGATGCCGCTGCTCCTCGGGCTGGGGCTGATGGCACTGTTCGTTTGGCTTGCCGAGAACCTGGGCACCTTCTCACGGGCTTGGGTGCATCCCCGACAGGCCCGCGCGTGGGCGCAGGTCGGACCTGCGAAGATCGGCGCGTGGTACCTGCTCATGCTGATCAGTTATACGCTGGTCGCCGTGGTGAACGGGGTGCGCCAGGCACCCCGCGCCGTCGCGCCCCACCCCGCTGCCAGCCGGCTTGCACGCCCAGGCCCGGCCGGCGTGGGGTGACGGTTCGGCACGGCGTGGTAAGGGGAACGCCATGCAGCCCGACACCCCCCCGTCCCCCGACATCCTTCCCCCCATGGTCGCCTACATCAAGCGCCGCCTGGTCAAGACCGCCACCATGGGCGCCGAGTCCTTCCCCGCCCTGGCCGAGACGGCGGAGCGGTTCAACGACACGAGCTGGTTCTGGACCGACGACAACGCCAAGGCCGCCGAGCTGCTGTGCGAGCCCTCCCTGTTCGACGCCGATCCCGTCACCGCCGAGGCCGCCATCGATTTCGTGCTCCGCATGTCCGAGGGCGCCGTCATCCAGCGCCGCTGCGGCCCGCCGGAGCTGCGGGTGCTCTCCACCGACCCCCGCGCCTTCCGGATGGAAACGGCGTTCTTCATCCTGGAGGGCGACCTGTCGCAGGGCCTGGTGCGGCACTCGCTGCGCTTCAACGACGGCCGCACCGTCACCGCCGCGCAGCACACCGGCAACACCATCACCATCCGCCAGGGCCGGCGCAACCGCACGCTGGACATCGAGAAGAACATCACCGTGTTCGCCGTCGAGCCGCGGGACGACAGCGTCGTGCTGTGGCACAGCAGCGCCGTCGTGATGCCCGCCCTGCCGCTGCTGCGCCAGAAGGCCCGGCCGCTTGGCCAGGTGCGCTACACCTACACCGTCCACCGCGACCGCCCGGCGGTGACGCTGCGGGTGGATTTGCAGCTCGATCCCGGCGTGAAGCTGGACGACTGCGTGCTGACGGCGGCGGTGGACCAGCTCAGCATCGTGCACGGGGTGGAGTACCGCGCCCTGGCCATCCGCGCGGGCGGCGTGGACCGCACGCTGCGCCGGGTGGCCGACGACCGGGTGACGGTGCACACCGGACCCGCCGACTACACCGGCATCGTACAGGAGGGGGCGTCGCCGGGCTTCTCCTACGCCATCCACACGTTGCTGCGGGATGGCGCCCGGTTGGACAACATCCTGGCCCGTGGGCAGAAGGCGGGATGGCTGCACTGGATATTGCATCGCTACCGCATGGGTCCCGTCCCGGCCGGCGGCAGCGTGGGCATCACCGAGGAGCGCATGCTGACCGGCGGCGGCTACTACGACGCCCTGGCGCATTACGAGGCGGTGCTGCGGAACGCCGCAGGCGGCGGCGGCTACGACCCCAGCATGACCTACGACATCGGCGCGGAGCTGAACGCCGTCGCCGCGCACATCCTGTTCGCCCGCGCCGGCCGCTATGCCCGGCCGCCCGGCGCGGCGCGGCTGGCCACGCTGCGGGCCTGGTACGACCGCCATATCCAACGCTACTTCGACTTCATCCGCCCCGGCGAGCCGGACGACCTGGCCCGCGTGTTCACCCGCGGCATCGCCTTCGTGGCGCTGTCCCTGGACTGCATGGTGCGGGCGACCGGGGAGCCGCGCTACCGGCAGCAGCTCGACCTGGCGGTGTCGCTGATCCTGCGCACCCGCAAGCGCCTGCCCTGCGGCCGCGACGAGCACGACAGCACGTTCGGCGATGTTTGGGCGGCCAACGTGCCGTTCCTGGACAACCATGCCTCCTGCGTGCTGGCCCTGGCGCGGGCAGCCTGGCACGGCGACCCCGGCGGCGCGCTGTCCGAGGCGGTGCGGGAGGGCATCCTGGGCATCAAGCTCTACTCGGGCGTCGTGGACCTCGGCGGTGGCCACACGGTCACGGCCGACAGCCTGGCGACCGTCAACACCGGAGGCCACGCCCACGCCGACACCGGGTTCTGGAACTTCAAGCTCGGCATGGTGCTGCGGGCCTTGCGCGCGGCGGAGCACGCGGCGGAGGCGGGCAAGCTGGCCCTGGACGCCGACACGCGCCGCCGGCTGGCAATGCGGCGGGACTTGTGCCTGGAGTTGCTGGGCCCTTCGATGCGATGGCACCGGGGAGACGGCGATGACATGCTGGAAGTACTGACGGCCCGGATCGCGGGCGAGACCAACTCGGAGACGCAACCCTGGATTGCGCTGGGGCTGGCGCCGGTCGTAGATGAGCAGATCGTTGCCTTGGCCGCTGCGTAGGGAGCTGCTGCCGGGCGCGCGGCCCGGCGCCGTCAAGGTTGCCGCCGTCAAGGAGGCTGCCGCGGACGCGGATGCCGAGGCGCAGGTGGCGCTGGCCTACCGCGCCGTGCTGCATCGGGACGCCGATCCCGACGGCCTGGCGACCTATGCGCGGGCCCTGCGTGACGGGCGCGACCTGGCTTGGCTGATTGGGCTACTGGCCGGGTCCGACGAGTTCCGTGCCCTGCAGGTCCGGGCGCAGGGACCCGGCTTTCCACTGGACCCCGGCTTTCCACTGGACCAGGCGCCGCCGATGGACGTAGCGGTCGATGCCGACCCGGCGGGGCTGCAGGCTCTATGGGACCGCGTGGCCCAGGTCTGGTCCGGCCTGGGCGAGACGGACGCCCACTGGTCCGTGCTGACCGAGGCCCGGTTCCGCGCCGGCGCGCTGGACGGCGCGGCGCTGGCCGCCTTCCAGGAAACCGGAGCGGGTGAGGTGCGGCGGCTGCTGGCCTGGCTGCGCCGGGCCGGCATCACACCCGGGCCGGAGTGGGTGTGCGCGGAGTTCGGCTGCGGCGTGGGCCGCATCACCCGCAACCTGGCGCCGCTGTTCCGCCGGGTGATCGGCTTCGACGTGTCTGCGCCGCACCTGCGGGCGGCGGCGGCCGGCTTGGCGGCGGACGGGCGGCGCAACGTCGAGCTGGTGCAAGTGCGCGGACCCATGGACCTGGCGGCGCTGCAGGGGATGGACCTGTTCTACTCGGTGATCTCGCTGCAGCACTCGCCGCCGCCGGTCATCATGGACGTGCTGCGGCGCGCCTTTGCCGGGCTGCGTCCGGGCGGCTGCGCATTCTTCCAGGTGCCGACCTATGCCCAGGGCTACACCTACCCGGCGGAGGCGGGGGCCGAGGGAATGGAGATGCACTTCGTGCCGCAAGGGACGGTGCTGGCCGCGGCGCACCGTGCAGGACTGCGTGTGGCGGAAGTGCAGCCGGATTGGTGCACGGGGCGGCCGGGCGAGTGGATCAGCAACACGTTCCTTCTCGTCAAGGAACCGTAACGGCCGCCTGCCTCCTCCGCCTGCCAATCTTGGCAGGGCCATCCGGACCTGGTGCCGTATCAAGCCAGGCGAGGTTTTCGCAACAGCCGCACTGGCGTGGAAGACGGCCGACCCCAAGCGGTTCGAGGCCATAGTGGACCGCCTGCGCCCGGTGACTCTGGAACGCTTCCCGCTACAGCCCGCCCTGTTCATGTTCTGGCACGACGCCAAGCTGGCCCTGATCCAGACGCCCTGATCCAGATAGGGGGGGCAGCCGCCGCCCGCTCTACCCCCGCGCTGCCCGCGGCGCCTTGCGGCTGACGTAGCTGCGTCCGGGCCTGGCACCGGAGGTGCGCTGGTCCGACCCGGCCGTCGCCGGCTCGATCCGCGCCTCGCCCTCCCCGGCATGGCGCGTCGCCTGGGCGAAGCGGTCGGCAGCCTCGGCAGTGATCTCGAACCGGGTGTCGGTGTCGAAGATGCGGATGGCGCCGATGTCGGCCTTGGTGACGCCGCCCAACCGGCAGATCAGCGGGATCAGCCACTTGGGATCGGCGTTCTGCCGCCGCCCGATGGTCAGGCGGAACCAGGCGCCGCCGGTCATCGAGCGCTGCGGCTCCCGCAGCTCGCGGGTCGTGCCGCCGAAGCGGCCCGGCACCGGCTCGCGCACCGGCGGCGCCTCGTCGAACTGCTCCTCCGGCGCGGGCAGCCGGCCGCGGTACTGGCGGACCAGGGCGGCGGCGATCCACTCGGCCGGGCGGCCCTCCAGCAGCAGGCGGGCCAGCACCAGGTCCTCCTCGGACGGCGCCTCCGCCAGGATCGGGTCGGCCAGCAGGCGCTCCTGGTCGCGCTCGCGGATCAGCTCGGCGCTCGGCGGGTCGCTCCACCCGGCGTCCACCCCGGCGGCGGTCAGCAACTGCTCGGCCCGGCGGCGCTTGGGATAGGGCACCAGCAGCACCGAGGTGCCCTTGCGCCCCGCGCGCCCGGTGCGCCCGCTGCGGTGGAGCATGGTTTCCTTGTTGGTCGGCAGGTCGGCGTGGATCACCAGGTCCAGGTCCGGCAGGTCCAGGCCACGCGCCGCAACGTCGGTGGCGACGCACACGCGGGAGCGTCCGTCGCGCAGGGACTGCAAGGCGCCGGTCCGCTCGTGCTGGCTGAGTTCCCCAGACAGCGCCACGGCGTCGAAGCCGCGCTCGATCAAGCGGCCATGCAGGCGGCGCACCCCCTCGCGCGTGGCGCAGAACACCAGGCTGGCACGGGATTCGAAGTAGCGCAGCACGTTGACCGCCGCGCGCTCGGCGTCATGCGGCGCCATCGTGACGGCGCGGTACTCGATGTCGCCATGCGGCTCGCGCCCGGTGCCCGCGTCGATCCGCAGGGCGTCGCGCTGGTAGCGCCGGGCGAGGGAGGCGATCTCCTTCGGGATGGTGGCGCTGAACAGCAGGGTGCGGCGCTCGGCGGGCATGGCGTCGAGGATGAATTCCAGGTCCTCGCGGAAGCCGAGGTCCAGCATCTCGTCGGCCTCGTCGAGCACCACGGCGCGCAGGCTCCCGAGGTCCAGCCGGCCACGCTCCAGGTGGTCGCGCAGGCGGCCCGGCGTGCCCACCACGAGGTGGCACCCGGCGGCCAGCACCCGCTGCTCGGCCCGGCTGTCCATGCCGCCGACGCAGGTGGCGATGCGCGAGCCGGTCGGGCCGTACAGCCAGGCCAGCTCGCCCTGCACCTGCATCGCCAGCTCGCGCGTAGGCGCCACCAGCAGGGCGAGCGGGGCGCCGGGCTTGCCGAACCGCTCCTCGCCGCCCAGCAGCGTCGGGGCCAGCGCCAGGCCATAGGCGACGGTCTTGCCGGACCCGGTCTGCGCGGACACCAGCAGGTCGCGGCCCTCGGCCTCCGGCACCAGGACGGCGGACTGCACGGCGGTCGGCTCGGTGTACTCGCGGGCGTCGAGGGCACGGTTGAGGGCCGGGTTGACGGTCGGGAAGGGCATTGTTCTACCAATTCAGCAGCGGGCAGTTCAGCCGCGTGCGGAAGGGCCGCGGGACCCGGTGATGCCAGTGATATAGGGCATGACCCCTGCCGAACCTAACCCTAGCTTGTGCACCCCTGCCCGGCGGCGGGCCATCCCCGGGCGACTGTCGCGATTCTGTAACGCTTGACTTGGGCGCCGCCCAAACCTAGAAAACCGCCCTCCCAGTGCGTCCAGCGCACCCGCATCGAGTGTACGAGAGAGTTCATGGCCAACACCGCATCCGCGCGCAAGCGCATCCGCCAGACGGCCAAGCGCACCCTGCGCAACACCGCGCGCAAGTCCCGCATGAGAACCTTCGTCAAGAAGGTCGAGGTCGCCTGCGCGTCCGGCGACAAGGATGCGGCAGCGGCGGCCTTGAAGGCGGCGCAGCCGGAGATGCAGCGCGCGGTGGGCAAGGGCGTAATCCACAAGAACACGGTCTCCCGCAAGCTGTCGCGTCTGTCCGCACGGGTGAAGGCGCTGGCCGGGGCGTCCTCCGCTACCGCCTGATCCAGTTTGGCGACCTTGTGTTGCCTTAGTAATATTTCTAGCCATTCAAGAGCGGATGCAGCAATGCATCCGCTTTTGCTATTTTTGTGTCATCTTTGACTTAGCGCCGACGATTTTCGATTGCTTTTGGAGGCCGCTACTTCTAGCTTTCTCTTCGCGGCGACCCTCCGGTGCTGCTCCCTGACTGGCCTCGTCTTGGCATCTCGCCAGGACGGATGGGACAACTCACTCTTAGTGGTTCGCCCCACTGGCAGGCAGGTATTGATGACGTCTCATCCAGGCAGCATCGACTTCGGGCCGGCATTGGACGGGATGTCCGATCATGCCGCCGGGGATGACGCGCTGACTGGCCTTGCTGGCGATCCGGCGCCCCAGGGCGATCCCGACCCGCAGCTTGCCGCCCATTGGGACCGCGTGCGCGACCGCTTGCAGCAGGATGTCGGCGAGGTCGAGTTCCGCATGTGGCTGCGCCCGATGACCCTGGGCGGCGTGGACGGCGACGAGGTGACGCTGCTGCTGCCGACCCGCTTCCTGCGCGACTGGGTGCGCGGCCACTACGCCGACAAGCTGAACGCGCTGTGGCAGCAGGAGGACAAGCGGGTCCGCCGGGTCGACATCCGCGTGGGCGGCGTCGCGGCGGCGGCGGACGTGCCGGAACTGCCCCCCTCCCCCCCGCGCCCCGCCACCCAAGCCGCCGCCCCGCCAGCGCGCGTGCCGGCGACGGAGGCCCGGGTTGACATGGCGGCGCCGCTCGACCCCCGGTTCGAGTTCGACAGCTTCGTCGTCGGCAAGCCCAACGAGTTCGCCTACGCCTGCGCCCGCCGCGTCGCCGAGCGCCCAAGCAGCCCCGGCTTCAACCCCTTGTTCCTCTACGGTGGCGTCGGCCTCGGCAAGACCCACCTGATGCATGCCATCGGCCTGGAGCTGTCCCGGCGCGACACCCAGACCATCCAGGTCGCCTACATGTCGGCCGAGAAGTTCATGTACCGCTTCATCGCCGCCATCCGCAGCCAGTCCACCATGGAGTTCAAGGAGCAGCTCCGCAGCGTGGACGTGCTGATGGTGGACGACCTGCAGTTCCTGATCGGCAAGGACAACACGCAGGAAGAATTCTTCCACACTTTCAACGCCCTGGTGGACGCCGGCAAGCAGATCGTGGTGTCGGCCGACAAGTCCCCCAGCGACCTGTCGGGGCTGGAGGACCGGCTGCGCACGCGGCTCGGCTGCGGCATGGTGGCCGACCTGCACGCCACGACGTTCGAGCTGCGCATCAGCATCCTGGAGGCCAAGGCGATCCGCAGCGGCACGGCGGTGCCCCCGAAGGTGCTGGAGTTCCTGGCCCACAAGATCACCAGCAACGTGCGCGAGCTGGAGGGCAGCCTGAACCGCCTGATCGCCCACGCCAACCTGTTCGGCCGTCCCATCACCCTGGAGAGCACGCAGGAGGTCCTGCACGACATCCTGAAGGCGCACGACCGCCGGGTCACCATCGAGGAAATCCAGAAGCGCGTCGCCGAGCACTGGAACATCCGCCTGGCCGACATGAGCAGTGCCCGCCGCGCCCGCGCCGTCGCGCGTCCGCGACAGGTGGCGATGTACTTGGCCAAGCAGCTCACCAGCCGGTCGTTGCCGGAAATCGGCCGCAAGTTCGGCAACCGCGACCACACGACGGTGATGCACGCGGTGAAGGTGGTGGCCGAGCTGATCGAGACCGACGCCGACTTCGGCGAGCGGGTGGAACTGCTGCGGCGCATGCTCGAGAGCTGACCACACCGGTTTGCCATGGGGGGCGCATCCGCTAAGGTGTGCGCCCGCGCTGCCCAACAGGAAGCATCCCATGAAGTTCAAGGCCGACCGCGCGACCCTGCTGAAGGCGCTGGCCCACATCCAGAGCGTCGCGGAAAAGCGCAACACCATCCCCATCCTGGCCAACGCCTTGATCCAGGTGCGCGACGGCAAGCTGAGCTTCACCGCGACCGACATGGAGATCGCCATCGTCGAGGAGGTGGCCGCCAGCGCCTCCCGCGACGGCGCCACCACTGCCCCGGCCGCCACCCTGTACGAGATCGTCCGCAAGCTGCCCGAGGGCGCGGAGCTTGAGTTCGAGACGGCCAGCGAGGGCGCGCAGATGACCCTGCGCGCCGGCCGCTATGCCACCAGCCTGGTGACGCTGCCGACCGACGACTTCCCCAGCATGACCGCCGGAAGCCTGCCGCACAGCTTCAAGCTGACGGGCCTGGCCCTGCGCGGCCTGATCGACCGTACCCGGTTCGCCATCAGCACGGAGGAGACGCGCTACTACCTGAACGGCATCTACCTGCATGCCGCCGAGGGCGACGCCGGCCATGTGCTGCGCGCCGTCGCCACCGACGGCCACCGCCTGGCCCGCGTGGAGGAGCCGATCCCCGAGGGCGCCGCCGGGATGCCCGGCGTCATCATCCCGCGCAAGACCGTCGCAGAGATCCGCAAGCTGCTCGACGAGGAGGGCGGCGAGGTGGAGATCGCGCTGTCGGACACCCGCATCCAGTTCAAGGCCGGCCCGATCACGCTGACGAGCAAGCTGATCGACGGCACCTTCCCGGAATACGAGCGGGTGATCCCCAAGGACAACGACAAGGTGCTGCGCGTCGGCAAGAAGGACTTCTCCGACGCCGTCGCCCGCGTGGCCGCCATCAGCAGCGAGCGGTCCCGCCCGGTGAAGATGGCCTTGGCGCAGGACCTGCTGACCCTGTCCGCCGCCAGCCCGGACCAGGGCACGGCGAGCGAGGAGCTGGACGGCGGCCGGGTTGCCTACGCCTCGTCGCCGCTGGAGATCGGCTTCCAGGCGCGCTACCTCAACGACATCACCGACCAGATCGCCGACAAGGTGGAGTTCCACTTCTCCGACGGCTCCGCCCCGACTGTCGTGCGCGATGGCGGCGACAGCAGCGCGTTGTATGTGCTCATGCCGATGCGTGTGTAGCCTGGTGCCCCGCTAACCCGGCGTGCTGAGGCTCACCCGCCTCACCCTCACGCAGTTCCGCAACTACCCGGCCCTGACCTGGCGGCCCGCCGCGCGGGTGGCGGTCATCACCGGCCCGAACGGCTCCGGCAAGACCAACCTGCTGGAGGCGGTGTCCCTGCTGCAGCCCGGCCGTGGCCTGCGCGGCGCA
>JAABUQ010010559.1_pt1 | contig 12052 bp, 14 predicted proteins | sample 5560001 | NCBI WGS metagenome assembly JAABUQ01 (sample SAMN10711888, study PRJNA513371) | rock metagenome | isolation source: Antarctica rocks | place: Antarctica: Victoria Land, Finger Mt nord | collected 2015-12-18
CTGAGTTTCAACCCTCACCGGCCTCGGAAGGCCGGTGCAACCTTTGAGGCGAAACGAGGCCGTCTGGCTGCGCTCGTTGTTTCAACCCTCACCGGCCTCGGAAGGCCGGTGCAACCCCCACCAGGGCGGGTCCTCGCGCGAAACCAGGATGTTTCAACCCTCACCGGCCTCGGAAGGCCGGTGCAACATTGAAATATGTTATTGACGCTATAACGCCTAACAGGTTTCAACCCTCACCGGCCTCGGAAGGCCGGTGCAACGTACCAAGATGGCGCAACGGTAGACGCTGAGGAAACAAGGTTTCAACCCTCACCGGCCTCGGAAGGCCGGTGCAACGATCGCGCGGGAATTGGACGCCCAAACTCATGTCTGTTTCAACCCTCACCGGCCTCGGAAGGCCGGTGCAACGGTGCGTTGCCTTGCCCCTTGTTCGGGGTGACAAAGCGGTTTCAACCCTCACCGGCCTCGGAAGGCCGGTGCAACAGCCCGCGAAGGCCATTGCGCCGACGTTCGCCGTGTTTCAACCCTCACCGGCCTCGGAAGGCCGGTGCAACCAGGATATATACAATCGCTGGAAACTATTTGCTGTTTCAACCCTCACCGGCCTCGGAAGGCCGGTGCAACTCTCCTGATTCCCGTTACGTTGTCACCCGTCCTGGTTTCAACCCTCACCGGCCTCGGAAGGCCGGTGCAACACCATTATGACACACGGGAGACCATTATGACACCTGTTTCAACCCTCACCGGCCTCGGAAGGCCGGTGCAACGTTCCAATCCGTCCCGTGAAAGACGCCCGCCATGTTTCAACCCTCACCGGCCTCGGAAGGCCGGTGCAACCAAAGGCTGGCGACGGGACCAATTGAGGACCGAGTTTCAACCCTCACCGGCCTCGGAAGGCCGGTGCAACGTGGCCTTCCCCGAAGTCCCTGAGTCGGCAGTGTTTCAACCCTCACCGGCCTCGGAAGGCCGGTGCAACTGTCGGCTTCCATCTACCGCATGAGCCTGACCAGCGGCATTATACCCCTGGTGGCCTCTGGATCGGGTGGCTTGGAGAAGGGGGGAAGGCGCGAACGTCTTGAGGAACCGCCCCGTGCTTGGGGTTCGCGTGGAAGAAATCACGGGCGTCATCTTCACACGCTGGCCGGGGGGCATCCGCCGCAAGCGGCGCAGGGCAGACACGGGAGCAGCAGTGCCCCTAGCAGTACAGGTCCGCAATCGCGTTCACCTCCTCGGCCATCCGTGCGCGCAGTTCGGGACCGCCCTCCACCCGGCAGTGCCGACGCCACCGCAGGAGTTCCGCGACCAGTCCCTCCACCCCCAGCGCCGAACCCGTCATCCGCACCGCACCGCCGGCTTCCCCCGTGAGGGCCAGGCCCTCCGGCCACTGGTGGTCCCGCGCATAGGCCGCCACCGGCGGGAGGAAGACCACATCCACCCCCACGGCGGCGCCGCTGCGGATGCCCCCGACGACCCCTTGCGCGGCAGCGAACGTGGCCCACTCCGCCTCCCGCACCGTGAAGCCCTCCCCCGTCGCCCGCAGCCCGAAGACCTGATCCAGCGCGAACGTGCGAATCCCGGCGTTCCGGTGGCACCACCCGTGCAGTTCCCAGAACTGGCCCGCCCGCGGCTCCACCACATAGGGGTCTACCCGGCGCCAGGACCGTTCGCCCCGGCTGCGGCTGTGGTAGTCGAGGTCCACCGACCGGCCCGCCCGCGCCGCCGTGATCAGATCCGAGACGGGCGCGTGCGAGTAGTCCCGCGTGGGGCGACCGGGTTGCAGCACCTGTGCCGCCTCCCGCATCAATGCGGCGAGGGCGGGCGGGAGCGAACCGGTGAGCTTGTCCAGCGTCGCCCGTAGCGCCTCGGCCTGGGGGAGACCGGGGGCGCCCACGATCCCTCGGACCAGGGCCAGGGCCAGGGCGTCTTCCGGCGTCAGCGGCGCAACAGGAAACGCCCAGCCCTTCTCGGTCAGGACGTAGGCGCGGCGGCCGGGGTCATACGCGATCGGGATGCCGGCGTCCTGGAGCAGCCGCAGGTCGCGCCCCACGGTGCGGACGTCGCACCCGCAGGCGTCCGCCAGGTCTGAACGTCCCAGCGGCCGGCCGGGCGTCTGCGAGCGCACCAGGGTGACGAGTTTGAACAGGCGGGCCACCCGCTGCAAGGCGTCCGAAGTTATGGGCATGAGAGCACCTCTTTTGGCCGCGATTTTGGACTCGGTCTTTCCGCACTGTACCCGCTTCTCGGCCCGCCGAGCGACTGAGTGATCTCCCTGACCCCGTTCTGAGGCCACGGCCCCGCGCGCGGGCGCGCGTAGGCACCCCGACCGGCAGGTCCCGCCCTTTCCCGGCCCGAACGTCCGGCGCGGCGGCGACAAGATCAATCCCGCCCCCGCCCGGCAGGACTTCAGCCCGCCGAGGTGGAACAGCCCTCCATGTCCCTTCATGCTCTGGCGGAAGACCCCTTCGAGATACTCGTCGCCCGCATCCTCGACGGCACGCTGAACGCCACCCCGGAGGGGATCGCGCTGGTCGCCTGGGTGTGCGATTTCGTAGCCACCGAGCCGCATTTCGTCGCCCTACTACGCCACCGAGGGGATGCTGCTGGGCCAGCAGAGCGACGACATGGGGGCGAACGCCCTGCTGGGCAGTGTGGGCGGCTTCCTGGACGAGCTGCGGCGCGTGTGCCGGACCAGCGGCCTGACCGACGCGCAGACGGAAACCGTCCTGGAGCGGACACAGGCGCGCATCGCGTGACCCCGCAACCGTACTTGGCATGGTTCTTGCAGGGGCGCTTAGTATCACACGGCTAACCCCAATCAAGCACAAGGAGGGCATCTCCATGCTCGTTCTCACCCGCCGCGTCGGCCAGCCCATCGTCATCGTCAACCCCCACACCGGCGACACCTATGAGGTCACGGTCGTTGAGGTCAAGGGCGGGCAGGTCCGGCTGGGCGTCGCCGCGCCCCGCGACGTCACCCTAGATCGGTCGGAGGTTGCGGAGCGGAAGCGCGTGGAGCCGGACCCTGCGCTGGGCGCGTCCCGCCAGTCGCTCCGGCAATCCTCCAGTAAGCCGCGACAACCAACCAGCCATAATAAGACGAGGGGCGGCACGGAAAGTGTCGGCCCCTGATGTGGCGTTCCTCCGTCGAGCGCGCCGAGAGCGCGCAGATCCTCCTGGCCCACGCCCTGTGGGGCTGGGCGCCCCGCCCCCGCCAGCGCGAGCTGTTCACCAGCCCTGCCCAGGTCACGATTGCTGCCTGCGGCCGCCGCTGGGGCAAGACCGAGGCGCTGGGCGTGGACGTCGCCACCCTGCCCCTCGCGGATGTCAAGACGGTCACGAAGTCGCCCAAGCGGCAGGCGCAGATTGACGCCATCGAGGGCCAGGTAGACACCGTGCTCAGTCAGGTTCAAGCGGCCCTGCCCGCCACGCCCGACTCCCAGGGATCGCCCGGCGACCCCGACGGGGCGGGCACCCTGGCCCTGCGTCCCCTTCCTCCCTCTTCTCAGGCTTCAGCCCCCGGCGCACAAGGAGGCGCTTCCTAGAAGTAGGCGCTTCCTAGATGGCAATCACCGACGGCGACGTGCTGGGGCTTGTATTCACTTATTGATCACCTGGATTTGTGTCCTCTGACGTTCTGCGCTTTCCACAGCAGGGCCGGGTGGCGGCGGATGATCTGGATGAGCGCTGAGTCCCCCGTCAGCAGTCCCGCCTCGATCTCCCCGGCGTCCAACAGGCGGTCCAGGAACTCCATCTCATTGGCGCGCAGTGGCAGCACGGCCGAAAGGGCCTCCCGTACCTCTTCCACCAGCCGTCCTTCCCATCCCGGCTCGGTCAGGCCAGCCTTCAGGGCGGCGACATCCCCGCGCAGCAGCGGCCGCAGGTAGGTGTCCAGGTCGCGCGTCGCCGGGCCGATGTCCTCCGCCCGCACCTTGCGCCAGTCTTCCGGGTTCATCGCGCCGTAGACCACGAACGCCAGCCGCAGCTTTTCCGGGTCCAGCGGGTGGCGCAGGAGCAGCTCGTGGGCGTCGAACAGGTCCCGGCTGGTGCGCCGGGCCAGAAGCGCCGCCAGTTTGCCGCCCGCCAGCTCGTGGTCGTCCAGCACCAGGACGTCCCGCACCTGCCGGGAGCCTACCGGCCGGCTGTCGCGCCGCGCCGGGGGCCAGAGCGGCAGGCGCAGGGTGTAGACCAGGTCGATCTTGAGGTTGTCCGTGCCGCCGAGGCTGCTGGCGTACCGGAGCACCCAGCTGCGCCCGGCGTGCTCCTCCCGCTTGGGCGTCTGCGGGGTCAGGCCCAGGCGGCGCGCGATCAGCCCGACGGCCTGCTCGACGCGGGGCCGGTCGGCCCGCATAATTTCGCGCTCCTCGGCTCCGACGTAGTTGAGGTCGATGTCCACGGAGAGGCGCGGGGCGTCGAAGAGGAAGAGGTTGAGGGCGGTTCCGCCCTTGAGGGCCAGCTTGCCGGAAATCTCGGGATGGCCGTTGATGGCTTCGAGCAGGTCCAGCAGCAGGAAGACCTTTTCCAGCACCTCCGGCCGGAACCCGGTGTCGGCCGCCTCGCGCTGCAAGCTTTCGCGGGACAGCCTCATGCGCGTACCCCCCGCGCCGGTGACTGCCCGGCCTGTTCTTTTTGACTGTGTCCCAGTTGTTTTTGACTATGTCCTCCCTGATCGTCCCCCTCCTGATCCCACCCTTCTTCTGGGTCCCAGTCCTCCTCCGGGGAGAGTTCGTCCTGGGCGGCGGCCGGGACGAGCAGGTTCCAGGGGCGCACCAGGCGGGTGCCCTGGCGCAGCCCCGGCTCGGCGGGGTGGGGCTGGCGGGGGGCCAGGGCGCGCAGCCCGTCTAGTACGGCCGCCGGCACGGCCAGCCGCTCCCGCCCCGCCTCCAGCACGTAGCCGAGCCTGGCGGCCGTCGTGGCGTTCCCCAGCAGGCGGGCGTAGTGCAGGAGGAAGGGGAAGTCGAGGGCGACGGCGACACCCTCCCAGGAACGCCAGGCCTCCTCCCAGCCGCCGGCGAGCGCCGGGCGGTCCAGCACGTCCACGAGGGTCCTCTCCAGGCCGGTGGCGCGCACGGGCAGCCCCTGGCGGTCGAGGGTCTCGACGCCCAGGCCCATCCGCTCGGCTGGGGGCAGGGCGGCGGGCGGCGGGACGGCGCGGTAGCGGATGCCGTGGAAGCGCAGGGGCCGGACGGACTTCTGCTGGGAGAGGCAGGTCTGCTCCTCTCGGACGGAGTGGGCGAAGCCGTGGATCTGGAGGGCGGTGTGGTAGGCGAGCACGGCGTCGGGGGCAAGGCGGGCGGCGATCAGGAAGGGATCGGCGGAAGAGAATGCCCCTAACCCCTGCCCCGGCGTCTGCACGGCGTAGAGTCCGCGCCGGACATGGCGGAGGCGCCCCTGCTGCTGATAGTAGCCGAGGAGGGCCTGGCGGGTCTGCGGGTTCTGCGCCCGGTCGCCGCGCCGGGCGGCGAGGAAGCGGTCGACGTCTTCAACGGTGAAGACGGGGTGTTGAGCAAAAAAAGCTTCAAGGGATGTATTGGTCATTGAATAGTCACGGTCTTATTTGATATAGAACACCTTAACTGGTAATTATTTTACCATTTTTGATTGATTATGCCAAACGCCATGTCTGACGATCTGAGGACTACGTTGCCCCGCAGCCTTGTTCGCCTTGCAGGCTTATTGCAGCCCGTGCGGGTGTATTATTGTGCAGGCGCGACCCGGCGGGACTTGGCATGGGTATGGCCTGGGGAACGTTTGTAGTAGACCCGGTCGATCAGCCGCTCCAGCCGGCGGCGGACCGGCTCCTGGGTGAAGGCGTTCACCACCAGCACCAGGGCGGTGGCCGCGAAGCCCCGTTCCTGCACGTTCCCCAGCGGCAGCAGGTGCGCCAGGAAGGAGAGGACGAGGCTGTAGAGTTCCAGCGCCAGCGCGAGCAAACCCGCCAGGACGAAGGTGGCGCGGACGATGACGTGGATGCTGAACAGGTGGTAGGCGAAGACGGCGTAGCCTACGGCGATGAGGAGCAGAATGGTGGACAGGGTGCCGACGTGGATGAAGCGGAAGTCGCCGTACCAGTAGGGCAAGACGATGTTGGTCGTGACGCCGACGGTGGCGGTGGCGAGGATGCCGGTCCCGACCAACTTCAGTTGCCGGCGGATCCGGTTCGCCTGACCGGGAGGAGGCAGGAAGGCGATGAGGACCGCGCAGGCGAGGTAGAAGACGACGTGGACGATGTAGAGGGTGAACAGCGACCCGTAGGCCGTCTGGTGCTGGCCGCGCAGGACGGTTTCGGCGCGGTCGATGTGGGGCGTGGCGAGCGAGAGCAGCACCAGGAGAATCGTTTCAATCCAGATGGCCTTCCGGTGCGTGATCCTTCTCCCGGCGAGTTCTGCCACGAACAGGCAGGCTGCGGTCGCGACGAGTGCGGCGGCGGCGAAGTTGGCTCTGCCGACGAGGAGCAGGGCTTGACCTTGGGACAGGCTGCCGAAGACGAAGAGTGTTCCGACCCATGCGAGCAGTGCCAGGGCGAGGAGGGCGTAGGAGGCGTTGAGGCTGGCGCGCGGGTTCCGGGAGTAGACGAAGAGTGCGGAGCCGAAGAGGAAGGCGAGGCAGAGCAGGTACAGCGACGCAGTGAAGAGGGTCATGCTATGGGTTTTAGGGGGAGTTCTCGCAGAAGATCAGATCGTCGTCGCCAGGGCTGGCTTCTCGCTTCAGGCTCTCCGCTTAACGGACTTCGCTCATTACGATACGACTAAAATCTCTATACTACGATCCCAGATCGAGCTGCCGGTTGCAACGGGGAGGCCGCCGGTCGCGCGCCGACAGGTTCGCACGGGCAGCTCACCTCATCAGGCTGGCTCATCATACCAACGATGTCGCGGTAGGCGGCGGAGCGCAGCGTCCTGAGCAGCATCGCGCCCGCCACGTCGGCCGTTCCCATCCGGCACAGGTAGCAGCACTCCTCGCCCCAGTGGGGCCGCAGGTCCCCCACGACCTCCAGGGGCCACCCGAGCCGTCGGTACAGCCGGAGGGTCTTCGGGGTGACCTCCAGGGAGATGTCGGCGATGCGGTGGGCGGCGCAGTAGCGCCACATGGCGACGCACAGGGGCCACAGCAGTTCGGCGGTGCCCCGGTACTCCCTGCGGACCGCCAGGACGGAGATGTGGGCCGTCTGTGCGCGCCGGGGCAGGCGCACCTCGGGCCAGACCAGTTCGCATGGAAGGGTCTGGCAGAGAGGCGCCGGCACGAGCTGCATTCCCCCCGCCAGACTGCCGTCAACGTAGGCCGCGAAGTGTACCGCCTGCGCCTGATAGCTACGCAACTGCTCGCCGGGCTGCCAGGACAGCTCGGCGGCAATCCCTTCCAGAACATTGATTAAGCGGGCGGTCTCGTCGGCGCCGCATAGCTGGACCACCGAAATCTCCTGTCGCTGCTGCACTCCATGCCTCCTCACCTACCGGTTGAAGACACCGGACGGCATAGACCCCGAACTGATCGCGCTAGCCTCAGCCGAAGGCTCATGGCTAACGCCGGTAGCTGCGGCCGGGTGGGCTTGAACAGCCGAACCCGTTTCTGACTACTTTCTCACTGCGAGCGCTCCCTACCCCTGAAGCGGCGCGGCGGCGCGGGTTCTGTATTGGAGAAGATTATGGCGTCTACATCATCAAATGTCAATATCCCCAAACGGTAAGTTGCCGCCGGCCCTCCACAATCCTGTTCGTGAAGAAAAGCCTTTACTCACGCGAACAGCTCGTCCTCCAAAGCCTTCTGCGCCAGATCCGGCTCGCGGCAGGCTTGAGGCAGGATGACGTGGCCGCCCGGCTGAAGACCTATCAGACGTTCGTTTCCAAGTACGAAGCGGGCGAAAAGATCCTGGACCTGCCGGAGCTGCGCCAGGTCTGTGACGCTCTCGGCGTCACCCTCATTGACTTTGTGAAGCGGTATGAGGAGATGCTGAGGGCAGAGGAGGAAGGTCGCGGCTTGTCGGTTGAAGAGCGCCAACGGGACTGAGCCGGACGGACGGCACGAGGCGCGATGATCGGGGAATAATCTGACTCCCCTGCTTGCCTGTTTATGAGGCTCCCGGTGCAGTCCCGCACCCCCGCTTGCCGCCAGTTCCCGCCTCCTCTACGCTCCCTCCGAAGGGCAATCCCTTCCATCCACCCCGTAAGGAGGAAAGCACATCCCATGACACTCGACGAGGCTCGCTTGATGGCCAACGTCAACGGCCGGGCGCAGCGGCTGTTCGAGGACGGCTACCGCGCCCGCTGGAACGGCGCTGGTCTGCTTGAAATCCGCAGCGCCAAGGGCGCGGTCTATTTGGTGGACACGGAGGCCGAAACCTGCGACTGCCCGTTTTACCGGGCGCACCAGGGGCGGCATCCGTGCAAGCACAGCCTTGGCTGGCGGCGGCTCATCTCGAAACAGAGGGCTTGCCGCCGGCTGGTCCTGCTCCTGCTGCTCAAAGCCTGGGCCGATCTGGACGACCGGACGCCAGCCGGTCTCCTGGAGACTACTCACCATGACTGACACCATGCCACCGGGGCCGCTGTTCCCCTACGGCCGGGCCGTCGCCACTCCCGGCGCGCTGGCCGCGCTCAGCCTTGCCAGCGTCGCGCCCGAGGCCTGCTGGACCGGCATGTCCGCGGCGACTGGGGCGAGCTGTGCGAAGACGACCGGCGGATGAACGCCGAAGCGCTGTCTACGGGCGGCCGCCTGCTGTCGGCCTACGCCCTGCCGGACGGCACCCGGCTCTGGATCATCACCGAGGCGGACCGTTCGGCAACGACCCTGCTCCGACCGGAAGAGTACTGACCGCGCCGGACGCATCTTGAATGGACGCGTGTTCGATAGACGCATCTCCGCCCGCCGGCCGAACCGGCGGGCTTTTTTCTGCCGGCCCTGATCGGCGGCTTCCCCGAGTGGTTTCCGTAGTCGCAGCCAATGCAGCCCCGGCGCAACCGGCTTTGCCGGCGGACCGTCCTTGTGTCTAGATGGAAGGCATGACCGCCGACTTATCCCGCACCCCCATCGCCCGCGACCTCGATCCCGCCGGGCAAGGCGTGGGAACGGGAGCCTCCCGGTTCCAGGTCCTCTACGCGGACCCACCCTGGCGCCTTAAGGGGGGCGTGGTGATGCCCTACCCGATGATGGCGACCCGCAACATCTGCGCCCTACCAGTCAGGCATCTCGCCGCCCCGGACTGCGCGCTGCTGCTGTGGGCCGTCCACTCCCACCTGCCCGACGCCCTGGCCGTCGTCCGCGCCTGGGGCTTTTCCTACAAGACCGTCGCCTTCACCTGGGTCAAGCGCACGCCCAAGGACACCGGCTTCTTCCTGGGGCGCGGCTACTGGACGCACGCAAACGCCGAGGTCTGCCTGCTGGCGACCAGGGGGAAGCCCCGGCGCGTCGGCACGGGCGTGGCCAGCCTGGTGGTTTCCCCTCGCCGGGAGCACTCGCGCAAGCCCGACGAGGTGCGGGAGCGGATCGTGCGTGTCTTTGGGGATGTGCCTCGGGCGGAGCTGTTCGCCCGGCAGAAGGTGGACGGCTGGAGCGCCTGGGGCGACGAGGTCGAGTGCGACTTCCGCCTCTAGCGCTTTCAGCTCACTTCCTCTTCTGCTGACTTCTTCGCTTAAGCACCCGGCAGATTGGCGGGTGCTTTGTTTTGTCCGGCCTGTCCTCGCCCGGTTGCCGCCGCGCACCGCTCCGTGCGATCATTCCTGCCGGCAGATACGATCTCTGGCGAAGAGCGCCGCGGCATCCCGATGCCCGCTGCAAATCCCCCTCTTCGCCCGCTCGTTGACAACGTGACCAACAAGTCTCATTGAAGTTTTGTGAAGAGCGCTTGACGTCGTGTTCGAGAGCGGCACGGAGCAGACCATGCACCTGCCACACGCCCAGCGGCTCACCGGGCACGTCCCCGCGAGCCAATCCTTCCCCGATCCGATCCGGCCCCCACAGGGCCAACAGTCACAGGGCCAACAGTCACAAAGACAGCTCCCGCTCGGCCTCGCGCCCACGGGAGACCTCGCCCTGGTCCGGGAGCGCGTCCTGAGGGACGCCCTGGACAAGTGGGACGCCCTGACGCCCCGCGCCCAGATCCGCCTGCACGGCGGAAGGCTCTGGTTCCCCGAAGCCGCCCAGAGCGACTTCGCCGCCAGCCTGCGCCCGACGCCCTGGGCCATTGCCCAGTTCTGCCAGCGGCTCGGCATCCCGGCCGGCTACTTCCGCAAGTGCCCCTCCCGGCTGCAAGACCTCCAGTTCAACCACTGGGTCAGGCAGCCGTCGAAGGGCCAGGCGGAGCCGGACGGGGAGTACGAGGACCCGCTCGCTCCCGAGCGGACCGACGAGGCGGCATCTTCCGAGGTGGCGCGCTTCGACGGACCGAACAATGAGGCGGACGGGCCGCCGCCTTCGGAGACTTACTCAGAACCCTGGCTGCTGCGGATGAAGGGGGACGCCCTGCGGGGTGTCCTCTCCGCGCGCTACGCCCGGCTCGACCACGACCTGCTCCTGGACTGCCTCACGCCCCTGCTCCCCCAGGGCTTCGCCGTGGACTGGTTCTCGCTGGACGACGCCGGGCTGCACCTACGCCTCGTCGACCCGCGCACACCGCAGTCCGTGCTACCAGGGGACGACCTTTTCTGCGGCCTCCACCTGGCTAACAGTGAGGTGGGACGCCGGGCCGTGACGGTGGACGCGCTGGTGTACCGGCTGGTCTGCCAGAACGGGCTGATCCGGCGGGTCAAGGGCAGAAGCCTGATGCACCAGCGGCATGTCCACCTCGCCGCGCCCCGCTTCCAGGAGGCGCTGGAGGGGGCGGTGCTGGGGGCGCTGGACGAGGCGGGCCGCTTCGTCGAGCAGATCCGCACGGCCGCGCGCACTCCGGTCCCGGACGTTCAGGCGGTGCTTGCCCAACTGGGCCGTCAGGAGGCGCTGAGCAGGAGCTTCCTGGAGGCCGCCGAGAAGAGCCTGCGCTCGGAGCCTTCGGGGCAGCAGGAGACGGTCTGGGGGCTTGCCAACGGGCTGACCCAGGCCGGCCAGGCGCTGGCGCCGGACGACCGGTACGCCGTGGAGGCGCTGGCGGGGCGGCTGATCGAGCACGGCCCGCCGAGGCTCGCCGCCCCGCAGACGATAGTTCCGGCGACGGGAAAGGAGCATGACGGAAAGGATCAAGGAAATGGAGATCACTCGGCGCGGCCGGTTCTGGGCCGTGCATGACGGGGCGGGGCAGTTGGTCTGCGTCGCCGTCTACCGGAAGGGGGCGCGGGAGGTCGTCAGACGGCTCTCCCCCGCTCCTGGGACTTCGGACAATTCTTTGGATACCACTTCGGAGCAGTCCGGCCCTGCCGGACCCCCTGCACTTGCCAGAAAGGAGAAACCGCATGGCACGCGCCACGCATCTGACGATCTCTACCGCTGACCGCATCCGCCTGGACGGCCGCTGCGGCGATGAAGACGGAGGCAGCGAAGTCCGCCAGGAGGTGCAGGTGAGCGTCACCTACGCCCTCGACGGCGGCGACACGAACCTGGTCCGTTTGGCCGAGGCCAAGGCGCTGGAGGTGAAGATGGCGCACGAGGCGGTCTGGGACCGCATCGGCGCGTTCAGCAGCAGAAACAGCAGCAGAAACAGCAGTAGTGGCAGCACCACGGGCCGCTGCTCAGGCCGCTATAACGCAGAGGAGAACACTGGTGATGAGGAGGACGAAGACAAGGAGGACGAAAACGACGACCCGGACGACCCGCTGGCCCGACTGCCGCATCGCGGAGACGATCCGTTCCGCGGCGGTCCGTCAGCGGGCGGGGCGGCCCGGCCTCACCCAGCCGGGCTGACGGGGCAGGACAGCCCGTTCCCGACGAGGAGCGTCATCCCCTCCCACAACGGCCGCCCCGCTCCGGCGGGGAAACCCGCCGGAAACACCCCTAACGGTCCGGACCCTGGTGCGGACCCGATCACCGGCCCGCAGAAGATCCTGATCCGCTCGCGGGCGAAGAAGGCAGGGCTGACCCCCTACGCCCTGGAGTCGCTGGCGTACCAGCAGTTCCGGGTGTGGAAGGT
>JAABUQ010010560.1_pt1 | contig 12051 bp, 8 predicted proteins | sample 5560001 | NCBI WGS metagenome assembly JAABUQ01 (sample SAMN10711888, study PRJNA513371) | rock metagenome | isolation source: Antarctica rocks | place: Antarctica: Victoria Land, Finger Mt nord | collected 2015-12-18
CCTGTTCCTGATCGTGATCGGACGCGATGTGGAGCCGGCGCTCGGCACCGCGCGCTATCTCGCGCTGTTCATATCGGGCGGCATCGCCGGAGGCATCGCGCAAACGCTGCTCGATCCCGCGTCGATAACTCCCGTGATCGGCGCTTCGGGCGCGATCTCGGCGGTGTTCGCGGCTTACCTGATGCGCTTCGCCGCCCGCCCCGCCGATCCGGAGCGCGCGCTTGGCCGACGCTGGTCGCCCGACACCGCCGCCGCGCTCCGCTTCGGCGTGGCGTGGCTGGTGCTGGAAACATTGACGGCATTTGCGGGGTTGGGCATCGCGGTCGGCGCGCACATCGGCGGCTTCGTCGTCGGCTTGGTGTTCGGCGCGGGCGCGCGCGTGCGGACGATCCGCGCCTAGGCGCTCACGCCCGGGCGAGCGCCACGCTGTCCCGGCTGACGGTGACGCGGTAGCGCGGCGCGGCTTCGGCACCCAACCCGGGCACCCGCGCCAACCCGCGCGCGACGACTTCGGTGGCGGCGACGATCAGGGCGATGCTGGCGAGGGCGGCGGCGGTGATCATGCGACGGCTCCGAATCGGAGGTGTTTTGTTCCAGTTCTGTTCCGCGCTGTCAAGCGATGGGTAGCGGCAATGGCCATCCCGCCTCGTCCGCCAACAACCGCCGCTTTACCTCCAGCCCGCCGCGATAGCCGCCCAGCCCGCCATCGCCCCGGATCACCCGGTGGCACGGGATCAGCAGCGAGATGTTGTTCGCTCCGCACGCGCTCGCCGCCGCGCGCACGGCGGCCGGCTTGCCCACCGCGGCGGCAACCTCGGTGTAGGTTCGCGTCTCGCCGCGCGGGATGGTGGTCAGATAGGTCCACACCAGCCGCTGGAACGCGGTGCCCTGGATGTCCAAAGGCAGGCGCGGATCGGGGCGGCGGCCCGCGAGATGCGCCTCGATCGCGTCCGCCCACCCCGCCAGCGCATCGACGTCGGGTCGCGCGGGCACCAGCTCCGCGCGCGGAAACTCGGCGCGCATCTCGGCCTCGGCGTGCGCGCCGAAGCAGGCGAACGCCAGCCCACGTTCGGACGCCGCGAGGGTGAGCGGACCGTAACCGGTGTCGATCGTCGTCCATGAAAGCCGCATACCCGCGCCGCCGTTTCGATATTGGGTCGGTGTCAGCCCGCCGAGCGGCCCGTCCAATCCAGCGACCCGGCTGGTCGAACCATAGCCCGCCGCGTGCAAGGCGGCGGTCGCGCTCGGCTCGGCCCGCAACGCGTGGCGATACGCCCGCGCGCGCACGGCGGCATGATAGTCGCGCGGTGAAAGGCCAGTCGCGGCGCGGAACCGCCGCTGGAAGTGCGTCGGCGAGTATCCCGCCTTGGCCGCGAGCAGGTCGAGCGGGAACGCCGCCTCGGGCGCGTCCTCGATCACGCGCACCAAAGCCTCCACGGTCGCCAACCCAACATCCGCCACCGCGTGCAACGGATGGCAGCGGCGGCACGGCCGAAACCCCGCCGCCATCGCCGCGCCCGCGTCCGCGAGGAAACGCACATTCTGGCGGAGTGGCATCCGCGCCGGACAACCCGGGCGGCAGAAGATGCCCGTCGTCAGCACGCCGATCACGAACCGTCCTTCCGCCGAGCGGTCGCGCGCGCTCGCCGCCAGCCAGCAATCGTCCTCATTCAGCATCACGCCCACTCCGTATCGTTGCAGCCACCCCGATGTAACCGCTCCGCCCCGCACCCGCACTCCGCCGCTTGCGTCCGATCCTAGCGCGCGTTCGGACTTTGCGCCGCGCCCGCGCTCGGCTACCCATGGCGGCAAGCAAGAAGGAGGACCCCGATGTCGGGCACGATGCAGGATTGGCCGTTGCTGCTGTGGCGCATCATCGATCACGCAGCCCTCAACCACGGCCAGCGCGCGGTCATCACCAACAGCGTCGAGGGCGGCCTCCGCCACAGCAACTGGGCGACGATCCACCGCCGCTCCAAGCAGGTCGCGCAGGCCTGCGTGGCGATGGGTATCCGCGAAGGCGACCGCATCGGCACGCTCGCCTGGAACACCGACCGCCATGTCGAGCTATGGTACGGCATCACAGGCATGGGCGGGGTGGCACACACATTGAACCCGCGCCTGTTCCCTGATCAGCTCGTTTATATCGCCAACCACGCGGGCGACCGCGTGCTGTGCTTCGATACCAGCTTCATCAAGCTGGTCGAGAGCCTCGCGCCGCACCTGAAGACGGTCGAGACCTACGTCGCCATGACCGACGCCGCGCATTTGCCCGAAAGCACGCTGCCGCTCATCGCCTACGAGGACTGGATCGGCGCGCACGATGGCCGGTTCAAATGGGCCGATCTGGACGAGCGCACGCCCGCCGGGTTGTGCTACACGAGCGGCACCACCGGCCTACCGAAGGGGGTCGAATATACCCACCGCTCGAACGTCATCCACACGATGGTCGGGATGTCGGCTGAATCGATGAGCGGTCAGCACGCGGTCATCATGCCCATTGTGCCGATGTTCCACGCCAACGCCTGGGGGGTGCCGTACAACACCGCCGCGATGGGCCAGGGGCTGGTGCTGAACGGCCCGGCGTTCGATCCCGCGACGCTGCACAAGCTCATCATCGATCACGGCGTTACCGCGACGGCGGGCGTGCCGACGGTGTGGCTCGGGCTGCTGCATTATCTGGACGCCACCGGCCAAGACCTCGGGCCGTTGAAAAACCTGCTGATCGGCGGGGCCGCCGCGCCACCCGCGATGATCGCCGCGTTCGAGGACCGCTACGGCGTTAACGTCATCCATAGCTGGGGCATGACCGAGATGTCGCCAATGGGCGTGCTCGGTGGGCTAACGTCGCAGGTATTAAAGCTGCCCAAGCGAGAACGCCGCGCGATCCAGGCGAAGCAGGGCCGCGCGCCATTCGGGGTCGAAATGAAGATCGTCGGCGCGGACGGCTACGAAGCGCCGCGCGACGGGCACGCCTTTGGCCGCCTATTGGTGCGCGGCCCGTGGATCGTCGATCACTATTACGGCGCGAGCGAAAGCGCCTTGGACGCCGATGGCTGGTTCGACACCGGCGACGTCGCGACGATCGACGCGATGGGGTACATGCTGATCGTTGATCGCTCAAAGGACGTCATCAAATCGGGCGGCGAATGGATCAGTTCGATCGAGGTCGAAAACATCGCGGTCGGCTGCGAGGGCGTGGCGGAAGCCGCCGTCATCGGCATCAAGCATCCCAAATGGGACGAGCGGCCGCTGCTGGTGCTGGTCCGCAAGCCGGACGCGGCGGTGACGCGCGAAGAAATGCTTGCATATCTGACCGGCAAAATAGCCAAATGGTGGATGCCCGACGATGTCGTGTTCGTCGACGAAATCCCGCACACTGCGGCGGGCAAAACTCAGAAGGTCACCCTGCGCGCCCAGTTCGAGCATTACCGGCTGCCGACGGCGGCGTGATCCGCGCGCCGGTGCGGATTGTCGCGGGCCGGACCGTTCGGCCCGGCAACACGAACCCGCGCGCACTCGCCGGCGTTGCGCTGTGGTCAACCACACAGGACAATCCAATATGATCCGTAAGTCCGCGCTAATCGCCGCGCTCGTGCTTCTCGGCGGCTCGACCGCCACGCTCGCGAAGGTGACCGACACCGACCGCTCGTTCCTCGTCCAGGAAACACAGGGCGCGCGCTACGAGATCGCCATCGCCAAGTTGGCCTCCATTAAGGCGACCACGCCCGCGATCAAGGCGTATGCGAAGAAGATCGTCGCCGATCACGCGCAGGCAAACCCCGCGCTGATGCAGCTCGCGAAATCGAAGGGCGTCACCTTTCCGCTAGGCATGAGCACGTCCGATACCGCCAAGCTCACGTCACTCAAGGAAGCCAAGGGCAAGGCGTTCGACACCGCCTATGTCGACGAGATTACCCGCATCAATTCCGAAGACGAAGACAGCTTCAAGAAAGAAACCGGCGCGACGCAAGACGCGCAGATCAAGGCGTACGTCGCCAAGTTCAGCAAAATGGACGCGGCGCACAAGAAGATGGGCGAAGCGCTCAAGGCGGGCTGAGCCCACCCTCTCCGGTTTCGAGCCGCCCGCTTGGCACGCGCCGGGTGGGCGTGCTTACCTGGCGCTCGACACGGAGGACCAATGCTCAAACGCACACTTATCGCTGCCACGCTGCTTGCACCCGCCATGGCCGCCGCCGCACCGGTCCAGGTCGAAGAGCGTTCGATCGACCAGCTCGCGGGCGCGCTCGGTCGATCTAGTGGTCTCCTACAAAGCCCGTATCGCGCGAATCGACCGTGCGGGTCCGGCGATCAACTCGATGATCGCGATCAACCCCAATGCCGCCGCCGACGCGGTGCGCGTCGATGCGAACGGAAAGCGTGGTCCGCTGCATGGGATGCCGATCCTCATCAAGGACAATATCGAATCCTTGGATTCGATGCCGACAACCGCCGGTTCGCTCGCTCTCGCCACCAACGTAACCGGCCGCGACGCGCCGCTCGTCGCCCGCCTGCGTGCCGCCGGAGCGATCATCCTCGGCAAGACCAACTTGTCCGAATGGGCCAACATCCGCTCGACCCGCTCTACCAGCGGGTGGAGCGCGGTCGGCGGCTTGACGCGCAATCCCTATGCGCTCGACCGCAATACTTGTGGATCGAGTTCGGGCACCGGTGCCGCGATCGCCGCCAGTCTGGCGGTGGCGGGGATCGGCACCGAAACCGATGGCTCGATCACTTGCCCCGCCTCGATCAATGGGTTGGTCGGGCTGAAGCCTACCGTCGGCCTAGTCTCGCGCACGCATATCGTGCCGATCAGCCACAGCCAGGACACCGCCGGGCCAATGGCGCGAAGCGTGCGCGATGCCGCGCTGCTGTTGACGGTCATCGCCGGCGGCGATCCCGCCGATTCCGCGACCGCCACCGCCGATCAGCACAAGACCGATTACGCCGCCCGCCTTCGCCCCGACGCGCTAAAGGGCGCGCGGCTGGGCGTGCTGCGGTTCGCCGTCGGCGGCGACCCCAAGGTGACCGCACTGTTCGAGGCCGCACTCGCGGATTTGAAGCGCCAGGGGGCCGAGATCGTCGAGATCGACAAGCTCGATGGCCGCGACGCGATCGGCACCGCCGAGCAGACGGTGCTCTCGGTCGAACTCAAGGCCGATCTGAACGCCTATCTCGCCACCACGCCGCCCGCCGTCACCACGCGCACGCTCGCCGATGTAATCGCGTTCGACAAAGCCCACCCCGCCGAGATGCGCTGGTTCGGCCAGGAACTGTTCGACGCCGCCGAACTTACGAAGGGGCTGGACGACGCCGACTACAAAAAGGCGCGCGCGGCAAGCCTGAAGGGGGCGGGCGCGGACGGCATCGACAAGCTGCTGAAGGCCAATCGCGTCACGATCCTGATCGCCCCCACCCAGGGGCCGAGCTGGACGACCGATGGCGTCAACGGCGATCATGTCGTGGACATCGGCGCGGGCACGCTCGCCGCCGTCGCGGGCTACCCGCACCTGACCGTGCCGATGGGCCTGGTCGAGGGGCTTCCGGTCGGCCTCTCGTTCATCGGCCCCGCCTGGTCCGAGGCCGATCTGCTCGCGGCGGGCTATGCCTACGAACAGGCCACGCACCGCCGCCGCCCGCCCACCTACGCGCGCACGGTGGCGCTGCCGGCGCGCTGACCCCGGCTCGCACCCGCCGCGCGGACGCACTATAGGGGAGGGGCAACCAAGGAACGCCCATGTCCATCCGTCCCTGGCGCGACATTGTCCGCCGCCCGTCGCGCCAGATCATGGTCGGCCGCGTGCCCGTAGGCGGCGACGCGCCGATCACCGTGCAGACGATGACGAACACGCTTACTTCCGACGCCGAAGCGACGATCGCGCAGGTGCAGGCGTGCGCGGACATGGGTGCCGACATCGTGCGGGTAAGCTGCCCCGACGAGGAGAGCACGGCGGCGATGCCCGCGATCTGCCGCGCCTCGCCGGTGCCGATCGTCGCGGACATTCATTTCCACTACAAGCGCGCCCTGGAAGCCGCCGACGCCGGCGCGGCGTGCCTCAGGATCAACCCCGGCAACATCGGTTCGGCCAAGCGGGTGGCCGAGGTGGTCAAGGCGGCCAAATACAATGGCTGCTCGATGCGGATCGGCGTAAACGCCGGCTCGCTCGAGAAGCACCTTCTCGAGAAATACGGCGAGCCTTGCCCCGAGGCGATGGTCGAATCGGCGCTCGATCACGCGCGCATCCTCGAAGACCATGACTTCCGCGAGTTCAAAATCAGCGTCAAATCCTCGGACGCCTTCATGGCGGTTGCCGCCTACAACCAGCTCGCCGAACAGTGCGAATATCCGCTCCATTTGGGCATCACCGAGAGCGGCTCGCTGATCGCGGGCACGGTCAAATCGTCGATCGGCATGGGCATGATGCTGTGGAGCGGAATCGGCGACACGATCCGCGTCTCGCTGTCGAGCGATCCGGTCGACGAAGTCCGCGTCGGCTTCGAGATGCTGAAATCCTTGGGCCTGCGCCACCGCGGCGTCCGCATCGTCTCCTGCCCCTCATGCGCGCGCCAGGGTTTCAACGTGATCAAGACGGTCGAAACGTTGGAACCCCGCCTCGCGCACATCCGCACGCCCTTGTCGCTGTCGATCATCGGCTGCGTGGTGAACGGCCCCGGCGAAGCGCGCGAGACCGACATCGGACTAACCGGCGGCGGCGTCGGCAAGCACATGGTATATCTGAGCGGCCTGACCGACCATCATGTGCAGTCCGAAGACATGGTCGAGCACATCGTCCGGCTGGTAGAGGCGAAAGCGGCGGCAATCGAGGCAGAACAGGTGGCGATGGCGATTGCGGCGGAGTAGGCCCGCGCGTTCCACTGTGGCAGAACAGCATCACTTCAGTCTCAATTCATAATGCCACTCTCGCCGGGCAGTGACATCGCCCACCCTGACGAAGCATCGTTCACCCCTACCGGACTGTCCGGGGGAGTTCTTGATGCGCCTGACTGCACAAATTCTGCTTGCCGCGACCGCGCTGACGGGAACCACCGCCGCGCTTGCGCAGTCCGCGCCGCCAACCGGGCAAGCCGCAAACAGACCGACCGCGACGATACCTTCGGTGGCGGACGAGGAGATCGTAGTTACCGGATCGCGCATTAGGCGCACGCAGGTCGGTGATTTCACCCCGACGATCGAGCTGACCAAAGAACATATCGAAGAGCGCAACCTGACCAACATTGGCGATGCGCTCAACGAAATCCCCGGCTTTATCAACAGCGTCACGCCCAACGGCGCGCAGGGCGGCTACGGCCAAGCGCTGAATTTCGTGAACTTTTACGGCCTTGGTTCGAACCGGACGCTGACGCTGGTCAACGGGCGTCGCTTCGTTTCATCGAACCCGCCGACGCAATTCGGCGGAGCCGCCCCGGGAAACCAGGTCGATCTGAACACCCAGCCGACGGTTCTGCTTTCGGGCGTCGAAGTTGCTTCGGTCGGTGGATCGCCCACCTACGGATCGGACGCGATTGCCGGAACGGTCAACATCAAACTCGATACCCGGATCGAGGGGGTGCGCGCTAGCGCAACGAATTCGGTCTCGGACTACGGTGACAACTTCCGCTACGATGTCGGCCTAGCCTTGGGCCATGATTTCAGCAATCATAAGGGTAATATCACCGTCGCGTTCACGCAAAATTCGGTCGATGGCGTGCTCTACAACGACCGCCCGGTTCTAACAGACAATTATGGGGTCGCTAACAATCCTTCGACTGCGCAGGCGGGCGCTTACGGGCCGCCCGGTCGGACGCCCGCCAACGATGGCCGTCTTAATCCGTCGATCGGCTATAACAACTCGCCCACCGACGGGATTCCCGGATCGGTTGTCGTGCGAGACCTCCGGATTCCGTATCTTACCGGCGGCGGGCTCATCACGAGCACCAACATCGGAGTCGGGCGCCGTTTGCAGTTCGATCCACAAGGCAATTTGGTCCCGTTCAATAGGGGCATCAAATACATTGGTATTTTCGGCAGCGGCGGCGATGGCTTCCGGTTCAGCGATTTCACTCAGGTCACCAGCCAACTTCGCCGGTCGATCTTCAATGGAAACTTATCGTACGATTTCTCGGACTCGGCGAAGTTCTATGTCGAAAGCGAATACTATCATTCGCGCGGCGGCCAGCTCACCGCCCAGCCGACATTCAACAGCAATCTGTTCGGCGGCACGAGCGAGGAGCTGCAATTCGATATCAACAGCCCGTTCCTGACACCGCAGGCGCGGTCGGTCCTCCAAGCCCAGGGTATAACCAGCTTCGGCGTCTCGCGCGCCTCGACCGATCTCGCCGACCTAAGCGGCGGCACGACAACCGATATCTTCCGGATTGTGGGTGGCCTCAAAGGCGATTTCCAGATTGGCGGCCATAAGTTCAACTATGACGTTTACGGGAATTACGGCCGGACCACTGCAAACGACACGACGCAGGACTTGAACGCTCAGAACTTCATCAACGCGGTGAACGTAACAACGGACGCGAACGGCAACATCGTTTGCACCACCAATCCAACGACGCAGGCTTCGCCCAACGGCGGCACACCGATTGCCGATCCCAAATGCGTGCCGCTCAACCTGCTCGGCCTGGGGCGGTCGTCGCAGGCCGCGCGCAATTATGTCATCTCGCGCAATACGCAAAGAACGTTTATCGACCAATTGGATTTCAACGCGAACGTCGGCGGCGAGCTTTTCAAGCTGTTCGGTAACGAGATCAGCGCCAACATCGGTGCCGAACGACGGCAGGAGAAGGGCCGGTTCACGCCAAGCCAGTTCGATCAACTGGGATTGGGGCGTAACGCGGCGGTACCCGAAACCGTCGGCGGATATGATGTTACCGAAGGTTATGGCGAGTTCCTTGCGCCGCTGATCCAACCGCGCAACGATCTGTTCGGCGTCTATCGTCTGAGTGCCTTTGGCAGCGTCCGTTATACCAGCAACTCGAATAATGGTGGCTCGATTTCGTGGGCGGCGGGCGGTGCCTATTCGCCGATCCGTGATTTCGAACTTCATGGTAATTATACCCGTTCGTTCCGCTCGCCATCGATTACAGAACTATATCTGCCGACCTCGGTCGCGCTCGGCACCTTCGTCAACGATTTGTGCTCTCCTTCAAACATCGGTTCGGGACCGGCACCTGCCGTGCGCGCGCGCAATTGTGCTGCGTTCCTAGCCAAATATCCGAACGCGACGCCGCTCGACGCGGCCAACGCATCGATTCCCAGCCTGTCCGGCGGCAATCCTCGCCTGGCAAACGAAAGCGCCACCAGCTTCACGTTTGGCGCCACCGCTACGCCGCGTTTCCTGCCGGGGTTTCGCGTGTCGGCCGATTACATAAACATTACGATCCGCAATCCGATCGCCAACCTGGATTTGCCAACTATAACTTCGGCCTGTTTCGACAATACTAACTTCAACGCCGCCGATCCGGCAAATGGCAATAATTTCTGCTCGCAAATCAAGCGCTACGCACCGGGCCAGGGCGGAGCTGCCGCCAACGGCGGCGACCGCGGCGGCCAGGTCGTCTTCGATACGGTCAACCCAGGTGTTACCAACGGCTATATCAATGGCAACCAGGTCAAGTTCTCGGGCGTGACCACCGTGTTTACCTATGATCGTCAACTGAGCGATCTGCACATCCCGCTGCCGGGCAGCATCCACTTCGGCGGAAACATTCTATACGTAGAATATCGGCAAGTGGATCTTACCGGCGTGGCCCCGGTCCGTTCGGATGGGCTCGTCAGCGGTTCTGGGACCCTGGGCGATCCTGGGATACTGCTGGGCGATCCCAAGCTCAGCGGGAACTTCGAACTTCGAGGTTACCAACCTGCTTAACCGGCAAGGCCAGAGTTTCAATGGCGTGCTGATCCCTGCGAGCTACAGCGACCTTATCGGGCGCACCTATTCGGTCGGATTGCACGTCCGCTACTAGGGCGCGGCGGGGACGGGCGCCGGTCTTGGATCGGTACCCGCCCGCCGTGAGATGGGCGGTAGCCATGGCGCACTCGCTCGCCTAAGTCGTTCCATAATGGACGAACCCCCCCGCCCGCCGCGCCTGCAGCGTGTGCGTGGCACCCAGGACATCTTCGGCGAGGATGCGGCTCGGTTCGACCGGGTCGTGGAAGCGTTCACTCGCGTGCGCAAGCTGTTCGGCTTCCGCCAAGTCCACATGCCGGTGTTCGAGGCGACGCCGGTGTTCGCGCGCTCATTGGGCGAAACCAGCGACGTCGTGGGGAAGGAGATGTACAGCTTCCCCGATCGCGGCGGAGACAGCCTGACGCTCCGCCCCGAGTTCACCGCCGGCATCGCGCGCGCTTACATCAGCGAGGGCTGGCAGCAGCACGCGCCGCTTAAACTCGCCACGCACGGCCCGGTGTTCCGCTACGAACGCCCGCAAAAGGGCCGCTACCGCCAGTTCCACCAGTTGGACGTCGAGGTCTTGGGCGCGAGCGAACCCATGGCCGACGTCGAGGTGATCGCGCTCGCCGCGCAGTTGTTGGAAGAGTTGGGAGTGAGCGACGGCGTGACGCTCAAGCTCAACACCTTGGGCGATGCGGAGACGCGCGAAGCCTGGCGCGCCGCGCTGGTCGCGCACTTCACCGCGCACGCCGATGCATTGAGCGAAGACAGCCGCGACCGCCTCGGCCGTAACCCGCTGCGCATCCTCGACAGCAAAGTCCTCGGCGACCGGCCCATCGCAGACGCCGCGCCGGGCATCGACGCGTTCATGTCGGTCGAAGCGGGCCGCTTCTTCGAAGCGGTGACGCGCGGCCTCGACGCGAGCGGCGTCGCGTGGGAGCGCGACGCGCGCCTCGTGCGCGGGCTCGACTACTACCGCCACACCGCCTTCGAGTTCGTCACCGATAGGCTGGGCGCGCAGGGCACCGTGCTGGCGGGCGGTCGCTACGACGGGCTGGTCGAGGCGCTGGGAGGCCCGCCGACGCCGGGGGTCGGCTGGGCGGCGGGGATTGAGCGACTGGGGATGCTCACGGCGGCGGCTGAAACAGCTTGGCCGGCGATCGCTGTCGTTCCGGCGAGCGAAACCGGTAATATGCCTGCGATCCGGCTTTTAACTTTTCTGCATAAAAAGGGCTTTCATGCCGACATGGCCTTTGCGGGTAATTTGAAGAGACGCCTAGCGCGAGCGAATGCCTCTGGTGCCTGGATCGCGGTAATTATCGGGGACGATGAGATCGCGTCGGGCCAAGCCACTCTCAAAAACCTTACTACTGGCGAGCAGCGGCCTGCCCCTCTCGACGACGTTCGGGACGTAATGACTGAAATGATGCATGGACCAGCCATAGAACGCCTAGCATCCATTATAGGAGCTAAGATTGCCGGTCCCGGCGACGTTCCCGATTCGTTGTTCTTCAAGAAATGAGCGTCCCCCCCGCGCGTATCGCGCAGCTCGTCTCGCGCCAGGCCGACCTCGCCGCGCAGATGTCCGCCCCCGATCTCGCGCCCGACCGCATCGTCGCGCTCAACCGGGAATATGCCGAACTCTCCCCTGTGGCGGACGCCGCGCGCGGGGTTGCCGCGTTGCGCGAGGAGGTTGCCGATCTGACCGCGCTCGCCGCCGACGCCAGCGCCGACGCCGAGATGCGCGCGATGGCTGACGAGGAGCTGCAGACCCTCAAGGACCAGCTCCCGCAAGCCGAAGCCGCGCTCGCGCGCAAGCTGCTCCCCAAGGACGAGGCCGACGAGAAATCCGCCATCCTCGAAATCCGCGCAGGCACCGGCGGCGACGAGGCCGCGCTGTTCGGTGGCAATCTGTTCGAGATGTACACACGCTACGCCCAACTCCAGGGCTGGCGCGTCGAACTCATGTCCGCGTCGTCGGCAGATGTCGGCGGCTACAAGGAAGTCATCGCCTCCATAACGGGCCAGGGCGTCTTCGCGCGGCTGAAGTTCGAGAGCGGCGTCCACCGCGTCCAGCGCGTCCCCGCGACCGAGACACAAGGCCGCATCCACACCAGCGCCGCCACCGTCGCGGTGCTGCCCGAGGCCG
>JAABUQ010010561.1_pt1 | contig 12050 bp, 7 predicted proteins | sample 5560001 | NCBI WGS metagenome assembly JAABUQ01 (sample SAMN10711888, study PRJNA513371) | rock metagenome | isolation source: Antarctica rocks | place: Antarctica: Victoria Land, Finger Mt nord | collected 2015-12-18
GGACCCGGCGGAAAAGCTATCAGCTGTTAGCGGTCAGCTATCAGCCAAAGGCTGATAGCTGACCGCTTATTACTGACGGCTAAACGCGGCTCGGAAGTGATTTTGGGCGGAAACGCGTCACCTCGTCACAGCAGCCCGAGGTTCTCTCGGGACGCGACCCCCCGCTTACTCTTTTCCTCATAGCCTGATGCTTCTATTATCTCATAGAAGGAGCGTCGGGCGCAAACTTAGCTTAAGTCCTCCTCCTCAGAGTCCGCGTTGCGCGACCGATTAGTCTCGCCGCTGGCCTCGTTGCCCGCGCCCTCATCGAAGAGGCCGCTGCCCGCGGCGAGCGGAGCGACCAATCCGAAGCCGCCGGCGCCCCCCGAACTGCCGCCGCCGGCCGCGGCGAGCGGGACGGCGCCGACAACCCCTCCTGTGCCACCGTCCCCATCACCCGTCCCTGTGCCGTCATCCCGGTCGCGGCCGAAGCCGAACAGGCCGCCCCCGCCGCCCGTGTCATCGCCGACGGTCAATTCGTTGGTCACGTCGACGACGCCGGGAACGCCCCGCGCGGCCTGCTCGGCCGCCCGCTTGACGTCCTGACTGCCGACGTTGCCCGAGAGCGTCACCGTCGCGCCCGTCGCGGCCACGTCGATTGGGTAGCGCGCGGTGGTTTGGTTGCTTTGCAGGGCCTGGTTGACCTGGTCCATAATGGCTTCGTCGCCCGTCAATCCAGCGCCCGTGATCGAATCTCCGGTATTCATGCTGCTCCACCTTTCTTCTCTGCACGCTCTGTTGTTGGTCTTTGCCTGCCTGTTGTCGGGTAAGCAGCATAGAGCGTGCCGCGGCGTTGTGCGGTGAGCGGGCGCGAAACGGCCATGTGGGCGGCAATGCGCGCGGGTGAGGCGACTGGCGGCGCCGATGCGCCGAAAGGGTGGCCGCGGTGAGGCGCGCTTGTGCGGTAAAACGGCGCAATGCTATAGTCGGGTTGGCGCCGCGAACGGCAGGCGATGATAGGGGTGGGGGAGACGATATGACGTGGGGACACCAGTCGATCACGGCGCGACGGCCGCCGCGGTTCGACGCGCCAGGGCCGTGGCGCGGGGGTGGCTAGGCGTGCTACACGACCCCGTTTTCCGCCTCGGTGTCCTGCCGGTGCATCCGTTCGGCTTCTGCGTCGCCCTTGGCATCGTGGCGGGCTACGCGCTGGCCCTGTGGCGCGCGCCGCGCGCTGGCCTGCCGGCGCGCTACCTGCCGGGTATGCTCGTGGTCGTCGTGCTCGGCGCCTTCATCGTGGCGCGCGCCGGCTATGCGGCCGGTCACGCGGATGTCGCGCGCGATGGGGCGCAGGGCGTGCTCGCGTTCTGGCGCGGCGGCCTGAGCCTGCCCGCCGGCCTCCTCGGCGGCCTCGTCCTGCTCGCCGTCTACACCTGGGCGCGCCGTGAGTCGCTGTGGCGCTGGGCCGACGCCCTGGCGCCCTCCGTCGCGCTGGGGCTGGCGATCGGGATGCTGGGCCTGCCGGGGGGCGGTGAGGGCTGGGGCCAGCCCACGAACGGCCCATTCTTCATGCGCGTGCCCGTGGACGCGCTTCCGACCGCGCTCCTTGCCCACGCCGCACGCGCGCGGTATCACTTCCATCCCATCTGGGCCTACGAGGCGGCGTTTTTCGCCATCCTCCTGCTGGTTCTGCTAGTTGTGACTGGCCGTCGGGAGCGACCCGGCGCTAGGCCTGCGCCCGATGGCACGGCCGCCCTCATCTTCTTGTTCGCGACCATGCTGGGCTACGGGGCGTTGCGCTCGCTCACGCTCGACGCCTCCGAGCCATCACGCGTGCTGGGGACGCAGCTTGTTTGCGCCGCCGGCGCCGCGATCGCGGCAGGGCTGTTCGTGACGCGTCTGGTCGGCGTCCGCGCGGGCCTTGCGATTACGCGCGAGATCGAGCGCGTGCAGGCGCCCTCGTATCAGTAGACAGGTGTCAGGTGTCAGGTGTCAGGTGTCAGGTGAGCCTTTCACGTCTTCGACGTACGCATCTCGTTCCATTCCACTAAACCCACCGACACCTGACACCTAACACCTCATGATTGGAAGGAGGCCACGATGGACAGCTTGACCCTGACGGTGCTGGGCGCCAGCGCCGCGACGCAGAACCCCGGCGGCGCGTGCTCGTCGTACCTTGTGCGCGGGGAGGGGACGGCGCTGGCCCTGGACATGGGCAGCGGAGCCTTCGCGCGGTTGCAGAGGCATATCGCGGCGGCGGAGGTCGACGCGGTGATCATCTCGCACATGCACGCCGACCACATCCTCGACCTGATCCCCTATCGCTACTACCTGGCCTTCTCGTCCGGTGGCCCAGGGCGGCCGCGCCTGCTGCTCCCGCCGGGCGGGCGTGACACGATGCTGCGGATCAGCGGCCTGCAGGACCCCTCGCCCACCTTCTTCGCGGATGTATTCGACGTCGAGGAGTATGACCCAGCGCAAGCCCTGACGGTGGGCGGCCTAACCATCGGCTTCTCCCCCATGCGTCACATCCCCCACACCTACGGCATGCGCGTGACCGCCGCTGACAACTCTACGGGCACGCTCGCCTACTCGGCCGACAGCGGTCCCTGCCAGGGGCTACTCGACGTGGCGCGCGACGCCGACCTCTTTCTGTGCGAGAACGCCAACGCGGAGGACAGTGTCTACCCGCTGCATCTGACGCCGCGCCAGGCCGCCGCCCACGCGCGCGACGCCAATGCCCGCCGCCTCCTGCTGACCCACCGCTGGTACGTCTACGGCCTTGACGAGGCCGCCCGCGCCGCCGCGGAGGCTTTCGGAGGGCCGGTCTCGGTAGCGAGGGAGGACGACTCGTACGCGGTACCGAGAGCGCCGGAGACTACATAAACGTGCCCCCAAGTCAGTCCTTGAGGCTAAAGAAAAAGCGGTCGTGCGGGATGACTGTTTCGACCAACAGGGAGCGATCGAGGTATTTGTTGCCACGCTCGCACGACGTTTCAGGCACGAAGAGGCAGGCGTGGCAGGCCGCGCCGTGCAACGTTACACCCTCGCGGCCGGGGTGGTGCTCCGAGCACAGGGGGTCCGAGGCACACAGTCGCACCCCTTCGAGGGCGCGCGCGATGTGACGCCCCAGGGTTTCGGGACGGCCTAGGTTGACCAAGCCGCCGAGCGTACCCTCCGAGTCAGGAGCGGCTGTGTAAATCAGGATGCCGGCCATGGGACCATCATCGGCCTCCGGCGGCAATGAATAGATGCGTTCGCGGACACTGGCCGCGGTATAACCGCACTCGAGCGAGAACTGGCGCATGAGGGCATGGGAGAACGAATGGAGAAACACATAGCGCAGCCCCGGGTAACCAGCATTCGGCGGAGCAAGGCGCCGCCGCGTGCGCCACTCGCGGTGCGCCGCGAAAAACTCGTAGGACCACTGGAGAGCAGCCTCAGACCGTTCCCACCGCACGATCGCGTCCTCATCGAAGCGGATGAAGATGCCCTCGCCGCGCACCTCGCTGGCCGGCGCCCACTGCGGAGCCTTGCGCGAGAGGGGCGCGCGTCGTTCCTGGGGGAACTCTTCGACATCGGCGAAGTCGCCGGGCGACTCGAGGCGCGTGAAGCCAATGAGCGCCTGCACCTGACGTAATCGCTCGACCAGGACCACCTGGTCGATGGCCGAGAAGGCGGCCGGAGGCTCGACGTCCGACAAGCGAAAGTCGGGCGAGTTCCGCGCCGGATCGGGTTCGCTCAGGACGGTCCATTCCGGCGCGCGCAACGACCCCTCGCCCACGGTGGGCGTCATGCCTTGACCGGCGCGATGCGCCTCGACGGCGCTCCATACGATGTCATCGGAATAGGCCGCGAGGGTAGGGAGGACGCCGATGCTGCGGAAGCTCTTGAGGATGTCTATCGTCGTCGCCTTCTCCAACACCGACCAGGCGGCCTCGACCAGTTGCGCGAGCTTGCCCGACGCTGTCGGGATCGCCAGCGCCGAGAGCGTGAGCGGGAACCACGAGTTGGACGCGCCAAGCAGAATGGCGCGCAACGGTTCCTGGCATCCGCTCTCGCAATCGCGTAGTTGTGGTCGCCGGCCACGACACGCGGGCAACGTTGTACTCCCCGCGCGACCGAACGCCTGCGACATTATCTGGGACTTTCCGCAGACATCGCACGTCACGGTCACATCGGTTGCCTCACCGGAGACGCCACGCTCACGTAGGCGCAGGATTGCTTTGCAGTCGGTCGGACCGCCGTGTACGAAGGGTATCCACGGAAAGTCGTCGAGGTGTCCGGCCCGACAGGCGACAAGGAAGCGCGACGGCAGGACCGTCGGCGGGGCGCCGGGCTTGGGGCAGTTCGCATGCACGTAACGGGTACGGTCGGGGTGATAGCGATCGGCCTTGAGCTCGAATAGCCCCGACTCGAGGGGCGCAAGGAGGCGACAACCCGGCCATGGGCACAGCATCCAGCGCGGGAACGGCGACACCGGAACACCGACAAGGGCAATCGGATCGAATGGACTGGGAAAGCCGCCATCACCCTCGGGCGCGAGGGGCGGCGCGAGCAATCGCTTGACCTGGTCGCCGAGTTGTCCCCGTACCGCGGCCAGCAGGCGCTCCTCGCCGATCTCTGTAGCGTAGGCTGTGTCCCAGTCATCGAGCCCCATCACGAGGGCCGACATGTTGGGCAGGTCGACCACGGCCCCGATCCCAAACGAGAAGAGGAGTTGGCTGGGCCGGAGGTCTCCGATTTTGTACTTCTTTGGTGTCATAGTCAAAGTGTGTCTTCCCCTCCGTCGTCATCATCGTCATCGTCGGATGTCCCGGCCGATGTCCCCGTCCACTCGCCGACGTCGCCCCCAACACCGTCGTCGAGGATGAGGCCGATCGAGGGCTCGACATCGCGGAGGGAGTTAAGGACCGTGAAGTGCTGCCACGGTCCTATCGCGGGCTTGCTTAGGAGCCCCACGGTGATGCCATCGCTCTCGCTCCGATAGCCGAGCGACTGTGGTCCTGTTTCATTCGACGCGGTCTGCAGCCAGTCTTGAACCCGCGCCTCTAACTCGGCGGCGACACCAGCTTGCTGGTCGGCGTCGATCGCGCCGGCGCGTGCCGTGATCGATGCGATGGCTCTCCGCACGTAGGGGTGGTCGCGCGTGATGCGTGCGGCCCCTTTGTTCTCGTTGAATTCGGCGCCGGCAAGGCGCACCAGCGACACGAGCAGCGCCGCGAGACCACGATCGACCGCACGCGCCGCGAATGGCGTAACCGAGAGCGCCTCGACGTGTTGATAGAAGGTGGCGTGGAAGTGCTCGAACCGTTCGTAGTGGGAGAGGTCGCGCGGGCGCGCCCAGTTGAAGACGGCGCAGACGAGCCCCGGCGCGCTACGGCCCACGCGGCTGGTCGCCTGGATGTACTCGGACGTCGACTTCGGCTGGCCGGACACGACCATCAAACCCAGGCGCTTTACATCGACGCCAACCGAAATCATGTTAGTCGCCAGCAGAACGTCGAGGGGCAGGGGCACGCCCGAACCCTTGCCACGCACCCCCGTCTGGGCGCCTTTCTTGGGCTCGTTGGCCGGATCGAATATGCGCTCGAGGCGGTCGAGGAGCAGGGGGATGTCGGTCGAACTCTTGCGCGAGGTCAACTCTTCGAGGATAGGGGCGCGCCGCTTGGCCAGACCGCGCTCGTCCATTTTTTGGAGGCGCGACCGCACATCGTCGTCGACTAAACGGCGCATGCCGCCCAACTCGCGCATCGAGTTGAAGTAGCCAACAAGAGTCATCCAGGGGTCGGCGGCCTTGCCGTACTTCTCGTAGATCTGTTGGCCTGCCGCCATGTAGGCGACATAGACGCGGATGAGCACGGCCTTGAGGCGACGTCCGGGCGCACAAATCCCGATGTAGCGCCGGCCGGGGTAGGAATCGTCAGATGGCCGCTGGATGGCGAAGAAGTTGTTGTCGGCGTCCAGGCCGTGGGGCGGGAAGACCTCGACACGGCGTAAGAACAGGCTATGCACCTGTGTCTGCGCTTGTCGGATCGTGGCGGTAGAAGCGATCACCTTGGGACGCACGGTTTGCCCGTCGACCTCCCAGCAGGCCAACTGGTCTACAGCCGTTTCATATAAGCCGACGAGCGTGCCAAGCGGGCCACTGATAAGGTGTAGCTCGTCCTGGATTATCAAGTCGGGCGGCCGCAGCGGCGCGTGCGGCCGCGTTTCGGCGCGTGGGAGACCAGTGCGGGCAGGATGGCTATCGCTATCCTTGAGCTCTGGAGAGCGGAACCCATGGCGTGTGCAATAGCCGGAGACACGCCCGAACAGCATGGCCGTCGCGCCGTTCCAGGGCATCTGGGCGAACTTGTCGACGGTGGCGATGAGCAGTGCGGGTAGGAGGCGATAAATCTCTTCGTCGACAACCAGGACCGGCAGGCCCTCGCCCGGCGCCTGACGCTCACTAAAAGGACAACCGCCCAACGGATCGCCGCAATAAACGAGCGTGCGCCCGCGGCCGCTCGACACCGGCTCCACCTTGATGTGCCGTCCGGCATCGATCGTGGAGCCGCACCACGGACAGTTGGTGAGCTGCGCCGGTGACCCGCTGCCGCCCATGACGCTACCCTTCGGGGCCTGACCATGGGCTTGCTTGATCGCCTCGTCGGCCTGCTGCGTCGTATTGGGTGTCGTCCGTTGGCCGACCCATAGGCCAACGCGGAAGGGGGTTTGACCCCACCGCGTATCCCCCGCCGCCGCGGCCTCACGTCGAATCGCCTCGCAGGCGCAGATGAGCGCGGAAGCGCGCTGGAACTGCTGCAGCGTGAGCAGGCGTAGCGTGTAGCGCATGAGGACGGCGACTCCGTTCTCGCCGTCGTGCCCGGCGACGACGCCCTGGAGCCGGCGTACAGCAAGGGTATAGGCGGTCAACCCGAGGTATGCCTCCGTCTTGCCGCCGCCCGTAGGAAACCAGAGCAGGTCGGCGATGGCGTCGGCGTCCTCACGGCGATCGGGATGATGCACATCGGCAAGGCTAGGGAGATTGATCAGGATAAAAGCGAGCTGAAAGGGGAACCAGGTGCGGTTGCGTGGGATATCGATCTCCGCCATATCCGCTGTCATGCCGCGCCGCCGATCCTCGGCGTAGAGCGAGCGCGTGCGCTGGAGCCACATGGCGCGATTCATGAAGCGGAAAGCGTCGGCGGCTTGCTCGTCGCGGCCGAGGAGGTCGAGACCCGCGCGGATGCGCGCGAGAACATCCACGCAGCGATCGAGCGCCGCCTTCGCGGCGTCCTGATAGTCGCTAAGGACTGCGGCGGGGTCGGCGACACTGTCGCGTTGCGCGGCGATCCAGGCGGCATAGGCCGCGGGCAAGGCGGAAAGGGCGGGGACGATCTCGGCGGTGTTCAACTCGGCGAGCCGCTTCATATCAAGGACAAGGCCGGCCAAGGCGGGCGCATCGGCCGGGGTCGGCGGGGTCGTCCTGGCAACCTCATAGGTTGGGACAACACGCGTCATCACTCTGAACGCCTGATCGGGCGCATCGGGCGCGGCATCGACATGGACGGCGACACCGTGCCCGACGGCAAACTCGATGCGGCGGCGGTAGATCATCGCCAAGCCGCGTTGCTCGGCGATCAGATCCTCATCCCCCGCGCCTCTCCCGGGCTCATGCGGATGGGGACGACGGCGGAAGATGGCCGCTCCGTCGGGGGGCTCGACGACAATCTCCGGCTGGAACAGCCAGGCGCGATCACCTAGTTGGCGTGGCTCCTTCTGGTTGTTGACGAGGAAGAGGCTGACGACCCAATCATCGTCCACGCGGCGGACGCGTCCTTGAACATGTACCTCAGGTCGCTCGGGATCGGGAACCCAGGGCGCCATGGGGCCGGGGGCGAGAGGGATAGGCGGCGACATGCCCTCGACAGGCGTGCGCTGCCAGACCAGCTTCGGCGCGCCCGTCTTCTCGTTGACGAGGGTTTCGCTCCTGACCCGCTCATACGCGCCCCAGCGGCAGGTAACTTTAATGGCCGCGGCCTCGCCCGTGACGGAAAAGGTCAGACCGAAAGACGAGGGGAACATCGAGCGCGCCTGTAAGGCATCGGTGTCCGGCTGCCCGTCCTCCAGCGTCCCGGTCCCGGCGACGGCGAGTTCATCATTCTGCTCCGGCAGGAGCATCTGACCACGCGGCGCCAGCAGGCCGACGAGATAGCGATCGCGCACCGAGCCTTCGTCAATCTCCTCAGTAGGCCCACCGGCCGGCCCGAGCAAATCACGCAGGACAGCGTCTTCGAGTTCGGCACGCACGGCATGCGGGGATGGGACTGTCAGAATCGGTCCCGGATTGGCTTCAACTGGCTGCTCGCTTTCCGTTTGGTCCGCGGTGGCAATATCGTCCTGGTAGGGCGCCTCAGCCGCCCGCGCGGCGCGCCAAGCCGTCGGTTTGCGCGAGCCTTGCCCTCTCTTCGGCCCTCCCTGAGGGTCCTGACGGCGAGGCGAGCAGGCCGCCTCCAGCTTCGGAGCCAGGGCGTCCGGAACCGTGGCGATGCCGATGGCGTCGGCGTCCTCGACCAGGTCGAGATCGGCCAGCAGCGTGGACAGGGCTTGGGGGGCGACGTAGCGCACGTCGCTCCAATCGAGCGTGACGGTTCCATCGCGCAGCCGACGGTTCAGCGCGACAATCTCGAGCGTGTTCATCAAGGCATGGGGCAGACGCACAGCGGTCAAAGGGCTCTCCTCACTTTCAGGCGCCAAGGTTCCACAGGCTATCATCAAAGCCGTGCAGGAGCGGCGTGACACGGCCTGTCGGCATAACGACGAGCAACGCGCGCATCGCTCGTGTCATACCCACGTATATAGTGCGACGTTCACGACGCAACACCTCCATCTCCTCCTCGGGTGAAGCGTCCTTAGGCAGCACAGGGTAGCGGGCGCCGAGAAAGCCCGCGAGGGCGATCACGGGGAACTCCAGCCCTTTGGCCGACTTGAGGGTGATGACTTTGACGCAACGCCGGGTCAGGTCAAGTTCACGACCCGCCATATAGGCGGCGTCGACGCCAAGCTCGGTGAGCTGGGCCGCGAGAAGCTTGCCGGATTTCTCGCTCGGCACGAGGACAGCACAGGCTTCGAGGCCGAGGCGGAACTCACGCGCCGCGCCGGGCAAAAAGCGGGCGAGCAGGTGCGACTCGTCGTAGGCGGACCCGACGGCGCGCACGGCTGGGGCCGGCCCACTATGTAGGTAGCTTGGGCTGCCAGAGGCGTCCGCCTCGGTGTCGAGTTCTCCGCCGGATAGATACGACTGGGTGGCCTCGCCAATCTCGCGGGTCGAGCGATAGTTGGTGCGCAGCACGCCGGTGCGGCCCTGGAAGCGCAGGCTCCCGTGGACATCCTGCCACCTGAAGCCACTGCCGTAGATGGACTGGTTGGCATCGGCCGTCACGAAGAGGCGATTGGGCGCGTGGCAGAGGGCCACGAGCAGGCGCAGGGCGGTCGGTTCCAGATCCTGTGCTTCGTCGACGACAACGGCGTCGTAGGCAACAGGTCCGTGACCGGCACGGACGTGCTCGACGGCGTGACGGCGCAGTTGTGACCACGTCCGCACCCTCGCCCCGTCGAGGGCCGCGGCAAACGCCAGATAGACCTGCCAGACAGCTTTACGCTGTGTCGCGTTGAGGCTCACGACGCGGCCAGGTCGGGCGGCGGCCAGGTACTGGTCAAGGGAGGAGAGCTCGCGGCCCTCGATGACGGCGTTGATCTCGTCGAGCACGTACTCAAGGCTCAGGCGGGCAATCGTTTCGGCCTGGGCGCGGCGCTGCAGCGCGTTACCCTCGAACGGCGCGGACGCGATCGCGTCGCCGAGCAGCTTGTGGACCTGGGACGGCTCGGCGATAGGGCGGTGATTAGGGGCGGCGCCCGCGACGGCCATGGCCAGGTTGTCGGCGGTGCGCACCTCGACATGGTCCGCGTCGGGGCCGAGAAGGCTCTGTAGTTGCTGCCACGAGGACGACATGAGGGCATTGGTGTAAGTCGTGAACAGGATGCGCGGATCTTTCACGCCGGCCTTGCGCAACACATCGAGGACGACGCGCACGCGCTGCAGGGCCACGGTACTCTTGCCCGTGCCAGGCCCGCCCTTAACAAGGGTCGGTCCGCTCGCGTTGACGGCCCAGGTGACGAATCTCTCCTGCTCGGGGCTCAGCTTGAGCAGGAAGGCGAGCAAATCGCCCTCTTTGAAGCGCAGGAGGTCGTCAATGGTGTTCACGGCGAGACTGGGCTGGTCGATGACGCGATCGAAGTCGGGGTCCATCGCCACGTCGAAGATACGATCGCGCACGACACTCGGGATGTCGGCCGCGATCAGATCGTCGACCGTGCGGCAGGCGCGCAGGACATCCCAGTAGTCCTCGGAGATGCGCAGACGTGTCAACAGATCATCGTCGATGCGTAAAGGGAGAGCAACCTCGTCATCCCGCTTCCGGCGCGTAGTCGTGATAGTAGGCTGCGGCTCGGGCGTGAGCAAATCGTCAAGGCCGCGCAACGCGTCGATGGAAACGGTCGGCTCCTCGGCGACCAGCCTGTCGCCCTTGTAGACATCCTTGCGGTCGTCCACGCCGAGCAAGGCCAGCCAACCGTCGCCGTAGGTGTAGACCACGCGGTAGTCGCCCGAGCGCAGGCGGTATACGTTCCCCTTGTAGCCGTGGAGCTTTTTCTTGACGTTGCCATGCGGGGAAGGATCATCGGTGAGCAGCGCCATCTTTTCAAGGATCCGCGGCATATGTTCCTTCGGCAAAGCCAGGAGCTGGCTGAGGAAAGCCGGCTTCTGGACGATCTCGAAGCTCATGTCATGCGTCCCATTCTTACTACCTAAGTTTCGCCCAAAGTAACGGTGACTTTGAGAGCCAAAATGTACTGATGCCGAGGCCACAAGAGTCCCCTTATCGGAAGCCCAAGCCGTTCAACGTCCGTATTGCCGCTGGCCGACTGCGCTGTGGCCGGCCGGGGATAATGCTTGTACTTTCTCGCAGGCCGCAGAATTGAAAGGGTGGAAGGTTAGGGAAGTATGAGAACTCGCGGGCGCGGTATGGCTGGATGAGCGTATCTCGGCAGCACTCGATCTTATCGAGGAAATCCGCATCGTCCGTAACGAGCATGGCGCAGCCGGTTTGTAAGGCGAGGGCGAGATGAACCGAGTCCGCGGGATAGATCGCCGCTTCTCGTCCAATCCGGCCGACTAACTGCCACACCTGGGTGATGTTGGGCGTCGCATCATTGAGCAAGGCAAACGACGTGGTCGCTTGCAGGCTACTCAGTAGGGTATCGACCTGTCGTCCCGCGTTCTCAAGCTCCGTCAGGAAGGGCGGCACCGTATCGCGGACCTTCTTCACTCGGCCCGCTCGCACGGGCGGTGCGACGCCATTCCGCTCAAGAGCATTCTGATAGAGGACGCCGTGCGCCTCGGCCACCGCCCAAGCGCTGGTGACGAGCTGAAGTGTTCGCAATTGTCTCGGCCGTTGATAGCGTTGAAAGAGGCGAATAAGAGCCTGCGCTTGCCTGTGCCGATCCGCGTCCGGATCTGCCAGGTCTACCAGAACTTGCGTGTCGATGTAGACCTGATAAACCTCAACGCGTTGGCGTGCCGGCATTGGCTGACGCCCTCCTCCCTCGAACCGGGCGCTCACTTCCCGACTTCATCGCACCAAAATCGGCCAATAGCGGCTGTGCGACGTCGGGCGTCAGTGCTGTAATATCGTGCTCGGCCGCGTAATCGAGTAGCCGATGCATGAACTGGACGACGCTTCGTGGGGTGCGTTGAGCCGCGCGCGGGAAGTTGTCGAGGATATAGGCGATAAGCTCGCGGTTAAGTGGGTAGAGACTGCCTTGCGGATACGTGGTCCCGGCTCGCTCGCGGTCGAGGTATGACTGTACGAGCTTGATCGCGTCCGTGAGCTCGACGCGCGGCAGGTTGATGATGCCGGCGGCAACGTCGGCAAAAGGGACGCCCTCCTGAAGCAACGCATCCCATCCCGGCGGGCTAATCGCGATGATGACGCTCAAACCCTCTTCGATGCTATTCAAGACTTCGC
>JAABUQ010010562.1_pt1 | contig 12049 bp, 15 predicted proteins | sample 5560001 | NCBI WGS metagenome assembly JAABUQ01 (sample SAMN10711888, study PRJNA513371) | rock metagenome | isolation source: Antarctica rocks | place: Antarctica: Victoria Land, Finger Mt nord | collected 2015-12-18
ACCGTCTTCTGACTCTTGCCATTCCGCGAGTTGCCGCTGCCATAGCCGGCTACCTCGTGCTTTTCATAGCCCAGGTGATGGTTCAACTCACCAGCTAGCCGAATTTGTCGATTGGTTTTGTTCTGAACCGCGGCTGGCGTTCAATCGGACTGTCGTTCTGAGATACCGAATCTACCTCGAGCAGAGGCAATTAGCACCCACCACGATCAATCTGCGACTAGCGGCAGGCGCGTTGCCTATGAGGCCGGCGACTCAGGGCTGCTAAGCCCTGATCAGGTTATGGTCCGACTGCAGTCCATGGAGTGCCAATTGTGCCAGGCCCCTGGCCTTGGCTGTCTAATTCGTTGTGCCGCTCGAGAAGACCGATTGCCCTGGCCTCCGGGCGTCCAGCTTCACACTATTGGCGGCTTTCTTGCGACGAACACCGCCTTCTCCGACTGGGGCAACATCCTCCACAGCACGACTATCGTCATCGGCTTCCGGCCGGGGGAGTTGCTGAATCTGACGCTTGGCGGTCACAACCGGAGCGAGGCGATACTGCACATTCGGAGCACGAGTTCTTTAAGTCGCGCCTGCTATCGATCAACATTCGGCGAGCAGCGAATGGAAGACAACTGAAAACAGCGACGAGCAAACGCTCTCGGTTTCATAAGAGGTCATTTTCTCAGAGGCATACTCCCATCCCGGTTCCAAATGGTCACGGCCCGTTTGGCTTACGCTAAGGAGTATGCAAAACATATACGGAGCCAAGCAGCTTGCGGCGAGCTTCCGCACCGTCCGTCAGAACACGATCCAGGTAGCCGAAGATATTCCGGAAGAGAAGTATAGCTTCACGCCGGCCGAGGGCGCCCGCTCGGTCGAGCAAGCATTGGCGCACGTCGCGGTCAGCACGCGCATGTGGCAGGAAGCCCACGCTTCCGGAACGACGAAGATGCATGAATACGACTGGGCCACCGCCTTCACCGAGCTCGAGTCGGAGGAGAAAAAGAAGCGTTCCAAGAAGGAGCTGGTCGACCTGTTGAAGAACGAGGGAGAGCGCTTCGCTAGGTTTCTCGAAGAATTGTCGGATGACAAGCTGGCTGAACAGATTACCGAAGATCCCAGCCAGCCGACCAAGTCCCGGCTCGAAGGCTTGATGAGCGCCAAGGAGCACGAGATGCATTGCCGCGGTCAACTGATGCTCATAGAACGGATGCTGGGCATCGTTCCGCACCTGACTCGAAAATACGCCGAGATGGAGCGTGAGATGAAAGAGGCGGCCGGAAAGAAAACCGAGCGAACGGCGCAGGCGTGAACGATGGCCGATCACAGCTCATCTCTTTCGTCGAGAACTTTCGCTGTGCGCTGTGCACCGTAGCGTTTCCAGAAACTGGCCCCGATCTTACGCTGCAAGAAGTACCGGAGAAGTTAGAGACCATCACTCCCGGTTGAAAGTCCTGGGCGGCACAGATGGAAGCTGGCGCGGCGAATGGAGCCGGACAGAACGGAACATCCCTATCAAATCACCCACTGATTGAGGGAATCACGGGCATTCTTGGCTTTTCCCATAGTGATGACCATTTCGAGGTCTGAACTGGGCCTAAAACCTCGCGATGGAGAACATCCGCCAGGCCTACCGGCTGCGCGGTAGCGTGAGCGACAAAGAGAATTTCTTCATCACCTACAACTATGACCGGGACGTGTTAAGAAATTTTGAGCTCTGCCGACAGCTCTGCGACGCATGGGTTAAGAAATACCCCCAGGAGGTGACGCCTCACGGCTTTCTCTCCGGACTCATCTCTCAGGGCACAGCTCAGTACGAGAAATCAATTGAAGAGGCCGAAAAGGCGATTGGCTTGGACCCGGACTTCACGATCGGCTATCAAACTATGGCACTGTCTTATCTGTCCCTCAACCGGCCTGAAGAGGCGAAAGCCGTCATGCAGCGCGCCGCTCTGCGAAAACTCCGTATTCAGGACCCCTCCGCGACGCTATTCTTCGCGGCGTTCCTGAATAGGGACCAGAGCGCAATGGGACAAGGCGGGCGCGCAACTGGCCAAGGATATTCCTTCTGGCGACTTTGAGCATTACGAATCTTTAGTATCCGCTTACGAAGGCCGATTGCAACAGTCCAGGCAGGAATCCATTCAGGCGGTTGCTCTGGCTCGCCAGGCCCACCTCGCGCAGCGCGCCGCACTCTTCGAGGGAGCAGCCGCCGTAAGGGAGGCGTTCTACGGGTATCCGGACGAGTCCTCGCGGCATTCTTTCGCCGCGGAGCAGCTCGTAAGCGGCCGGGATGTGGACTTTGGTCCGGCGTTTGCGCTCGCCCTTTCCCGGAATTCTTCGTCCGCCTCGGCAATAGTCGCGCGTCTGGAGAAGCAGTATCCGGAAGATACCTGCGTTCGCTTCAGCTACGCGCCGGCGCTGCGGGCGCTGCTTACTATGAATGAAGGCCGCCCCGCAAAATCCATCGAAATTCTGAACGTATCGAAAGCTTATGAACTGGCACAAACGGGAGTGAGCGGGTACGCACGCTATGGTGCGCTGTACCCGACCTATGTGCGCGGTCTGGCCTACCGGCAACTCCACAAACCCCGCGAAGCCGCCGCTGAGTTCCAAAGAATGCTCGACCATCCCGGACTCCTGCTGGCCGACCCGATCGGTCCCGCCGCCCGCCTGCAACTGGCTCGCGCCCTTCGCGATTCCGGCGAAACGGCGAAAGCCAAGGCGGTCTACCGCGAGTTCCTCACTTTGTGGAAGGATGCCGATCCCGACATTCCGCTTCTCACGCAAGCGAAGGCCGAGTTGGCTCGCCTGTGACGTCATGACATCGCACACAATCGGGAGGCGCAGCGAATTTCCCACCACGAGTTGGACACTCGTCGTCGCGGCGGGCCATCCAGTGGATCAGGATTGCCGTGCTGCGCTGGTGCGCTTATGCGAGCGCTACTGGTATCCGGTTTACGCGTACGTGCGCCGGCGCGGCTACCCGGAGCAAGACGCCCAAGATCTCACGCAGGATTTCTTCGTGCGCATCCTCGAAGGACGATATCTGGATCGCGCCGATCCCAACCGCGGGCGATTCCGTTCATTCCTCCTGAACTCGTGCAAATTCTTCCTCGCTGATCAGGCAGATCGTGCGCGGGCGCAGAAACGCGGCGCCGGCGCCATTCTGCCGTTTGAAGTCGCCTCCGGCGAGCAGCAATATCGGTTCGAAGCGCTCGACAACGAAACGCCGGAGCGGATTTTCGAACGCCGCTGGGCGCTTGCGTTACTCGACCGGGTGGTCGGGTGCCTCAGGGAAGAATTCGTCCAGCACGGCAGCCTTGCTGATTTTGAAAAGCTGAAGGTTTTCCTCCTCGGCCAGGCCGAAATTCCTTACGCCGAACTTGCGCGCGACATGGACGCGACCGAAGGGAGCCTGAAAGTTGCGATCCACCGGCTTCGCAAACGTTATCGCGCCCTCTTTCTGAGAGAGATCGCGGAGACCGTAGCGGACGCAGCGGAAGTCGATTCTGAAATTCGCTTTCTGTTTTCAGCGCTCAGGGGTGAGAACTGACTTCCACTTGAGTGAACGCTAAAAATGAGTGCGGTGGTCAGTTTCGCCGAAACGCCCCATCCGGAAGTTGGACGTGAGCTACAGCTGAATTCGGGTCGCTCGCAAGTAACGGCGAAGGGTAGAACTTTCTGTATCTTCTGGGCACCGGCGTCGCGGAAGGCCGCCGAGAATGCCCAAATCGAAACGAAGGAATCGATTGCGTTGTCCCTTACTGATTAGTTTGCTGGAGGAATCGATAAAACAAAGCTCCTGACAGGATGGTTCGGCGCCATCCTGCCGAACCGAAACCGCCGCACCAACGCAGGACAATGGTTATGAACCGTAATCCCCACTCATTTCAGCCGGAAGTCGGCGAACCGCGCTTCCTCTTTTCCCTCACGGATCTCAGCATGCGACTGACGTTATCCCCTGGGTGCCGGATCATCTGGTGTTTGAAGTCGCGACCTGAAGGTTGACCCAGGACCCACTCCGTTCGTATCTCACCGTTCTCAACAGGCCAGCGTTGGATTTTAACGAAAGGGATTTCGGGGAAAGCATCGATGTTGAGCGGATACAGCGGTTCGGGATGAAGAATGCCCAGCACCGAACTACGGTCGCCCGCAACACTAACCAACAGCACCGCCGATATGCTCTGGCGTTGCGAAATCACTTTACCTGTAGCGGGATCGCAACGGAGAAAGGCCGATGACTTCAAATCAGTGATCTGAGTTGCTAAACCGCCCACGATTGGCTGAGAAATCTTCGCGTCTGAGATGAGCACATTCTGGGCGGCCAGAGTGCTACTGAGTAGCGCGTTGGCTCCGATGTGGCTCGACACGATGGCTAGGACGCGCGGCATCTTGTACTTCGAAAGCTGACGAACCTTGTCTGACGCTCGGGCTGTGATTCTCTCAGTAATCATGCTGAAAGGTCCACCCGTTATTCCATCGGGTACCTCGTTTCGCCATCCGCTATTTCTTTCCACGGCAGTCGGCTCCAGCGTGGTCGCCTCGACGATTAACTCCCACGCCCCGAGATCGGTGAATACGATCGGCCTATACGTGCAGAGATAATCCGCTCCGCCTATCCCAGGCTCATCCCCTATCGTCGGCTTAAGCGAAGCTGCTGCAGCATACCGAAGACCATCGCTTCAGCTAAAGCCGCCTCCGGGTCCGCGCAGCGGCGATTTTGAAATGGTTTTAGGTTGTTCCGCGCGTCAGTGCGGATATATTCAACGAAGGAATCAACGACCTCGTCCGGGTTCGCCGCATACCCGAAAAAGCGTCTCCACCGCCGTTCCTTGCTCTCTTCCGAGTTTGAAGAGCGTCCGAGAGCGAGCGCTAGGCCGAGGCCAGCAACTATTCCTGTTCCGGTAACCACTTTTCGGAGAATCGCCATAGCTCTCACTTTACCGGTGATCGCGATCCTTCTCGCGGCCCACATTGTCATTCCGGGCCTCAATCAGAAACCGCTTTGCACAGGTCCAGCTCGCCGCGCGCGGTCGGTGACGGTCCGAATCGGAGCCGACAGCTCTTTGTTAGAGAGCTTTGTGGCAGAAAACGCCAAAACCGTCGATGACGCAAGGGGCCTTTGCTGGGATCCGAGACGGATTATCAGATTACCCGCGAGTGACGGCGAAGGGTAGAACTTCCTGCATATGCTGGGCACCGGCGGCGCTGGAGGCCGTCGAGAGTGCCCAAATTAAAACGAAGGAAGAGACCGCCCAAACGAGTTTTGGCGCTTCCAGATCTCGAGCAAACCAAGTCAGCAGTCCTCAATAGCCTCACTTCGAAAAGCGGCCAGCGAACTTATGATCACGCGACACTGAGTTCGTCGATTGGTATTGCTCAGAGCCGCGATCAGCTTTCAACCGCACCGTTGTCCTTCGATACCGAATCTATCTCGAGCAGTGGCACTTGGCTGCGACACGATCAGTCTCCGTCTAGCTGCTGTTAGGCGTGTGGCTTACGAAGCGGCAGACTCCGGCTTGCTCAGCCCGGAACTCGCCGCCGGCATCCGTCGCGTGAAAGGAGTGCGACGGATTGGCCTGCGCCTTGGGAACTGGCTGACAGCTGACCAGGGGAAAACTCTACTCGCGACGGCCCACAATCCGGACCTTCGAAGCAAGCGGAACTACGCGATTCTTGCCGTTCTTCTGGGTTGCGCTCTTCGTCGCGGTGAGGTGCTCGCACTCACAGCAGCCACGATTCAAGTCCGGGAAGAACACTGGGTCATTGCTGATTTGTATGGGAAGGCTGGGCATATTAGAACCGTGCCAATTCCATCTTGGGTAAAAGCAGCTATCGATGGCTGGGCTGAAGCAAGTGGCATTGGCGAAGGGCGAATTTTTCGCTCGATAAACAAGGCAGGTAAGATTTGGGGAAACGGGATGACGCCCAAGGTTCTTTGGGAGATCGTCAGGCAGGCTGCCAAGGCGGCCGGGATCGAAAAGCTTGCACCACACGATCTGCGGCGTACATGCGATCGATTGTGTCATCTTGCGGGCGGCGAGCTTGACCAAATTCAATTCCTTCTCGGACGCGTCTCCATTCAAACCACCGAGCACTACCTTGGATGCAAGCAAAAGCTGCGCTTCGCGGTCAACGACAAGATTGGGCTAGAGCCATAGCGCGTAAGCGATAAGAGGGACGGATTACCCGTCCCTTGGCGACTTTACGGGCGAATCAGTGATTGGGCGGACAGATCTACGCATTGCGACTACCCGCTATGTAGATTGGCTCGGCGGCGAACCGGGCACATCTCTGGCCCGGGAAAGACGACATCGCCAATCATAAGAAAGCGCTCTCCCTCATTAGATGATCGTGATAATCTAATGTTGCCGTGAGATACGACGAGAACCACAAAGAGGAAAGCCGAAAGAAAATTCTTTTAACGGCAGCACGTGAATTCCGCCGGCATGGGGCAGAGCGAGTGCGAATCGGTGACGTAATGCAGGCGGCGGGCCTTACCCATGGCGGCTTTTACCGACATTTTCCTGATAAGGATCAGTTGCTCGTCGAGGCGATGAGTACTGCGCTGGCAGAAGTCTCGGAACAGTTGCAAGCCTTAACAAAGGACCTTCCACGCCACATAGCACTTCGGAAGGTTATCGACTATTACCTGAGCGAGGCGCACTTGCAGCATCCTGGTTCCGGTTGCGCCTTAGCGGCCCTCGGCACAGATATGGGGCGTCTTCCCCGAAAGAGCCGCCTGATTCTGGAAAAGACCTTCCAACAATATTCGGACCGGTTGAGCCCTTTGATGCCGGGTTCAGATGATGCCGCTCGACGCTCGGCTTTTGATGTTCTATTTCCTGGAATGGCGGGCTGCTTGATGGGAGCACGTGCCCAGGCAAGCTCCGATAGACGGCGAGCATTGCTGGAGGCCGCAAGGCATTTCTATATCCAAGCTTTTTGTCAGGCAGAGAACAACGAAAAGGAGCCCAAACGCAGTGAACAAAACGAAATTTAAACAGACATACGGCTCATGGGCAATCGTGACCGGGGCGTCTGACGGAATTGGACGTGCCTTTGCATGGGAATTAGCAAAACTCGGACTCGGGGTTGTATTAGCGGCGAGACGGCAGGATCGTCTGGATCAGCTCGCGGGCGAGTTGCGAGGCGCCCACGGAATCGAAACAAGAGTGATCGCGTGTGACTTATCAACTGGGGTTGGAATCGCTTTACTCGACGAAAGTGTACGCGATCTCGACTTAGGTCTTCTGGTCGCGGCTGCGGGTTTCGGCTCGTCTGGGCCGTTCCTGAACGCAGCCCTGTTAAACGAAAACGCAATGCTGCATTTGAACTGCCTGACAGTGATGAACCAATGCTTCACCTATGGAAAACGTTTTGCCGAACGGCGACGAGGAGGCATTATCCTGATGGGCTCCTTACTCGGGTGGCAAGGAATTCCGGAGTCAGCCCACTACGCGGCTACAAAAGCATACGTACAGTCGCTTGCTGAAAGTCTGCATATCGAGTTGGCTCGGCAAAATGTTGATGTACTAGCGTCTGCCCCGGGGCCCGTACGGAGTGGTTTCGCCGGCCGGGCGGATATGCGCATGCACATGGCCATACAACCGGAAGTCGTCGCGGCAACCACACTGGCTGCGCTTGGACGAAAAACGACAGTTATTCCCGGAGCCTTATCCAAGCTCCTCACTTATTCTCTACTGCCAATGCCGCGCTCCGCACGCACATTCGTCCTGGGGCGCGTGATGGCTGGCATGACGAGTCATCAGGCCGCCAGACTGGCCAGCAAAGGACTTTAAATGCCATCCTTACCGGCAATTACCCAAGAGGGTAACGGCGACCGCGTAAACAACAAGCTGATGAGTTCGTTTGCTCGGCTGGAAGGCCAACGCGCGCGAATGCTCCACGAGCTGGATCAGTGGTCGTATGAGCGCCTATCGCTCCGTCCCAAAACTGGCGCTTGGTCCGCGCTTGAAGTCGTGGACCACCTCGTAAGAACAGAACGACTGGTACGCTCGACTGCGCTTGAAACTTTGCCGGAGAGGATCGAAGTATCGACTGCGGAGAGATGGAAACTCTATTTGCTCGTGTGCATGTTTCGGCTTCCCGTTCGAGTGAGAGTTCCCACAGCTGTTCACATGATCTTGCCAGGCGCTCTTAGGCCACTTCGCGATTTGAAGGTGGAATGGGGTGTAGAACGGCAGCGGTTGCAAGAACTGCTGCGCTCGCCGCTCGCTGCAACAGCAGACCGGGCCGCAATACGCCATCCCGCAGTGGGTTGGATTAATCTACATGGCGCTCTGCTGTTTGTCTCCGTTCACTTGAAACACCATACGTTTCAGATGCAACGGCTCAAGACATCCTTGCCTCCGCCTTCATAGCTCGTCCGTTACCGTGAGGCGCAATCGGGAATTCCTAAGCGAGCTTCGTTGACAGTGTCCCGCACGGAACGCGATCTAGAAATGCTTCTCGCTGCTGTCGAGTTGCCGGAACGGCGAATCCATCAGCCATAGCTCACGTGTGACGGCCAAGGGTAGAAGTTTCCGCATATGTTGGGCGATGGCGGCGCTGGAGGCCGTCAAGAATGCCCACATCCAAACGACGGAAGAGAGCACCAAAACGAGTTCTGCGACTTCCAGATCTCGAACAAACCAAGTCCGCAGTCATTAACAGCCTCACTTCGAAAAGCGGCCAGCGGACGTACGAACACGCGATCACCGAGTTCGTGGACTGGTATTGCTCAGAGCCGCGTCTCGCGTTCAGTCGTACCGTTGTCCTTCGATACCGGATCTACCTTGAGCAGCGGCACTTGGCTGCAACGACGATCAATCTTCGTCTAGCTGCCGTCAGACGTGTAGCTTACGAGGCCGCAGACTCCGGGTTGCTCAGCCCGGAACTCGCCGCCGGCATCCGTCGCGTGAAAGGAGTGCGACGAATTGGCGTGCGGCTTGGGAACTGGCTCACCGCCGACCAAGGCAGATGTCTGCTTTCGACAGCTAACAATCCGGATCTTCGAAGCAAACGCAACTACGCTATTCTTGCCCTTCTTCTCGGTTGCGGCCTTCGTCGCGGCGAAGTTCGCGCCCTCGCAATCGCCAGCGTCCAACTCAGAGAAGAACACTGGGTGATCGCAGATTTGTACGGAAAGGCTGGACATATCAGAACGGTCCCCATTCCGTTATGGGCCAAGGCAGCGATCGACAACTGGACGGAAGCGAGCGGGATTCACGAGGGTCGAATATTTCGCTCTATCAACAAGGCACGTAAGATCTGGGGAGACGGAATGACGCCCAAATCACGGCTGTACCGAACACCCCCGACAGCTAACAACCCGTTCTGTTTAGCGTCACCCGAACGTCGGCGCAGCAGCACATAGCTGCTCGCAGAAGGTGCGCGTACGATCGAGTGTGTTTCTACAAGTCGCTTGTCGCCCGTGACCAGAGCAGCAAATGGTACGCCGTGGAGCATCCCGTCCGGAACGAGAACCAAGTCGGCATGAGTGGCCATTTCAGGTATGGATTTAAAGAGCAGATCATACAGTGCTGCGCCTTCGATCAGGGCTTCTTTCTTCGAACGCACCTCGTCGACGAATCGGCCTATGGCTACGTTCATGGGGTCAGGCGGTCCTATATTCACCAAACGGGCCGAATCGCAACACCCGTTGAATGCTCATTGACGAGAAGAACAATCCTTCCATGGAATGCCCTCTTACCCAAGCCTCCGTTTCAAGGACGACAGATTTTTTGCGCCCGAATCTCAACGCCAATAGGGGAACTTCGAGCTTCGACTTGGGGCTGAACCGAGGCAGGTCCTCACGACGGTAGCCCCGCTCGGCCGTCGCGCGATCGAGGCTGTAACCAATTGGTCGTTTTTCCGGCGTCAGATAGCTCATGAGTCGTAGCCCGCCAACTCCCCCTCCGGAATTTCCACGAAGATCAATGAGCAACCGATCGGCCCGCGCCAAGTCGCCTGAGAGCGCAGAAACTAACTTCTTGGCAAAGTCGATGCCAAGCTTACCGGGGAAAGACCGGCCCTCAGATGGCCCACCGTTGGCTTCTGAAGCTGCGCGGTGACGCTGTTCGGCTCCGCATACGGATTGTCACGGTACCTCGGTTTCGGCGTAGCCAATTGGAGCTGCAGCTCTTCCTTTCTCCGTTTCTAGAGACCACAATCGGTATAACGCGATCCATTTGGAAAGCCGGCATTTGTGGCGGAGTAATGTCCGAGCCGTTCACCGAGATCAGTGTGTCTGCGCTCCGAACGCCTGCCCGGTTCGCTACACCACCGGGCAGAACGTCCTGGAAGACCCAGCGGACGCCATCGGAAGGAGTGTCTACCTTCTTGAAGCTTGCGTTTATCGCGTTTCTTGAACTGATGGTCGATTGAGGACTTAGAAGACTAAGTCCACTACTGCCCAGTTCAGAAAGCATCAGCGTCACCGCATCTTCAAACCAGCTCACGTCAGGTGCATTCACGATCAGCTGCCGATGTGACTCAACGATCCCGGCCCAGTCCTTTCCCCCCAAAGTCGGGTCATAGAATTTTTCTCCGACTAGCTTTTCAATGTTTCGAATTACCTGTTCGCGATCAGAGTGTGTCATTTTTTGTCCTTGAATAGAGGTTTCCGCCTGGATCTCCAACTACTTCGAAGCTTGCCCAGTAGTACGGGGATGCATTCTCGTGCAGCAAATCGACCTGAGCATCTCGCAGTGCCTCCGCTTTGTTCTCTCCTCGTGTTAGGTGGTCGTAGAAGTCCTTCATCAGATGTGTTGTCGAGCGATCCTTAAGCTCCCCAAGTGTCGAGACAACGGATCGTGCGCCAGCCTGAATGAATGCCTCTACGACGTTGTCGACGCCCTCTTCCCCAACCGGGCCGACTCCGGTATCGCATGCTGACAGAGTGACCAGGCTCGCGTGAAGGTGAAGCCGCAAGATGCCGCGAACCTGTAAGAAGCCCGCATCGCTCGATGTTCCGCCGGTTAATGGTGCAAACACGAGAGCGGAACGGTCCGGAAATTCTGGATCGACATAGCCGTGCAGCGCCAGATGAACCACTTCGTACTCGTTGAGGGGTAACTGTTCGAAGCGAGCCTTAGTAGCCGCTGATCCAAGCAAGATTATTGAAGGTTTGGGCAGCATGGCTCCTATCGACTCCACTTCAGAGCGACTCTCTGGCAAAGGTTCAAGTTGAGAGCGAGACGGACCGCCCAATATTTCGCGAAAGATCCCCGGATTCCCTATGGTCTCCGTCCAGGCCGCCACTCCGAGATATGGTTTCCGCTGAGTATCAGTTACGGAGCGATCTCGCAAGAGACTCAGTACGGTACCGCTTGGGGCCGTGCTGATTGTGTGCGTGAGGATGGTGTAGTTGCCTTTCTCGTCCATGAGGCTTGAGAAAGGCAAGAGGTGAAGCTTCCCATCAGAAATGACGATTACTGCCGTCTTCTCCTTATACTCGGGAATGTTGCCGAGCAATTCACTGAAGAGCCGCTGGGCTAAGTCGGGCTGTTGTTTCTTATCGCGGATGACCTTACGATAATCGGCGGCTTGCGATTCAATGATGTTTTTGTCCGGCAACGAACATCTTTCGATCGAAGTGCAGGTAACTGCCAGAGCGTATGATTGCGGACTCTGAAGAACATACTCGATCAACAACTCATCAGGCCGCAGTTCCCTTTGCAGATGTTGATTGGTGACCGGCTCTGCATAAGCACGAGTACCGATCGCTCCATTGTCAAGCTGTTGAATCTCTGTCCGATAGATCTCGTCCATGATGATTCTCCGCTTCTTGCTTTCGTCGGTATCGATCAGCTGAAGTTGCATCGCATTCAATTTCATCTCTGCAGGGTTCGGGTCATGTGGTCGTGGCGCCGAATGATGTTCCAGGCTCTGGGTCTCAATGCGCCCACGTGCCTTCTCGATTACTTCGAACGCCTTCCCGTAGTCGCGTTGATCAGAGATCAGCTTGAACTGATCACCATAGATGTAGCCGAGGTCGGATATCAGAATCCTCTCGACATTCGGAGTGGGCGAGTTAGCTAGCATGACGTCGATCAGGTCT
>JAABUQ010010563.1_pt1 | contig 12048 bp, 4 predicted proteins | sample 5560001 | NCBI WGS metagenome assembly JAABUQ01 (sample SAMN10711888, study PRJNA513371) | rock metagenome | isolation source: Antarctica rocks | place: Antarctica: Victoria Land, Finger Mt nord | collected 2015-12-18
AGCCGTGCGACGGATGCAGCGCGCCACGTAACACCAAAAGGGGGTGACGGTGGAGTATTCAGGAGAATGGTGACGGCGGATCATTCAGCCATTCAAGAGGTAGTAGAGAAAGTTGGGGTACGGTGGTAAACTAATCTGCCATCCTGGGGACGGCGCGGTCGACGGGGTTTGGTCCGGCGGATTCAGATTGGCATGCGATAGGACCGTGTAGACGACGGAATTGCTGTTCGCCGTGATGAGAGTGTAGGTAGTATTTTCCCTGTCAATGGCCGTCAGTGTCTGCACGAACATGGTGTCTAAGCAGTCGCACGTTCGGTTCTGAGGATCGTGGACGGTAAAGAATGGACGCGGCTCAGTCGAGTAATCCTGCGTTCCTACTCGATAGAGGCCATGGGCTGTCCGTACGAAGCCCAAGGGCACTGCGCCCTTCCCGCTGTTGTCTGAACTGTTACCCGAACTATCGGACAAGGTGTGGTTTTGTGGGCCACCGCGATAGTAGCGCGTTTGAGCGCCTTGGGTGATGATGTATGCGTGGTACTTCACGACGCGCGCGTCAGTGCCAGGGATAGTGAAATCGACGGCGGGTTTGAACCGCACCTCAATCTTGCACGCTGCACCTGGATTGGCTGGACTGTCGTTCGCATAGACGAAGTTAGGGTCGCCCGCAGGCTGCAGGTAGCGTTCGGTCTCGGGGTCGTAGTAGCGGCCATCGAGCCAGTACCAGGTGAGCTTCTCGTCGTAGTACTGGGCCTTGTAGCGTAGTTGCTGTGGCACGCGCTCGTTGGTGCGGTCGTCGGAGGTGGACTCGCCCCAGCTGTCGTAGGTGTAGTGGTCCACCACGTTGCCACGGCTGTCCGTCAGCGCCACCACGCTGCCCTGGCTGTCCGTCTCGTACCAGTAGCGCCCCGTCGGCTGCCCCGGCTGCGTGTGGATCAGCTCCAGCGGCTCTCCATTGGGGCCGTAGAGATAGAGGTTGGTGTACAGCGTCACGGGGCCGGTGGCCGTGTTGCTGATCACCTGCTGCTGCGCCAGTTGCCCGTCCCGGTACGCGAAGCGCATGTCCAGCGTGGGCTGCCCCTGCGGGCTGATGGCGTACTCCGCCCGCTGCCCCTGCGCGTTGTAGGCGATGCCGATCGTGGTCGTCGTGTTGCCGTTGCTGTGGTCCAGGTACGTCACCTGATTGATGCGCCCCTGGCTGTCGTAGCTCAGGTGTTGCACCAGCGCGTTCTTGTCGTTGGCCGGAGCCGTGTTGGCGATGCCCGTCACGTTGCCGCTGCCGTCGTAGCTGTAGGCCGTGGTCTTGGTCACGGGGTCGCCCGTCGCCCCCATCGCCGCCAGCTCGTTGGGGATGCTGGCGCTGTAGGTGTACACGTCGGTCGCGCCCGTGTCGTCCGTCGCGCTCAGGATGTTGCCGTTGCCGTCGTAGCTCCAGTGGGCCGCCCGACTCCTGACCAGCAGTTGCGGCCCGCTCTCGCTGACCAGGCGGTTGGCTCCGTCGTAGCCCAGCGTGTCCGTCCCCGAGAGCGTCGTCGTGCTGTTGACCCGCCCCGCCGTGTCGTAGCTCAGGGCCGTGTTCGGGCTGGGGCCGTAGACGTTGTAGTACGCGATGCCCGTCGGCCGGTTGGCCCCGTCGAACGTGCGCAAGCCCGTCACCCCGTCGCCCAACTGGAACGACCGCGCCTGCCCCGTCGCGGCGTCGAAGTTGCGGTACACGCTGCTGTACGGCCCCGCCCCCGGCGCCGCCTCGTCGATCTCCGTGACCCGCCCCCCCGCGTCGGTCACGCGCGTCACGCTCCCGCCCGTCGGCAGGCTCTGCGTGCGCCGCTGCCCCGTCGCGTCGTACCCGTAGACCGTGGTCAGCCCGTCGGCCGTCTCGCTGATTTGCTGGTCCGCCGCGTCGTAGCTCGCGCCGTAGGTGGAGACCTGCGTCTGCCCCGGATGCGCGCTGTCCGTGGTCTGCACCGTCTGGGCCACGGTGTTGCCGTTGGGGTCGTAGCCGAGCGTGGTGGCCACGGTGCTCGTCCCGGTCACGGCCACGCTCTGCGCCACGCGGTTGTCCCCGTCGTAGAGCGTGCTCGTGCTCCGCCCGTCCGGGTCCTGGCGCGTCACCTGATTGCCCGCCCCGTCGTAGCCGTAGCTTGTCTGCAGCGCGGGCAGCGGCCCCGCGTTCACCCGCGGGTCGTCCTCCGTGGTCAGCGTCTCGCCGGCCAGATCGTAGGTGGTCAGCGCGGCGTCCCCTGCGGGCACCACTATCTAGTAAAAAGGCATCGACCTGCCCCTTGTTGGTCGCCTGGAATGCGTTGGTCATGGTTGGGAAGTTGGTCGAGGTCGTGGAGAGCAGGTAGCACAAGGTTCACCATTATGTTCTCATTCCTGACGTAACTATTGCCAAGGTTCGCTCAGCGATTTTCGCCAGGCTTGTTCACCTTGAGAAAGCGAGGCAACGCTGCGGATAGTTGGATCTAGCATTAATATCCTGTACAAGCTAACAACCCTAACATCCTCCATTTCTGGAATCCCTCCATCCAGAAACTGCCATCCTCCATCGTCTAGCTCATGGCTAACAAGAAGAATGGGCTGCCCACCATCTAGTATTTGAGTAGTTGTAACAACTGCAAGATCTGGCGGATCGCGAAAAAGCCACGTCTCACCCATGCTATGTTCCTCTAATGATTACTCATAATCCCTAATTCATCATTATGCCAACAGCCACCAGCAACTCGCGGGCCTCGTCTATTCCCTCGTCACCATCGGTTGTTATTTCATCACGGTCCTGTCCATTTAAGATTACCGATGTTTCCGCAGCTAGCCTTTTCTGATACAGTCGCTGTACAAGGGCAACTTGGGGTGCCGAGAACTCATATTCTATCTGCCACTCTGCGAGCGCGTCATCAGTCTCCATGATTTCGGTGCTCACAAGGTGGGCTCCATTGGTTAGCACACCTTGCCAAGGCTCTGCCGCGGTCAAGTACTCTCCATTGCTCCAAAAAGATGCCGTAATGACGGGGACGGTTTCGCCTTTATAATCATCAACTACATATTGTAGTGCGTGCTCGTTGGCAATTGTCAATAAGTTCGGTGGCATCCCTTTAAAGAAGGGTTGCATGTCGTAGGCGTCTCCTCGGTGATAGGGATTGCGCGCGCTGTGCTCATCGAAAAAGACGCCAACCACATAATCTTCCATAAAAGTAACAGTTCCACGCGATCCCAGGTCATCTTGGCGGTTGTAGTTAAATCCATCCCACGACAATATATTGGCAAGAGAAGGATCAGAAGCTATCCAAATGGCGTGAGCTATAGTATGTAGAATAGCACCTCGCCAAAGCTGTGCTTTCTGAGGGAATATATCTTGTTCATCTTGCATCTTGTCTTCCTTACGCGGCCTTATCCAACTTAACACTACAGTTGCGATGACTAACCATGGTGAGAGCGACTGAACAACGATCTTACCGCCTTATAGTAACCCGTCCCGTGGTCTAGGGAACGCTGCGGCCATCCACAAGTTTTGGCTCACGGCCTCAACTACGCGGGACCTGGATCGTGCAACCCAGATCCCGCCCCAATCCTACCAAAGAGCGACCGCTTGACGTCACCTCCCCTTAAAGATCAATACGCTTGCTGTGATCACCCGCTGTCATCTTAGCTATGCAACCCCTCCTTCCTCACGAGGTGGATTCGGAACACCGCCGCCGCCGCCCCCTTCGCCGCCAGCCTCACCCTGACCATCCCCCTCACCAGTATCGTCACCATTTGCGTCGGCGTTTGCAGTGTCAACGATCTCTTGAGTGATGTCTTGCCCTTCGTTGTCCGACTTCTGCCGATTTAACCAGCGGGATACTACTCGCGCGTTCTTGTAGCTGTTGGTTCCCCCCTTAGACTTCGGGATAATGTGGTCGACTTGAGCTTCATCGGGTTGAGCGCGAACACCCTTCGCACTCTTGGGAGATGGTTTGAGGGCGTGGTACTTGTCACCGGAATCATCAGACTTCAGATTACCGTAGTTCATCCCTCTGTTTGCTTCGTATATCTTTTTCAACTGGGTAGTTGTAAAGTTCTTCCCAGGACCGACACTAGGTGGGTCGGGAATGTTGCTGTAAGGACCCTGACCACTACGGCCTGTTGCACCCCCCGACGAGCCACCACTACCTGAACCTCCAGAACCACTAGAAGTGGCAACTGTGGCAAGCGGGCTATCGCCCATATAGACGTAGGTGGGGTCGCCCTCTGGCTGTAGATAGCGTTCGGTCTCGGGATCGTAGTAGCGGGTGTCGGGCATCCAGTACCAGGTGAGCTTCTCGTCGTAGTACTGGGCCTTGTAGCGTAGTTGCTGTGGCACGCGCTCGTTGGTGCGGTCGTCGGAGGTGGACTCGCCCCAGCTGTCGTAGGTGTAGTGGTCCACCACGTTGCCACGGCTGTCCGTCAGCGCCACCACGCTGCCCTGGCTGTCCGTCTCGTACCAGTAGCGCCCCGTCGGCTGCCCCGGCTGCGTGTGGATCAGCTCCAGCGGCTCTCCATTGGGGCCGTAGAGATAGAGGTTGGTGTACAGCGTCACGGGGCCGGTGGCCGTGTTGCTGATCACCTGCTGCTGCGCCAGTTGCCCGTCCCGGTACGCGAAGCGCATGTCCAGCGTGGGCTGCCCCTGCGGGCTGATGGCGTACTCCGCCCGCTGCCCCTGCGCGTTGTAGGCGATGCCGATCGTGGTCGTCGTGTTGCCGTTGCTGTGGTCCAGGTACGTCACCTGATTGATGCGCCCCTGGCTGTCGTAGCTCAGGTGTTGCACCAGCGCGTTCTTGTCGTTGGCCGGAGCCGTGTTGGCGATGCCCGTCACGTTGCCGCTGCCGTCGTAGCTGTAGGCCGTGGTCTTGGTCAGCGCGTCGCCCGTCGCCCCCATCGCCGTCAGCTCGTTGGGGATGCTGGCGCTGTAGGTGTACACGTCGGTCGCGCCCGTGTCGTCCGTCGCGGTCAAGATGTTGCCGTTGCCGTCGTAGGTCCAGTGGTACGCCCCGCCCTTGGCGATGATCTGCGTGCTGCCCGGCTGCTCCGTCTCGCTGACCAGGCGGTTGGCCCCGTCGTAGCCCAGACTGTCCGTCCCCGAGAGCGTCGTCGTGCTGTTGACCCGCCCCGCCGTGTCGTAGCTCAGGGCCGTGTTCGGGCTGGGGCCGTAGACGCCGTAGTACGTGACGCTCGTGGGCCGGTTGGCCCCGTCGAACGACCGCTGACCCGTCACCCCATCCCCCAGTTGGAACGACCGCGCCTGCCCCGTCACGTTGTCGTAGCTGTTGTAGACGCTGCTGTACGGCCCTGCCCCCGGCGCCGCCTCGTCGATCTCCGTGACCCGCCCCCCCCGCGTCGGTCACGCGCGTCACGCTCCCCCCCGTCGGCAGGCTCTGCGTGCGCCGCTGCCCCGTCGCGTCGTACCCGTAGACCGTGGTCAGCCCGTCGGTCGTCTCGCTGGTCTGCTGGTCCGCCGCGTCATAGCTCGCGCCGTAGGTGGAGACCTGCGTCTGCCCCGGATGCGCGCTGTCCGTGGTCTGCACCGTCTGGGCCACGGTGTTGCCGTCGGGGTCGTAGCCCAGCGTCGTGGCCACGGTGCTCGTCCCGGTCACGGCTACGCTCTGCGCCACGCGGTTGTCCCCGTCGTAGAGCGTGCTGGTGGTTCGCCCGTCCGGGTCCTGGCGCGTCACCTGGTTGCCCGCCCCGTCGTAGCCGTAGCGCGTCTGCAGCGCGGGCAGCGGCCCCGCGTCCACCCGCGGGTCGTCCTCCGTGGTCAGCGTCTCGCCGGCCAGATCGTAGGTGGTCAGCGCGGCGTCCCCGGCGGGCGCCCCCACCTGGACCACGTTCCCGTCGGCGTCGTACCACGTCGTCGTCACCAGCGCCGGCACGCCGGGGCCGCCGACCGTGTCGGTCGTCACCCGGTTGCGCGCGTCGTAGCCCCGCGTCTCGGTCCCCAGGATGGCGCCGCTGCTGTCGCCCGTGGTGATGGCCACCGTGTTGCCCACCGCGTCGTACTGATACTGCACTGTGCCCGTCAGCGGGTCGCTGGCCTGCACCAGCCGCCCCGCCCCGTCGTACCGCAGCTGGCTGACGTGCCCGTCGGCGTCGGTGGAGGACACCCGCTCGGTGGCGTTGTAGCTCGTGGTGCTGGTCCCCGCCACGGGATCGGTCGTGCTGACCTGCCGGCCCAGCGGGTCGTAGCTGTTCGTCGTGGTGGCCCCGGCGGCGTCGGTGGTGGCCGCCACGTGGCCCTCCCCGTCGTAGGTCGTGGTCTCCACCGGCGCGCTCGTGCCTGCCACGCCGGACACCACGCGCACCTTCTGGCCGAAGTCGTCGGCGATCAGCAAGGCGCCCGCGCCGTCGGCCGCCATGCTCCGGGGATAGTTCAACTGGGCGCTGGTGGCCGGTCCGCCGTCGCCGCCGCAGGTTGCGCCGCAGCCCGTGCCCCCCGCCAGCGTGGTGATGACACTGCTGCCCGCGACGACCGCGCGCACGGCATGGTTGCCGCTGTCCGCGATGTAGAGGGTCCCCGCTCCATCGACGGCCACGCCAACGGGGGCGCGCAGCTGGGCGCTGGCGGCCGGCCCGCCGTCGCCGCTGTAGCCGGCGATCCCCGTCCCGGCCACCGTGACGATGGTCCCATCGCGCGCGTAGACCTCGCGCACGCGGTTGTTGCCATAGTCGGCGATGTAGAGGTTGCCGGCCCCGTCGATGGCCACGCCCTCCGGCGATGCCAGTTGCGCCCGCGTGGCCGGTCCGCCGTCGCCGCCATAGCCGGAGGCTCCCGTCCCGGCCACCGTGGTGATGATCCCATTGTACGCGTTGACCTCGCGCACCCGGCTGGCGCTGTCGTCGGCGATGTAAAGGTTGCCCGCCCCGTCGGCGGCCACGGCGACCGGGTTGGAGAGCTGGGCGGAGATGGCCCCCGTGCCGTCGCCGCCGCTCCCCGCGGTCCCGTTGCCCGCGGCCGTGGTGATGGTCCCATCGCGCGCGTAGACCTCGCGCACGACGTGGTTGCCGCTGTCCGCGATGTAGAGGTTGCCCGCGCCGTCCACGGCCACGCCCACGGGGGTGGCGAGTTGCGCCGCCGCGGCCGGCCCGCCGTCGCCGCTGTAGCCGACGTTCCCCGTTCCGGCCACCGTGATGATCGTCCCGCTGCCGGCGCGCACCTCGCGCACGCGGTTGTTGAGCGCGTCGGCGATGTAGAGGTTGCCCGCTCGGTCCACGGCCACGCCGGCCACGCCGTAGAATTGGGCTAGCGTGGGCGACTCGCCGTCGCCGTTGTAGCCGGCGCTCCCCGTCCCGGCCGCCGTGGCGATGGTCCCCGCGGCGCCCCCGCCCAGCCCGGTGGCGCCGACGGGGAAGGGCGCGTTGGCCAGCGTCACGGCCGGCCGCGTGGTGCGGGTCTGCCGTCCCAGGTGGTCATAGGCCGAGGTGGTGACTCCCCCGTTGGCCGCGGTCACGCGGGTCTGGTCGCCGTCCAGGTCGTAGCCATAGGTCGTGGTCACCGGCGTGGCCGTGCTGGTGATGCCGTTGAGGGTGGTAGTGATGGCCGCCGTGCCCGCGGCGGTCAGGTCGCCCTGCGCGTCGTAGGCGGAGTGCCGCGTGTAAAGGCCCTGCGTGTCGATGGACCCGCCCACGTTTCCCTGGCTGTCGGTCGAGACCCCACGCCCGTCGGTGGCGGCCACGGGCTCCCCGTAGGCGTCGTAGCTCGTGACCGTCCCGCGCCACTGCCCGGACGAGCCAGGGGTGAGCTGCTCGGCCGTGGAGACCAGGCCGTGATGCCCGTCGTAGCCGTAGCGCACCTCCCCGCCGCCGGGCTTGAAGGTCGTCAGCAGGTCGTAGGTCGTGGGGTTGTGGGAGTAGAACGTCGTGGACGAGGCGCGCGGCCCCGACGGGCCGTTGAGTTGGGTCGCGGGCAGCGTCTCTTGCGCCAGCAGGCCGATGCTCCCGTTCGGTCCCACGTACTGGTAGGCGTCGGTGGTGGTGTTGCCGTTGGCGTCGGTGCGGCTGGTCACGTCGTGGTCGGCGTCGTAGGTTGTCTTCGTCGTGTCGCCCAGCCCGTCCTGCGTCAGCGTGGCCTGCCCCTGCGCGTCGAGCGTGTAGGTGTGCGTGAGCGGCGCGGTGCTCCCGTAGCCCTGCACCACCTGCGTCTGGCCCGGACTGTAGGCGAACTGGGTGGTGTAGGCCGGGGTGTAGCCGGGCTGGCCCGCCGTCCCCGCCGCCGGGCTTGTGATGCTCGTCAGGCGTCCCTGCCCGTCGTAGGCCAGTGTCCAGGTGTGCGTGGCCTGCGTGTAGGGGGTGGTGACGGCCACCAGCTGCGTGCCGCTGTAGCCGAAGGTGGCCGTCAGCGCGTCGGGCGTGCCCGCTCCGCGCGTCACGGCGGTCAACTCGCCCGCCACCGGACCGGCGTACCCATAGGTGACGTGCTGGCCTTGCGCGCCGTGGCTGTTGACCCACAGCGGACTCTGCGCGTCGGCCAGCAGGCCGTTCTGGTAGCCGAAGGCCAGCGCGCGCCCGCTGCCCGCGGTCCCGTCGCCGCTATTGGTCGCGGCGCTGGCGTGGGCGCCGCCGTCGGCCCCATAGGTGAGGGTGTTGGCGTTGCCGTAGGCGTCCGTGTCCGCCAGCAGGCGCCCCAGCGCGTCGAAGGTCAGGGTCTCGCCGGTCAGGATATTGGCCAGGCTGTCGCCGGAGGCGGACGCGGTCAGCTGCCACGGCGTGCCCGCGGGCGTGGTGTAGGCGGTGTAGGGCGCGGTAGCGGTGGGAGGGCCGGTGTAGGTGAACGGCCAGAGCGCGCCGCCGCTGTCCTGGTAGGTCATGGTTCCGGTGGCGACGCCGGTGATGCGCGGCGTGAGGCTGGAGGTCCAGGCGCGGTCGGCCCCGGTCGCCGCCCGCGCCTGGGCCAGCGTGCTGTCCCAGGTGCGCGCCAGGGTGAGGGCCGGCCCGCGCGCGGGGATAGAGAGGCCGGCGGCGGCCACATCCACATGCCCGTCGGCCAGATCGACGTTTGCGCTGAGGCCGTCGGCGAAGCGCACGCCCTGGTGCGGATGCCAGCGGATCGCGCCGCTGCCGGCCCCCAGGATGCGCGCCGCGAAGGCGTCGTCCGCGCTGCCGATGGCGCTGCCCCCGGAGGCGGGCTGCAGCGCGTTGGCCGTAGGGAAGTTGGCCGAGGCCGTGTAGCCCACGACGTAGGCGGCGCCCGCCGCGTCCGCCGCGATGCCCGTGCCATGGTCGCCGCCGCTCCCGCCTAGCAGGGTGCTGTAGGCCAGGCCGCCCCGCGCGTCGATCTTGGCCACGAAGGCGTCCGTGCCGCCCCCGGGGGCGCCCTGCAAGGGGGTCAGAGTGGGGAAGTTGGCCGACTGCGCGTCGCCCGTGACGTAGAGGTTCCCCGCCCCGTCGAGCGCGATGCCGGCGGCGTAGTCCGAGCGGTTGCCGCCCAGGTAGGTGCCGTAGAGCAGTTGCGTGGCTGGTCGCGTCGCCGGGTTGAGCGTGACCACGAAGGCGTTGCTGGAGGAGCCGCTGCCACCGCGGGCCCGCTGCACCGCGTTGGAGCTGGTCGGGAAGTCCGGCGAGTCCGTGTAGCCCACCACGTCGATGTGGCCGGCCGCGTCGACCGCGATGCCGTAGCCGACCTCGCCGCAGCTCCCGCCGAGATAAGTGCCGTAGACCAGCCCGTTCCCGGCGGGCGCCAGCTCGGCCACGAAGGCCTCGTCCCCCACGAAGCACCCGCCCGCGCCCCCGGTGTGCAGGCTGCCCTGGTAGGCGTTGGCCGTGGTCGGGAAGTCGGCGGAGCCGGTGCCGCCGGTGACGTAGGCGTGGCCCGCGCCGTCCACCGCGATGCCCAGCCCCACCTCCACCTCGGAGCCGCTGCCGCCGAGGTAGGTGCTGTAGACGAGCGAGGCCGGCCCGCTCGCCGCCGCCGGGTTAAATCTTGCCACGAAGGCCGTGCCGTTCGGGTTGAGGGCGGCGGCCTGCAGCGCGTTGGCGGTGGGGAAGTTGGTGGACTGGGTGTCGCCCACGAGGTAGGCGTTGCCCGCTGCGTCCACGGCAATGGCGTTGGCCGCGTCGGAGCCGTTGCCGCCGAGGTAGCTGCCGTAGAGTAGTGTGCGGCCGTCCACGCTCAGCTTGGCCACGAAGGCGTCGGTCCCGCCCGTCGCGCAGTCCGCGCACGCGCTCTGGTACGCGTTGGGGGTGGTGGGCAAGTCACTGGAGAACGTGTTGCCCGCGACATAGACCTCGCCCGCCGCGTCCACGGCGATGGCGTTGCCCGTGTCCAGGGCGTTGGGGGCGGACCCGCCAAGGTAGGTGGTGTAGAGCACCGCGTCGCCCCCCGCGTCCAGCTTGGTCACGAAGGCGTTGCCCCGCGCGGCGCCGGGATTGAGCGGTCCGCCGGCGCCGGGGAAGGCGCTCGACCACGTGGCGCCGGTGAGGTAGGCGTTGCCCGCGCCGTCCACGGCCACGCCGAAGGCTCGGTCGTTGCCGCTGCCGCCCAGGTAGGTGGAGTAGCTCAGCACGGGGTCGATCACAAGCGGCTGGCTCGCGTCGTAGGCGCCGACGGCCACGCCGATGCGGCCCCCCGGCCCCCGCGTGTAGCGCGCGTCCACGCCCCGGCGCCGGCCGTTCACCATCTGGTAGGCCACGGGCGCGTGCTGCGCGAGCACGCCGGCCGCGGTGTGCAGGAGCAGATTGCCCCGACCGTCGAGGTCCGCCGCGTCGGCCCCCGCCACCGTGAACCCGATGGCGCCGGGGTCCGCGCCCGGCGCCACCCGCCAGTCGTACTCCAACTGGCCCTGCGTGCCGTAGTAGACGAGGTCGATGCCGGGGTAGACGCCCGCCTCGGTCACCCGGCCGTAGGTAGGGACCCCGCTGCGCTAGCCCGCCGGGTCCGCGCCCAGAAGGTAGTTGGTTACCCCTGGCAAGCGGTCCGGCGCGGCGGCTTGCAACGTCGCGCCCGGATTGGCGCCGACGTAGTGCAGGCGCAGGGCGGCCAGACTGAAGTCGCCCGCGGTCAGCGGCGCCGTGCGCGTGATGGCGGAGCCGACGAACACGGGGCCGCCCCGTCCCAAGCCGGTGGCGTCCGGGCGACGGCGCGGCGTCATCAGCACCAACGTGGCGTCCGCGGAGGTGAGGTAGAGGGCCACGCCGGGGGCGCGCGACAGGTATTGCACGGCCGGGTTGGCCTGCCCCTGGTTCGGCTCGAAGCTGAGCGGGAGGCGCCCGTAGGCGCCGGTGATGCCTGCCGTCGCCGTCAGGTCGGCCGCCCCGTTGAGCGTGGCCACCGTGGAGGTCAGCGCCGGGACCGACGGCGTCGGTGTCGCCGTCGCGGTCAGCGCCGTCGGGCTCACAGGGACCGATGGAACGGGCGAGGCTGACGATAGAGCGGTCCCCAACGCCCCAACGGTTCCCGTGATCCCGGTCGCGATCGCCGGTGTACCGCTGGTCGCGGTCACGGTGGCCGTGGCCGTGGTGGTCACGGTGGCCGTGGCCGTGGTGGTCACGGTGGCTGTCGTGGCCGCCGTAGTCGTCGTAGTCACGGCGGCCGTCGTGGCCGTCGCCGTGACTATAGTGGCCGTCGTCACGGCTGTCGGTGTGGGCGTGGTCAATGGGGAGGAGCTGGCCGGGCTTGACGTGACCAGGAGTGTCGCCATCGCCGTCGTCGCGGTGACGGGCGTGGGGCTTGGCGTAAACGCGGTCGGGCTGCCCGTGACGGGGCTGGGGGAGGACGTGGAAGGCGCGGTCCCGCTCGGCGCGCCCGACGGCAGAGCCGCCGACGCGCGCGCCGTCCCCGTGAGCACGATAGAGCAGAGCGCCAGCAGGGCCAGCGGCAATGGTCGTCGACGTAGCATCATGGCTTTCCCTCCCCCTGAGACATCGTCCCCAACGTACTCACGCGCCCCCCCAGCGCCCACCACATCCTGCTGGCGAGGCGCGCATCGACGGGCCTGTGGTGATACTGTACAACGACTCCGCCGCCCGGCGATGTGAAAAAAGTCACATTGGCGCGCATCTGGCCAGGACTACCTCCCCCTCTCCCGCGCACGGGAGAGGGGGCCG
>JAABUQ010010564.1_pt1 | contig 12047 bp, 14 predicted proteins | sample 5560001 | NCBI WGS metagenome assembly JAABUQ01 (sample SAMN10711888, study PRJNA513371) | rock metagenome | isolation source: Antarctica rocks | place: Antarctica: Victoria Land, Finger Mt nord | collected 2015-12-18
CGGGCCGTGTGGGAGTTCGTGGTCGGCGACGACCCGCTCACCGCCCTCGGAGTGGTCGTCGGGCTCGGGATCACCGCTGCGGTGGCGGGAGCCGACCTCAGCGCCTGGTGGGTGATGCCCGTCGCGGTCGTACTCCTGCTGGTGGTGTCGCTGCGGCGAGCGGCCCCCCCCGGGCGGCACTGAGTACGGTAGCGGCACATCCCTCTCAGCCTGGCGATCCGCCGGCAAACCTGGCACGATCCGGCCATGGCCGGCTCAGATCGCGATGGTGACGGCAAGAAGACCCTCACCGCGTCGGATCGGCCGGCGAGCGCGCCGGCACGCCAGCTGGCGCCCGACGTCGCCCTGGGAGGCAGCCCCTTTCCGCCGATCGCCGACTACGGCTTCCTCTCGGACTGTGAGACGGTGGCGCTGGTCGCCCCCGGCGGCAACGTCGAGTGGCTGTGCCTGCCGCGGGTCGACTCGCCCAGCGTGTTCGGCTCGATGCTCGACCGCGACGCCGGGTCGTTCCGCCTCGGCCCCTCCGGCGTGGCCGTGCCCGCCTCCCGCCGGTACCTGCCGGGGACGATGGTCCTGGAGACCAGCTGGGCCACCGGCGCCGGCTGGGTGGTCGTCCGCGATGTGCTGCTGATCGGCAACTGGCACCACGAGCGGGATCGCTCCCACACCCATCGCCGCGCCCCCACCGACTACGACGCCGACCACGTGCTGCTGCGCACCGCCCGCTGCGTCAACGGCGAGGTGGAGATCATGCTGGAGTGCGAGCCGGCCTTCGACTACGGGCGCCAGCGGGCGACGTGGGAGTACGCCAACTCCAGCTACCACGAGGGTATCGCCAGCTGCGAGGGCTCGGACGTGATGCTGCGGCTCAACACCGACCTGCGGATCGGCTTCGAGGGGGGCCGGGCGACGGCGCGTCACCGGATGAAGGAGGGCGAGCAGATCTTCTGCGCCCTGTCGTGGTCAGAGCACGAGCCGCCCCGCGACCTGGAGGAGGCCTACCGGCGCCAGGTCTGGACCGCGCACCACTGGCAGCACTGGCTCGATCGCGGCAACTTCCCCGACCATCCCTGGCGCCAGTTCCTCCAGCGCAGCGCGCTAACCCTCAAGGGCCTCACCTACGCCCCCACCGGCGCCCTGGTCGCCGCCGCCACCACCTCCCTGCCCGAGAGCCCGCAGGGGGAGCGCAACTGGGACTACCGCTATAGCTGGATCCGTGACTCGACCTTCATGCTGTGGGCCCTTTACACGCTGGGCTTCGACTGGGAGGCCAACGACTTCTTCTACTTCATCGCCGACGTAGCCGGCGGCGAGGACGACCTCCAGGTGATGTACGGAGTCGGCGGGGAGCGCGAGCTCGACGAACAGCTCCTGGACCATCTCGCCGGTTACGAGGGGGCCCGCCCTGTGCGGATCGGCAACGCTGCCTACAAGCAGCAGCAGCACGATGTCTGGGGCGCGCTGCTGGACTCCGTCTACCTGCACACCCGCTCGCGGGACACGCTCGACGAACGGGTGTGGCCGATCCTCAAGCGCCAGGTGGGGATGGCGGTCAAGAACTGGCGCCAGCCCGACCGTGGCATCTGGGAGGTGCGCGGCGAGCCCAAGCACTTCACCTCCTCCAAGATCTTCTGCTGGGCCGCCTGTGACCGCGGTGCGCGCCTGGCCGAGTTGCGCGAGGACTGGGAGTACATGGAGCGCTGGCGCTCCGCAGCGGAGGAGATCCACGCCGACGTGTGCGAGAACGCCGTCGACGACCGCGGGGTGTTCGTCCAGCACTACGACACCGCGGCGCTCGACGCCGCCCTCCTGCTGGCGCCTCTGCTGCGCTTCCTGCCCCCTGACGACGAGCGCATCCGCAACACCGTGCTGGCCATCAGCGACGAGCTGACCGAGAACGGACTGGTGCTGCGCTACCGCACCGATGAGACCGACGACGGGATGCCCGGCACGGAGGGCAGCTTCCTGATCTGCTCGTTCTGGCTGGTCTCCGCGCTGTGCGAGATCGACGAGCTGGAAAAGGCGCGGACCCTGTGCGAGAAGATCCTCGGCTACGCCAGCTCGCTGGGGCTCTACGCCGAGGAGATCGATCCACGGACCGGTCGCCACTTGGGCAACTTCCCCCAGGCCTTCACTCACCTGGCGCTGATCAACGCCGTGATGCACGTGATCCGCGCCGACGAGCAGATCGCGCTGCAGCGCTCCCCGTGGAGCGAGTGGCGCGGACCCGGCTCGGTCTAGGGTGCGCCTCGCCAAACGCTGGGCCCAGGGCCGGAAAGTGGAACCGGGCGGCGACGCCTGCCGGCCAGCACCAGTGGGTGCCGGCCGGCAGGGTCGATCCGACCGGGGGACTACTTGTCGCGGTCCAGGACGTCCTTGGCCTTATCGGCCGCCTTGTCCACGGTGTCTTTGACGCTGGACTTGGCCTGATCGGCTTTGCCCTCGTTCTTCATCGAGTCATCTCCGGTGAGGCTGCCAGTAGCTTCCTTGATGCGGCCCTTGCCCTCGTCTACGTTCTTGTCAGTCATCGACTGGCTCCTTCTTGTTGGGGGGTTGGCAGTTCGATACCGGCGCCTGAACCTACGGTCAAGAGGTTGCGAGCGGCGCGAGGTCTACTCATTTGGACAGGCACTGGCGACGGAAGTTCTGCGCGCCGACATCAGGAGACCGGGATGACATCCTCCACCGCGATGTCGACGGCGGACACGCTCACCCCGGTCTGATCGCGTACGTGCTCGCTGACGCGGGCGCGTACGGCGGCGGCGAGGGCATCAACCGGGGGACCAAAGATAATCGCCAACCGCAGGCTGAGGCGCGCCCTGCCCGTGTCATCCGAGTCAGCGGCGGCGCCTGGCTCGGCCGTGACCCTGAGCGCGGTGGCGAGGACGACGCCTGGAACCGATAGGGCAGCGCGACGAGCGATCTGGCCTACGACCCGCTCGGCGATCAGCGTCTCACCACGCGGGCCGCTGAGCACGACCGACTCGGACGTCCGCGAGATCAGCAACTTGATCCGGACCATGATCTGCTCACTCAGCCCCTTCGGCACCGCGACCGGCTCGCCGGCGAACGCTTGCAACTCGCCCCACGCTTCGCCCAGGGCTCTCAACGCCGACCGGCAATGAGCACATACAGACTGGTGCGGCGAGTCGCGCGGCTGCTCGCGCCCGACGACCTGATCGATAAGCGCATCCAGCGCAACGCCGCAGGGCAGGCGCGGCTGCGTCTCCCCGATCACCATCTATAGCCCTGGGTGAGCACGCTCAGTCGAGCGCGATGGATACGTCCCTTGACCGCCCCAACGCTGACTTCGAGGACGTGCGCGATCTCCTCGTAGGACAACCCCTCGAAGTCACGCAGCACGAGCGCCGCGCGCTGGTCGACCGGGAGCGCCGACACCGCCCTGAGGACCGCCGAGAAACGCTCGCGTGACTCGACCACCTCGGGCGGGTCGCCCAGGCGTGACGGTAGGTCAGAGTCGATGGCCGCGGTCGGGCGTCGGCTGGCGATCATGTTCAAGCAGCGATTGGTCACAATCCGATACAGCCACGTTGAGACGCTGCTCGCGCCACGGAACCCCTCGAGCCCACGCCAAGCCTGCACAAACGCGTCCTGCGCCGCGTCCTGGGCATCGGCGTCAGACCCGAGCATCCGCAGCGCCACGCGATACACGGGAGCCTCATGGCGACGCACCAAGACCTCAAAGGCGTCGACGTCGCCGGCACGAGCCGCTTCGACCAGGACCCGGTCATCAACTCGAACTACCACGCAGCCTCGCAGCGCCACGCAGCAAACACGCGTCAACCAGCCAGGCGCGCTGCGCCCCACCGCATCCGTACCCCATCGACCCGCAAAGCACCAGCACTGACCATTCAGAACGAACGCAAACAGAAAAGTTCCGCTGGGGCCACGGTGCGCGGCTCCGCTGGGGCCACGGTGCGCGGCGCCGCCCGGGCCACTCGACTGCCATCCAATTCATGAGTCAGGACACTAGACCGCCGCGATCACCAGGCCCAGCAGCAGCGTGACCAGGGTGCTCCAGACGATCGCGGTCGCGATCATCCGCTGGTGCAGCCCGTAGGCGTGGCCGACCAGCAGCGAGTTGATGGCCGTCGGCATCGCCGCCTGGAGCAGGTAGGCACTGGGGAGGCGCACCACCGTGGCCGACACCGCCACCAGCACCAGCGGCGCCACCAGCAGGCGCAGCGCCACCGCCGCCAGGACCGCGCGGTCGGGCCTCTCCAGCAGCGGCGCCGAGTCCTCCCGCCGCTCGGCGGAGACGTTGACCCCGACGACGAAGAAGCCCAGCGGCAGCAGCGCCCCGACGACCACGTGGGAGATGCTCACCAGGCCCGCCGGTGCCAGCGACGCAGGAGCCAGCAGCCCCGCCAGTACCGCCAGGAGCGGTGGGTTGCGGGACAGGAACGCCCGTCCGCGGGCGCGCAGGCCCTCCCCCGCCCGCGTTCCGAACGCGGCTCCCACCCCGAAACCGACCAGGAACAACATCGGGCCACCGACGAGCTGGTCGTAGACGATGGCCGAGCCGAGCTGCCGCGAGCCGAGCAGCGTCACCGTCATCGGGTAGCCGAGATAGCCGGTGTTGACGAGGATCGCGCAGCAGATGAGCGCCCCGGCCTGGGGCCGGGGCAGGCGCAGCGCACGTCCGGCGAGCCAAGCCCCCACCCCGGCCAGGCCGGTCGCCGCGCCGGCGAGCACCAGTCCCGTCCCGCCGGCCACGGTTATGTGCAGGTGCGCGATGTTGACAAACGACACGAACGGCACCAGCACGTAGAGCATCAGTGCCAGTACGCGACGCGCCGCTCTCCCGGCCGTGCTCAGTCGCCGCTCGGCGGCCACGCCGGCGGCCCCCGCGACTAGCACCGTGAGCACGACGAGCAGCACGTCCGGGGGTTCTATCCCCTCCGCCCCCGGGACGGAGACAGCCCCCGCCCCCGCCCGCCGCCGCTATGGCGACAGGCGCACCGGCAGCGTCTTTAGCTGGTTGATGAAGGCTGACTCCACCATCACCGGCTTTCCGTCGAGCTCCATCTGCGGATACCGGGCCAGCGTCTCCTCGAACATGATCCTCAGCTCCAGCCGCGCCAGCGCCGACCCGAGGCAGAAGTGCCTTCCGCCGGCGCCGAAGGCCTGGTGCTCGGGTTCACGGCGCACGTCGAAGCGCTGGGGATCCTCGAACCGGGTCTCGTCCTGCCCCGAGGACACGTACCACATCACCACCTTCTCCCCGCAACGGATCGGCTGGCCCGCCAGCTCGGTGTCGCAGGTGGCGGTGCGGCGGAAGTGGGCAAAGGCGGGAAACATCCGCAGCGATTCCTCGACCGCGCTGGGATCAGTGAGGGGTCCTCCAGCAGGGTCTGCCGCTGATCGGGATGCTCGATCAGCGCCCGCATGCCGCTGCAGTACGTGGCCTTGGTGCTGTCGTTGCCGGCGGCGACGAGCAGGAAGAAGCCCATCACGATCTCGTGCTCCTCGAGCCGCTGCCCGTCGACCTCGGCGTGCACCAGCACGCTGGTGAGGTCGTCGGTGGGGTTCTCCCGGCGCTCGGCGATCATTCGCTGGCAGCGGGCGAAGATCTCGGGAAGCTCCTTGGCCAGGATGCTCGGGATCCCCTCCGGGTTGAGGTCCGGGTCGCCGGCGCCGAGGGTGGAAGTCATCAGCGCCGCCCAGGCGCCGTCGTCCTCGGGCGGGATGCCCATGAAGCTGCCGATCACGCGGGAGACGACCGGCTGGGCGACATCGGCGACGAGGTCGCAGCTCTTGCGATCCCGGAGGCGGTCCAGCACCTGTACGGCGATCGCGCGGATCTCGTCCTGTGGGCGGCGATCCGCCGGGGGGTAAGCCGGCCTGGAAGAGCATCTTCAAGCGGTCGTGCTTGGGCGGGTCCATGCCGATGAACATCGCGCGCATCAGTTCGATCGGGAACACGTCGGTGAGCGCCGTCACCCCTCCGAGCTCGGAGCTGTAGGTGCGCCAATCCCGGCTGACGGTCTGGATGTCCTGCACCCGCGTGACCGACCGATAGCCCGCCTCGCTCGGATACTCGCTGATCCCGGAGGTCCAGTGCCCGGGGCACTCCGACCGCAGGCGCCCGAACAGCTCGTGCGGAGGACCGTCAAGCCACGCCTCCCGCTCGCTGACGAGGACGTTCTCCAGATCGCTCTTGATGCGTGACAACGAAGCCCTCCCTCGGCCGGCGACTGAGCAACGCCATGCTACTGGCTGGCCGGCCAGCTTGATGCAGGTTCTGGGGCGCTGGCGGAACTGCGTCCGGGGCCCTGCCCCGCCGGGGTGCGAGCCGGCCGACGTCAGCGCTCCCCGGCCGGCGGAGGAGCGCGAGCAGCTCGGCGAGCTCGTGGCCGCCATCCGTGCCCGTTCCGACCGCGAGCGCGACGCGATCGCCCGCCCCTTCGGCCTTCTCGTCCCCCGACGGGCGGTTCGCAGGTGCCGGCTCGCCGGCTTCGTCCCCCGGCGGATCGCCATCCGTGGCTGGACCGGGTCCACGGCTCGGTGGGACGTCGGATCGCCGCTCCGGAGGGCCCGCTTGGGCACCGACCAGCACGCCGGGTCCGGCCCCTCCGCTCAGCAGTCCGCGGCGAGAGATCCGGGAGCGCAGGGGGGCCCGGCCAGATAGCACGCCGCATTAGTCTTGGCCGTTATGTCAGCGAGGAGGAGACGCCCATGAAAGTCCGTGCCGCGGTGCTGGAGGAGTTCGGCGCGCCGTTGAACGTCACCGAGGTGGAGCTGGCCGCGCCCCGCGCCGGCGAGGTGCTGGTTCGCCTGGAGGCGTGCGGCGTCTGCCACACCGACCTGTACACCGCCTCCGGCGCCGACCCCTCGGGGTACGCGCCGGCGGTGCTCGGCCACGAGGGCGCCGGGATCGTCGAGCGCGTCGGCGCCGAGGTCACGAGCGTCGCGCCGGGGGACCGCGTGGTGACGCTGTTCTCGCCTCAGTGCCGCGAGTGCGTCCACTGCGTCAGCCCGAAGACCAACCTCTGCCTGGCCATTCGCGAGCAGCAGAACCTCGGCTTCCTGCCCGATGGCACCACCAGGCTCTCCCGGGACGGCGAGCCGGTTCGCCACTTCATGGGCACCAGCACGTTCGCGCAGTACACGGTGATGCCGGAGATCGCGCTGGCCAAGATCTCCCCGGAGGCGCCTCCCGACCGCGCGTGCCTCTTCGCCTGCGGCCTGTCCACCGGGCTGGGTGCCGCCATCAACACCGCCGCCGTGGAGCCAGGTTCGACCTGCGTGGTGTTCGGCGCCGGCATGGTCGGGCTCGGTGCGGTGGCGGGCTGCCGCCTGCAGGGCGCCGAGCGCATCATCTGCGCGGACATGTCCCAGCCACGCCTGGAGCTCGCCCGCGGCCAGGGCGCCACCGACACCTGGATCGGAGGGCCCGAGATCGTCACTCGCATCCTGGAGGAGACGGGCGGCTTCGGCGCCGACTACACCTTCGAGGCGACCGGGCTGGTGGCGGTGATGCGCCAAGCGGTCGAGGCCGCGCGGATGGGATGGGGGCTGTGCACCGTCGCCGGGGTGGCCGGCCGGGGCGAGACCCTGGAGGTCGTGCCCCGCTACCTGATCACCGGGCGCCGCGTGTGCGGCTCGTCGTTTGGGGGGGTCAAGGGCCGCGACGGAGTGCCCCGGCTGATTCAGCGCTACCTGGATGGGGAGATCGACGTCGACCCGTTCATCTCCCACCGCATGCCGCTGGAGGAGGTCAACCACGCCTTCACGCTGATGGAGCGCCAGGACGGGATTCGCAGCGTAATCGAGTTCTGAGCTGCGGCGCTCCGATCCACGCTAGGGTGCCGACCGTGCGCCACCTGCGTCTGCTCACGGGTCCCGTCTTCATCTTCGCCGGGGTCCTGCACTTCGCGATCCCGAAGGTCTACAAGCGGATCATGCCGCCCTACATCCCGGCGTCAGAGGCGATGGTGTACGCCAGCGGCGTGGCCGAGATCGCCGGCGGCGCCGCGCTGATGGCGCCGTCGAGCCGGAAGCTGGGGGGCTGGTGGCTGATCGCGACGCTGATCGCGGTCTTTCCCGCCAACCTCCACATGGCGCTTCACCCTGAGGACTTCCGCGACGTCCCCGGCGGTGAGGTCGCGCTGTGGGGCCGCCTGCCCTTGCAAGCGTTGTTCATCGCCTGGGTGCGCAGCGCGATGCGCGCCTCCTAGGGCGAGCGTCGCGCTCGTCCATCGCTGCACAACCCGTCATAGCCGTCTGGATCGTGCGCGGGATGTCGTGCTGTTCAGCTATGCGACGAACAACACGACAGCAGGATCGCGAAAGCGGGTGGTTGTCGTGTTCTGCAGGGGCCGGCCGCGGCGCGCAGGCGGCACGAGCGCGCAGGCGGCACGACGGGCGTGGGGCGCGGATCCGGCTCCGGATCGCCCCGCAGCGCCTGCTCAGTAGCGCCAGCGCAGCAGCCGGCGCGCCGGCGGCCGGCGGAAGCTCGCCTGCGTCAGCGCCGCGTCGACGGCCACCAGCGCCACGTCGGCGGCGAGGCTGAGGGCGCCGAGGGCGTTCACCACGCGCTTGATGTGCATGGCCCGGTCCGGCGTGTTCGGTGCCGTGTCGTGGCCGGTGGCCATCGGCACCGCACCGTCCCGCGCCTGATGGGCGAAGCCCACGCCCGCGAACGCGGACGCGACTCCGGTGAGGACGACCGCGCCCATCGTCACGTCCTTGGCCACCGCTAGGCGCCGCTCCCGCGGGCTCAGCCACCGCGGCGCGGCCTCGTTCAGGCGGGCAGGCAGCCAGCCGGCCAGCAGCGTGGCCAGCGCCAGCGAGTTCACCGTCCCGTAGCGGCGCCAGGCCCCGTTGAGGACCTTGCCGCGCTCGGTCTCCTCACTCACCTCGGCCAGGGCCGGGTGCATCGCCACGCGACCGAACAGGTTCCCGCCCAAGAGCGCCGCCAGCGCCACGTCGTGCGCCGCGCGTCCGGCGCCCGAGACGGTGTCACTGGGGATGCGCAGATCGGCCATCGGCGCCGTGATACCCCGGCAGGGCGCCGGCGAACCTCCGTCCCCGGTCAAGGAGTGAGGCCAACGTTGCCCGTGCCAAGCGGCGATAGCAGCTTTCTCACACGACGCTGAACGCCGGGTGATGGGGCGCCAGGACACTTACGGCATGGGCGCCGAGGGCAACGAGCAGCTGACGGCGATGGTGGCGATGGTGGCGATGGTGCTGCTCGTGCTGCTCGCGGTGCTCGGCGTGACCATCCTGCGGATCGGGCAGCTTATCTGGCTGCACCTGTTCCTGGGCATGGCGCTGCTCGGCCCGGTGGCGGCCAAGCTCGGCAGCACCGGCTACCGCTTCCTGCGCTACTACACCGGCAGCCGTCCCTACCGGCTCAAGGGCCCGCCCCCGCCCGTGATGCGGTTGATCGGGCCGGGGGTGGTCATCTCCACGGTGGTCGTGTTCCTCAGCGGCGTCCTGCTGCTGGTCGACGGCCCAAGCTCACGGGGGCAGTTCCTGCTCCTGCACAAGGCGAGCTTCTTCGTCTGGCTGGGCTTTACCGCCCTGCACGTGCTCGGCCACCTCCAGGGTCTCGGCGGGACCCTCCGGGCCGCCGGCACCGCCCCGGCGGGAGGCGCGTCCGGATCCGCCGGACGCTGGATCACGCTCGCGGGCGCCCTGGTCGGGGGGGTGGTGCTGGCGCTCGCGGTGGTTGGGCAGTTCGACCCGTGGACCGCGCACGGCGTGCTCTCGCACCACCAAGCGCACTGAGCCCAGCTAGACGGTCTCTCCCGGGCGCTGGAAGACGATCTCCGGCACCACGCACGCCGGCGAGACGCGCAGCATGAACCGCACCGCCTCGGAGAGATCCTCGGGCCGGAGCATCTCCTCGGCCGGAACCGTGCTCTTGACGAACTCGGTCATGTCGGTGTCCACAAAACCTGGGCACAGCGCCAGCGACTTGATCCCGTCGCCGTTCAGCTCCTTGTTCATCGCCTGGGTGTAGGCGACCACGGCGGCCTTGGTGGCGGAGTACACCGACAGCCACGGCTGGGGCGACTTGCCCGCGATCGAGGCCAGGTTCACCACCAGGGCGCTGCGATGCTCGCTGCCGGCGGCCCGCAGCAGCTCGGCGCACTCGCGGTAGAAGAGCACGATCGCCCGCAGGTTGACGCTCAGCTGCATGTCGATGTACTTCGTCTGGTGCTCGTGCGCGGCGGCGCCGATTCCCACGCCGGCGTTGTTGACGAGCACGTCGAGCCGCCCGAAGCGCTCCCGGTGGGCCTGCACGACCCCGCGGATGCCCTCCTCGTCGGACATGTTGGCCGCGCGATGCTCCACCTCGATGCCCTGCTCGGAGAGCTCACGGGCAGTCTGCTCCAGGGGCTCGGGCTTGCGGGCAGTGAGCGTGAGCCCGTAGCCCTCCTCTCCCAGCATCCTGGCGATGGCGAGGCCGATCCCGCGGGAGGCCCCGGTGACGATGGCGGCGCGCTCTGGCATCCACTCTCCTTTTCGGCTAGCAAGCGTTGCCCGCGAGCCTATTGGACGGCGAGCAGGCGGGTCACTGGACGGGAGGCGGCCGGATCGGTACACTCGCGTACCATGACCGCCGCCACCGCGCGCCAAGCCGACCCGGCGGCGGCCCTCGCCGAGACATCTGCCGCCCCCTCCCCCGCCGGCCCGGTCAGCGATGACGTCGCGATCAGGATGCCGCCGGATCGCCCTGGATCGCGCCTGGCCCACACGCTGCGGTTCGTGCGGGACCCGCTGGAGTACAACCTCGCCGCCCAGGACCGGCTCGGGGACGTGTGGCAGATCAAGCTGATGAACCGCGCCAAGCCGTTCGTGGTCACCTCTCACCCCGATCACGTCAAGTCGCTCTTCAGCGCCAAGCCCCAGGAGGCTCCGTCGCTGGCCGGCGAGTCGCCACTGCGCCCGATCCTCGGGCCGGACTCGGTGCTGACCTCGGTCGGCGCGCGGCACATGCGCCAGCGCAGGCTGCTGCTGCCGCCCTTCCACGGCGAGGCGGTGCAGCGCTACGTGGAGATGATCGCCGAGGTCGCGCAGCGCGAGATCGAGCGCTGGCCAGTGAACGAGCCCTTTGCCCTCGCCCCGCGAATGCAGGCGGTCACCTTGGACGTGATCATGAGCGGCGTGTTCGGGATCGGTCCGCGGCCCCGCCGGGGGACCGCGGAGTACGGCCTGCGGCAGACGATCCGGCGGATGCTGGCCGTCTCCGCGCTTCCGCTCTACCAGCTCGTGGAGCTCCAGAACGCCGGACGGCAGGACGCGCGCGGCCTGCTGCGCGCGGTGCTGGCGATCGTCGACCGGCAGATGAACGCGCTGATCGCCGAGCGGCGCGCCGCCGCGGACCACGAGCGCCACGACGTGCTCTCACTGCTGCTCCAGGCCCGCGACGAGGAGGGCCAGCCGCTCACCGACCACGAGCTGCGTGACGAGCTGATGACGCTGCTGCTGGCGGGCCACGAGACGACGGCGAACTCGCTGGCGTGGTGCTTCGAGCGGCTGCTGCGCACCCCGGTCGCCTACGACCGCCTGCGTGAGGTCGTCCGGGCCGGGGGCGAGGAGGCTGAGGCCTACGTCGAGGCCACGATCCACGAGGGCATGCGCGTGCGGCCGGTGATCCCGATGATCATCCGCCTGGCGCGGCCCCGGTGGCGGCTCGGTGATTATGTCCTGGAAGCCGACATGCCGGTGGCGATCAGCATCGCCGCCCTGCACCATCGCCAGGATGTCTATCCGCAGCCGTACTCGTTCCGGCCGGAGCGGTTCCTGGAGAGCAAGCCGGGGACCTATACCTGGATCCCGTTCGGGGGTGGCATCCGGCGCTGCCTCGGCGCCACGCTGGCGATGGCCGAGCAGCGCGTGGTGCTGCGGGCGATCGCGCAGCGTACCGACCTGCGCGCGCCCGACAAGGAGCCCGAGCAGCCCCGGCAGCGCAACGTGACGATGATCCCCCGCCACGGCGGCCAGGTGATCGTCTCCCGCAAGCTCGCCGCCTGATCCTCGCTGCGGCTACGGTGTAGGCCCTGGTGCCAGAG
>JAABUQ010010565.1_pt1 | contig 12046 bp, 10 predicted proteins | sample 5560001 | NCBI WGS metagenome assembly JAABUQ01 (sample SAMN10711888, study PRJNA513371) | rock metagenome | isolation source: Antarctica rocks | place: Antarctica: Victoria Land, Finger Mt nord | collected 2015-12-18
ACAACGGTATCTTTTAGAGAGGAGAGGCTCACGCGACCACGGCCACCGGTGGGACAGGGACATTCCTTGGGAGGGGGACCAGTCTTACCACGGAAAGGTGGACCAGTTTCAAGACGGAATCTACAGAGGGGCCATGTTGTAAGATCCCATAGTTTTTGAGCCACGTGTGAGTGTGGACAGTGGCGCACATCCCACAGTTCCTGCGCCCAAAATCCCACAGTTTTTGAGCCACCCTGCAAAAAATCCCAGAGTTCGTGCGCCGATGCGTCCGCCCGGTTCCCTGGGGATGGGGCGTTTCACACAGGGGGAGGGGACATCTGCAGGATGGCTCACAAACTGTGGGATTTTGGGCGCAGGAACTGTGGGACAGGGCGCAAAAACTATGGGATCTTACACTGTGGCCCTGCGGGGCGTGGGGCGTTCCTGGGGGTGTAAGGCGTCAGAGTTTTTGCGCCGGATCGATGTGCCTGCTATCAAATCTACCGGCCACTTGCTACGATAACCGAAGGCCACTGCAGTGGACAATGTAACCGGATAGCGTGCGCATAGAGACGAGCGAGCGTGTCAGTGGATGTGGTCACACTACCTGAAAAAAGAACCGATTGGCATGGCGGCGTGATCGTAGCAAGTGGCCGGCTATTACCTTAGCAGGCACACCGGATCGACGCTTGGCGCAGCGCAAAACGTCACAGGAGGTGCGCCAGAAACGTCGCAGTTCTTGCGCCATCCTTCAAAAACGTCACAGTTGCTGCGCCGATCCGCGCGGTGTGCAGCTCAGGTGCGCGGAGGTACTGCATGCCTAGAGATGCAAAATCACGCTCAAAAAGAGGGGGATGAGGGGGCGCAAAGGGGTGGCGTGCAAGATGGCGCAGGAACTATGACGTTTCCGGCGCAGGACCTCTGACGCTAGGCGCAGAAACTGTGACGCCTTACAAGTAGGATCAGGAAGGGCGCAGAGCCACGTTTTCGTGATCAGCGACAGCGCCGCCGAACAACATCCGTCAATGGCGCTGCTCCTCGCGTTCAGACGAGCGCACATCGGCATCGTTAACGGGGTACAGGCGGCCGTGCGGCACACCGTCCACGACCGTCCATCGGTTGATCCGTCCTGTGATCCGTCCTGGGAGCGGTCGTGACGTCACTCATAATTTGAGGCCAGACATTTTGACGCTTTCGACGATGAATCGCTGGAAGAAGATGAACAGAGCAAGAATAGGCAACGCGGCGACCAGAGACGCTGCCAGGATCAGGTTCCACTGCGTGTTATATTGGCCAGATAGCGTGGCCAGCCCGACTTGGAGGACTTCAAGGTTGGGATCGGTCGTGACCACGAGCGGCCAGAGGAAGAAGTTCCAGTTGGCCAGAAAAAAGAAGATGGACAGGGCCGCGATGATGGGGCGCGCCAGGGGCAAGATGATCGCGTAGTACACCCGCACGAGTGACGCGCCGTCGATGATGGCCGCTTCCTCGAGCTCGCGCGGAATGCCCAGATAGAATTGGCGCATCAGGAAGATGCCCGATGCGTTGAAGATATTGGGGATGATCAGAGCCCAGTAGGTATTGACCCAGCCCAGTTGCTTGACCAGCAGGAAGAGCGGGACGAGGATGACGGGGAACGTGATCATCAGCGTCGAGATGATGGCTACAAAGAGGAGGCCGCGACCGGGGAACCGCAGTCGCGCCAGAGAATAGGCGGCCATGGAATGGAACAGCAAGGCCAGGCCGGTCACGGAGGCGGCGACGAGTGTCGTGTTGAAGATCCACCGTCCAAATGGCACGGTGGTGAAGACCTGCGTGAAGTTGTCGAGCGTCCAGGTCTGTGGCCAGATCAGGGGCGGGTTGGCGATCGTATCGGCGGCGGGCTTGAAGCTACCCGTCACGAGCCAAAAGACGGGGAAAACAAAGATGACTGCTAACCCGATCAACGCCGCGTAGAGCAGGGTGCGCTGGGCGTAGTAGGACCTCCGATGATGAGAAACGACCATGGTGTGCCCTCCTGTGACATCGTGACGCTAGACACTGCGCCCGTACCTCTTGTGCGCCACGCCTACTCAGGCTGTCGTTCCTCCGCGCTGCAGGCGGAATTGAATCAGCGTCACGATCGTCAAGATGACGAAGAGGAACGTGGCCATGGCGGAGGCATAGCCCATCTTGGAGTAGTAGAACGCTTGCCGGTAGATATAGAACACCGTGGTATTGGTCGCGTAATTAGGGCCGCCCTGCGTCATGATATAGACGAGGTCGAACACCTGGAAGGACGCGAGGATGGTCATCACGACCACGAAGAAGCGGGTCGGCTTGAGGAGCGGCCAGGTGATGTGTCGGAAACTTTGCCAACTGTTCGCGCCGTCGATGTGCGCGGCCTCGTAGAAGTCGCGCGGGATGTCTTGCAGTCCGGCCAGGAAGATGATCATGTAGTAGCCGGCGTTCCACCAGATACTGGTCAGGACGATCGAGGGCAGAGCCGACCCCGACGCGCCGATCCAGCCCTGGTCAGGGAGGTGCAGCGTTTCGAGGATGTAATTCAACACGCCCACCTGCGGATCGTACATGAAGTTCCAGATCAAACCGACGATCACGCCGGATGTGATAATCGGCAGGAAGAACGCGGTGCGGAAGACCAACCGAAAGCGTATCTTTTGCGCCAATAACAGGGCGAGACCCAGTGAAACCACGAAGATGCCCGGGACAAACAGCACGGTATAAAAAAACGTCACTTTGAGTGATCCGATAAACACGGGGTCGCCGACCATCGTCAGATAGTTGTCCAGGCCGACGAAGACGCGCGGCCGGACACCGTCCCAGGCGAAAAAGCTTGTATACACGGCAAATAAGGCCGGCAATCCAAGGAAGATGAATAAACCGAGCGCGTCGGGCAACAGAAAGAGGTAGCCGATCAGCCACTCCTCGCGCGCCGCCTGACTCTTCGGTCCTATCCCGTGCAGCCACCGTCTCCTGGACGGCGGCGCCGTCGAGACGGACGTGTCGCTCACGTGAGACTTTGCCATCACTCTCGCTCCTCTCCCCTGCGGGAGGGACCCGCGGAGGGTCCCCATCCCGTGGAGGATCCTCCGCGGGCCTCCCCCGCTGTCGCTAGCGCACGCCCTTGTACGTTTTCAAGAAGGCGTTGATGTCGTGCGCCGCCGTCGCGGCGGCGGAGGCGCCGCTGGCGCCGCCGAACTGCACGGCCTGGATGGCGTTGGAGACGGCCGTCACGATCTCCGGCGTGTACCGCGGCTCCGCGCGCGCCGTCGGATAGACCTCGCCCTGGAAAACGTTGAGCGGGTACTTCTTGAAGAAACCCGAGGCCTGCATCTCCTTGCTCACCGAAATGCGCGGCGAGAGATCGGTCTTGACGCCGCTCACCCACTCGGCCCCGCGTGCCGCCGACGCTTTGTCCACGCCACCGCTCAACCAGACCGCGAGATGAGCGGCGTCCGCGGGATACTTGCTGTGCGCGCTGGCCATGAATCCCCAGCCGCCATAGATGCTCTGCGTGCGCCCGTTCGCGGGGTGCGGCAGCGGCACGACCCCGTACTGGAAGGTGGGATAGAGCTGGCTGGCTTCGGCCACCGTCCAACTGCCCGTCTCTTGCATCGCCGTGAACCCCTTGGCCAGCAAGAGGATGTCGCTCGTCCGCGTGATGGTCTTGGTCGGCGCGACCTTGTACTTATTGATGAGGTCGCCCCACAACTGCAAGGCGGCGACGCCCGCGGGGCTATCGATCTCGGCGTGCGTCCACGCGTCGTCGACCACGTTGCCCCCACCTTGCCAGAGCCACGGATAGAAGACGAAATTCTGGAACGCGTCGGGCGTCGTTTCCATCACGATGCCCGCGCGCCGCGGCGTCTTCAGCTTGAGCGCCGTGTCGATCATCTCCGCCCACGTCGTGGGCGGCTTCAGCCCCTTTTCGGCGAAGAGGTTCTTGTCGTAGAAGAGGGCGACCGGCTCCATTTCATACCGGAGGTAGTAGATCTTGCCGCCGACCGTCATCGCCTGCAAGGCGCTGGGGGTGAAGTCCTTGATCTGCGCGGGGGTCAGGTAGTTGTCGAGGGGCTGCGCCAGCCCGAGATTCAGGTAGCGGAGGAGATCACCGGGGCTGCTGATGAAGACATCGGGACCGACACCGCCCGCGAACGCGGCGGTCAGGGTATTCGCCCCCTGATAATTGGGCACGAAGACGACCTTCACCGTCACGTCGGGGTTGATTTTGCTGTACTGCGCGGCCAGGGACTGCCAGTACGCCATCTGCGCGGGCGTGTCGTTCCCGAGGCGCCAGTATTGCAGGGTGATCTGCGGTCGGCGCAACAGGGTGGGCGCGGCCGCGGCGGCGGCGGGACGCGTCCCCAGGACGGCGAGCCCTGCGGCGCCGGCCGCGACTGCCCCCGCCTTGGCCAGGAAATCCTTCCGTGTGTAGTCGTGACGCTCTGTCTCTCCAGCAGTGGTATCATCGGTCATGGTAGGAAGCCCCTTCTATCATCGTAAGCGTTGATCATCAAAGGACGGCCGGACAGGCGTACGGTTTACCGGAACGCGTCGCGGGTCCGTTTCGCCTGCTCCAGGTTGGCCCTGGCGTGTTCCAGCGACTGCTCAACTCGTCGGTTCGCCACCTCCTCTCGCGCCGTCAGGTACTGCGCGTAGCGCTCGTGATAGCGCGTCTTCATGGCACGCGCCTCGTCGGTCATCTCCACCGGCGCCGGCGTGTCATGGAGACGCAGGGGAGCGAGCGGGCCGCCACCCAGGTGGATGGGCAACCGCTCGGCAACGGGGAGGATAGAGAAGGGAGTGGACGGGAGCGTCTGGTACCAATAGGCCGTCGATGCCCAATCGTCGGATAGCTGATTGGCATGGCCGTGCTCCATGGTCACCCGGATACTGCGGGAGAAATGCACCGGATCCACCAGATGGAACCGGTAGCTCACCTGGTAGCCAGGTAGGTCGCCCTCGTAGACGACAGAGCCGCTCATGGGATACGCGTTGCGCTGCATCCCCCAGGCATGGGTGAAATAGTCCTCACTCCCCGTTCCATGTAGGCTCGGCGGCCATCCTTCGCCGTCGATGAAGATCATATCGTCGCCTTCGCCCCACCAGCTATTCTGGAAGTGCGTGACGGAGAGGTTGCACCCGATGTAGTGGCCCCGCCCCTCGGCGTCCAGGATCGTATAGTTGCCCCGTCCGTCCAGGTTGGCGACGGCGGATTCGGGGCTATTGACCTGGATCTCCGGCCCCCACCCCTCGCAGGGGTTTTCTCGGCGCCATTGCGCGTGGAGATACACGGTATCGTCCGGGAGCGGCTGGCGATACAACTCGTAATCGATATAGAAATACTGGACGTAGGGCTTGTCGTTCTGATTCTCAATCTCGACGCGCGCCCTCTTCTGGAAGGGCATCGGCAGGTAGCAGTTGAGCGCCGCGCCGCCTCCAAACGTGAGGCGATCCTGGTCCCGCACGGACGCGGTGAAGGGGAGCGACGCGAAGTTGCTTGCGATCGAGTGACCGAGACAGAAGAAATCGCCGAGCGGCACGAGCACGCTGGGATGGTCTTGGTCGTCCCAGTAGATCTTCAGCAGGACCTTGCGGTAGTAGTCCGGGTCGTTGCGCTCGAAGTTGAGGCCGATCCCATTATGCATCTCCGTCATGAGCAACGGCAGATCGACCGGGGGAATGGAACTGGGGCCCAGGATCTCGCGGGCGCACTGCGTCATCCAGATGTGCGTGAGGCATCCGGGCCCTTCGATGTCAGCAAGGACCGCGCTGCCCCCGGGAGGGAGCACCCAATTATCCATGTTGCGTCCACTGTGATCCCAGCTCGACGCGCGCCCGGACCGCGCGTCCCGCGCGCGGGTCAAACCGCCGAACAGATGACCAAAAGACTGGCTATCCATGACCGTCCTCCGTACTCACTATGACGAAACCGATGAAATGAAGGGGTAGGATCCGGCGCGCCGCGCGGCGCGATCATGCCTCACGTCGTCGCGATATCCCAGATGTCAACGGCGATGACCTGGGCCCTACCGCCGTACGCGACGAGGTCGAGGCCCAGGCTGTCAGGCCGCGCGGGATAGATGCGTTCGGTCACACACGCTCGCCCGTTGGCGTACACCTCGACGATCGAGCGGTCGAGGAAGACGTGCAAGGTCAGGGGTTCATCCAAACCCAGGACAAGAGCGCCTCCATCGCTGCCGCGCACGACCGTGGGATCGAGGCTGGACCGGTCGCGGTCGATACACACACGCCCCTCGTGGCGTTCATAGAGGATGAGGGTGTACTCGTCGCCCTGCGGCGAGCAGCGCACCTTGAGGCCACAGGACGTGGCGGTCCCCAGTTCGATGGTCGCGATGATCTCCAGGCAGTCGCCCTGAACCGTCTCCAACAGCGGAGCCGAGTCCGGCGCGAGATCGACGCGAGCGAGGTGATGGTGGGCGCCACGCAGGGCATGCAGTTCGGGAGCGGGAACGACACCTAACAGACCATCGGAGCGGAGGGTGAGGATGCGCGGTAGCGTCAGCACGCCTGCCCATCCGGCGGCGCGCTGGACGGAGTTGTCGCGCCAGTCCGTTCCGCCGGGACCCGTGCCGCGGGCTTCCCGCGACCATCCCCAGAGGACGACACGCCCCGTGTCATCGTGCAGCGCAATGGGCGCGTAGAAGTCCGCCCCGAGGTCAAATCGCGCGATGGTGTCCGGCCTGAAGGTGTGGTTAGCATAGGACCCAACGGCGTAGGCCGTGTAGAAGCAGGGCGCCTCGTCATCCGCCACGCCGACGATGAGCACATACTTATCCCCGAGGCGGAAGAATTGGGGACATTCCCATAGGAGGCCGGTCCAGAGCGGATCGCGGGAGGTGGCGTCACGGGAGAAGAGGGGCTTGAGGTACTCCCACCGGATCAGGTCGGCTGAGCGATACAGGAGGATGGTCGGCCCCTCGTCCCTGATACCTGACCCGATCACGCAGTACCACACGCCGTCCTCCCGCCAGACGCACGGGTCACGAAAACCGAGGACATCCAGGCCCGGCGGTGACGTCGGGATCACCGGGTTACCCGGATATTTCTGCCACGTCAGCAAGCCATCCGTGCTCGTGGCCAGGCATTGCGTCTGCCGATAGCCAGGGTGACCATCGGCATCACCCATGACCGCCCCTGTATACAGAAGCGTGGGCGTACCATCGTTGTCCACGGCGCAGCCAGACCAGCATCCATCCGCATCCGCTCCGCCAGGCGTCGGCGTTAACGCGAGGGGCAGATGTGTCCAGCGGACCAGGTCGGGACTGACGGCATGGCCCCAATGGGGCGCGCCCCAGAATGGCCCTGCGGGATTATATTGATAGAACAGGTGATACTGGCCTTTCCACTGGATCACCCCGTTCGGATCGTTCATCCAATTCGCTGGCGGGAGGAAATGGTACCGCGGTCGGTCACTGTTCATGAGAGGTCCTCTGCGCGCTGCCCCGTTCTCTGTAGACTCGCCTGTCCGGTCTATCCGCGCCGCTCATCGTGCGCGGGTGGGCTCACCTGGGCGTCACCCGGATCCACGAATAATGAGTTCTGTGGGTAAGGTGACCTCTTTCGATCGCTTGCCTGGATGGTCGATCTGAGCGAGTAACAGGTCGGCGGCCTTGCGCCCCATCTCGAAGGCCGGCTGGCGGATGACGGTCAAGGGGGGCGTCGTCACCCTGGTCCAGTCGTAGTCATCGAACCCGATGAGGGCGAGGTCGGCGGGAACCTTCAGGCCGGCATGCTGCACGTATCCGAAGGCGCCTATCGTCAGCACATTATTAGCCACCACCATGGCCGTGACCGTCTCGGCGGACGACAACAAACTCTCCGCTAACGCCCAGCCGCTGTCGAACGTCGACGCGCCAACCTTGATGAACGACTCCCGTACCGCGAGACCATGGTCCGCGAGGGCCTGCTTGTAGCCATCGAGCCGGTCGTTACTTGTTGAAATACCGAGGGCGCCCGACAGGAAACCGATCCGGGTATGGCCGGCGGAAATGAGCCTCGTCACCGCCGTCATGACCCCCATCCGTCCGTCGGCGGTCACGCACGGGCCCGTGCGCTGCCTGAGGCGACGATCGACGTACACGACGGGGCAGTTGCCGACCGCCGTGGTGTCAACCAGTGAATCTTCGGACACAGGGCAAATAATGATACCGTCGATCATCTGCGCGGCGAACGTTCGCAATTCCTCTTGCTCGGTCTCGATACTTTCGAGAGAGTTCGCCAGGACCAACGCGAATCCCGCCTGGCGCACGCCGCTATGCACGCCGTGCGCGACGGTCATAAAGAAAAAATTCGACGTGTCGGATTGCAACGTCGGGGCAATGAAGCCGATAGCGCGGGACTGCCGGGTTCTCAGACTGCGGGCAGCGGAATTCGGCCGATACTGTAGAGCATCCATCGCCTGTTGCACGCGCGTTGTCAACGTCGGCGAGACATACCGCGTCCCATTGATGACATGGGAGACGGTAGCGATCGAGACTGCTGCCACCCGCGCGACATCACGAATATCCGCGTCCATCGTCCTTAAAAGGTTTACGTAAACGTTTTTCCTGTTGCCCGTAGTCTAGGCGGTTCGATGCCTGCTGTCAAGGGGACAGCCTCCAGATTCCAGAAAACTCATGTAAGGCGTCAAAGTGCCTGCGCCGAACTCAGGCGTCGGGCGACTCGAAACGTCAGAGTGCGTGCGCCGATCCACGCGGAAGGGGTGCAGGTGGATCAGCGTCGGCGGCGTCTCGTAGAGAGTGACGTTGTAAGACATCACATTCGGTGATATTGTTGGCGAAGTCACGCACCTCGTTGCTTATGCGCCTCGCGATCCGATAAAGGCGATAAGCGACACCGAGACACAGGGCGCGATGAGTACTTGTTCGGCACTCTCCAACTCTTTCCCGACTTCGCCAACAATATCAGTTTCTGATACTCGACTGTTGTGATTTGCGCTAGTAGGCGTGCCCTGCTACTCTCGAAGGCAAGAACCGTGTGCCAGGAAAGGGAGACCGCCCGATGCACCTACCTCTTGTCGCGCCCGCACCGCTAGTCAGCACGCACGCTGCGGCCTTCCGTGACCTGTTCGGGAACCGCCGCCAGTTTGCCCACTTCGAGCAGTATCTCACGGGCTTGATTGTTTAACGTCAATTAGAATTGCCGACGGCGACAACAAGAGTTTCCGGGTGTCAGGTGTCGCCCGCCCTTGATCGAGCGGGCGGTCACACGGGATCACGCGCGCCCGCCGGGCGGGGAAAGTCGGCCGTCGTCGCCGGGAGCTGCGCGAACCAGGTCGCCCCGACCGCGTCTAGGCGCGCCTTGGTGACGACGGTGGCGTGCCCGAGATAGGCCTTGCGCAGCCGTCCGTTGACGCGCCAGTAGGCCGTCCAGTAGACGCCGCCCCGTGCCCGCGGCTCCTTGCGCACGGTCATGAACCCCTCGATGTAGCCCCGTGCGTGGTTGTAGACTGGGTACGCGAAGCTCGTCGTGGTAGGGTCGTCGAGCCAGGCGGTCCACTCCGGCGTGTCCACCCGTGGGCCGTTCTCCAGCTTGGCGTTTCCTCGCCAGACATCCTCCCACACCGTCGGCGTTTTTGTCCTCATTTTCTCACCTCCTTTCCGGCCGTTTTGTTACCCAACATGTTCCGTGCCCACAGTGGCGGGGCCAGGCAGCGCCTCGGTGGTCGCGCGCTGGTCGTGGGCCTCCTGGGCGCGATAACTCTCGACCGCCATCAGGTCGAGGATGACCGAGTGGTGGACCACGCGGTCGATCGCCGCCATCGTCGTCATGGGGTCCTTGAAGATGCGGTCCCACTCCGAGAAGACCAGGTTGGTGGTGATGATCACGCTCCGCCGCTCGTAGCGCTCGGCCAGCAGGGTGAACAAGACCTCCATCTCGTCGCGGTCGTGCTGCACGTAGCCGATGTCGTCGAGGATGAGGCAGGCAAAGCGGTCGAGTTTGGCCAGTTCGCGGGGCAGGCGCAGGTCGCGCTTAGCGGCCAGGAGGCGCTGCACGAGGGCCGCCGTCGAGGTCCAGAGCACCGTGTGGCCCTGGGCGATCAGGTCGTGGCCAATGGCCGCCGCCGCGTGACTTTTCCCGACCCCTGGGCGGCCAACGGCCACGACGTTCACGGCGTCCTCCACGAAAGAGCCGCCGCGCAGGCGCTCGATCGCGAGTTGGAGCGCGGGGCCGAGACGATCGAGGCGCAGGGTCCGGAAGGTCTTCTCGCGGGGCAAGCCGGATTCACGCAGGCGTCGCTCCGCGCGCCGGTGTGCGCGGTCCTCGTGCTCCGCGCGCACCAACTCATAGAGGAAGGCCTCATGGGTCAAGCCCTCCTTGGCCGCCTTGAGCGCCACGTCGGCGCAGGTGTCGGCCATGCGCGCCAGGTTGAGCGCACGCAGCAGCGCGCGGAGTTCGTCATGCCGATGCGGCGGCTGGCCCAGTCGTGTCGTCCCATTAGCGGCCGGCATGGGCGCACCTCGAGGGCAGCAAGCGGTCGTAGACCGCCAGGTCCAGCACCGGCGTGTCCAACACCGGCAGCATCGTCTCCCGTGGGAGGCGCACCAGGTCGCGCACCGCGTCGAAGGTGGGCGTGCGGTCGGCGTCGGCGAGCAGCGTCAGCGCCGTCTCCACCTCACTCTCGGCCGTCCCCGCGGCCAGATGCAGCAGGCGCACATAGTCGCGGTCGGCCTGACGGGGACGTTCGCGCTGTAGTCGGTCATAGGCGTGGCGGAAGGCCAGCGTCGGGAACAAATCGTCGCGGTAACGGTAGGCCGCGAACGCCCCCGGCTTGCGTACGAGCGACCAGGCGACATGGTGGTAGTCGATGGCATGGCGCTGGCGTCCTGAGAGGCGCGGCATGGCGCAGGCCAGCGCGGTCCCGACGTAGACCTCCACCGTCTCGGCGCGCAGGCGGACGGTGACGCGCGCCCCGATCAGGCGCGAGGGGACGGAGTACGTGTTCTCCAGGACGTGGATGGTGCTGAAGCGGCTCACGGTGACGCGCAGCTCCCGGCAGGGCGCCAGGGGCGTGGCCGGCAGCGGGCGCAGCGCCTCCCGTTCGGTGGCGAAGCGCCCCTCACGGGTTCCGTTGCGCCGGCGCACCAACTCCTGCAAGAATCGCTCGTAGGCGGCGCGGTCGGCGAAGTCGCGGCTTCCGCGCACCCGCAGCGCCTGGTCGGCCGCCTCCTTAAAGCGATGGTGCGCCTGCTCCACGTCGCCGTTCTGGTGCGCCTCGCCCGCCGTGTTCGTCGTCGGCTCCATCCCGTAGTGCGCCATCAGCGCCTGGTAGCGCGCCCCGAAATCCTGCCGCCCCGCCGCATCGAGCGGACGGATCGCCGCGCCCAGGTGGTCGGTGCGATGGGTGCGGGGCACGCCGCCGATCTGCCACAACCCACTTTCGAGCCCCTCGGCCAGCGCCTCGAAGCTCTCGGCGAAGCACACCCGGACCGCCTCCACGTTCGAGTACGTGAGCACCAGGTGGTAGACCAGGTGCGGGAAGGGCACCCCGCCCAGTGTCACCCCCAGTGCCGTCATGTGGGTGAAGTCGGACTGGGCTGCCTCTCCCGGCGTATGGACCTGTGCGAACAGCACCTCCTTCGCCGGCCCGTGTAGCGCTCGCCAGCCCGCGATATGCCGCTGCAACGTCCGCACCTGTCCCTCCTGGTAGCGGCCAGGATGCCGCTCCCCCAACAGCGCGAAGAGCGTCTTCGCGTGCAGCGCCCCATCGCGCTCGAGCTGCTCAACGATCCATGGCCAGTCCGCGGCGAAGGGATCGGGGCGCGTGCGATGGGTGCGTGGGCGCTTCATCTGACTGGGCAGGGCCCCGGCCTGCTCGTACGTCCGTGCGGTGCGCTCGCTCATCCCCGACCGTGCCGCGGCCAGGGCCTGCGACCGGCCTTTGTGTCGTTCTCGCAACATCAGTTGTACCTCGGCGTCTTTCTTCACAGTGGTCTCCTCTACTGGAGACCAGCATGCGTAGGTCGTACCAACCAAGCGCCGGCCCATTCGGCCGGCACTTTTCGTTGTCGCCATCGGCAATTCTAATTGTCGCTAAACA
>JAABUQ010010566.1_pt1 | contig 12045 bp, 8 predicted proteins | sample 5560001 | NCBI WGS metagenome assembly JAABUQ01 (sample SAMN10711888, study PRJNA513371) | rock metagenome | isolation source: Antarctica rocks | place: Antarctica: Victoria Land, Finger Mt nord | collected 2015-12-18
GTGCATAGTGGGACAAACAGCAGGATGAGGGCCACGCGGCGATCCCGCCGACGGCACGCGCAACGACGTCACCCCGCAGGGGGCGTACAACTCCTTGCCCGGCGATCCGTGCGCCGCCCTCCGTCACGGCCCAATCCGGTCCATCGCTTCCGCCCGCTCCGCGTTCCGACGCTGCCGCAACCAGAACCATGTGACGCTGGCCGCGATCGCGAACACCGCGACGCTCACCACCTGTTCCGGCTCCTCCCCCGCCCAGTCGGTCAACGGCGTCCAGAGTCGTCGCAGCGCGCTGCCCGCAAAGTAGTAGAACGCCGCCCAAATGATTGCGGCGAAGGTCGTGCTCGGCACGAAGACGTGGTACGGCACACCGGAGAGCCCCGCCATCACGCTCGTCGGGGTGCGCAGTCCTGGGATCAGGCGGCCGAGCACGATCGCGACCGCTCCGCGACGCAGGAACCAGGCCCGCATCCGCGTGATCCGGTCGGGATGCAGGTGCAGAACCCGTTGGAGTTTCTCGACGACGCGTGGTCCGCCCCGGCGAGCGAGGAGATAGAGCGCGGAGGAGCCGAGCGCGGCGGCGAGCGCGACGGTCGCGATCACGAGCATGGCACGGACGGGCGAATGTCCCGCGCGGCTGCCGGCGAAGGCGATCAGCGTGTCGCCTGGCAAGGGAAGGGGGACGCCCATCTCCTCGACAAGGATAAGGCCGAAGAGGACGGGGAACTCGTGGGCGACGAAGAGCGCGAGGAGCACATGGCGGAGGTGACTGAAGACGTGCATGAGACTCCGATCCGGTCATGCGTCCGATCCCTACCATGATCACTGGGGAAGATGAAATCCGCAATAGTTAATGGCCGTTGCGGAGCAGTCACCACCCTCCACCGATCTCATCCAGAGGCGCGCAATAATCGCGCCACCACCACCTAACTACTGCGCAGCGCCTCAGCCGGCCACAGGTGGCGCAGGCGCAGGGTCGCACCGAGCGCCGCGAGCACGACGCCCGCCGCGCTCAGCCCCAGCAGCAGCCCCAGCGCCGCGACGGGTACGCGGATCATCGGCAGCGGTACGGCAAAGATGCTCGGCAGGAAGTGATTGTATTGCCATGCGAGCACGAGACCAATCGTCAGCCCCCCCACGATGCCGCCAGCGACAATGACGCCACCCTCGATGAGCAGCAGGCGCATCACCTGCCCCGGCGTCGCCCCCAATGCTTCAAGCGTCCCCAGCTCGCGTTGCCGCTCCAGGATGCTACCGAGCAGGAAGACGCCCACGCCGACGGCGACGATCAGGATCGTGAAGAGCCGGTCAATCGCCAGCAGGCCCGCGAGATTCAGCCCGACAAGACTCGACTGATCCGCGCTGACCGCCCGGGTCGCGCTCTCGATGCGCACCGGGAGCCGGTTCTTAAGTTGCTGGGTCAGCGTCCTCGCAATGGCGTCGGTCGTCGCATTCGTCCCATCTCCTTTGACAAGGAAGAATGCCGCATTCGGGTCGGCCGTCGTCTGCTGGAGGAAGGCCCGGTTGACGACGAGGTCCGAGTTCTGCGTGCTGGTCGGAAAGATCGTGAAGATGCCGACAACCCGGAGGGTGGCATCCGCGTAGGCACCGGACGATTTCGGGATGCGCATCGTCACCGTATCGCCCATTTGGACATTGTAAGCAATACCCAGTTCGTTGGAGATCAGCAGCCCGTTGGTCGTCGCCGCGAGCGCGTCGAGCTCCTGTTTGGCTGATGTGCCAACGAAGAAGCGATCCTGAATGGTCGTCGCGGCGGTCAATGAAGGGACGTCAATGCCGTAGACCGTCTGGGTCTGTGCACCGACGAGAGTATTGTTCGCGACGGCAACCGCCGACACTGCCCCGACGCCCGGCACGCGGAGTTGGTCAGCGAAGCCAACAGATTGCGGCGCGGTGAGCGCGGGCGTCACGCGCACGTCGCTGCCGACGAGGTATCGGGCGTCAGCGCGGCGGCTCGCGTCGAAGGAGGCGCCAAACACGGTCGTCGCGACGCCGAAGCTGAGGGCGAGCGCCAGCAGGACGACCGCCCCGGCGCTCTGCGTCACCCGCCGCCGTAGCGAGCGCGCCGCGATCCCGTAGAAGCCGCCGCGCCAGCCACGCGATGGCCGGGTGAGGAGCCAATCCGCGATCCGGCGCACGAACAGCGCCATCCCCAGCCAACAGAGGAGCGGGCCGAGGAAGGTATAGATGCCGAGCGAGACGGCGGCGGTCTCGGTCGCGCCCGCCGTGGCTGCCTTGCTGGTATAGGTCCCGCTGAACCAGAGCGCCAGTGCGCCGAGCGCAAGGAACGCGCCATCGATCGGCAGCCGCAACCAGAGCGGACGCCGCGTGGCCGCGATCACGCGGCGCTCTTCATTGATCTCCCCCTCGAGCATCCGTCGCGCGGGCAGGAAGACGCCGACGCCACCAAGGACGAGGCCAAGCGCCAGCGACGCGAGCGTCGCCACGAGCAGACCACTCCCGTCGCGGAGGAAGCCCACACCGAAGAGCACGCCCATACCGAGCGCCCCGATACCGAGGCCAATGGCAGTGCCGAGCAGCGCGACGAGCAGCGCCATCCAGCCCATGATTGTCAGCACCTGCTTCGGCCCGATGCCGCGCGACCGCAGCAGGGCGACCTCGCGTCGCTGCGCGTCCGTGACGAGCTGGGCGGCGTACTGCGATAGATACGCGGCAAGCAGCACCCCGGGCAAGCCGAGGAAGATGAAGAGGAGACGCGCCGCGACGATATCCTTCGATGCACTCGTCAGGGCGGCCGCCAGATTATTGGTGATCTTGATCTGTCCTGATGCCTGCTGCTCCAGGCCGTGACTCAGGGCCGTCACGGCCGCCTGTGCCTGCGCGGGGTCCGCCGGGAGGCTGGCGCGCGCGACACGGATGTGCAACTGGCGGTCGAGCAGGGGCGGGCCGAGCAGTGCGCCCGGCGTGCTCGCGCTCGCATTCTGTTGCGCCGCCAGCGTCGCGGCCTGCAGCGGCCCACGCAGATCTCGGTTGAATGTCGCGTCGTCCATGACGATAACCGCGTCGGTCGCGCTGTAGGTTCCCTCGGCGGTGGACGGCCCGGCGAAGAGCGGTTCCGCCCGGTCGAGGGTGACCATCCCCGAGAGCGTCACCGGGTAGGGGGCGGCGCGACCGGGGACGAGCAGATTGAGGGTGTCGCCGGGCTTCAGGTTCCGGCTGGCCGCCAACTGCTCACTGACCAGCGCGTGACCCGGTTCGAACCGCCCGCTGCTGACGGTGAGGAGCGGGAAGATGGCCGGATAGGTCAGCGGCATCGCGAAGAGACGGGCGGCAGTGTCTGCCGCCCCCCCGCCGGTGGCGGGTGGCGTGATGTGGATCGCGCTCGCGGTGAAGGGCAGCACCGCCTCGACGCCTGGACGGGCCGCGAGTGTCGACGCAAGCCCGGCGATGTCCCCGTTCGGGGCGACGGCGCGGGCCTGTAAATCGAGCACGACCGGCGCGAGCGCCCGCTGAGTCATGCTGCGGGACGAGCCGTTGACGAAGAAGAGCGTGCTGCTGAAGAGCGCCACGGCGAGCGCGAGGCCGATGAGATAGGTGAGATTGCGCGGCCCAGCCCGGAAGAAGGCCCGCAGTGCGTACCGAAAGCTACTCATGAATCCCTCTCTCTCACTGCCCGCCGCGCGACGGCCGAATGATCATGCGGGCCGCATCCTGTGCGTCCACGGTTGCGTCGCTTTGTCGTCCGTCCTTGAGATGGATAACGCGCTGGCACCGCGCAGCAACGTGCGGATCGTGGGTGACGGTGATGAGCGCCATTCCCTCGTCGCCGGCGAGGTCAGTCAGAAGCATGACGATCCGCGCCGCGCTCTCACTGTCCAGGCTACCGGTCGGCTCGTCCGCAAGGAGCAGGGCCGGTGCATGCACAACGCTGCGGGCGATCGCAACGCGCTGTCGCTGGCCACCGCTGAGTTGGTCGGGCAGCTTCTCCGCCAAACCTGCCAGTCCCACCTTGTCGAGGAGTGCGTGCGCGCGGGACTGTCGCTCGGGCTCCGCAACGCCGTCGAGCAGCAGGGGTAGGGCGACATTCTCGGCGGCGGTGAGTGTGGCGATCAGGTTGTGCTCCTGGAAGACGAAGCCGATTTCCCGCCGACGCACGAGCGCGAGCGCTGCGCTCTCCTGTCCGGCTAGCGCCTGCCCGTTGATGCGAATCTCACCCGTTGTTGGCTGGTCCAGCCCGCCGAGTAGGTTGAGGAGCGTGGACTTCCCGCAGCCACTTGGCCCCATGATCGCCACGCTCTCCCCTGCATGGACCGACAGGCTGATACCGCGCACCGCATGGACGCCGTCCGGATACATTTTCGTGAGATCCGTGGCCGTCACAACGAGCGTCCCCGTCTGCGGCTGCTGCACGGGCGTGGCGGTCGCGAGCGGATGATCGAGCGCCTCGGCGGCAGCGGTGGGATCGAAGGGCGTGAGCAGGCCATCCAGCATCCGTACGGCACGCGTGGCCTGAGCCGCGAGGGCAAGGTTATGGGTGACGAGGATAATTGCTGTGGCGCGCTCCGCGTTTAGTTCGGCCAACAGCGCCATGATCTGCGCGGCTGTGACCGAATCGAGTTCGCCGGTCAACTCGTCGGCGAGGAGGATCGCCGGATCGTTAGCGAGCGCGACGGCGATGGCGGCGCGCTGCTGCTCGCCGCCGGACAACCGCGCCGGGCGGTGATCGAGCCGGTCCCTGAGGCCAACGCGCTCCAGCAATGCCGTTGCGCGCTGACGAGCCGCGTCGCCACTCCCCTCCATCGCCAGTGCGACGTTCTCCCGCGCGCTGAGGAAAGGGATGAGATTGTTGCTCTGCAAGACGATGCCGATCCGTTGTCGGCGCAGGTCCGCCCGCTCTTCTTCGCTGAGGGCGGCGATATTGCGCCCCTCAATGAAGACTCTGCCCGCACTGGGCGCGGTCAGGCCGGCAATGATGCCGAGCAGCGTGCTCTTCCCGGAGCCGGATGGCCCGACAATCGCAACGAATTCGCCGGGAGTCACGGTGAGGCTGGCGCCCCGAAGCGCGACCGTCTCGATCTCCCGCTCGCGATAGATCTTGAAGAGATCGTCCAACTCCAGCGCCGCTACACGCGCGGGGTCGGGTATGCCGGTAACGGCACCTTTCGGAAACACGGTGGGACGCGCTGCTGCCATCTGCTGCTCCTCGTGGATTAGAGCCATTTGAAGGTGTTGGCGAAGTCGTCGGCCCCGGCGGGGTCATAGGTGCGCGTGGGGGAGGAGTAGGTGTAGATGGCGATCTTGCCGCCCGGCCCGGGGATGTAGTACCGGTTCCCCGAACTCGGCACCGGCTTACCCGACACCGCGCTCTTGGGCAGTTGCCAGGTGTAGGCCACCATCGCGCCATTCGTGCCCGCCACTGTATATGACTTCACCCCTGCCCCCTTGAAGCCCGGACTCGACGCGGTGAGCGCGGCGGCATCGGCCTGCGCGAAGGCGATGGGCGCCTGCGTCGTCGTCGTGACGGTGACGCTAATGAACTCGTCCGCGCCAGTGAAGCGGATGGCCTCCCCTGGCTGCGTCGTCTTACCCCAGGCCTGCGGATATTGGAAGCGGAATTTGCTGACGGGATCACTGTAGGTGGTGGTCGGTGCGTCCCCCCCGCCCTGCTCGCCCTGGGCCGCAGCACTCGTGTTGGTCGGTGCCGGTGCTCCGCTGTTACTGGCCGACCCAATCGCCGCAGCGGGCGCGCTTCCTTGACTGGTCGGCGCGGTCGCTGCAGCGGTACCGGATGCTGATTTCCCCCCGCCGCATGCCCCAAGCAGCAGCGCGACCGTGACTCCTAACACTCCGAGGCCGAGCCAACGTATCATCTTCGTTCGTTTCTTCATGCGCGAGACCCTCCATAATGATGCTCATCTGGTCGTCTTCGCCGCTTCGACTGCCGCGCGAGTCGAGGTGACGCCAGCGGATACTGCAGGTATAGCGGTGCGACATGAAATCGCGGTGAAGCACCGCAATCGAGACAAGCGATTGGGCACGCGGCCGCAGACGAGCGGAGGACCAGCGTGCTGGTCCTCCCATGCGGGTGATCGGTGTTAGGGGACGTTGCGGTTACGGGGAAACCGCCCCCGGCACGTCCGGTGTGCCGTCGTTTATTTGCGAACCGGAACCGCTCTGGACGTTGTCCGTTTCCAGTCCACCCTTTGCTTCGGTTCCCGTTCCCGTATCGGGGGTGGTATCTTCCACCTGCGTGCCTTGTTGGTCTTGGGCCGTGCCCGTATCCGGGCCGTCAGCGGTCTCGGTGTCCGCTTGTGCGGCGGGTTGGACCACGGCCGGAGGTGATGCCGCCGGTGACGCCGCGTGGACCGCGATGCTCCCGCCAATGGTGCCGAGCATCAGCGTCAAGCCCCCGAGGCCTGCCGCCACTTTTCGTCGATTCAACATGGTACTACTTCCTTTACGCTCAGGCCGCATTGCGTTTGCGACCATTGACTAACCCGGGTGGACAACCGGTTGACCTGCAGATCGTCGGTGCTGCCGTGCTGACGGTCCCGCTCGTCATCCACTGGGACGAGCATAGGGGATCAGCCTAAAATCGCGATGAACTGAACATGAGCATCTTTTTCAGGATTCTCGATTGATGTGCATTCGTGCGAGACGCGCAGGGGGCAACGGCTCGGCGCGATTCCGCGCGATCGCGTGGCACAGTCCCATCTTTCCCGCTGTGCGGCACCATCCACTGGCAGATTAACGGGATTGGTCGCAGCGATGCGGCAGCGCGGAGGGTTTCGCGAGCACTTTCATCGAAAGCCTCTGTTTGATTTCATCAACTTGATAATTTCGCCGCGTAGGATGAAGAAGAGCCGCAGAGGTTGGTCTCCTGATTCGCATCGTGTGGCGCACCGCCACACCCACCGCATGATGGAGACAACAGAGCGCGCAATCGTGTGCATTCTGCGATGTGCCGGAAACATGGCGGTGGGGTTACGCGGGAATCGCTCGCCGTGCGGCAGAGAGGAGGTGAGGAATGCACCAAGGCGTACGATCGTGATGTCACACTGATTGAGCATCGTGCAGAGAGGCTCTGTCATGCGATCTCTTATGCCGACGCGCAGCCGGAGTGACCGGAATAAGGTTCCCGTCTTCTTCCGAAAAGAGGCTCGTTGGCCTATTCCACCGTCGCAGATGTCCCGGAGCGGCATTGCACGTATTCATGAAGGAGAAACCCATGCGAACCCATCATTCTCAGCGAATCATACCGGCGATCATTGTCGGCGCAGCGCTGCTGATCGCTGCATTAGGAAGCAGCGCCGCTGTCGGCGCCACTGCCCCCTTCTCTCCCGGCACGACCTGCAACAGCGGCCACTCGATGTGTCGGCCCGGCCCGTATTACGGGTACGCGGTCAATGGCACCTATGCCGACCCCCGCTATTGCGGCGATGGACTGGTCTCGGTCGTCAGGGATCCCCAGTATGGGGAACTAATCAATGTCTGCACCAGCACCGGTCAGCGGATCTTCCCAGTCTCTACGGGCTACTATGGTGCGCCGCCGTACCTCGCGCCCTTCGCTGGTACGACCGCTCCACGCAATGGCTATCGGTTTACCGGTTCCCGCTGCACCATCGCTACATGCGCGCTGCCCGCCAACGGCAGTGGCAGAGTCATCGGCGGCATCTATTACTACAACGATAGCCGATTCTGCGCAAACGGGAAGATCGGCTTCGTCCTCGGGAGGGGCGAGTATTTCTGCGCGTCGAGCGGGCGGCCGATCGTCGGGTAGCACTGCGGCGGTCGCGAAGCAAGGAAGGTAGTCGAATCCGTCATCGCTTCGTGTATTATCAGCCAGCGGATGAGGTCGCTCACCCGCTGGCTCGTTTCGGTATAGTCAGAGGGTAGGTAGCCCGGTGCCGCGCTACACTCCGCATCGTCTTTACGCTCCCGGTGGCGCCAGCAGGACGAATGATGAGACAAACGGCCATCAGAGGCTTCGCTGTGAGGGTCGTTTCCGACCGTACAGGGCAAACACGTCTCCAAGAAGGGTTAGGAAACGCCCTCATACCAGTCCTGCGGTTCACGGTAGCGATGAGATTTTTCGTCTGTCGGTGCCCAGTGATGGCCGGCGAACAATCGGATCAAATGGGGAAGATCAAGATGAGGACGACGTGGTACTCGGCATCGCCGTGAATCTGCGGCCGGTCATGACTCCGATGCTCACCCGCACCGACGCCCGGACGGGGCGGCACGGTAGACTGCATAATAGCTCGGTAGGCCGGGATACAACTCGCGTAGCAGGTAACGCGGACTGATACGCGTCAGCGGTACTCGCTTGCACATGCGATTGTACTGGCTGCGCGTCATGATCACCAATGGTAGCGCCTGCGTATCGTGCGGGTTAAGATTCCGGATCATCTCGCCCAACACCTGATGCACTTCCACAACATGATGCGTCACACGATCGAGCGTCAGCAAGGAATCGAGGATCTCCGCCGCCGCCGCGCCATCGTGGATATCGATCCGATCGAGGTTTTTATCAATCAAGACCGGCGTGTTGCTCCCCCGGGTCGCGCTGACGAACCGGACCGTCGCCAGCAATGACCCATTGTCCGGGTCGCGTCGCGCTTCCTGCTGGTAGTAGTGCGTCAGCGGCACGAGTGGGTACAACACGAGGACGGCGATGGACACGACGGGGATCACCCGCCCGACTGCATGCGTGACCGTCCGCCCATGGCGTGCGAGGCGATCGCGGAACAGCGTGGCCAGCGTCACCGCCGCGATCGCGATCGCCACCGCCAAGAGCGGCAGGAGAAAGGCGACGTAGCGCCCCGTGAGCATAAAGCGGTCACCCTCGACGCCATAGGCATGGTTGAAGCGGGGCATAATCAGCGCCGCACTGAGCAGCGCGAAGAGCGGCAACGGCTCCCGTTTGCGGGCGAGCAGCACCAATCCTGCAAGACAGAGCAGCGCCACAATCATCAGATGCGGATCGGTGAAATACCGCCACCGGTGCGCCGGAATCCGGGTGGGGTTGGCGATCATGCGCATCAGTTCGAAGAGCAGATTTGCGAGATTATGCCGATACCGTCCCCAGGTGGGATGCATCTCGTACGCATAGGAGCGATGCGTCTGGATGCGTACGATACCGGAAAGATGCGTGCGCGCGTTGGAGATTAGGACGGGGCTGTAGGTGATGAGCGCGGCGAGGATGGCAAGGTATGGCCACGGGCGGCGCAGTAGCGCCCAGGATCGCCGCGCCCACAGCGCAGCCGCGAATGCCGCCAGGAGCGCAGGGAGGAGGACGATTGTGCCAGGATGGGTCTGCAAGGTGAGGCCAAAGAGTCCACCGCTGGCAAGCAGGTAGCCCCTGCGGTCGGTGTGCAGGCTACGCACCAGCGTCCAGCAACAGAGTGCGGCATAAAAGGGTGTCGTCGCGTTCTGCCAGGCGACATGGCTATTGACGATGATGTGCTGCGGCGCGGTGGCAAGGAGCGCGGCAGCAACGAGACCGACCGACTGACCGCCGAGTTCGCGACCGAGCCAATAGGTGACAACGACGGTCAGCACGCCGATCACGAGCACAATCACGCGGGGCAAGATAAGATAGGGACCGAAGAGCCAGAGACAACCAGCGACCAGGTAGGCATGCAGCGGGCCGTAGTACGCATCCGAGGCAGTGAGCGGGAAGTGCGCACCCTGCCAAATCTGTAGCGCCCAGCCGACCTCCACCGTCTCATCAGTGAAATGGGGGTACCGCAGGAGGTCGGGTAGGCGGATCGCTGCAGCGGCGACCACGAGCACCGCCACGAGCGCACCTTCACCGACACGGCACGGCCGCACGAGCCGCGTGATCCGCGACGGGGTAATGATGGACGCGCTCACCGGTGATTCACGCAAGGGCTCCTCCGTCCTTCCTGATCGAGCAGCGGACAGCAACGCACCCGGTACCGCATCAGCCTGATGCACATGCATATGCTTCCAGGGTGAATGGGCCGTAGAATGCACGAGATTCCTGCCACACGGCGTGCCAACGTTCATCGCCGGTGTGTGATGCTCACGGGGCGACGGCAAGGAAGGACGCCGTATCCGCTACCGCCGAGGCGACGGCTCCGTCGTCCTGTGCGTGAGAGAGTTGGTGGTAGAGTCCGCCCGCAGCCAGCAACGCGTCGTGGGTGCCTGTCTCGACGATCTTCCCCTGATCGAGCACCACAATGCGATCGGCCCAGCGCGCCGTCGAGAGCCGGTGCGCGACGAGGATGATCGTCCGGCCACGCCGGAGGCGAACTAATGTCTCGCGCAGTTGCGATTCCGCCAGGGCATCGAGCGCGGCGGTGGCCTCGTCGAGGAGCAGGATGGGCGCGTCGCGCAGCAAGGCGCGGGCAATCGCCAGGCGTTGGCGTTGTCCCCCTGAGAGTTGCGTGCCGCGTGACCCAACCTCGGTGTCATAGCCCTGCGACAACTGAGTAATAAACGGCACCGCGCCAGCCGCCGTTGCCGCCGCGATGACCTCCTCGTCACTCGCCTCCAGTCGACCATAGCGGATGTTGTCGCGAACCGTGCCCCGAAAGATCAGCGGGTCCTGGAGGACAATCGCGAATTGGGCGCGCAACGACGCCAGGGTCACGTCACGGATGTCTTGCCCGTGGAGCAGCACGGCGCCGCGATCCGGATCCACGAAGCGCAGGAGCAGGTTGAGCAGCGTGCTCTTGCCGGCGCCGCTCGGACCGACGAGCGCGACGAGTTCTCCGGGCTGCACTGAAAGGGAGAGATCGCGCAGCACGGGTTGCGCGGGGTCATAGCCGAAGGTCACCGCGTCGAACACGATCCCGCCGCGCGGCCACGCGTCAGCCAACCGTGTGGAGGTGCTGCCGACGACGCCGACGTTACCGGAGCACGGTAGCGCGTGAGTGCCCGGTTCATCACGGACTTCCGTACCCAGATCAAGTAGCTCAGTCACCCGCTCGGCCCCTGCCAGCGCTTTCTGGAGGGTGCCGTTGAGCCGACTGAGGGTCAACAGTGGAGCATAGAGCGAGCCGAGATAGCCGAGAAAGATGACCAAGCCGCCGAGCGTGATGCGCCCCGCGAAGAGTTCGTGGACGCCGACCCAGAGCACGACGACCATACCACCCGTCGTGAATAGCTCGCTGGTCGGTTGGAAGAGCGCCTGCACGCGGGCGGCAGCAACGCGGGCGTGGAGATTACGTACGGCCTGGCGGGCGAAGCGGTCGCGCTCGTAGGGTTCGCGGCCATACGCCTTGATCAGGGGCATTGCCCCCAGCGCCTCCTCCGTCAGGCTTGCCAGCGCGCTCGCCTCGCGCCGGGTCGCGCGCGCCGTTTCTCTGCTACGTGCACTGTACCGGTAGATCGAGAAGGCGAGGACGGGGATGACGAGCAGGCCAAGAGCCGCCAGACGCGGGTCGAGGTAGAGGAGCGTCCCGGCGAAGAAGAGGATGGTGAGTGCGGCTCCCACGCCCTCGGTCAGCACGGCGATCAACAGGCCTTCCATGGCGGCCGTGTCACTCGTCAGGCGGGTGAGCAGATCGCCCGGGCGCCGCTGCGCGAAGGTGTTCATCGGCAGCACTTGCAAGTGATCGTAGAGTCGCCGTCGCAGATCGGTCGTCACGCAACCACCCAGCCAGTTTGTCAGGACACCGCTGGTATAGACGAAGATGCCCTTGACCGAGGCAATGAGGAGATAGGCCAAGCAAATGATCAGGAGCAAGGAATAGTTGCGCGTACGGACGACATTATCAATCACGATCTTCAGCAGCCAGACCTTGGCCGTATTGAGCACCGGCCGCCAGAGGACGAGAAAGAGTGCAAAGAACAATTGGCGTCGGTAGGGGCGTAAAAAGGGCATGAATCGCTTGAGGAGGGACATTACGACCGATCCTTTTTCGTTGCTCGTATCGGGGTGATCGATGCATCCGCACCATCCATGAGGCGGAAAAGGAGGGCCGCCGGGTGGCGGCCCCTAGTGCAAGACCAGGCAAGATTATGTGTAAGGGTGTAGAATCGGTGGCATGAAACCACCGATCTTTGTCCGCCTTTTGACGGACGACGAACACGCCA
>JAABUQ010010567.1_pt1 | contig 12045 bp, 11 predicted proteins | sample 5560001 | NCBI WGS metagenome assembly JAABUQ01 (sample SAMN10711888, study PRJNA513371) | rock metagenome | isolation source: Antarctica rocks | place: Antarctica: Victoria Land, Finger Mt nord | collected 2015-12-18
CGGCCGGATGGTGCTCTCGCGGGATTCGCCGATAAACGCGACCTTGCCGTTGGGCCGCACCGCATCCAGCGCCATGTTGTGGGCGCCCGTGTTGCCCGAGCAATCGATCGCGGCCGTCAGGCCCGCGCCATCGGTGAAGGCTTTCAGCTCGTCCTGCACGCCGGCCGCGGTCGGATCGAGCGCGCGATCGGCCCCGAGCCCGAGCGCGAACTCGCGCCGCTCGGCCAGGGGATCGAACACCACCACGCGGGCCCCGAGCGCCTTGGCGGCCAGAACGCCCGCCGTGCCCATCGGGCCGAGCCCCCAGATGCCGAGCACGCTGGCGCCGGAGATGCCGAGCTTCTTGCAGGCGCTGTAGAGGGTGCCGAAGGCGTCGGTCGAAATCGCCGCCGCCACGTAAGGCATACCGCGCTCGCGCCCGGCATCCGCCTTCACGGTCGACAGTTAGTGATCTCGCTCGTGCCGAACCATGATGGAGAACTGCCCGGCCGGGCCTCGCTCGCGGTGCGTGGAGCGTCCTTATCGATCTCGTCGACCTTCGTGTTTGCAAGCTCGCCGTGCAGCGGCAACCGATATCACGGCGAGCTTGGAGGCGTCGCTGTTGAAACCAGATTGGCCTGTTTTCAAAACGGCGCCATTACGCCTTTCGCTCGGTGATCACGAAGAAAATCAGCGTCAGGGCTAGGACCACCAGCAGAAGCACGAATGAGGCTGCTGCGCCTTCGTTCAGCGACAGGCCGAGGAAGGCCCGGCGGTAGGCGAAGAAGCTCAGAACCTCGGTCGAGACGCCTGGGCCGCCCTTGGTCAGAACATAGGTGAGATCGTAGGTCCGGAACTCATTGATCAGCTGGATGATCACCGTGATGGCGGCCACGGGGCGAAGCATCGGCAGGGTCAGGTACCAGAACTGCTGCCAGGAGCGGGCGCCGTCGACCTCCGCAGCCTCGTAAGGGTCGCGCGGCAGGGCCGCCAAGCCGGCCGCGAGGATCAGAACCACAAAGGACATCTGCTGCCAGACATCGACCCCCGCCATGGTCCAGAAGGCCAGATCGGCGGAGCCGAGCCAGTCGAGCCTGGGAAGCCCCAGACTCTCGAGAAGCGCATTGACGATACCTAGGTTGGGCTGCAGCAGCATCCGCCAGATCAGCCCCACGCTGATGGGCGACATGGCCATCGGAATGGTCAGGATCGCGAAATAGACCGGCTTGAGCGCGACGACGCGGTTGAGCATGAGGGCAAGCCCCAGTCCGACCACGAACTCCCCTCCGACCGTTACAAAGGAATACCCGAAAGTAAGCCATAGCGCGTGTCGGAAGCCTGCGTTTCCGAGAATGGTCGCGAAGTTGTCCCAGCCCACCAGGGGCAGCAGGCCGGGATGCATCAAGGTCAAGGACGAGACCGCCATCACGGCCGCGTAGGCCAGCGGAAAACCCATCACGATGGCGATGAGAGACAAGCCCGGCAGGGCAAAAGTCCAGCCGGTTTTCCATTCGCGATCGAAGCGGGCACTGAGCGACATCGGTCCTTCCAGGGCTTGAGCCGTCGAGACGCGGGCTTACTTCGTCTTTTTGATCAACTCGTCGAGGCCGTCCGCGGCAGCCTTGAGGGCGGTAGCATTGTTGGCCTGGCCGCCGGCCGCGAGCGAAAGCTGGGTACCGATTACATCTTCGTACTGCGCCGAATAGGCGAAGATCGGAAACGCCTTGCCGCTCGCCACAACCTGCTCGGCCGTGGTGTAGCTCGGGAATTTGGCCAAGACGGCCGGGTCCTTATAGACGTCCGAGCGGACCGGAGCGTGTCCCTCAAGCGCGCGGGCCACCGAAATCTTCTTGCTCTGCACCCACTGAATGAAGGTCCAGGCCGCCTCACGGGTGGGCTCGTCGACGTTCTTCGGAATACCCCAGCCCCAGCCGCCGCTTTCGCCATGGCCACCCGGCATCACCGAAAGCGCGACCTTGCCGGCCACCGTGGGACACTTCTTGGCGTCGTCGATCTGCGGCAGCATCCACCAATAGGTAATCATGCTGAACGCCTTGCCGTCGCACATCAGCCTTTGCGTGTCGTCGAGCGTGGCCGACAAGGCGCCCTGCTGTGCACCATTCTTGACATTGTCGACATAGAGATCGAGCGCGATTTTGCCTTCGGGGCTGTCGAGCGCAATCCTGCCGGCGTCGTCGAGGTAGCGGCCGCCGGCCGAGAAAAGGTAGTTCGAGAACTCCATGCTGTTCGGATCGCCGCGCTGGCCCTGCATGGCCGCGCCCGCAACGCCGGCCTTCGCCTTCATGAATTTCGAGAGGGCCACGTAGTCTGCGAGGGTCTTGGGCGCCTCGAACTCGCCCTTGCTCTCGGTTTTCCAGGCTTCGGTCAGCTTGGGGTCCTTCAGGAGGTCGGTCCTGTAGATCATCCCCATGCTGTAGTTGTACATTGGGACGAGGTAGAGGCGGCCCTTGCTGCGCCCCACGAGGTCGAGCATCGAGGGGATGAAGGGGTTGAGGTCGAATTTCGTCTTTTCGACAAACGGTGTGAGTTCGGTTAGCCAACCCGCCGCCGGGAACTCGCCTGCCCACAGGAAGTCGACTTCCAGCACCGTATAGGCGCTCGAGGCCCCGCTAAGCTGGGTGACGAGCTTGTCGTGCATGTCGCCATAAGCGAGTTTTTCAAACTCGACCGAGATGCCGCTTTCCTTCTGGAACTCCGGCAGCATGGCTTCGATGATCTGGGTTTCGGGGACATCTTCCATCAGCGCACGCAAGACGATCGGATCAGCCTTGGCGGGAAGCGTCAGGGCGAGCGCCGCCAGGATGCTGGATGTGGCAAGCAGAAGTGACTTGATGGTCATGGCTTTCCTATCCTTGTGGTGTCCAATCGAAGCCGTTCCCGCCTGCCGGGAACGGCGGCTTCGAAGCTATTTGACGCTCCCAAAAGTCAGCCCCTGGACAATGAAGCGCTGAATGAAGCGGGACGCGATCACGAGGGGCAGCACTGCCAAAACGACGCCGGCCGACACCTTGGCGATCTGCACGCCGTTCGAGCTTTGCAGTGACGCGAGCGCCACTGGGATGGTCTGAGTCGAGGGTCCCGTCAGCACGAGCGAGAACAAGAACTCGTTCCACGACAGGATGAAGCCCAGAACCCCTGCGGCCGCGATGCCCGGCAGGGACACTGGGATGACGATGCGCCAGAAGGCGCCCCAGGCGGTGGTGCCGTCGGTCATGGCGGCCCATTCAAGATCGACAGGAACGCCTTCGAAGAAGCCCATCAGAATCCAGGTCAGGAACGGTAGGTTCAGAGCCGAATAGGCAAGGATCAGGCCCGGAATCGAATTGGTGAGACCGACCGCGCGAAAGATCGCGAAGGACGGCAGCACCAGCGCCACGGGCGGCAGCATCTGGGTGGCCAGGACCACAAAGCGGGCGAGCCGGCCGCCGGTGCGGAAGCGAGCGAAGGCATATCCGGTCATGGCCGCGAAGGGCAGAGCCAAAAGAACCGAGCCGAGTGCCACTACGACGCTGTTGACGTAAAAGGTGCTGAACTTATTACGGGTAAGCAGGGTCGCGTAATTGTCGAGAGTGAAGCCCGGCAGGATGGCGCTCGAATAGGCCTGCGGCTCGGGGACGAAGCTCGTGCGCAGCACCCAGAGCGGCGGCAGCACGATGATCGCGCACATCAGGATCAGTCCCGTATGCAGCCAGAGGCTGTCGCGGGGGGAATCCTTGTCCTTGCTCACGCGACCCTCGCGATATGGCCCTGGGGCGCCGGGCGGGGGATCAGCTTGGTGGTTGCCGCATCGAATAGGTGCATCGGATGCGGGTCGAGGTAGAGCGTCACCTTCTGTCCGGGCTCGGCGGAGAAATGCCGGCTGAGCCGGACGGACATCTCAACGGGCGCGCCTTCCCCGGCTTGCGCGATCTGCCCGACCAGGACGAGTTCGGCCCCAAGCGCCTCAACGGCCACCACCGTGAAAGGGATCGGCTGCCAATCGGGGGCGTGGGGCGCCTCATAGAAATCCTCCGGACGGACGCCGAGGATCGTCGGCTTTCCGACATGGCCCGCGTAAGAGGCCCTGTAGGCGTTCGGAATCGCAACCGTCAATCGGCCCGCAACCTGCACGGTCAGGCCGCTGTCACCAGCGCCTTGCAGGGTCGCCGCGATCAGGTTCATGGGCGGCGTCGCCAAGAAGCGCGCCACAAAGGTGTCGGCCGGGTTGGCGTAGACATCGAGCGGGCGTCCGACCTGGATCATCTCCCCGCCACGCATGATGCAGATGCGGTCGCCCATGGTCATAGCCTCAACCTGATCGTGCGTGACATGCACGATGGTGCGGCCAAGCCGCCGGTGAAGCTTGACGAGTTCGAGCCGCATCTCGCTGCGCAATTGCGCGTCCAGATTGGACAGCGGCTCGTCGAGCAGGAAGGCTGCCGGATCGCGCACAATAGCGCGGCCGAGCGCAACGCGCTGGCGCTGGCCGCCCGACAAGGCTGCCGGCTTGCGGTCGAGATAGGGCGTGAGGCCCAGAAGCGCCGCGGCCTGATCGACCTTCGTTCGGATGAGGGCCGAGGGGGTGCCGCGCATCTTGAGGCCGAAGGCCATGTTCTGGCCGACATTCATGTGGGGGTAGAGTGCGTAACTCTGGAACACGACCGCGACGTTGCGGTCGCGCGGCGGCATGGCATTCACGGTCTTGCCGTCGATCAGGATTTCGCCGTCCGACACGCTTTCGAGTCCGGCGATCATGCGCAATGTGGTGGACTTTCCGCACCCGGACGGGCCGAGAAAGATAATGAACTCGCCATCCTCGATGCGGAGCGAGACGTCTCGCACGCCATGAACGGCAGGCGCGTAGCGCTTGGAGAGGTGCCGGAGCTCGATCGAAGCCATTCGCTCAACTACTCATCGCGAGGCTGAAGGCATCGCGGTCTGACACGACCCGCATCATCAGGGCAGAGAGTGACAACATTTGCGAACATTTCAAGAGAGATTTTGTCGTAAAATGTTTCTTATCGAGGCTCCGCTCCTCGGATTCGAAGCAACACAGCTCGTCGCACATGCACGGCAGATTTTCGGCCCCGCCCCCGCTCGCGGGCGGCAACCTCACCAAGTCACCGCGGCGGGAGCCCACAGCCTCAGGTCGTGTAGACGCCGCCCGTCACGTTGATACCCTGGCCCGTCATGAAGCGTGCGCCCGACGAGCACAGAAACACCACCAGATCAGCGACGTCCTCCGGCTCTTCCAGACGTCCGAGTGGCGTCTGAGCCACATAATCGCGGATCACCTGCTCCGGCGTCATGTCGCGCAGTTGCGCTTCCCACTCGACCTCACGCGACTGCATGCCGGTTTTTACGAAGCCGGGGCAGACTGCGTTTACCCGGATGCCCTTTGGGGCCAGTTCCCGTGCTAATGCCTGCGTCCATCCCAGGACAGCGAATTTGCTGGCAGAATAATGGGCTAGCAGAGGTGCGCCGATCTTCGCCGCTAGTGAGGCGGTATTGACGATCACGCCCTTATCCCGAGCGAGAAAGTATCGCGCCGCAATCTGATTGGTGAGAAAGACGCCGCGTGCGTTGACGTCGAAGTTGAAGTTCCATTCCTCGTCGGTGAGATCGACCGCCTTGTTCATGGTCGAAACGCCCGCGTTGGCGCACAGGATGTCGCACCCGCCAAGGCGCTCGACCGCCTGGGCGAAGCCAGCCTCGACGGACACGCGGCTGCGGACGTCCATGGCGACAGCCCCGGCGGCGCCGATGTCTTTGGCAACCCTCTCGGCTGCAGCGCCATCGAGATCGGCGATCACGACCGAGGCGCCGTGGCGCGTCAGGGCCGCCACGATGGCGCGCCCGATGCCGTTGGCCCCTCCGGTCACAACGGCTCGCTTTCCTGAAATATCGGCCGCGAGTGTGGTTGCATTGCTCATGATGGACTCTGGACAGAGCTTCGATTTGAACATATACGCAAAAAATCAAACTTCTAACAAGGTTCACGCTCGTTCGTTCCGGCGTCAGCCCCGCCGTTAATTTCGGCCCGGATCACCCTCATGTTAAACCGACAACGACGCTCCGAAACACCCGAAGACGCGGCTGCGTCCCCCGATGCACGCCTTGCTGCACGGCATGGCAGGGCCGCACGGGAGAGTTCGGCGCCGTCGCGCCTGCTGGCCCACGTCCGCAAGGCCAGCATCCTTGAAACGGTGCGTCAGAGTGGTTCGGTCCAGGTAGCCGAGATCGCCAACCGGCTGTCCGTTTCCGAAATGACGATCCGGCGCGACCTGCTCGATCTCGAACGGGAAGGACATCTCAAACGCCTGCATGGCGGCGCAGTCGCGCTGCAGACCATTGCGATCGATCAGGACGAGCCGAGTTTCGACGCCCGGCTGAGCCGGGATCGCGTTGCCAAGGAGCGCGTTGCCGCTGCCGCCCTGCCACTCATCGATGGAGCCCGGACTGTGGCGCTCGACGTCGGCGCCACAACCTTTCTTCTCGCGCAGCTTCTCGCGGGCAAGCCTGGCCTGAACCTCTTCACGAATTCGCTGCGCATCGCCGCAGCCCTCTCGGACGGGCCGCAACAGGTTTATGTGCCCGGCGGCCGCGTGCGCGGAACCGAGATGGCAATCGGCGGGCCCGCCGCAGTGGAAGCCTTCGAAAAGCTCTGGTTCGACGTGGCCTTCGTGGGCGTGTCCGGCATCACGGCCGATGGTCTGTTCGACTATTCGATCGAGGACACGGGCTTGAAGCGGGTTTACCTCAGCCGCTCGAGCCGCAAGGTCGTGCTTTGCGACGCGTCGAAATTTAACCGCATGTCGCTCGTGCGGGTGTCGGGCTTCGACGCCGTCGACACCCTCGTCACCGACGCGCCGCCGCCGCCTGACATCATGGCCGCCCTGCAGGCCGCCGATGTCGAGGTCATCCTCGCAAGACCGGTCCATCTACACAGCGCCTGATGTTAGCGTCACAGGAGAACAACAATGGTTTTCGACTTCTTCGGCTCGAAGAAAAAGGCTGTGATCGCCATGGCCCACATCGGCGCGCTGCCGGGATCGCCCCTGCATGACGGCAAGGGCGGCGTCGCAAAGCTGATCGATGACGTGGCCAACGACATCGAGAAGCTTCAGGCGGGCGGCGTCGACTCGATCATGTTCGGCAACGAGAACGACCGCCCCTATGTATTCAAGGCGCCTCCTGAGGGGATCGCCGCGATGACGGCCGTGGTGCAGGCATTGAAGCCGATGCTCAAGGTGCCGTTCGGCGTCAATTACCTGTGGGACCCGACCGCCAGCGTGGCGATCGGCGCCGCCACGGGTGCGAGCTTCGTACGCGAGATCTTCACCGGCCTCTTCGCTTCCGACATGGGCCTGTGGCAGCCCGATTGCGCGGCGGCCTCCCGCCTTCGCGTCCAGGTCGGCCGACCGGACCTCAAGCTTCTGTTCAACATCAATGCCGAATTCGCCTTCTCGCTCGACCAGCGTCCGATCGAACTCCGGGCCAAGAGCGCCGTGTTTTCCTCGCTCGCCGACGCGATCCTGGTGTCCGGCCCCATCACCGGGCAACCCGCCGACGCAAGCGACCTCCGCAAGGTGTGCGAGGCCATCCGCGACGTTCCGGTTTTCGCCAACACCGGAGTGAACCTCGACAACGTGAGCGAGGTTCTTGGCCTTGCTAACGGCGTGGTGATCGGCACGCACTTCAAGGTTGACGGCAACACCTGGAACGCGGTCGACAGGGACCGGGTCAAACGCTTCATGGATAGGGTGGGCCAACTCCGCTGACGCGGGCCTCAGCCATGACCTGCGTCATCGGCCTCGACATCGGCACGACCTCGACCATCGGCATCCTGCTTCGGCTCCCCGATCAGGTGCTGGGGGTCGCGTCCCGACCCGTCACACTGCAGTCGCGGCATCCAGGCTGGGCCGAGGAAGATCCCGCCCAGTGGTGGGCCAACGTGTGCGAGGTGACGCACGACCTCGTCGCGCAAGGAGGCAACCAGCCTGAAGATATCGCGGGCCTCGGCGTCGCCGGTATGCTGCCGGCTGTGGTCCTCCTCGACCGCGACGGCGCCGTGATCCGGCCGAGCATCCAGCAGAGCGACGGTCGCTGCGGGACCGAGGTCGAGGCCATGCGGGCCGAATGGCCTGAAAGCGATTTTCTGAAACGCGCCGGCAATGGCATCAACCAGCAACTCGTCGGCGCGAAGCTGCGCTGGATCGAGACCCACGAGCCAGAGGCCTTCGCCCGCATCGCTACCGTGTTCGGGTCTTACGACTTCATCAACTGGCGGCTGACCGGACGACGCGCCATCGAGCAGAACTGGGCGCTCGAAGCCGGGTTCATCGACATCGCGACCCATGCGGTCGACGAAAGGCTTGTGGCGCTCGCCCACTGCCCGCTCGGCGCTTTGCCGCCAGTCGTCCGGTCGCATGAGATCCTCGGGACAGTGTCCGAGCCTGCGGCGCGCGACACGGGCTTGCGGGCCGGCATACCGGTGGTCGGGGGCGCGGCCGACATGATCGCCTCGGCGCTCGGTGCAAGCGTCGTGGCCAAGGGCGACATTCTGCTGAAATTCGGCGGTTCGGTCGACGTGCTGATCGCGACCGACGTGGTGGCGCCCGATGCTCGAATGTTCCTCGACTACCATCTCGTGCCGGGCCTGTTCATGCCCAACGGCTGCATGTCGACCGGCGGCTCGGGGCTGAACTGGTTCGTCAACACCTTCGCGGGGGGCGAGAAGGCGGCAGCCGAGGCGGCAGGGATAACCCCGCATCAACATCTCGACCGGTTGGCGGCGACGCGACCGCCGGGTGCCGAAGGAGTGACGGTCCTGCCCTATTTCCTCGGCGAGAAAACGCCGATTCACGATCCCGCCGCGCGGGGCGTGTTCTCAGGCCTGACCTTGAGCCACGACCTCGGTCATCTCTGGCGCGCCATGCTGGAAGCCTATGCCTACGCGATCGCCCATCATGTCGAGGTGCTGAACGCGATGGGGCACCGAACGGAACGCTTTCTGGTGTCGGACGGCGGCTCGGCCAGCCGGGTCTGGATGCAGATCGTGTCCGATGTCCTTCAGCAGCCGCTTCAGGGGCTCAGTGGTCATCAGGGGTCGTGCATCGGGGCCGCCTGGACGGCGGCAGTCGGCGCCGGTCTCACCGACGACTGGAGCGGCGTTTCGCGACTGGTGCACTTCCAAGAGATCATCAAGCCCAATCCCGCAAATGCCGCGACCTACGCCGAAGGGTACAAGACCTATCGCGACCTCTATGTGCGACTCTCCAGCGAAAGAAAGGACCGATGACCCGATTGCGCGCGGTGGCCTGGGACATCGACGGCACCTTGATCGACAGTGAGCCCCTGCACCATCGGGCTCTCGTGGCAGGAAGTCAGCACTGGGGCGTGGACTTGTCGGATCTCGACGATCAGCAGTTTCTCGGCGTTCACATGGGCGACGTCTGGACGGCGCTCCGGCCCCGGATGCCAGCGCAGTTGCGGGAAGCCGATTGGCGCGAGGCCATCACGGCGCACTACATCGCGAACCGCACCGCCCTGAAGCCCCTGCCTGGTGCGGTCGAGACTATCGCCGCGCTCGCGGCCCGCAATATCCCGCAGGCCTGCGTGTCGAACTCCCATCGCAGCATCGTCGACGCCAATCTCGACGCACTCGGCGTGTCCCGCTTCATGGCCTTCACGGTGTCGTTCGACGATGTCTCCGCCGGCAAGCCCGACCCGGAACCTTACGCGATGGCCACTCGCCGGTTTGGAACAGCCCCGGCGGAAGTCATCGCGGTAGAGGATAGTGCCGCCGGCATGGTTTCGGCCGTCACCGCAGGCCTTCCTGTCGCGCTCTGCGCACCACTTCCGATTGCAGAACAATGGGCAGAAATCGTAACCAGGGTTTCGGAAATATCGGAAGTCCTGCACTGGTTCGACGCCTGAGCTCGATCTCAGTCATCCCCTCATTTTTCAAGCTTGGTGTGTCCGCCCTACGAGTACGCTCCCAAGTTGCAAAATCTGCCGCGCTGATGTCATTCCGCAGTCAAAACGCCGATCTGGCCCAGGCTTGTCCCTAATCCACGATCCATCACCGCAACCTGTGAATGCTTTACGCCGTGAGCGTCGGCAAACATGAGCCCCTACAGTTGTGGCCAGAAATGAGGGGATTCCTGAGGAGCTCGGTAATTCAGACCAAATTAGTGCATGAGACGAGAAGACGAGGTTCTAACCTGGTACATCTAACCTGGTACATCTAACCTGGTACAACTGTTGGATAACATCTCAGAAAGCGGTGGCGGAGCCGGGGGCCTGGAGCCGCTCCGTCCGTGTGTAGAAACGTTCTTGCCTTAAAGCTTTAGGGGCGGTGCTGACCGACCCTCTCCGACACCGCTCCGACCTGCGTTGCCGCCCAACGCCCGCCACGCGCTGTCCGCACGCCACGGGCGTTGAGGGCGGCCGCGATGCCGCGCAGGCTCGCGACCCCGCTGCCCTTGATTTGCAGGATGACGGGCGCGACGTTCTCGGCGAAGCGCCGAGCGTCTTCGGCGGTGCTGGCGGCCCCTTTCCTCCCTGCCTCGGGCAGGTTGGTAGGGTTGCCGAGCCTGGCGCCTTGCTTCTTGCGCGCTTGCAGCGCTGCGCGGGTGCGCTCGGAGATCATGCGCCGTTCCTTCTCGGCCAGGGCCGCGTAGATGTGGAGCATGAAGGGGTCGACGTCGGTACCGAGCTCGGCCACGAGGAAGGGCACGCGCTGCACCATCAGTCCGGTAATGAAATGCACGTCGCGACTCAAGCGATCGAGCTTGGCCACCAGTACTTGGCAGCGCAGGCGCCGCGCGGCGCCGAGGGCGGCGGCGAGCTGGGGACGTCGGTCGAGCGCGTCGGATCCCTTGCCGGTCTCCACCTCGACGAAGCTGTCCACCAGTTCGAAGCCGTTCGCGGCCGCGAAGGCGGTGCATCGTTCGCGCTGGGCTTCGAGGCCGAGGCCGGATCGGCCCTGGCGTTCGGTGGAGACGCGATGGTAGGCGACGACGGGGGTGGGGCTCATGTGCCCGTTCTGGGCTGTTTCGGCCTTTGTAGCAAGAGGCTAAACGGACGTATGGCCTCTTGACGAGCCGTTCCGGGTGAATCACGCCTGCCTAAAGCGAAGGCGACGACCTCCGTGCTGATCACGCACCTCGCTAGTCACAATACGCTTGCGGATCACCGCTCGCGCTGCCACGCTGCTAGCACTGCAGCGGTGCTGTGAGCGAGCTTCTTATGAACGACGTCCGATTATCCTCGACATCCGGCGCTGCGGTCACCATACGCGGGCTCGCTCCAGAGCTGAAGTCCAAGCTACGGATCCGCGCGGCCCACAATGCTCGCTCGATGGAGGCCGAGGCCCGGGCCATTCTGGAAGCAGCCCTGTCGGCGCCCGACGAGGACGCGACGGATTTCGGGGCCTTTGCCCGCGGCCTCTTCGCCCCCCTCGGCGGCGTCGAGTTGGAGCTGCCGGCCCGCGGCCCCGCCCGTGAACCCCCAACGCTTGACTTGGAGCAGGACCACGCGGTCGAGGTATCGCCGGCGGCTGCCGAGCGGGCAGGGGCCTCGGATGTCTCGCCCGAGCAGGAGCATCCGCCCGTCACGGTGAAAGCCAGGCCCGCCGCGTCCAAGCCGAAAGGACGCCGGTCGTGATCGTGCTCGACACCGACGTCCTGTCGGAACTGCTGCGGCCCGAGCCGGACGCCAACGTACTGACCTGGCTGGCCGGGCACCGCCGGGCCGAGCTCTACACCACGACGATCAGCGAGGGTGAGATCGCTTCCGGCCTGGACGGGCGGTCACCATCCCGGCACACTCCGCCGATGAGCTGCGCCCGCGTCACATTTTCGGCCGTCGTGCTGCTCGCCGCGACGTCATCGATCGCCGCTTCTCAGCCCGTCATCTCCGACGATCTCCAGCAGGAGGCCATGACCTGCGTCGGCGAAGCCATGAAGTTCTGCCCGGACGTCTGGACCGCGGAGGATCATGGCCTTGCCTGTATGACCGGCAAGCGCCAATCCTTCAGTCCCCGTTGTCGGGTCATCTACG
>JAABUQ010010568.1_pt1 | contig 12045 bp, 11 predicted proteins | sample 5560001 | NCBI WGS metagenome assembly JAABUQ01 (sample SAMN10711888, study PRJNA513371) | rock metagenome | isolation source: Antarctica rocks | place: Antarctica: Victoria Land, Finger Mt nord | collected 2015-12-18
ATCGATCGGTCAGAAATCCAGCGAGAGCCCATCGTAGGCCAAAGCCACACGCGGCGGCAAGATGGCCTCCGTCGCCTCATGGTCGAAACTGTGGGAAAGATGCGTGAGATAGGCTTGTCTGGGCCGGAGCCGCTCGACGACACCCAACGCCTCTTCGAGATGGAAGTGGGTCGGGTGCGGCTCGGGCCGGAGGGCGTCGAGGATCAGGGTCTCGACCCCCTCCAGGAGCGGCCAGCTCGGTTCGGGGATCCGGTTGACGTCGGTGCAGTAGGCGAGGTCGCCGATCCGGAAGCCGAGGACGCGGAACCGGCCGTGTTCGAGCCGGATCGGCAGGACCCGCTGGCCGAGGACCTCGAACGCCTCGCCGGGCCGGATCCGCTCGAAGGCCATCTGGGGGATCCCGCCGGTGGGGATCGAGGCGGCGTTGGCCTCGAAGGCGTAGTGGAAGACCCGGCGGATCGTGTCCTCGACCTCCCCTTCGCAGAAGATCGGGACCGGGCCGCCGATCCCCCGGGGGAAGAGCCGGGTGTCGTCGAGGCCGAAGAGGTGGTCGGCGTGGTGGTGGGTGTAGGCGATCGCGTGGACCTGCCCAACCCGCTCGCGGACGAGCTGGAGCCGAAGCTCCGGCGAGGTGTCGATCAGGAGGTTCCCGGCCGGCAGTCGAATCAGGACGCTCGACCGGGTCCGCCGGTTCCGGGGGTCGTCCGACCGGCAGACCGGGCAGTCGCAGCCGATCATCGGCACCCCGGTCGACGTGCCGGTCCCGAGGAAGATCAAGCGGCGCGAGGTCGTCGCGAAGTCCACCAAAAGCCCACCTCCGCGCCCTTTCGTGCCGACCCCCCGCCGGCTCGATAGACCATTGTACGGCGCCCCGCCTCGGTCGGCGACGGCGGACTGGGCCCGGGTGGCTTCGTTTTGTCGCCCGGTCGCGGTCATTGGGTCGAGTTGACGGGCGCTCGGGCGCCTGCGGCAGGTCGGGGTGCCTCACGGCGGCGGCGGGGCCCTGGCCGGCGATTTCGAGGGGGTCAGGCCGGCCGATTCGCGCGATGGGATCGATCCGGGCGCGGGCCGGCGCGCGGAGCGGCTCGCGCCGGAAGAGGGGGAACGGCGGGCTGGATCGTCTTCAGGCCCGGCGGCGGTCGCGCTTGCTCTGGCGGGCCGCTTCGCGGGCCTTGTCGCGGGCGGCCCGGGGGTCGGGGCGGGGGGACGCGGGCCGGGGCGGGCGGAGGTCGTCGGCCTGCCGGGCGGATTCGAGCCGGCGGAGGGCGTCGGCCTGGGCCATCATGGTCTCCAGGAGCGCCGCGGGATCGAAGTCGTGGTCCTGGTCTTCGACGGGATGGCGCCGGGGCGGCGAGGGGGGAGCGGGAGTGGGGTCGGGCGGGGTGGCGAACTTCTCGATCTGGGCGACGCACCAGCGGAGCCGGCGGTGGAGCTCGGCCTCGTGGCGGCGGAGCTTGCGGAGCTCGGGATCGTCGCCGGAGTCCGGGTCGGTCCGGGCCCCGGCGCGGTCGAGGGCGTCGAGCGGGGCGACCTCGGCCTTGCGCCGGAGGAGATCGGCGATCTCGCGGCGGGCGAGGCCGCGGAGGCCCGGATCGGCGAGGGTCGGCCGCCCCTCGGGGTCGATCGCCTCGCCGGGCGATCCTCCCCGGAGTCCCGACGGGGTTCCGAGGAGGTCGAAGGCGAGCGCCCGCTGGTCGGCGGTCCAGGCGCCATCGCGATCGGCGGCCCGGGCCAGGAGCGACCAGCGCTCGATCAACCAGTCGCAACCGTGGGGCGAGGTCCGCAGGGCTCGGGCGATGGCGGCGGGGTCGCGGGCGATCCCGGAGCCGAGGAATTCGGCCTCGAGCCGGCGGTCGTCGTCCCAGAACGATTCGGCCCGGAGCGCGACCCGGTCGCGGTAGCGGCGCTCCAGCCGGTCGCAGCGGCGGAGCTTCGACGCGATCGCCGTGACCTGCTCGACCAGGAACCCCGTCCAGTCGAGGACCGGCTCGGCGCCGGCCGGCCCGTCCTCCGGGTGCTTGACGACCTCGGCGGAGAGGGCATGCGCCAGGGCATCTCGCCCCAACCGCTCCTTGCCGGCCTCGGTCCTGGGACCTCTCGAGGGCAAGGCGTTGCGGCGGTTGGCCTCGCGGCGGGCTTCGCTGACGATCATGGGGAAGGGCTCCGAAGGGGACGCGAATTCCATCGGATACTTTCGTTGTTCCCGAGGGCGGCGAGCACACTTTCCGCATGGGAGGCGATTCCAAGGAGATCGAGCCTTATCCGACGGCGGCGCTCCCCGCCGAGGAGGCGCATCGGCTGGCCCGGCGGCCGGAGTTCATCCACCCCCCGCGCGGCGACGGTTGGCTCAACGTGGCCGAGATCGAGCGGTCCGTCCTGGCCCGGCGATGCCCGGCCCGGCGGATCGGCTCGCCGGCGGGGGTGGGCGCCGAGCGCGCCGCCTGGCGGCGGCGGCGCTACGCCGAGGCGAGCCGGGTGATCTGGCGGTTCACGACCGAGGACGCGCGGGTCGAGTTGAGGCACCTGGACCCACGGTCTTGGCGTTGCCGGTCCACGACCCTCGGATCTGTTCGGATTCGAGGATCTCGCCCCGGCGTAACGGATCGATCGACCCCGTCAACTTCCGGGCGAGACCTGGCGGAACGGCGACCGCGGGCCGTAAGATGGCCGGATCCGACTAAGGCCCGAATCCGCCCGGCTCGCCCTCGCCCTCGCCCCTTCCCGACCGGACGCTCCGACCATGCCGACTCCCGACCAGCTCTACGACCAGGCGATCGACCTCCGCGACGGCGGCGACAAGCCCGCCGCCATCGCCCGGCTCGAGGAGGCGATCGCCCTCGACCCCAACTTCGCCATCGGCCACGGGATGCTCGCCAAGCTCTACGTCGACCTCGCCGAGACCGACAAGGCGATCCTCCACGCCAAGAAGGTCGTGGAGCTCGAGCCCGACGACACCTTCAGCTACACCGCCCTCTCGGTCATCTACCAGCGGTCCGGCAAGATCCCCGAGGCCGAGCACGCCAAGGCGATCGCCTACAACAAGCAGCACGGCCTCGACTGAGCGTCGGGCCTCCCCCAGCCGCCTTCGACCCACCCGGAGCCGCCCCATGCCCTTCGCTCGCTTTGGTCTGGCCGTCCTCCTGCTCGTCGGCTTTTCGACGGGGTCCGACGCGGGGGATGCCTGGTTCGACGGCCACGAGGCGGAGCTGATCGGCCTCTACAAGCACTTCCACGCCCACCCGGAGCTGTCCTACAAGGAGGTCGCCACGGCCGCCCGGATCGCCGAGGAGCTGAGCAAGGCCGGGGCCGAGGTCACGGAGCAAGTCGGCAAGACCGGGGTCGTCGGCGTGCTCAAGAACGGCAAAGGGCCGACCGTTTTGGTCCGGACCGACCTCGACGCCCTGCCCGTCGTCGAGCAGACCGGCCTGCCCTACGCGAGCAAGACGAACACGGCGGACGACGACGGCAACACCGTCGGGGTGATGCACGCCTGCGGCCACGACATCCACATGACCAGCTTCGTCGGGACCGCCCGATGGCTGGCCGACCACAAGGATCGCTGGGCCGGCACCGTCCTCTTCGTCGGCCAGCCGGCCGAGGAGAAGATCGGCGGGGCCAAGCAGATGCTGGCCGACGGCCTGTATCGCCGCTTCCCCAGGCCCGACCACGCCCTGGCCCTGCACGTCGCCCACGACCTCGAAGTCGGCAAGATCGGCACCATCAGCGGCCCGGCGATGGCCAGCTCCACGGCGGTCGAGGTCGTGGTCAAGGGGAAGGGTGGCCACGGCGCCATGCCCCACAACACGGTCGACCCGATCGCCTTGGCCGCCTTGCTCGTGCTCGACCTCCAGACGATCGTCAGCCGCGAGGTCAGCCCGATCCAGCCGGCCGTCGTCACCGTCGGCTCGATCCACGGCGGGACCAAGGGGAACATCATCCCCGACGAGGTCAAGCTCCAGTTGACCTTGCGGGCGTTCCGGCCCGAGGTGGCCGAGCAGCTCGTCGAGGGGATCCGCCGCCGGGCGAAAGGGCTCGCCGAGGCCCACCGGGCCCCGGAGCCCGTGGTGACGATCCTCGAGAACACGCCGCCGACGGTGAACACCCCGAGCCTGGTCGCCCGGGTCGTGCCGACGATCGAGCGGGCCCTGGGCCCGGACAAGCTGGTCGCCGTCGAGCCGACGATGGGGGCGGAGGACTTCGGCCTCTTCGGCGAAGGGGGCGTGCCCACGTTCATGTTCCGGCTCGGGACGATCTCGCCTTCCCGGCTCGAGGCGGCCCGCGCGAAGGGGGAGACGATGCCCTCGCTCCACTCGGCCCTGTACTACCCCGACCCCGCGCCGAGCATCCAGGCCGGGGTCAAGGCGATGACCGCCGCCGTCGTCGGGCTCCTGCCGGCCCCCGCCGCCGGGGTGCCCCGGTGATCGCCGCCGCGACCGCGACCCTCGTCGGGGCCGACCCCCTGTACCCGGTCCACCACCCCGAGGAACTGCTCAGCCCTTCGCTCCTGATCTTCCGCGACCTGGTCCGCCGGAACCTCGGAGCGATGGTCGCGATGGTCGGCGATCCGGCCCGGCTCCGCCCCCACGTCAAGACGCACAAGATGCCGGCGATCGTCCGGCTGGCCGAGTCGCTGGGCATCCGCAAGCACAAGTGCGCCACCATCGCCGAGGCGGAGATGGTGGCCGCCTCGGGCGGGACCGACGTCCTCCTGGCGTACCCGGTCGTCGGGCCCAACCTGGCCCGGCTCGCCCGGCTGATCCAGCGCTACCCCGCGACCACGTTCCGGGCCACGGTCGACCATCCCGACTCCGCCCGGAACCTGTCCGCCGCCCTCGAGGCGAGCGACCGCCCCTTGCCGACCCTGATCGACCTCGACGTCGGGATGGGCCGGACCGGGATCGCCCCCGGCGAGGAGGCGGCCTCGCTCTACGCCCTGATCGGCTCCTTGCCGAACCTCGAGGCCGACGGCCTGCACGCCTACGACGGCCAGGTCCGGGACCGGGACCTCGACGCCCGGCGGGCTTCGGTCGCGCCGGGGTTGGACCAGGTCCGACGGTTCCGCGATCGACTCATCGGCCAGGGGCTGGCGGTCCCGAGGGTCGTCCTGGGGGGCACGCCCACGTTTCCGATCCACGCCGGGGTGCTCGATATCCCGGGCGCGGAGTGCTCGCCGGGGACGTCGGTGCTCCACGACGCGGGCTATGCGGCGAAGTTCCCCGACCTGCCCTTCACCCCGGCCGCGGTGCTCCTGACCCGGGTCCTCAGCCGGCCCAAGGTGGGGCGGGTCTGCCTCGACCTGGGCCACAAGGCGGTGGCCGCCGACCCGGTCGGGGCCCGGCTCACCCTGCTCGGCCTGCCCGGGGCGACGCTCGGGGGCCAGAGCGAGGAGCACCTCGTCGTGGAGGTCCCCGAGGGCGAAATCGGCCCGCTCGCGCCGGGATCGGCGCTGCTGGCGGTGCCCACCCACATCTGCCCGACCTGCGCGCTCCACTCCTGGGCCTACGTCCTGGAAGGGGGCGAGATCGTCGACCGCTGGGAGGTCCGGGCCCGGGACCGCGTCCTGGGGATCTGAATCGGGCCGTCCGCCCGCTCAGACCCCGGGTCGCAGGGCCCCTTCGACGGCCAAGAAGAGTTCCTCGGGCCTCTGGCTGCCGATCAGGACCTTCGAGCCGTCGAGCAGGTGGAGGCGGACGCCTCGATCCCCCCGGGCGTTGAAGACCCGCTCGCCGTCGCGGGTGCTCCGAATCCCCCAGCCGCCGTGATCCCGGATCGGCCGGTACTGGACGATCTCGGCCCTCGCGATCGAGCCGAAGGGGAGCGCCCGGCGGTAGGTCGGCAGGAACCCGAACCAGACGTGGACCTCGGTGGGGGTGACGACCGTCGTCATCCGGAGCACGCCTACCACCAGGAGCACGGGCAGGACCAGGCCGGCGGCGATGCTCGCGATGAGGATCTGGCCGTGGGGCCCCGCGCCCGGGTTGGCGACCCCGGGCCGCTGGCCCAGGAGCATCGACCAGGCGACCGCCATCATCGCCGCCAGCAGGGCGTAGAGCCACCAGCCGAACCGCTGCTCCTCGCGAAAGATCGCCGAGGGGGGCTGGATGGCCGCGACGGCTAGGCTCACGACTGTCCCCACGGGTTGGATCCTCGGACGGCCGACCCGCGGCGGCCCAGCAGTCGCTCCATCGCCTGGAGCCCGGCGCTCGCCACCTGCCCGGCCGGGATCGACCAGAGCAGGGGGTTGAGCACTTCCAGCGAGACGAAGCCGTCATAGCCGATCGAGCCGAGGTGGTCGAGGATCGGGTCGATCTGAAAATCCCCCTCCCCCGGCAAGATCCGGTCGGCGTCGCCGGCCAGCTCGCGGGGGACTCCGCTGATGTCGGAAACCTGGACCCAGGCGAGGTTTTCCCGCGAAAGGTAGGCCAAGTCCTCGAACTTGCTCGGCCCGGTGTAATAATGGAAGATGTCGAGGCAGACGCCCAGGCCCGGCGCCCCGCTCTGCGCGATCAGGGCGAGCGTGGTGTCGAGGCTGGAGCAGAACCGGGCGTTCTTCTGGAACTCGATCGCCAGGCGGACGCCCGACCGGGCCGCCAGCTCGGCCGCCTCGACCATCGAGGCGACCGCCCGCCCGTAATCCTCGGCCACCATCTCGCGGACGAAGTCGACCGCCACCACCAGGGTCGGCACGCCCAGATTGGCCAGGAGGTCGAGCCTGCGCCGGAACAGGTCCCAGTGGGCGGACCGCTCGGCGTCCTTCGAGAGCAGCAGGCCGCCCTGCGAGGCCGCCGCGACCGGCTCGATCCCTCGGGATTCGAACAGCCCCTTGGCGTCGGCGATCGAGTGCGAGGCGAGGTAGGTTTCCAGCTTCGTCAGCCAGAGTTCCGCCGCCGACCACCCGGCGCCGGCGTAGGCGTCAAGGTCGGCCTCGAACGGCGTGCTCAGGGTGGTCGCCTGGCTGATGCAGAGCTTCATCGTGGTCGTTCGCCCCTGGGACGGTTTCTTGGTCGGGTCACTCCGACCCGGGGAAGGGTAGGCCGTCGACCATGTCGCGGACGGCCTGGACCACGCCGGCCGAGGGGACGCGCCACTGGCGGCAGGTGTCGCGGTCGCGGAAGGTGACGGTGCCGTCGGTGGCGGTCTGGCCGTCGATGGTGATCCCGAGCGGGGTCCCGGCCTCGTCCTGGCGGCGGTAGCGGCGGCCGATCGCCCCCTTCTCGTCCATGAAGACGTTGAAGTGCCGCTTGAGGTCGCGGTAGACCTTCTCGGCCATCTCGGGCATCCCGTCCCGCTTGACCAGGGGGAAGACGGCGGCCTTGATCGGGGCGAACCGGGGGTGGAACTTGAGGACGGTCCGGGTCTCGCCGGCCACCTCGTCCTCCTGGTACGCCTCGCACAGGAAGGCCAGGGTCGCGCGGTCGGCCCCGGCGGAGGGCTCGATGACGTGGGGCAGGTAGCGGGCCTTCTGCTCCTCGTCGAAGTAGGTCAGGTCCTTGCCGGAGAACTTCTGGTGCTGGCCGAGGTCGTAGTCGCCCCGGTGGGCGATCCCCTCGAGCTCGCTGATGCCGAAGGGGAAGGCGTATTCGATGTCGGCCGTGGCGGTCGAGTAGAACGCCAGCTCGGCCTCGTCGTGGTCGCGGAGCCGGAGCTTGTCGGACTTGATCCCGTGGTCGACGTACCACTGGAACCGGGTTTTCCGCCAGTAGGCGTACCACTCGGACGCCTGGTCGGGGTGGCAGAAGAACTCGATCTCCATCTGCTCGAACTCGCGCGAGCGGAAGATGAAGTTGCGCGGGTTGATCTCGTTCCGGAAGCTCTTGCCGATCTGGGCGATCCCGAAGGGAACCCGGACCCGCCCGGTGTCGACGACGTTCTTGAAGTTGGCGAAGATGCCCTGGGCCGTCTCGGGCCGGAGGTAGACCCGGCTCGACTCGTCGGCCACGGCGCCGGTGCTGGTCTGGAACATCAGGTTGAAGTTGCGGGGCTCGGTCAGGGTGCCGACCTCGCCGCAGGTCGGGCAGTGGAATTGGGGGCGGAACTCGGGGTCCATCTCGGAGTAGGCCCGGGTGATCGGCGGTTCGGTGGGCCGAGGCTCGGCCATCGGGACCTTGTCGATCTGCTTCTGATGCTTCTGGACGACCTCCTCGGGCGAGCCGAGGCCGTGGAAGTAGAACCGGCGATGGTCGCCGGTCTTGGGGTCGACGAGGGTCGAGGTGTACTCGACGTAGCGGAGCTGGTCGGCCCGGAACCGCCCTTTGCAACTCCGGCAATCGACCATCGGGTCGCTGAAGCCGCCGACGTGGCCCGACGCCTCCCAGACCTTGGGGTTCATGATGATCGAGCAGTCCAGCCCGACCATGTCGTCGCGGAGGGTGACGTTGTCGCGCCACCAGGCGTCCTTGATGTTCCGCTTCAGCTCGACCCCGAGCGGGCCGTAGTCCCAGAACCCGTTGAGGCCGCCATAGATCTCGCTGGAGGGGAAGATGAACCCCCGGCGCTTGCAGAGCGAGACCAGCTTGTCCATGTCCATCGCTTGATCACCTTGTACGAGGGGCACGACCTCGGCGGGGCCCGCCCCTCGATCCATCGAAGCATCCGCGATCCGGGCCGGGCGGGCAGACGGTCCCGCCCCGTTTCTCGTCCGCGATTGTCGCGTGAAGTCGGCTCAGGCCCCGAAGAGTCGGAGCCGGGGGCCCGAAGTACCCGCCGAAGGCGCGATCCGGATCGGGCCGCGGAAGAGCTCGGCGGCGAAAGGAAAGCGGTCGATCTGGGCGGCGTCGGCGATGTCGGATTCGAGCCCCAGCGCGATCACCCGGCGCCCCCCTCGGCCGTCGCCTAGGGCCCCGGCGAGCGAGTAGCCTTCGCCGATCATCCCCTCGACCTCGCGCCAGAGCGAGGCGGCGATCTCGGCCTCGTCGTTGGCCAGGACGGTGTCGCAGGGGAGGTCGCCGTCGCGGCCGTGCAGGCTCGGCTCGCTCCGGGGGTCCTCGAAGGCCAGGGCGTCGAGCTCGTGGGCGATCGCCCCGGCCAGGAGCGTGTCCTCCAGGCTGACCAGGCCATCGGTCCCGGCGCAGACGATGTGGATCGGCAATCCCAGCCCCTTGAGGGCGTCGATGGTCGCCTTCCGGTTGACGAAGGCGGCCACGAAGATCCGTTCGGCCTCCAGGCTGGCCAGGATGGCCCGGGTGCCGTTGGTGGTCGTCATGGCCATGACCTTGCCCGAGCAGACCTCGGGGGTGCAGCCGGCGGGCGAGTTCCCGAGGTCGAACCCCTCGATCGCCAGCCCTTGCCGCTCGCCGGCCAGGATCGCCGTGCCGGCGGGGCGCGAGCCGGCGGCCCGCCGGGCCTCCTCGATCTCCAGGCAGGGGATGATCTCGTCGCAGCCCGCGGCCAGGGCGTGAATCATGGTCGTGGTGGCCCTGAGGACGTCGATCACCACCGCGACGCCCCCCTTCAACGCCTCGGCGGGGATGAGCGCGGGCAGCAGGTGGACCCAGACCGGGGTGCGATTCGGCATCTTCGGGCGGGCCTCGGGCGGTCTCGGGTCCGTTTCACGCGGGCCTCGGCCGCCGATTATCGCACGACGGGGGGAGGCTTGGGGAGCCCTCAACGGCCGGTCCCGCCCGGCGAACTTTCGACTTCCCCGGTCCCGCCATTTGCGGTAGGGTACCGCTCGCCCTCGACGCCGACCCGCCCCACGGCTCGAACCGGTGCGCCGAAGCGGGTCCCGAGGGTTTCCGGATTTCGACTCGATGAGGTGCAAGGATGCGCGAGCCGAAGGGAATCGTGTTCCCGCTCTCCGTGCCGAGGCGGCTGATCGCCGATCTGCTGCACTTCGCCCGTCGAGTCCCGTCGATCCCGCTGAGCCGGCTGATGGACGTCTCGGAGCTCCAGGCGGCCCGGCGGGCCCACCCGGCCCGGCCGTCCTGGTCGGTCCTCTTCATGAAGGCCTACGCCCGGGTGGCGATCGACCACCCCCCGCTCCGCCGGGCCTTGCTCGAGTTTCCGTACCCCCGGATCTACGAGCACCCCCAGACCAACTGCTCGCTGGCGATCGAGCGGACCTTCGACGGCGAGGAGGGGGTCTTCTTCGGGATGTTCCGCGCCCCCGAAGGGCAGACCCTCGGCGAGCTCCAGCGCTCGCTCGTCGAGTTCAAGACCCTGCCGCTGGAGCAGATCGGATTCTTCCGGCGGATGGTCCGCGTGAGCCGGTTCCCGACGGTGGTCCGCCGGTTCCTCTGGTCGGCCAGCCTGAACTGCTCGGGCCGGGCCCGGGCCAAGCGGTTCGGGACCTTCGGCGTGACCACGCTCGGGGGCCAAGGGGTCGAGCAGATCCACCCGCTCTCCCCCCTCACGACCACGCTGACCTTCGGGCCGATCGACGGCCGAGGGAAGGTGACCGTCAAGATCATCTACGACCACCGGGTCCTCGATGGCGCCTACGTCGCCCGCCGCCTCGTCGACCTCGAGGACGTCCTCAACGGGATGATCCTGGCGGAATTGCAGAGGGGCGAGGATTGCGCGGTCTTGCCGCTGTCCGCCCCGACGGCGCCCGTGGCCGGCCCCACCAAGAGCGCCCCGCATCGCCCCGCGCCGGCCCGGAACGCCGGCCGCGGGGCCTGATCCGTCGCGGACGCCCGCTCAGTGCCCGGCCTCGGCGTCCGTGGTCACGCGGACCTCGAGCCGGCTCATCAGCTTCTTCAGCGCCTCTTCCTTGCGCGAGACGTGGAGCACGGTGTCCATGACGATCGCCTTGCGCTCGTCCTGGACGTGGAGCACGAGCCGCCCGGCGCCGAACATCAGGTGCTCGAAGACGTCGGGGATCTCCTTGTCGAACTTCAGGTTGAGCGTGGGGTACCGCTCCAGGTCGCTCAAGGGGCCGTGGTGGTGGAGGATCTCGTTGGGCAGGATCTCCCAGTAGTCGAGCCACCGGGTCGCGAAGACGACCCCGTAGATCAAGAGGAACACCAGGCTGATCAGGAAGTAGAATTCGGCGTTGGCGACGACGTAGACCCCCTGGAGGAGGTTGACCAGGGGTTCCAGGAGGTTGACGAAGACTCCCAGCCAGAGCAGGAAGAACAGGAGCGTCGTCCCTCCCAGGATGATCCCGAAGATCGCGAAGCGGGGGAAGTCGATCGCCAGGATCATCAGGTTGAGGAAGAAGACGGTCAGGAAGAGCAGCCCGAAGACGTTCTCCTTCCGCTTGAAGGCGATCGGGTCGGGCTTAAGCGGGATCAGGCCGGTGATGTCGCGATTACCCGCCCGATCCGCCTTGCCCGGGGTCGTCGTCGAGGCCCCGGTGGTGGGCTTGGCCTCGCCCTTGTTGGCCTTCGCCGCCTCCATGTTGTTATGGCGCTTGTAATTGAACTCGGCGGCGTCGGAACCCATCATCAGCATGCCGACCCAGCAGATCAGGGACATGATCAGCGAGGGGAAGATGAAGATGATCTTCGGATAGGTGAAGATCCGCACTCCTTTATCGCGGGTGGGGGGCGGGGCGCCGACGGCGGAAGCTTTCGGGTCCGAGGCCATGACAGCGAACTCCTGGGGCGGTCTCGAGAGGCGGAGCGATCCGGGCCGGGCGCCTGCGGGCCGGGACCGGAGCGCCGAGTCGCGGCGACTGGGACACGATCGTACCGCTCGCGCGGGCCCCGGGAAAGGCCCCCGAGCCCCGGCGCCTCCGTCCGATCACCGGGCGAGGGAGCTGCTCGGGATGCTCCCCGCTCACGCTTCGGGAGGACCGGGCCCCGGGACCAGCGGATCGAGGTTTTCCCGGCGACGCTGGCAGGTCTTCGACGGATCCACCCGAAATATTTCGGACCGGCTCATCTTCCCCTCGAAGGGCAAGGCCGACAAATCCTCGTCGTTGTTGAACCCGAGGCAACCGCGCGGTAAGATACCGCCTGCCTTGCCAGCCGTCGTCCCGGAGAGGTGACCGAGAGGCCGAAGGTGCGGCACTGGAAATGCCGTGTACTGTCACAGGTACCGCGGGTTCGAATCCCGCCCTCTCCGCTCCCTACCCGAGATCGTTTGACGCAAGCCTCGGGC
>JAABUQ010010569.1_pt1 | contig 12044 bp, 14 predicted proteins | sample 5560001 | NCBI WGS metagenome assembly JAABUQ01 (sample SAMN10711888, study PRJNA513371) | rock metagenome | isolation source: Antarctica rocks | place: Antarctica: Victoria Land, Finger Mt nord | collected 2015-12-18
CGCAGTGCCTGGCAGCGCGGTCGAGGAAGCCCGCGACGGCGCTCACGGTCTGCAGGAAGGTCGGCACGCTGAGGTCGTAGAGTGCTGTCGCCATCGGCTTCCATTTGCTTGTATCGGCCCGCGTTAGCGCCATGTGGACCTCACCTTGTCGCGGAGGATTAAGCACCAAGTTCTAGGCCGTCGTCGGTCCGGCAATCTATCGGGAACAGGCGTTTGGCGCGAGCGCGCAGTCGTCGTGAACGCCTCGCGTGGAACTCGCTTCCGCGGGTCTGCTTTGGGTCGAAGACGGTCATTCGGCGTGTCGAGGAAAGCGGGTTCGGTAGCTCAAGCTCGTCCATCGATCGAACAACTTATCTCGCATTCGGCTTTTCTGTTACGGAGCATGGGAGTTTGGCGTCGCCCTTCGGGCCGGGCTCGTCGGCCTCGCTCGAACCGGCTTTGCCGTTTCGCCCCTGACGGGCTCGATCCCTGACGCGAGGGGGCGCCCGCGAATGCTTCGCTCAGAGGTAGAGCGGGACGCGGACGGGAGGCCAGTGTCGCCCGCGGCCGAGCAAAAGGGCGATGCCGACGTGCGTGCCTACGACGAGGCGGGTTTGAAGCCGACGGCAGCGGGTGCGTTTTGTCGAGCGTGGTACAGCTCCGCTCGGAACGTTCTTTCAGGCGGTCCCGACGGGCGGCGAACAGACCGACGCCGAGAGGCGAAGTCGTTCCGGCGTCGGCGTGATCAGCGGCCGGCCTCGAGAGGATGCTGGCGACCGAGCCGGGGTGTCTCTCGTGAGCGGGTGAGCCTGTCACCATCGCGTCTCCGTGGCCTGTCCGGGAGCGCGTCCAACGCAACCTCTCATGGCTTGATCTGGCCGAAGGACGGCTGCGCCTCGATCGCCTCTGCCGCAACGGCAGCCGGCAACTTTCTTCCCCTGCGGGACCACCCAGGCGACAAGTCGCCCGGGAACCCCGGATCCCGCATTCCTCGCGAGGCAAGAAAGCCGCCTTCTGCCGTCCTCCGCTGCGCTGCGGGCCTGATGGCTGCGTCGTCGATCGCCCCCGGCCTCAAGATCGCCATCGAGGCCGCGATCGGCGCGGACCCGGTAGACAGACAGGAGACTTCATCATGGCGACCATCGGCACCTTCACCAAGTCGGGCGACACCTTCACGGGCTCGGTCAAGACCCTCAGCATCAACGCCAAGGCCACGATCAAGGCGGCCGACAAGGGTAGCGACAAGGCTCCCGACTACCGGGTTTTCTCCGGCTCGATCGAGTTCGGGGCGGCCTGGAAGAAGACCTCCAACGAAGGGCGGTGCTACTGCTCGGTCAAGCTCGACGACCCGAGCTTCCCGGCTCCCATCTACGCCACCCTGGTCGAGGGCGAGGACGAGGGCAGCTTCAGCCTCATCTGGTCCCGACGCAACGGCGACTGAGCCACCCCACCTCAGCCCCGCTCCACTCGGAGCGGGGCTTTCGCGCGCTGAAGGTCAGGAGACCGCCACGATGCCGCACAGCACGCCGCCCGGCGTGCCGTCGTCGTTGGCAAGTGGGAGGTAGAGCCGGGCGACGCGTCGCCGTCGCCCTTCCAAACGGATCTCGTCCTCGCACCGGCCGGCCCGTCTCGATCGCAGACCGCGCCTCCTGTTCGGCGTCGCCGCGAACCGGGGCCAGGTCGCGCGCCGGCGCTCCCGTGAGTGCCAAGTCGTAAAGGGAGTCGACCTCGGCTCCGCTGCTGGCGATGCTGAGGGTATCGTCGTCGCCTCGCTCTCGCATGAGCAGGACCGTCAACGGCGCTAGATCGGCCAGGCGGTCAGGGTGCAGCGCACTCGCGGGTGGCAGTGCCACCCCCTGACGATGGGAGTCCCAGAGCCGCATCAACCGCCCGAGCTTGGGGTATCGTTGCTCGATCAGCGTCATCGTGCCCTCCGTCCAGATCCTCTTATCTAACCTGATTTTCTGATAATCTATAAATCCGCTTACTGACCCTGTCGGTCCCACGATCACCGACAGGGCGAATGCCCAAGACACTCCGCTCACCCAGGCAGCTGCGCTTGATCGACCTCATTGTGGAGCAGCGGCAGCGCGCCGGTCTCAGCCAGGCGCAACTTGCCGACAGGCTCGGTCGATACCAGTCCGTCGTCTCGTCCATCGAGAGCGGCGGTCGCCGCGTCGACGTCGTGGAGTTGCTGGACATCGCCGAAGCCATCGGATCTCGATGTCCATGCGGTGATCGACGCGCTCATCGCCACGCCGAAAACCTCGCAGAAGTGATTGCGGGCAGGTCGGCCGGTCTTTGCGACGACTTGGTTTCATGCTTGGTGGCTCTGGCCTTCGACGATCCGGTCTCGTGCAGTCTGCAAGCATCTATTAACGATTGACAAGGGATGCGCCTGTTACTGCGTGTCATGGCCGAGCGCGTGAGCGTTTCGCTTCGTGGGCCATGCGGAGCACTGCCATGACCGAGACCGCTGGACCGATTGCCGCCTACCTGTATGCGCTCAGCCTCGATGGTCCGGGTCTCGCCTGGGAATACCTGCGGCGCAACACCGGCTACGTGGCCGATTGGCACCGGCACCGCGGAGCCCGGACTCAGGCAGCGGTGGCCCTTGCCGGCCGCCGTGCCGAGCCATGGGGGTTGCGATTTCCTGGAAGATCCGACGCTCGATGCCCGCTCGGCGGAACCCGTCTGGCATCCTGATCCCGACCCTTTGGTGGCGTTCGCGCCCGCGGTCGTCGACGAAGCCGAACCCTTCAGTCTTTGGTCTCTGCCCGGACGCAAGAGCCTGGTCCACGACGGCCGTCGTCTTCTGATGCGCAGCATGCTCGGGCGTCGTGTCCTTCGTGTCGCCGTCTCGCTCTCGCTGAGCGAAGGCATGCCCTTCGCCTATGCCGCGCCTGCTGGACCGCGTGGCAGGCGCAACCTACAAGCCGCTGCCAAACTCGACGCCGCGCTGGCCGGGACGCCGCCTACGACACGCAGGCCTCCGGTGACCCGCAGTGACGTGGTGCATATGCGCGCGCTCCAGGTCCTGGACGCCGAGCGCGACGGCGGCTCGGAGCACGACGTCGCGGAGCTCGTCTTCGGTGCCTTCGCCAAGCCTGAGAGCTGGAACGACAGCGCCGTCCGCGCCAACGTCCGCTACCTGCTCGACCATGGCCGTCGCATCCGCGACGGAGGCTATCGCGACCTCCTTTACCCGAAGCCGCCGAAGCTGAAAGCCGCAAAGCCGTAAGGAGGAGGAATCCGGCCCGCGCCGAACCTCCCTGCAAAGACGTCCCCACCTCGTCCAGCTTGCCACCACCGCGCGGCGACCCTGCCGCGCCCGACCCGGTCGGATGGAGGCGGACGCGATGACCCAGGCTGCGATCAAGGCCCCCATGGCCCGAGAGGCCGCGACCCGGTCCGCCTCGCGCTATCTCTGCAACGACGAAGCGGCCGAGTTCCTGAAACTGTCGCCGCGTACGCTCGAAAAGCAGCGTGTGATCGGCGGCGGGCCGAAGTTCCGCAAGTTCGGCCGCCGGGTCGTCTACGCCATCGAGGACTTGGAGAGCTGGGCCAACGCCCGGTCCTGCGACACCACCTCGGACCCGAACTACTCGGCAGTGACGCGCTGAGCGCCGCTCCGATGACCGCGGCCGTGGCACACCACCGCCCTCGCTCCGAACGCGAGCAGCTCGACCTGTTCCGAGCGCTGCCGGGCGACCTCGCGGCGCGCGACGCCCAGGACCTCATGGCCTATCCCTTCTTCAGTCTCGCCAAGTCGCCGCGCGTCCGCCCGATCGACTTCCGCATGGGCAAGATCGCCATCCGGGTCGAGGCGGTGCCCGAGCACGGCATGGCGACCATCTGGGACGCCGACGTGCTGATCTGGGCGGCCTCGCAGATCGTCGAGGCTCGCGACCGGGGATGCCGCCCCTCCCGGCTGATGGCGGCAACCCCTTACGAGATCCTGACCTTCGTCGGCCGCGGCACCTCCGCGCGCGACTACGACCGGCTCAAGGCGGCGCTGGACCGGCTGCAATCCACCACGATCGCGACCTCCATCCGCCAGCCGACCGAGCGGCGCATGCACCGCTTCTCCTGGATCAACGAGTGGAAGGAGCGGGCCGATGCGCACGGCCGCCCCCAGGGTATCGAGTTGATCCTGCCCGACTGGTTCTACGCCGGCGTGCTGGACGACGCGCTCGTGCTCACCATCGACGACGCCTACTTCGACCTGACCGGCGGCGTCGAGCGCTGGCTCTACCGCCTGGTGCGCAAGCATGGCGGGAGGCAAGTGGGCGGCTGGGGCTTCGACCTGCGTCACCTGCACGCCAAATCCGGCAGCCTGTCGCGCTTCACCAACTTCGCCTGCGACGTGCGCGAGATCGTGCGCCGCCAGGCGCTGCCCGGCTATCGCCTTACCCTGGAGCGCCTGGTCGGAGGGGTCGAGCGCCTCGTCTTTACGGCGATCGAAACCGGTCCGTCCGAACGCCTCTCACGCGGCCTCGGCGCTGCCACCAGCCCTGTGGATAAGCTGTGAACAGCCTCGTGCTATCGGAGGCGGCGACTATCGTGCCATCGGAGGCGCGAGACTCGTGCTATCGGAGGCGGAAACGTGGCCTAAGTCTTTGGCCCACAATGCCAATCCGGCCCTCTAACTTCTCTAACTTAGAATCCTACGGATTCTTTCTAACGGAGGCCGCCCGCGAGGCCCCTGTTGAGAACGTGGGTCGGTGTCGTCGCCGGGAAGAGGAAAGAGGCACCTCTCCCGAGGAACGCCGCTCCCGTCCGCCAGCCTCTGCGCGGTTCGCACATCCTGACCGACGGCAGACGCAGGCTGCCCGGCTGCATCCATGTCGGACCCGTCCCAATCCCTTGGTGATGCCATGATCGTCGCGCTCCTCAACCAGAAGGGCGGCGTCGGCAAGACGACGCTCTCCCTCCACCTCGCGGGCGAGCTGTCGCGCTCCGGCGCCCGCGTGCTGCTGATCGACGCCGACCCGCAGGGCTCCGCCCTGGACTGGGCCGAGCAGCGTGCGCGACACGGCCTGGAACGACGCTTCGGCGTCGTCGGCCTCGCCCGCGAGAGCCTCCATCGCGAGGCCACGGCACTCGTGCAGGGGGTCGACCACGTCGTCATCGACGGTCCGCCGCGGGTGGCGGGCATCGCGCGCTCGGCGCTGCTCGCGGCCGACTTGGTACTCGTGCCCGTGCAGCCATCGCCGCTCGACGGCTGGGCCTCGGCCGAGATGCTGCGGCTGCTGGACGAGGCGCGGGTGTTCCGCCCGGAGCTCGCCGCGAGGTTCGTTCTGAACCGCTGCGCCGCGCGCACCATCATCGCGCGCGAGACCGCCGCCTCGCTCGCCGACCAGCAGCCGCCGGTGTTGTCCTCGCGCATCGGCCAGCGCGTCGCTTTCGCGGACGCGGCGAGCACCGGCCGGCTCGTCGACGAGGCCGATGGTGCCGACGCGGCCGCGCGGGAGATCGCCGCCTTCGGCCTCGCCGTGACGGAGGCGCTGTCGTGAGCAGCCGTGACACGAGGCCAGCCTCGTTCGCCGCACGCCCGCGCGATCCCGAAGCATGGGTCCGTGCACCCGAGCCCGATCCGACGCCCGCCACCGGCAAGGCCCATGTCTACACCGCGCGCCTGACTGTCGACGTCACCGCGGCTCTGCGCGGCCGCATCAAGGTCGCGGCATTCACGCGCGGCCTGACCGTCGCCGACATGCTCCGCGCCATGCTGGAGCAGAGCTTCCCCGAGCCGCGCGGAGACGCCTCATGAGCCAGGGCTTCACGCGGGTCACCGTGCTGTTCCTCCGCGACCGGGTGAACGACCGCGTGCGCTTCGGCGCACCGGCCGGTGAGCGGATCATCGACCGGCGCTGCAAGCTCAACCTGTTCGCGCCCGGCGCGGTGTTCAGCTACGTCCAGTGGCGCGCCAACCCCTACGGGACCGAGCGATGGCGGCTCTGGGTGCTGCAGGCGGCCACGCCCGGCGAGCGGACCGAAACAGTCCCAGGCATCGCGCCCGGTGCGCACATCTGGCTGAGCGCCGGCGGCATGGCCCCTGTCACCCGCGCGTTGGCGCTCATCGACGCCATTGAGGCGAAGGCCATCGATCCGGCGTCGCTGCCGGAGCGCTACTGGCGCACCGCGCACAACAGGATCGCCGCCGGGCTGGCGCCGCGCGTCTACGCGCCGGCCGAGCAGGCGGAGCGGCGCCGGCGGGGCGGCCTGCTGTGATCGGCCTCGACCTCTCTGTGCGCCGTGCCGCGACGGTCTACGTCGCGGTGGTCGGCGCCGGACTCGTCGTCGCCTCGGCGGCCGACGTGTGGCCGCTGCGCCTCATGTACAACGCCTCGGCCAGCGTCCCGATCGGCTTCTACGCGGTCGGCGAGGTCGATGATCCGGCGGTCGGCGATCTCGTGGTGGCGTTTCTGCCGCCGAGCTCCGAACAGCTTCTGGTCGAGCGAGGCTACATCGCTCCGGCCACACCGGTGCTGAAACATGTCGCGGCGCGCGCCGGGCAGCGCGTGTGCCGCGTCGGCGACGCGGTGACGGTCGACGACCGCACCGTCGCGCAGGCCCTCGACGTCGACGACGAGGGCCGCCCGCTCCCGCGCTGGAGCGGCTGTCGCGCGATCGGGCCCGGCGAGGTGTTCCTGCTCAACGCCGCCGCGTCCGCCTCCTTCGATGGCCGCTACTTCGGTCCGGTCTCGACGGCCAGCATCATCGGGAAGGCAACGCCGCTATGGACGTGGTGAACGCGGCGACTGTCGGCGCGATCGCGGCTTGCGCGGCGCTCGTGCTCCTGACGACCACGAAGCATGGTCAAGCCGAGCCGTTCGCGGTGACGACGCCCGGCGAAGCTTCATCACGCCGATCGGCGCTGGACGTCGCCGCCGCGGCGTCAGCGGTCCAGCTGCTACAGAGCACCTCTCATCCCGACGACGCGAGCCAGGCAGGGGCACTATCTGACGTGCGCGGCCCGGGCGCGTCGCCGGTGCGGCGGTCGCGCTTGGACGCAGGCATCATCGCGTCGTGGGAAGAAATGATCGTCGAGGCGTCGCGGCGGTTCGGCGTGCCCGCAGCCTGGGTGCGCGCTGTCATGCAGGTCGAGAGCGCCGGGCGCACCGAGCTGAACGGTCGACCGATCACCTCGCCCGCGGGCGCCATGGGCCTGATGCAGGTCATGCCAGAGACATTCGCCGAGATGACCCGGCGCTACCGCCTCGGCAGCGATCCCTATGATCCGCGCGCCAATATCCTGGCCGGGACCGCGTTCCTTCGCGAGCTGTATGACCGCTTCGGGGCCGAACATTTCCTGGCCGCCTACAATGCCGGGCCGAGTCGCGTCGAGGATCATCTCCGCACCGGCCGGCCGCTGCCCGAGGAGACCCGGCGCTACGTCCAGGCGCTCGCACCACGGCTGGTCGGCAGCACGCCCGGCGACGGCTCCACGACGTCGACTGAGGTGCGCGATCTGACGAGCTTGCAGGCGCTGCGCGACGCCGCTCGGTCTCCCTCACGGCGTGTCGCAGCGCTCTTCCCGACACCAGGAGCCGCGTCGCTCTTCGTCGCATCGCACGACAGGTCATCGGCGAGCGATCGGCGGCTCCACGAACAGACCATTGACGCCCCTGTTCATCCGCCTCGCGGGCGCAGGCCAGCGCAGCACGTCCGACGCGGACAGAACGGAGGACTGACCGATGTGCAGAAGGGAGCAGCATATCCTCGGTGAGGAAGGCCGGGACCGAAGGGCAGGCGTTGAGGGCAAGATAGAAGCGCGCGGCACGCGCGGGAGCTTACGCCCTTGTCTGCACGTCGGTTGGGGCGGCACGCGGCCGAGCCGGCGTGGTGCACCGGGCTGGGCGAAGTGCCTGGAAGGAGAAGCGAAGCGGCGTGCCTCGCCCGCTGGGCTACGCTGGAGCCGCCCTCGTGGCCCTTTCTGACGAGGACCGCTTCCGCGCCCGGCCGGGCAAGATTCGCGGCCGCGCTGACGCGGGCGCGAAGCGGTTCACCAGCCAGGTGATCCGGGCGGCGCAGAAGTCTTCCGCCGGCGCGGGCGGGGGGCTGTCGCGCAGCCGCGGTCGCGGCGCCGAGAAGGGACGCGGCCACGTCGCGGCGAAGATGCTTGGCGGGCGTTTGGGTCCGCGTGCCCGGCGCGTGATGGTGAAGGCGCGGCTCGTCGTCCACGCTCAAGCCGCTGCTGGGAGCACGGGCGCTCACCTGCGCTACATTCAGCGCGACAGCGTCACCCGCGAGGGCGAGCGGGGCCGCGCTTATTCAGCGACCATAGACGGGGCCGACACCGACGCGTTCGAGGCGCGCCTGCGGGACGATCGACACGAGTTCCGGTTCATCGTGTCGCCCGAGGACGCGGCCGAGATCGACGACCTCAAGGCGTTCACCCGCGACCTGATGGGCCGCATGGAGGCGGACCTCGGCTCCAGGCTCGACTGGGTCGCGGTCGACCACTGGGATACCGACAACCCGCACACCCACGTCATGCTGCGCGGCGTCGACGAGACCGGGCGCGACCTCGTCATCGCGCGCGACTACATCGCCCACGGCTTCCGATTGAGAGCGTCGGAGCTCGCCACTGACCTGCTCGGCCCGCAGACCGAACTCGAGATGCGCGAGCGCATGACGCGCGAAGTCGGCCAGGAGCGATGGACCGGTCTCGATCGGCAGCTCGCCGAGCGCGCCCGGGACGGCATGGTCGATCTTCGCGGCGAGTCGGCCGACGGCGACGGTCGGTTCCGGCGCGGGTTGCTGATCGGTCGCTTGCAGGAGCTGGAGCAGCTCGGGCTGGCGGAGGCGCAGGCGCCTGGACGCTGGATTCTGTCGCCCGACGCCGAGCCGACGCTGCGGGCCATGGGTGAGCGAGGCGACATCATTCGAACCCTGCAGCGGGCGCTGGGCGGAGCCGACCGCTCGCTGGCGGTATTCGACACCGCCGACGGCTCGGCCGAACGCGTGGTCGGACGCATCGCGGCCAAGGGCCTGGCCGACGAGTTGCAGGACCGGGGCTACCTCGTCGCCGACGGCATCGACGGACGGGCGCATTATGTCGCGCTGGCGCCTGGCGCCGACCTCTCGGCTTACCCGGCGGGCGGCATTGTCGAGGTCCGAGCCGCGTCCCGGGAGCCGCGCCCGGCCGATCGAACCATCGCCGCGCAGGTCGGATCCGATGGGCTATACTGTCCCGAGCGACACCTCGCCGAGGCTCGGCGCGACGCCCGGCCCGGCGATGACCCCGACGCGTTCGTCGCGGCGCACGTGCGTCGGCTCGAAGCGATGCGCCGGGCGGGCATCGTCGAACGGCAGGAGGACGGCGCCTGGCGCGTTCCGGCTGACTATCTCGACCAAGCGACACGGTTCGAGGCCGAGCACTCGGCCAGCGCCGTGGTTGAGCTCAAGTCGCAGTTGCCGATCGGCCGGCAGGCGCGGGCGATCGGGGCGACCTGGCTCGACCGGGCGCTGATCGAGGGCGCCGCTCCCGCGCCGACTGGGTTCGGTGCGGAGGTGCGGAGCGCGCTGGACGAGCGCCGCGCCTTTCTGGTCGAAGAGGGTTTGGCGACCCGGCGCGGCCAGCGCCTCGTCCTCGCCCGCGACCTGCTGTCGACGCTGCGGGATCGCGAGATCGCGGAGACCGGGCGCAAGCTGGCGGGTGAGACCGGCCTTGAGCATCGGTCCGTGAAGGACGGCGATAGCGTGCGTGGCGTTGTCCGTCGTTCGGTTATGCTCACGAGCGGTCGCTTTGCAGTGCTCGAGGACGGCGTCGGATTCAGCCTTGTGCCCTGGAAGCCGGTGCTGGAGCAGCGCCTCGGGCAGGCCGTGTCCGGCGTGATGCGGGGCGGCTCGGTATCTTGGGACCTGTCGCGCCAGCGTGGAATCGGCGTTTGAGGCTGGACGCACCACCTTGCACGTTCGCTGCAGTCGAGCTTTCAACCTGAGCTTCCGATACTCGGTCGGAAGCCAACCAGAGCTCTTGACCCACCTGCGACATTTGGCAGGCCTTAACGGCGCGACCGCAATTGGCCGGAACTGTGAAGTGATCCTCCCCCGGTTCCGCGGCTCTCCCTCACTTTGCGTGGATTATGCCGCGAGGAGCATACGGCGTCGGAGCAGGTCGAGACCTGCTCGTCCGTAGCTCTGGCGTTTGATCAGCTTGAGGCGGTTGATCTGGCCTTCGGCTTGGCCGCTGCTCCAGGGCTCAGTCAGGGCAGCCCTGACGGCGGTGGCATCCGCCTCCAACCCCGAAGCGAAGCTCGCGATCGCAGATGCGCCACAGGCCTTCGCCTCCATGATCCAGGCGCCGAACTCCGCGACGGCATCCCGGCCCTCGGCTGCCCTCCTGCCCACACCCGAGGCGCGGACGAGGACAGTGAAGCGGCGAGCCAGGTCGGCGACGGCCCCGGCGATCGCGTCGCGCTCGACGTGAGCCACCACGGCCGCAGCGGCAGCGTCGAAGGCTGAGAGCGGCTGGACGAGCAGCCAGGCGAGTTGCCGTGATGTCGGCAACGGCGATCTCGACACCCTCGCCTCCGGAACGGCCGCCGTCTCGCGTTGGGGCTTCCGGCCTGATCGGGTCGGCTTCGTCCGGCGCTCGGCGACGAAGCGGTGCACCTGTCGGCTCGTGCCCGGGTAGCCGCGCTCCCGAAGCTCGCGCCAGAGCGCCATGGCGTTCTCGCATCCCTCCCCGATCCGACTCACGAGATAGTCCACGTGCGGATCGAGCAGGCTCGGCCCGGGTCCGTGGGGCAACCGGGCCGGGAAGACGTCGGCGGTCGCGTATTTGCGTACGGTAGCGCGAGCCAAGCTCATAACGCGGGCGATGCCGAGCAGCGTCTCCCCGCTCGCGCGTCGGCGCCTCACCTCGTCGTAGACGGCCCGCCATTGCGCCCGGCTCTCCGCGCCCGCTTCCCGCTCCGGCGCGCTTCGCGGAAAAGCATGATCTCGCCGGGGCGGAGAAGCCGCCGCTGATCCGGGGACGGGCGGCAGACGCCGAAGCCGGGCATGAGCGCCATGGAGCCAGCGTTCGACGGCCTGACGCATGTTGGCGAGCAGGTGCCAGCGGTCGGCGACTTGCAAGGCCCGGGGAGCGCCGAGGCTGGCGCCACGGGCGTACTCGGTCGAGCGGTCGAGCCACGACCTTGATGCGGGGCGCCGCTCAAGCCAGCCCGCCAGCGTCGTCGCGCTGCGGTCTGGAAGAAGGTCGACGACGCGGTGCCGGTCCAGGTCCACCACGATCGTGCCGTAGCTGCAGCCCTTCCTCATCGCCCAATCGTCGACCCCCACGTGGATCGGAGGCGGAGCTTCGGGCATCGGCATGGCCCTGACGAGCCGCAGCATAGTGGCAGGGCTCGCCGGCATGCGAAGGTGCTTCAGGAGCCTTGCGCCGCCCTCACCGCCGCAGGCGATGCCGACACGACCCTGAACCTCGCCGAGCCGGCGCGTGCGCCGGGCATGGCGCTCGACCAACTCGGGCCACGGCTCGGCAAAGGTGCGACGATCGCAGGACGGGGTGGAGCAGTAGAACCGCCGCACCTCGATGCGCAAGCTCGTTCGCGATGCGGCGATCGGCAAGTCGGCCGGGTGGCGGCGGTAGCGGCTGTGGACGGACCGGCTTAGGCAGCCGCAGTCGGGACATCGGCTGCCCGCTTCCCGCCGCCGCGCGCAGATCACTAGGCGATCCGGCTCCTCCTCGGCGGTGCTCTCGATGTAACACCCGGGAATGGCGAATGGAATGTTCATGCATCCCACGATGGGAAGCTCGGCCCGAGCCATCACCGGCCCGAGTCAATCGGCCGCTCTCCACGCAAAGTGAGGGAGAGCCGGTTCCGCGGACACCTCTGATACGCTCCATGCGGGCGAGGAAGGTGTTCGATGACGAAGACGAGACGGGAGTTCACGCCGGAGTTCAAGCGCGAGGCGGTGGCCTTGCTGGAGAGCAGTGGCCGACCGCAGATGCAGATCGCGGCCGAACTCGGGATTCAACCGTCCATGCTGAGGCAATGGCACGACGCTGATGAGCGGCTCCCCACCGCCGCGGCCGGCAGGATTACCGG
>JAABUQ010010571.1_pt1 | contig 12043 bp, 15 predicted proteins | sample 5560001 | NCBI WGS metagenome assembly JAABUQ01 (sample SAMN10711888, study PRJNA513371) | rock metagenome | isolation source: Antarctica rocks | place: Antarctica: Victoria Land, Finger Mt nord | collected 2015-12-18
GCAAGACGCTGCACGTATACCGAGCCAGGGATGGACAATGGTCTGTCCAGAAGGAGGGCGCGAAGTCCAAGACCTTCCTCACACAAGCCGAAGCCATCAAGGCAGCTCGCAATATCGCCAAGCGCCAGAACGAGGCGCAGGTAGTCATGCACGAAAGCAGCGGCCAGATCACGACTAAAGCGGTTCACGGTCTGCCCCGCGTTCAGTCGCCCCCGCAGAAGAGCGCTCTTGGGTCCAAGCGCATTGCGAAGGCTGTAGCGAACGCCGTCAGGAAGCGCCTCGAAGCCGTCTAGTGATTCGCAAAGTACGCACTAACGATGTATTCATTAACTGCCCCTTTGACGCTTCATACAAGCCGATATTTGAAGCCATCCATGCGCACGGCGGGGATTCCGAGCGAGCGATCACTGAGGTCCGCAACTGGCTATGTGCGGCGTCCAAGCGTAAAGGGCTTCCGGGTGGTGGCGCTATAGAGGCACGCTACAGGCAATTTCGCGCCGATCTTCCGGCGCTCTGTAGCGATCTTCAACGGCAGGAGACGAGTCTGATTTTCTCTGATTGGGCTGAGATGATCTCACTGTGGCTGAAGGCTAGCCGTTGATCGTCTGCCGGTGTCAAGGGTCGCCTAACTGCGTAGCCATAGCCAGCGGCCGCCGATCAAAGATCCTTTGGACCCGCTCCCACAGCCTTTACCGGCGCGTCTACGTTTGTTGCTTCCGCGAGCAGTCCGCGCAGATCGAGTGATCGCGAGTACATGGCAAGTCCGCCATCCTCTTCGCGTGGCCACAGCTCTTTCGGCCGGTCCCAATACAGTTCCACGCCGTTATTGTCGGGGTCGCGGAGGTAGAGCGCTTGGCTCACTCCATGGTCACTCGCTCCGTCGAGAGGAATGTAAGCCTCTAAGACGCGGCGCAAGGCATCCGCCAGTTGTGCGCGGGTGGGGTAGAGGATGGCGAGATGGTACAGTCCGGTACTGCGTGGGGGAGGCGGCGATGCGCCGAGGCTCTCCCAGGTATTGAGCCCGATGTGGTGATGGTAACCACCGGCGGAGAGAAAAGCCGCTTGCGATCCGTAGCGCTGAGTGACCTCAAAGCCAAGCACTCCGTGGTAGAACGCCAGAGCCCTATCGAGATCCGCCACTTTCAGATGTACGTGCCCGATGCGAACGTCAGGACTTGTAGGAGGAGTTGCGGTTCCAGCCATTCCTTTCTTTTACCGCGGACCCCTCATGGTTCGCTCATTGACTATAAGTAATCGCTTATGTACACTGCTTATAAGAGATTACTTATGAACTCAGCAGATACGATGTTCAAGGCCATCGCTCATCCGGTTCGCAGAGAGATCATCGCCCTGCTCTCCGCCTCAGATCACTCCGTGAAGGAGCTTACCGCTGCGTTTGAAATGACCCAGCCCGCCATCTCGCAACACCTTCGAGAGCTGAGGGAGGCAAAGCTTGTCGCCTCGGAGAGAATTGGGCTGGAGCAGCAATATCGTTTAACCGGTGGGCCGCTGAAGATCATTTTCGACTGGTCTTCTCAGTACCGTCGCTTCTTCGATCCCGCCGGACATGCCTGGGCATTCGTTTCTGATAAGGGCAATACAAAGGCGCGCCAGAAGAAGGGGGGTCAGCGACATGGCCGTTAAAGGATCCGTGCCAAATCCAGGGGTGATCGTGCCTCATCTTGTTGTCCGGGGCGCGGCGGAAGCGGTTGACTTTTACGTGCGCGCGTTTTCGGCAACTGTCTTATATCGATCTCCTTCTCCCAGCGGAGTGGGGGAACATGTCCACTTGAAAATGTGGTCCTCGCTGGTGCAGATCTCGACCGAGGAACCCGCCCAGCGGCGAGAGCGCGTGGAAGGTGCATTGTTAGCGTCACCGGAGACCCTATCCGGTTCAAGCTGTGTTTTCCAGATCGGAGTTCCAGACGTGGATGCGGCGTATAAGCGGGCCGTCGATCACGGAGCCTCTCCCGCATTGCCGCCAACCGATATGTTCTGGGGCGATCGCTACGGCTGGGTACGGGATCCCTTCGGGCATGTCTGGGCCTTTTGACAGTGCAAGAAGTGCTGACGCCAGAGGAAATCGAAGACCGGCTCCGTGGATTCGCGGCGCAAATGAGGGGACAAAAATGACGAGGACGCTCAACACTGCTCTGCTGCTGCTCGCTGTCCCGCTGCTTGCGCAGAACCCGCCCGCTGTTACCGATTCATGGAAGGCCCTCAGCTTTTTGGAGGGGACTTGGGACGCCAAGGCCCAAGGAAACGCAGGAGCATCCGCCACAGGGACGTATACCTTCAGGCGCGAGCTCCGAAACCATATTCTCGCTCGTCACAGCGACAGCAACTCAGCCTGTAAGGGACCGGCGACTTTCGACTGCGAGCATGGAGACCTTCTATACGTTTATGAAGATGCACCGGGCCAACCGCTAAAGGCGATTTACTTCGATAACGAGGGACACGTAATCCATTACGACGTCTCGACCCCCCACCCTGCCATGACGGTTTTCCTCTCAGAGTCATCGCGGCCCGGTCCTCAGTTCCGTCTTGTCTATGAGCTGAAAGACTTGATCTGTCGGGCAAGTTCCAGATGCGCATGACGGGTCAGACTGAATGGAAGTCCTATTTGGAGTGGAGCGGAGCGAAGAAGTAGCTGTCGGCGGATCCGTGGTTACGTCTTGTGATCGACACGTCCCGTAGGTGGCGGGTTTCGTTCGCCGGCGAAATTTCGCTGGTGCCAATACGGATAGGGGAGAGTGGTCTGGCTGGCCGCGTCTAACTTCGCCACCTGTTCCGGCGTCAGATTCCATCCAACGGCGCCCAGGTTCTGCCGCAACTGCTCCTCGTTTCGTGCGCCGATAATCACCGAACAGATTGTCGGCCGCTGTAACAGCCAATTGAGCGCGATCTGCGGAACGGTCTTGCCGGTCTCTTTCGAAACCTCGTCGATGGCGTCGACAACCCGGTAGACGTGCTCGTCCTCTACCGGCGGTCCGGCGTAGGCCGTCTTGGGCAAACGGCTGGTCTCCGGCTTCGGTTGTCCGCGCCGGATCTTTCCCGTCAAGCGCGCCCACCCCAGCGGACTCCAGACCAGCGTGCCGATTCGCTGATCGATCGCGAGCGGCATCAGCTCCCATTCGTAATCGCGCCCGATCAGCGAATAGTAGGCCTGGTGCGCGACATACCGCGCCAGATTGTAGCGCTCCGATACGGCAATCGATTTCATCAGGTGCCAGCCGGAAAAATTCGAACAGCCCACGTAGCGCACCTTTCCGCTACGCTGCAGGTGATCGAGCGCGTTCAGCGTCTCCTCCACGGGCGAGATCGCATCGAACGCATGCATCTGGTAAAGGTCGATGCGGTCTGTCCCGAGCCGCCGCAAGCTATCCTCGCAGGCCTTGATCAGGTGAAATCGCGAACTGCCGATATCGTTGGGCGCGGGACTCTGCCGGAAAAATGCCTTGGTCGCGATCAGTACCCGATCGCGCCGTCCCGCCACCGCCTTGCCCAGAATCTCCTCCGAGCGCCCGGATGAATAGGCGTTCGCCGTATCGAACATGTTCAAGCCCGCCTCCAGGCAAATGTCGACTAGCTTCGTAGCCTCCTCTACATCCGTTGAACCCCAAGCCTGGAAAAACTCGTTCGCGCCTCCGAACGTGCCGGTACCAAACGTCAACACGGGCACGGTAAGCCCGGAATATCCCAATTGTCTGAATTCCATTTTGTGGTTGTGCGCCGATATTACTGGCGCTTGGCTCCGTCGGGTGTTCCGGTATGGGCATCCTTTCCGGCCTGGTCGTCAGCCGGTTGTTTGCCCGGCTTTGAAGTGATACTCTTCTCCGGCTGAGCTTTCGGGTTTCCCTGCTGCTCATTGGGATCGCGCGGACTTCCGCGTTCGCCCTGTCCGCCGCATCCACACGCTATCGCCGCTAAGACTACCGCCAACAATACTTTTTTTGAACGCACTTTATCCTCTGTCTTTCTAGACACCTTTGCCCCAAGCAGATGCTACCGGAAAACTTACAAGTATCCGGAGGGAGAAGTGCAATCATCCGGAAGCTATGGAAGCACCGCCGTCTCAAAGCCATGCCGACCGTTATCGCGGCAAGAACCTATTCTTTCTCCTGCTGGCCATCGGTACACCGGCGGCGTTTCTGTATTTGCGCGTCGTCTTCGAATATGCCGCGGGTGGAAGTCATCTCACGTCCGCGCCGTGCAAGGGGCTTCTCTGGACATCCAATCTGTCGCTCGTCTTCTTCTTCATCGCCCAGTTGATCTGCGCCCGCTACGTACAGCGCCTTCTGAAACCGCCCGTCACCTGGCCCGGTCGCGCACTCCAGTATGTCGCTGTCCTTCTGCTGTGCGCCCTATTTTCGATCACCGGAGCGGTTCTGCTCGAAGCCTTCGGCTACGCGTTCTTATTGCGGGTTCTTGCTCCCCGTGTTCTTCTCAAGTAACAGATCGGCCACCCACGCATCCAAAAGTGGATCGAAACAGAAATCGGCCATGCAAACCTCCCAGGCACGTGGCCGTCTCAAAAGGAGTTCGTTATGACCTGTACGTTTGCTCACTTTACGGGCAAAATACCTGCCTTAGCTCTTGGGCTGGCACTCATCCCCCAGTTATCGCACGCCGGCTCGTTCGTCCAAACAAACTTAGTCTCCGATGTTCCCGGCTTGGCGAGCACTACCGATCCCAATCTAAAGAATCCCTGGGGCGTAGCGTTCTCCGCCACCTCCCCGTTTTGGATTGCGAATCAGGGTTCCGGTACAGCAACTCTCTACGACGGTGCAGGAACAGCGACGCCACTGATTGTTACGGTTCCAGCCGGCGCCCCGCCGCTGACTGGCCCGACCGGCCAGGTATTCAACAGCACGGCAAGCTTTGCATTGCCAAACGGCAATCCGGCGCGCTTTATCTTTGACACTCTGAACGGCACAATTGCGGGTTGGAATGGAGGGACCAGCGCCGTCCAGGTGGCCTCCACTCCCGGCGCTATCTATACCGGCCTCGCACTGGCGAACGCAGGCAGCTCAAACTATCTTTATGCTGCCGATAGCACCGGACAAATTCGAGTATTCGATTCCGCTTTTAAGCCTGTCACCACGCTGCCGGGTCACTTCTCGGATCCAAGCGCTATCGCTGGTTACGTACCATTCAACATCCGACTCCTCGGGTCCAGCCTCTATGTCACGTATGCGCAACTGACTCCGACTGGCACCGGTCTTCCCGGCGGCTATGTTGACGTCTTCGATACCAGCGGGAATTTCGTGAAGCGGCTGGCGAGCGGCGGCCCGCTCTATGCGCCGTGGGGGCTCACCTTGGCGCCGGCCGGGTTTGGCAACTTCGGGAATGATCTGCTGGTTGGTAATTTTGGCAACGGTGAAATCCTGGCGTATGATCCTGCCACGGGGAACTATCTTGGCACGCTCGACGGTGCTGATGGGAAACCGATCGTTAACGATTTCCTTTGGGACCTCGATTTCCGGACCGGCGGGACGAACGTAAATACCGGATCGTTATATTTCACGGCGGGCATCAACGATCAAGCCGACGGCCTGTTCGGCGCCATCACCCCGACTCCCGAACCGCGAACCGCGCTCTTTATCTTATTGGGAGTAGGTGCGCTCGTCCTATTCAACTCTCGACGCCGTGCGTGAGGATCAGGCTGGAAACGGAATCGTAACTCTTGCGAGCGAGCATTCAGTCGACGAGACAGTCAGCCGGCTGGAGAAATTGCTGGCGAGCAAAGCGGTGAAGAGTTTCGCGATCGTCGATCACAGTGGCGAGGCAAAGAAGGCCGGTTTATCCATGCCTAACACGAAGCTGATTCTCTTCGGCAATCCACAAGCGGGAACTCCGCTTATGCTCTCCACTCCCGAAATCGCCATCGATCTACCGCTTAAGATTCTCATCCGGGAAGATAAGGCCGGCAAGGTTTGGGTCAGCTACAACGATCCTGAGTTTCTGCGCAAGCGGCATAATCTTTCGTCTGATCTGGCCCAGACGCCGGCAGCCGCGGGTTCGCTGGCGCAAGGAATCGCTCATTGAGCGCTGGCCCGCCGCAAGCGGTCTAAGATGCCCGCCCACTCCGGCGTGTCAGGCGGTTTCCTGATCGCGATCCAGTCCCATTGCTCCGCATCCGCCGCGTGCAAATCGGCGTAAAGTTTCGCCGCGAACGTCTGCGGATGTTCGGGCATAGCGAGCACGCGTCCGCGCCCTGCCGGTGTTGCCCCGCCTTCTTCGAGCACGTAGAACGGAGTGCGCGGCGCATAGTGCCGGGGATGCTGCCCCGGCGATTCTTCTAAGCGCGGCAGATTGACTTCGTCGCCGAAGCGCATGCCGGCCGCCGCTTCGAGTTCACCTCGCGTCAGCATGCCGGGGCGCAGGATAGTGGGCGGCGTACGCGCTAGCGACAGCACTGTCGATTCAATCCCCACCTGCGCTGATCCGCCATCGAGAATCATGTCCACACGATCGCCCAGCCCGGCGCGCACATGCTCAGCCGTGGTGGGCGAAATCTGCCCGAACCGGTTCGCACTGGGCGCCGCGACCGGTACGCCCGCGCGTCGTATGAGTTCGAGCGCCACCGGGTGCGACGGCATGCGCACTCCCACCGAATCGAGCCCTGCCGTCACCAGATCGGGCACGATCGCGGCCTTCTTCACGATCAGCGTAAGTGGACCAGGCCAGAAGCGCTGCGCCAGGGCTTGCGCCATCGGAGGCCAGTCCGCCGCTACCGATCTGGCCATGTTCTCATCGGCCACGTGTACAATCAGCGGGCTTGCCCAGGGCCGCTCCTTAGCGCGGTAAATTCGCTCCACTGCCGCTGCATCCAGCGCGTTCGCGCCCAAACCGTAGACCGTCTCGGTCGGGAACGCGACCAGCCCGCCGCGCCGGATCCGTTCGGCCGCGCGTGTCAGCTCTTCTTCGCTCGGCGCCATTTTTGCCGGACGGATCTAGTCCGCCACATCTTCCCCGGTGTCGCCGTAAATCCTGCCCGTTTTACGCCACGCCAGAAAAGCGTGGATCAATGGATCGATATCGCCATCTAAAACCCGATCCACATCGCCGATCGAAAGCTTCGTCCGATTGTCCTTTATCATGCGGTACGGCGCTAGAACGTAGCTGCGAATCTGGCTTCCAAAGTTGATCTCCAGCTTCGTGTCTTCCACCTTCTGGTCGGCGACACGCTTCTTTTCAAGCTCATACTCGTAAAGCTTGGCCTTCATCTGCTTCATGGCGCTGGCGCGATTCTTATGCTGAGACCGTTCGTTCTGGCACTGCACGACCAAGCCCGTCGGCAAGTGAGTGAAACGGACCGCCGATTCCGTCCGGTTCACGTGCTGCCCGCCCGCTCCGCTCGCCCGAAACACGTCGATCTTCAAATCGTCCGGCTTGATCTCGATGTTGATGTCTTCGTCAATTTGCGGGTACACAAACACCGAAGCAAATGACGTGTGGCGCCGCGCGTTGGCATCGAACGGCGAGATGCGGACCAGCCGGTGTACGCCGACTTCGGCCTGCAGTTGGCCGTACACATTCTCGCCATTGATCTCGACCGTGGCCGACTTGATGCCTGCGCCTTCGCCCTCCAGCCGGTCCGTGACGACGGCTTCGAACTTGTGCCGCTCTGCCCAGCGCAAATACATGCGCAACAGCATCTCCGCCCAGTCCTGGCTCTCGGTACCGCCTGCGCCCGGGTGAATCGTGACAATGGCGTCGCGGGCATCGTTCGGGCCCGAAAGCAGCATTCCGGTTTCAAGCTGCTCCAGCTTCGCTTCGAACGCTTTCAACTCGCGCTCCAGTTCGCCGTTGACATTCTCGCCTTCTTTGGCGAGCTCGAATAGCGTATCGATGTCGGACGTGGCGCTTGTCACCGAATTTGCGCTCTGAATCCCCTCTTCCAGCCGCTTGCGCTGCTGCATCACGCGCTGGCTCTTCTCGGGCTGATTCCAGAAGTCCGGATCGTTGATCTCCGCTTCTAACTTCTTCAGTTCCTGCTTTTTCCCGGACGGGTCAAAGATAGCTCCGCACAGCTTCACCTTGCTGACGGAGCGCAACGTACTCTCTTTCTAGCTCTTCGAGTGTCATTTCTCTTGTAGTTTACTGCGGGGGCGCGAGGCGGTTCAAAACGAGACCGCTGTTTCGAGTCGTGGCGCTAGGCGAGTTTCAACTTGGAACGCTCCTGCACTGCTCTCAACCGGCGCTTGTCTTTTCAAGTACTTACAACCTGCCAGATCTTGGCCTATTGAATGCGAAAGGGAAGGCATGAACATTTGGATCATTCTCCTTGCCCTTCAAGTCGTCGCCACGGTTTTTTCGTTAGTGCGTGAATCCGCAGTGGTCCGGGAAGCGGGTAAAGGGGAGCGTTTTGAAGGCGAGAAGCTGGATTTTCGTAGCTAGCAGCTTTCAACTTCCGCGCAGCGACGGGACCGAGTGTGACGCCACCGCCAATCGTGGTCGAAAGCTACGATGAAAGGGGTAAGAATATGGCAACTCTCGATTGGTCCCAATGCCCGGCTGTGGAAAGCATCCCCGGCAAGGTTAGCGGCGCGTGGGTGTTTAAGGATACCCGCATGCCGGTTGCTACCGTGTTCGAGAATCTGGAAGCGGGCTTGACCGTGGAAGAACTCATGGAGGAATTTGCTGTCACCCGTGAACAGATTAACGCGGTACTGCATTTCGCGGCTAAGAGCCTAGAGGCTCCTTTCCCACCTCGGTGCAGGCATCGACACCCGCCGATGCTCATTCTTTTTGACCATGGCACGCCCCGGAGCATAGCTCGTTAGCTTCATGGCCGCACTGTTGTAGAAGCGATTGCAAGAGGGTGGGACAGGTTAGCCAACGGCGCGCTGCTGAATGCCGCGGAGGAAGCTGGCTTCGATCTGTTGCTATCCACCGAAAAAATATCCAGTACCAACAAAATCTTAAAGGCCGCGTCATCGCCACGGCTTTTCGTTAGTTCGTGAATCCGCAGTGGTCCTGGAATCGGGTAAAGGAGAGCGCTTCGAAGGCGAAAAGCTGGATTTCCGTAGCTAGCGGCTTGTGCCTTCCATAGCGGGTAAACTGGGTTGAGAGAACCCTATGGAAACCGTAGGCGCATTCGAGGCAAAATCCCACCTTGCAGAACTCCTGGATCGGGTGGAGCGCGGCGAGTCGGTAACCATCACGCGCCACGGTAGGCCTATCGCCCAGTTGGTTCCTACAACCTCTGCGCAGCGACGGGACCGTGCCGATGTCATCCATGATTTTTTAGATTTTGCCAAGGGCCGCAAGCTTGACGGGATGAGCATCCGCGAGATGATCGAAGAAGGCCGCCGATTTTGACCTCGGTGGTTATCGATGCTTCCATTACCGCTGCATGGTGCTTCGACGATGAAGAAACGCAGTATGCGCTCGACGTGTTGCGCAGAGCGAAGGATATCAATTTTTTTGTACCCGCTATTTGGCCGGTCGAAATGGTCAACGTGCTGCTCGTGAATGAACGCCGCAAACGGATCACTGCGTCGGATACCGCTCGTGCGGCCGCGCTCTTTAATGAGTTAGCGATTCAAGTAGATTGGCCGGGAGCCATGCAGCCTTTTGACGCGACGCTGCTACTGGCCCGGGAGCATAGCCTCAGTTCCTACGATGCTTCGTACTTGGAACTTGCATTGCGCCAAGGCATGCCCCTTGCCACGTTAGATGGCCGCATGCGCATTGCTGCCACCGCAGCAGGTGTACAGTTGCTTGTTTGACGCTTCCCTTTGCGGCAGACGTTCCCACACGGATTGAGTATGCCCGAATAAAAAATGGATATCCTCTACTTGCGATACAGAAACACGCACGGCGCGAGGCGGCTTTCTCCACCATCGTTGATTGCATAATTGCGATACCCGCTGTGCCCATTCCATAACGAGGCCGCGGCATGCTCGCCATCTTTCCGCAACGCGTAGAATTCAATGTCGAGCTTGTCCAATATCGCCTTGTCGTCGTTGTAATTCCGTGAGACGCGCTTCAGCGCCTCCATCACAGCATCTCTGGGAGTCATGCCGTGCCGCATGCTCTCGACAATCGTGTGGGCACCCGCGATGCGAATGTTTTCTTCTCCGAGACCGGTCGATCCGGCGCCTCCCACGTCCTGGTCAACATACAGACCCGCGCCAATGATCGGCGAATCGCCTACTCGCCCCGGTATCTTCCAGGCCAACCCGCTGGTAGTTGTCACGCCAGACATCTCGCCCTTCCCATTCAGGCTTAAGCAGTTGATCGTGCCGTAGGTCGGATGTACCGCCATGTTCCAAGCCCATGCCAGCGTTTCTTCGTCCGCCTGAGGGAAGCTCTCCTTTAATTGTTTCAGCGGCGGTGTCGCATCGGACCGTAGATTCTGATCCATCGATACCCAGTTGTTCGACGCATTCGGCGCGCGCAAAGCCTGCTTCCACACCAGCCACGCGGTCCGGGCTTTCTCCGTCAAGAGATCTTCTCTTTGATAACCGTAGGCTTGCGCAAACTTCGAAGCGCCTTCGCCGACAATCATCACGTGCGTGGTGTGATTCATCACCAGCTTGGCGATCTTGGACGGTGTCTTGACCCCTTGAATCGCCGCCACGGAGCCGCACCTTCGCGTTGGCCCGTGCATCACGCTGGCGTCCAGCTCCACCACGCCTTCTTCCTTCGGTAGACCGCCGTAGCCCACCGACGTATCGTTCGGGTCCAGTTCCACGATGTTCACCCCGGCGATGACCGCGTCGAGTGTGTCGCCGCCACTCGTCAATACCTCCATCGCCTTGGCGCAAGCTGCCAGGCCATTCGCGCTTGAAATCACCACCGGCTTCTTCGCTGTACTCGCGGCATTCGCTTCCGCGGCGCTTCCACTTGCGGCCAGCGCGGCCGACCCCAACATCCAATCCCGGCGATTCATCATGATTCTGCGGTTTTAACACACCCGGAAGTTACAATACGGATTCCATGATCGAACGAGTCTCGCCCGCGCAAAGCGTTCACGGCGTTGTGAACGTCCCAGGCGATAAGTCCATCTCACACCGCTACGCCATGCTCACCTCCATCGCGCAAGGCGACTCGCAGATTTACAACTATTCGAGCGGTGCGGATTGCCAGTCCACGCTCGTGTGCATGGAAGAGCTCGGTATCCGCTATGCGTTCACGGAGGAAGAGGACCGCCGCGTCCTCACCGTCCACGGCAAGGGCACTCGCGGGCTGCAGCCGCCTATACGCTTTCTCGATGCAGGGAACTCCGGTTCCACCATCCGCATGCTGTCGGGCATTCTCGCCGCGCAGCCGTTCACAACCGAGATCAGCGGCGATTCGTCTCTCGTTAAACGGCCTATGCGCCGCATCATGGCGCCATTGTCCGAAATGGGCGCGCGTATTGACGCGATGAATGACCAGTTCGCTCCGCTCACCATCCACGGCAGTCCTCTCCACGCTATCGATTACCAACCGCCCGTCGCCAGCGCGCAGGTAAAGAGCTGCGTTCTGCTCGCCGGCCTCTACGCCGAGGGCGAAACGGTCGTTCGCGAATCAACCGCCACGCGAGATCACACCGAAATCGCGCTCGCTGAGTTGGGCGCCGAGATCATCGTCGCGCCGCGCGTCGCCCGGATCAAAGGCGGGTCCGAACTGACCGGTAAACGCCTAGTTGTCCCCGGCGACATCTCCTCGGCCGCCTTCTTCATCGTGGCCGCGCTCATTCTGCCCGACGCGGACCTCATCGTCACCAACGTCGGCCTGAATCCCACCCGAACCGCTCTGCTGGACTTCTTGGGATCCATGGGCGCCTCTATCAAGATCCTGCACATCGAGCAGATCAACGGTGAACTGATCGGCAATCTGCAGATCAAGACCTCGCGCATCCGCGGAGGCGTTGCGGAAGGAGCCACCACGGCCGCCCTCATCGACGAAATTCCGGTACTTTCCATTCTTGGCGCTCTCAGCGAAGACGGGCTCATCGTGCGCGATGCGGGCGAGTTGCGCGTCAAAGAAACTGATCGCATCGAGACCATCGCCGAAAATCTCCGCGGCATGGGCGTAGAGGTAAGCA
>JAABUQ010008528.1_pt1 | contig 12041 bp, 5 predicted proteins | sample 5560001 | NCBI WGS metagenome assembly JAABUQ01 (sample SAMN10711888, study PRJNA513371) | rock metagenome | isolation source: Antarctica rocks | place: Antarctica: Victoria Land, Finger Mt nord | collected 2015-12-18
GTTTGCGAAGAGTGTGGGCTTGGAGCAGGTGCCGAACAGCTTCTTCTTTACGGAGCGGCGGTGGCAGGGGTTGGTGAAGCAATTGAAACAGGAGGGAAAGCCGCTGCCGGCGCGGCCGGTGGGGGCGCCGCCCGAGCCGACGTCGCCGGTGGCGGAGATCGAGACGCCGGAGGCGCACAAGTACGGGACGGTGGGGATGGTGGTGCGGGACCGGAAGGGGAACATCGCCGCCGGGACGACGACGGGAGGGGTGCAGGCGAAGCTCTGGAACCGGGTGGGGGACACGCCGATTATCGGGGCGGGGACGTACGCGGCGAATGGGTCGTGCGCGGTGTCGGCGACGGGGACGGGGGAGTACTTTATCCGGCTGACGGTGGCGCGGACGATCTGCTCGCTGGTGGAGTACAAGGGCATGCCCTTGCAGGCGGCGGTGGATGATGTGATCGGTCGGCAGCTGCCGGCGATCCACGGGGATGGCGGGGTGATTGCGATCACACCCGACGGGCAGATGGCCTGGGGCTTCAATACGCCGGGGATGTTTCGGGCGCGGCTGGTGGAGGGTGGGGCGGTGCAGATGGGGATCTATCGGGACGAGCCATAACTGGACGAGCCATAACTAGAAGTGGCGGGTGAGGTCGGTGAAGTTGGCGAGTTCGAGGAGGGTTTGGCCGGGGATGCTGGGCTGGTCGATGGTCTCGTGCTCGAGGATCCAGGTGTAGTCGTGGGGGATGAAGACGGCGTGGAGGCCGGCGGCGAGGGCGGGATTGATGTCGGAGCGGGGGCTGTTGCCGATCATCCAGGTCGACGTCGCTTCGAAGGCGTGGTGGCCGGCCAGGGAGAGGTAGGCGTCGGTGTGTTTTTCGGCGAGGACCTCGACGTCGGAGAAGAAGTGGGCGAGGCCGGAGCGGGAGAGTTTTTCGCGCTGCTCGGTTTCGCTGCCTTTGGTGACGAGAATGAGGCGGTGGCGGAGGGCGAGGTCGGCGAGGGTGGAGGCGACGGCGGGGAGGAGCTCGATCTCCTGGTCGGCGATGGACTGGGCGAAGCTGACGATGCGGTTGTGGCGCTCGGGGGTGATGGGCGCGGAGGAGAGCTGCTCGAAGCAGGTGACGAGCGAGTGGCGGAAGGAGGAGACGCCGTAGCCGTGCTGGGCGACCGTGGAGCGCTCGATGGAGTTGAAGCGTTCGCGGATCTCTTCGGCGGTGTGGACGCGGTGGTCGAGGTAGGAGATGAAGGCGGCGAGGGCGCGCTCGAAGTAGATGTTGTTCTCCCAAAGGGTGTCGTCGGCGTCGAGGAGAAGGGTTTGGGAGAGGCGGCGCGAGGGAGTTGTGGAGATCACGCACGGATTATAGGGGGTTGGGGAGGCGGGCCCGTTAGGATGAGGTGAATGGGACGGGATGTAACGCACGGGCAAGCTGCGGCATGAGCATGGCTGTGGCTACGGTCGCGGATCTCGCAGGGGAGTTGCGCGCTGTAGTGGTGTTTGCGGCGGTGCTGGTTGCTCCGGGATTTTGCGTTGGGTGGTCGACGGATCTACTTGGTTTTCGAGGTCGTAGCGGGGCCGACCGGCTGGCGTGGAGCGTTGCACTGTCGTTCGCGGCGAGCGCGATCGGGGCTGTGCTGGTGGGAAGGCTGTTGTCGCTGGAAGCAGTCTGCTGGGGTTTTTATGGGACGGCCGTGTTGGCCATGGCGCTGTTGTACCGGGAGCGGTGGCAGGTGGGTGGGGAGCTGGCACGGAAGAGGCGGATGCCGGAGGAGGGGGTGTCCTGGAAGGCTGTCGGCGGCTTTATGGCGTTTGCGCTGTTTGCTGCGTTTGAGCTGACGGACATCGGTGTGGGGCAGCGGCTGTACCTGAGCGTGACGGTCTACGATCATGCGTTGCGTAGCGCCTTTGTGGACGCCGTGATGCGAACTGGGGTGCCACCGATGAATCCTCTGCTCGGGGTGAGCGATGGGAGGATCGCTCGGGGTGCGCCGATGCGCTACTACTATTTTTGGTATGTTTGCTGCGGGGCGGTGGGGCAGATGGCCAGGGCGTCCAGCGGGCAGGCGCTGGTTGCGAGCTGCGTGTGGGCCGGGGCGGGCCTATGGGCGGTGTTGGAGCTGTGCTGCCGGCACTTCCTGACGGGTGTGCGCCGGAGCTCGGTGGCGGTTCTGCTGCTGCTGGTGACCGGTCTGGATATTCTGGCGGTGCTGGGAAACTGGATTGCGGGCGGGGCGACGGACGCCGACATGGAGTGGTGGGGTGTGGACCAGGTGGCGTCGTGGCTCGATACCGTGCTTTGGGTTCCGCACCATCTGGCGTCGCTGGTCTGCTGTGTTACGGCGTGGGTGCTGGTGTGGGAGGCGGGCGGAACGATTGGACGACGGTGGTGGCGGGCAACCGCGATCGCGGGGGTGTGTCTGGCGAGCGCGTTCGGTCTGTCGACCTATGTCGCTGCCGCGTTCGGGATGGTGGTCGCGATCTGGGCGGTATTGGAGCGACGGGGGCGGGCGGCTGCGGGCTTTCTGGCTGCGGCGTATGGGATCTCGGGGTTGCTTCTAATGCCCTATTTATGGGAGCTGTCTCGGGGTCCTGGCGGAGGAGAGCAGGTGGGGGCGGGGGGTGTGCTGACCCTGGGTCTTCGGAGGCTGATCAATCCCAGCGTCCTCGATGGTTGGCGCTGGTTGCGGGAGATAGGGACGGCGCACCCGGGGCTGCGGGACACTTTGGCCGCGGGCATCCTTTTGATCCCTGGGTACCTGTGTGAGCTTGGATTTTACGCGGCGGTGTTGGGGTGGGCGGCGTTTCAATTTCGGCGCGGGGGCCGACTTTCGGAGGCTGCCCGGGCGGCGCTGGTGCTGACGATTGCCGGTCTGCTGGTGACAACGGTGGTGCGCTCGCGAGTGATTACGACGAACGACTTTGGGCTTCGGAGTGCGCTGATTCCGCAGTTCTTCCTGGTGCTGCTCGGGGTGGAGTGGTGGGAGCGGTCGCGGAAGGGCTGGCTTCGGTCGGCCATGCTGGGACTCGCGGGTATCGGGGTGGCGGGGTCTGTCTACCAGGCTGTTGAATTACGGCTATATCTGCCGGTTGAGGAACGGCTAGGGCGGGCGGGGTACGCGGATCTGGCCGAGAGAAACGCGGCCATGTGGCGTGCTGGGGAGGCGATGAAAGCCGCAGTGCCGAAGACGGCGGTGGTCCAGTACAACACAAAGCAGCCGTCGTTGTGGGCAGTGGAGGCGACCTTGCGGCACGTGCATCGGCAGATCGCGCAGGCGGACTCCGGTTGCGAGGCGGTGTTTGGCGGGGATGCGGCGGCTTGCCTCGGTCTGAATGAGGCCGTTGAGCGCATCTATGATGGACCGACCGGAATGGACGCGGCTGGGGCCCGTCGCGAGTGTGCGCGTTTGGGAGTGACTACGCTCCTAGCTACTCGATGGGATGCCGTTTGGGTTAGCGGGACGACGTGGGTGTGGACGCTTCCAGCTGAGGTCGTTACGCCCGAGGTAAGGGTCCTGAGGTGTGCAGACTACCCCGGCTAGTAGCTTGGTGTCCGTGCGTCTGTCGGCGAATGTCCCATCCGCTGCCTATTACTTCGGGTTCAGAGATACGGCGGAGGACTGGAGTGCCGGGCGTATTATGCGGAGGGCAGCGTCCGTTGCAAATAGATGCATGTTCGTGAGGCAGGGGCAACTGAGGCATGGTTCCCGAGGCAGGGAAGAGGTTCGGGCCATACGAGATCCTGGGCAAGCTGGGTGGCGGCGGCATGGGGGTGGTGTTTCGCGCGTGGGATGAACGGCTGCGGCGCGAGGTGGCCATCAAGCTGCTGCACGACGAGTCTGAGACGCCGGGGATGCGGGAGCGATTTCTGCTGGAGGCGCGAGCGGCGTCGGCGTTGAACCACCCGAATATCTGCACGATCTTCGACATTGGCGAGCAGGACGGTGAGCCGTACCTGGTGATGGAGGTTCTGGAAGGCATCACCCTGAAGCAAAAGATTTTGCAGGGTGCGGTGCCGGTGGAGGACCTGATGCGGATCGCGGAGGAGGTCGCGGAGGCCCTGGCCGCGGCGCACGCCAAGGGGATCGTGCACCGGGACATCAAGCCGGCGAATATCTTTCTGGTGCGGAAGCCGGGTGGAAAGCCGCAGGCCAAGGTCCTGGACTTCGGCCTGGTGAAGATCAACCAGGCGTCGCGGGCGGGCAAGGCGTCGCGCTCGATCGAGATTACGGCGGTGGGAACGACGGTGGGGACGCTGGCGTATATGTCTCCGGAGCAGGCGCGGGGCGAGCCGCTGGATGCGCGGTCGGATCTGTTTTCGCTGGGTGTGGTGATGTATGAGATGGCGACGCGGCGGGCGCCGTTTCGCGGGGCGACCAGCGCGATGGTGTACATGGAGCTGTTGAGCCAGGCGCCGGAGTCGATCCGGCAGTGGAACGACACGGTTCCGAGGGAGATGGAGCGCCTGATCTTTCGTCTGCTGGCGAAGAACCGATCGGAGCGCCCGCAGAGCGCGAACGCGCTGTATGCGGCGTTGCGCAAGATCACGGTGAAGGGGGACGGCGGCTGGTTGAAGAAGGTGCCGCGAGCGTCGGTACCGCTGGTGCAGGCGCAGGATCCGGTGGCGCGGGAGCCTCGGGTGAAGCCGACGACGTCGGGTCCGTTCGGTGTGGGGTCGTCGACGTGGGGTGCTGCTTCGGAGGAGAGCGCGGAGACGGACTCGGACGCGGGTGGGGATCTGATTCGACCGAAGCGGCTGCCGAAACGGGAGAGCGGGCCACGCGAGAGCGCCTTTCGCTCGGAACGGGGTTTCGATGCCGACTTCGCTGCTCCTTCCGACCCGGCTCATCGAGCGGTGACAGGGCAGTCAAGTGGAGCGGCGGTGGGGGCGTCTGGACCGGTTGCGGAAGGGTCCGCGGCGGGGACAGAGGCGGGCACCGCGACGCCTCTTTCGGTGCGCGCGGAGGTTGCTTCGGGCTCGCAGCAGCTTGTGCCTGCTGCCCCGGGAGAGCGGTTGCTGGACAGCGGCAGGGTGGAAGCCGCGCCTGGGGCGAACGTGGGCGCGGGGCCGGAGGAGGTGTCGGTGCAGGCGGTGGAGGCGCCCCCCGTGGTGATCGAAGAGTTGAGTGCGGCGGGGGCGGGGGTGGGGTCGGAGGCGGAGGCTGGGTCGGAGGCGGCGGGGGCCGATACGGCGGTGGCGGAGATTGATACGGCGCCGGTGGGGGCGCCGGCGGTGTCTGAGCCGCCCGGCAAGCGGAGGCTGCGGGGGAGGCAGATGCTGGTGGTGGCCGTGGGCGTGGGGGCGGCGGCGGCGATTGGAACGGCGGTGTGGGTGCGGAGCGGTGGCTTCGCGCGGGTGGTTCTAGGACCGGAGGACTCGGTGCTGCTGACGGCGATCCAGAACAAGACGGGTGATCCGAGTCTTGACGGGGCGGCGATGGAGGGTCTGGAGATCCAGCTGGCTCAATCGCCCTTGCGGTGGAGGGCGCAGGAGGCATTTCGATCGGGCATACGGCAGGTGAGCTCGGCGGATCACGTGGATGCTCGCGGCGTTTCGGCGCGGGCGGCGGCGCTTCGCCTGGGAGCGCGGGCCTATGTTTTCGGCGAGATGACCGGGGCGGGAGGCTCGTACACGATCCGCGTGGAGGTGCTTGACGCCTCGTCGAACGACCGTCTGGCGAGCCTTTCGGAGACGGCGGCGGGCAAGCGCGAGGTGGCGCGAGCGATCGATCGGCTGGCCATCGGTCTGCGGCAGAGGCTGGGGGAGGACGCAGCCTCGATCGCGCAGCACCAGACGACTCTGGAGGCGCAGGCGACGGCGAATACGGAAGCTCTGTCGGCCTTTGCCGGGGCGGAGGAGGCACGCGGGAGTGGGCACGTGGCGGCGGCGATCGATCTGTATGGGAGGGCGCTGCGGGAGGCTCCCGGATTCGCGTTGGCGGGCGCGCAGCTGGCATGGACCTATGAGGGGCAGTTTGCCGAGGTCGCGGCGGCAGACGCGGCCCGGCGGGCGAAGCTGAGCGCCGCGCAGGCGGGGGACAGGGTGCGGACGATGACGGAGGTCGCGGCGGCGGCGCTCGACGCGGGGGACTACGGCGCGGCGGGCGCGGCGTCGCGGCGGCTGATTGGCGCGTATCCGAAGGATACGGCTGGCATGCTCCTGCTGGCACGGGTGATGCGGCTGCAAGGGCATATGACCGAGTCCCTGCTGTCCGCGGAGGAGGCTTACCGGCGTGAGCCGACCAGTGGAGAGGCGTACCGCGAGGCGGGCCGGGCGCTGCTCGGGTTGAATCGGTTTGACGAGGCGCTCCATCTGGCGGATGTGGCGAGGCAGGCTGGGTCGGTCGACGACTCCTGGAGGGGAGCGGCGATGTCCTTGGGCGGGCGGAAGGATGGTGCGGGTCCGAAGGGAGCGAAGGAGGCGGCGGAGTTCAGTCTGCCGGCGATGGCGGATGGGGCGCTGGCTCTCGATAACGCGGGGGACCTGGAGGCGGGCGGACGGGCCTGGCATGCGGCTGCGCAAGCCTCGAAGAGCGCTGCGGGACTATCGTCTGCGGGGGCCGAGATGCTGGCCAGAGGCGCTTTGGATCGGGCGCTGGCGGGGCGGTGCGGAGCGGCGATCGGCTTTGCCGAGGAGGCGACCGCGCTGCCGTATGGGAAGACGGCAAGCTTCGAGGCGGGGCTGGCGCAGGCGCTGTGCGGTGGCAGCGGAAGGGCGGCGCAGGCGATGGAACGGCTGCAACGGGGGGCGGGGCTGCACTCCTGGGCCGCGGACTTTTACGTTCCGGTGCTGCGCGGCGGCATGGCGATCGCGGCGAAGGACGGGCTGCGTGCGCAGGAGGCGCTCTCGAGCGTGCACCAGATGCGGGACGAGCCTCCGTTGGCGAGCTACCTGCTGGGGCTGGCGCATGTGGCAACGCACCATGAGGAGCTTGCGGTTGGGGATTTTACGGGAATTACGACGCATCGTGGATATGCTTTTGTGACAGGAACGATGGCGTACCCAATGGCCGAGATCGCGCTCGGGCGAGCGGAGGCAGCGACGCGGCACCCGGCCGAGAGCGCGGTGGCGTACCGCAGATTCCTGGCTGTGTGGACGAGCCCGGACGGGAGGGATGCGCTGCGGGAGGAGGCTTCGGGCAAGAAACGGTAGAGATCTTTTCCGGCGGCCTTTGCTCGGCGATTGTGTTACCTTCAACAGGGTTGGACGTCCCCGCGGAGAGATGGCCGAGTGGCTGAAGGCGCACGCTTGGAAAGCGTGTATACCGCAAGGTATCCAGGGTTCGAATCCCTGTCTCTCCGCCATATTACAAATCAAATCTGTGAAATCACGTAAAGCCCATAAAACTGTGGCTTGTGGTTTCGCATGTGGCGTACCGCCTGCCTCCAGCGCACCCTGTGCACCTCGATGACCACGCTTTATGACAAAGCGCAGATTGCATTACAAAGGATTCTGGTGCATCGGGCATCAGGAGATGCGCTTGGACCAAGGAGCGGGCCCCGCCTGAAACGCTCTCGGCAATGAGCAGCTGGGTTACCAACCGGTGGTTTAGCGAAAGGTTACGGTACTCGGTCGTGGTCTGGGTCTGCATGATTGCTCTCCTTGAACGGTTGCACTGCAATGAAGTTGTGGAGCGCACGCTTCTTCCTATCCGCTCCGAGGCACGGCTGGGTTTAGATCTGATTAGCTATTGATGTAGAGCATGGAATGGCAGTCTGAACCAGGCGGTTGCGTCTTGAGGGCGGGTGGTCGGGAGGAGTTCTGCGATGGCCTGATCGAGCGCGGTTGCCGTTCTTGCCTTGGCGGCGCGGAGTTGCTGTTTGAGCTTGGACCAGGCTTTTTCTATGGGTTGAGGTCGGGCGAGTAGGGCGGCAGGTAAAGCAGTTCCGCTCCGGCCCGATCCGGCCCGCTCAATCCGTTCGCGAACCCCGGTCACTTTATGGGAGCTGAGGTTGTCCATGACGACCACGTCGCCGGGCCGGAGCACGGGGCAGAGCACATGATCGAGGTACGCGCGGAAGATCTCGGCATCGGTAGCCGCTTCGATGGTCCTGGTGCACAGGATCGCGGGACAGCTCTACGAGAGGAAAAGGAAGGCGCTTACAAACTTCCAGCGCACCCTGCCACCGCCACGCCCATGCCACCGCCAAGCCCATGCCACCGCCAAGCCCGGGCATGGCGGAGCAGATCCTGCCTCGTTCCTTTTTACATCAACCTGCTCTTCCGTTGTTCTGCTTCACAAAGGCTAAAACCGGTAGTGGAGTGAGAGTTGGATGATGCGCGGCAGGCTGCGCGTGTTGTTAATCAGACCGAAGGTTCCGTTCGTGACGCCGTTGTCTGGGTTGCCGTAGCTGGAGATATTGAAGACGTTGAAGCCCTCGGCGCGGAAGCCGACTGCCTGCCTTTCGGTGATGTGGAAGTCCTTTGTGGCGCTGGTGTCGATGTTGTAATAGCCGGGCGCGCGCTCCGAGCCCACGGACGCGGTGCCGAAGCTCAAGGCCGCTGCAGGACCGTAGGCGCAGATGCCGTTGTCGGGACCGGTGCAGGATATGGCGGAGGGATCGGTACCGAACCAGTGGTTGAGACTTCGGTTGACGACGTGCAGCGGCCGATAGTGGTTGGCGCGCGATTGCCCGTAGCTGCTGGTGTTGCTGTTTTGCGGACCGTTGATGGAGATCGGGAACCCGGAGTAGACCACCGCTGACCCGGCGACCTGCCAGCCTCCGAGCAGCAGATCGACGCCGCGGTTAACACCGGAACCGAACTGCCGACCGCGACCGTACGGCACCTCGTACGAGGCGATGGCCGAGAAGTTATGCCGGACGTCATTGCCGCCCGGGCCGTAGTCCGCATGGCCGTTGTAGCCGTCCTGATAGGCGCCGTTCTGGACGGAGGTGCCGGAGAAAGTGTAGTTGCCGGCGCTGTTGGTGAGCGCCTTGGCGTAGGTGTAGTTGACCGTCCAGGTGAGGCCGTAGTTGCCGCGATCGCGCACCGTGACCTCGCCGGCGTTGAAGTTGGTCACCGCCTCGGACTCGGTGATCAGGAGCGCTCCTCCCTGACCGACGAGGTTGGCGAAGGGCGCGGCGTCCGCTGCCGGGATCGGTGCGCCGGAAGGAAGCGCCGCGATGTCGCGGGCCTGCGCGAGTGTCAGCTGGTTGCCGTTGCGGTAGTCGGCGAGGTGCTGTCCGGTTTCGCCGGCGTAGGTGAGCACGATAGAGATCTTGTTGGTGGGCTCGTACTCCGTGGTGAGATTGAACTCATGGATGTAGGCGGGCTTGATGTTCTGCGGCCACGCGCCGAAGCCCGCACCCTGGTTGCTGATGGAGCTGACGGTGAAGCCAGCCGCGGCGTGAATGGGCGCGCCGGGGCTGTAGGGCGTAGACCCTGAGGCAGGAACCGGGGCAGGAGCCTGTGGATTCTCGAAGGCAAGAAACGGGCTCTGGTAGGTGAGGCGTTGGTTGTTCGCGTCGCCTTCAAAGAAGCTGGTGGCGCCGTAGCCTCCACGAACGACGAAGCGTGGCGTTGCCTGGTACGCGAAGCCAAAGCGGGGCTGCACCTGATTTTTCGTGGGCTGATAGCAGGAGATGTTGTCGCAGGCGATCGAGCCGGCGGGCGCGCCCGTTGGCACCGCGCCCGCGTACTCGACCGTGCCTCGCCGGGGACCATCAAGCAGCACGTTACCGGTCTTGTTGTTGACCTCGTTCCAGCGCTGGTCGTACTCATAGCGGATGCCGAAGTTGAGGGTCAGGCGGTCGGTAGCCTTCCAGTCATCCTGAAAGAACTCGGCGGTCCGCCACTGGCGATTTCCCGCCAAGCCGCTGCCGGGCAGCGCGATGCTGTCGGAGTTGGCCCGGTCCAGGACAAAGTCGGCCCCGCTGTAGCCCGTGTTGGTTCCGTCGCCGGTAAAGGCGCCGTTGTAGCTGAACTGGCCGAGCGAACCTTGCGCTCCGGAGAGCGCATAGTTCTGCTGGTAACGAACCGCCTGAACGCCCAGGCTCAGGAGGTGCTTGCCCTTTTGCAGGGTCAGGTTGTCGCCGTAGTAGAAGGTGTTGTCGCGCAGGATCTGGGGAGCACCGGGCGTTCCGAAGGAGCTGAAGTTGTCGCCGATGCCCTGGTTTGCGAAGCCCACATATTGCTGTGTCCCGAAGGGGATGCCGACGACCTTGTTGCCGTTGAGACCGAAGAGTCCGCTCGGATCGGTGGGTACGCCCTGGTCCCAACGGACGCGCAGGAAGCCGATGCGCGCCTCATTGACGATGGCCGGCGAGAGGGTATGGACCCACGTGCTGCCGAAGAGCTTGGTGGGAAAGACGTTTTGTGACGGGAAGAAGACAGGGAGAACGGCGGTGGTGCCGTCAAAGGCCGTGGACTGCGCGTAGAAGCCGGTGATCTTGTCGGCATTGCGCGGGTTCCACTCGATCTTAAGATCGCCCTGGTTGTTGACGCGAAACGTGCGCGTTGGCCCGATGTAATTGTTCTGAACGAGATGATCGCTGTTTGCGCCCGGAATCGTATTCGGAAGCGGGTAGAGCTCCGGGTGCGCGAAGAGGTAGATAGCAACCGGGTTCAGGATAGGAACCTGATTATTGACGTAGGGCGCGAAGTTGTTCTGGGTGTCGAAGAGCTGCCGATCATTGACTGCCTGTACTGCAGAGAAGTCCCCCTTCCGCATGGCCGCGGTGAAGACGCTCGCCGTTCCGGTACCGCCCGAGTGCTGCCGGATGCCCTCGTAGTCTACGAAGAAGAAGAGCTTGTTGCGCTTGATCGGACCCCCGATGGTCCCGCCAAAGATGGTCTGCGTATAGGGATTGATCGGTTGGACCGGGGTCGTGTCTTTATTGGAGAAGCTGTTGGCGTTCAGGTTCTGGTTTTCGAGGTAGGCGAACGCAGAGCCATGGAGCTGGTTGGTGCCGCTCTTGAGCACGGTGACGATGTCTCCACCGTTGACATTGCCGTAACTCGCGGGTGCGTTCGCCGAGACGACTCTGAACTCGGCGATCGCATCGGGCGACGGGTTGTAGCCGATGAGGTTATTCTGCCCCTCGTTGATGTCCACGCCGTCGAGCGTGTAGTTGTTGGCCTGGGCGCGGTTGCCGTTGATGGCGACGATGCCGCTGTTGTAGGTGTTGCGCTCCAGCGCGTTGCCGCTGACGAGGCCGCTCGGGTCGGTGTTGACGGCGCCCGGCTGAAACAGTGTCAGAGAGGAGAAGTTGCGGCCGTTGAGCGGAATCTGCTCGATCTCCCTCGATGAGAGCGACAGGCCGAGGGTGCCGTCCGTGGTGTCGAGGAGAGGCGCGACATCCGCCTGCACCTCGACGCTGCTCGTGGCGCCGACCGTAACGTGGGCGTCGATCTTGGCCGTCTGGTCGATATTCAGGACGAAGGGTGGAACGGTGAACTTGTTGAAGCCGGGCGCCGAGACCTCGATGCGGTAGGCGCCGATCGGGAGGAAACGGATCGCATAGACGCCTTCGCCATTGGTGGTCACGGTCGAGCTGACATTGGTGTCCGTCTGGATCGCGGTGACGGTCGCGTTCGGGATGACGGCGCCGGCCGGGTCGACCACAACGCCGGTCACCGATCCGGTTACCGTCTGCGCGTGCGTGGTAGAGGGGGAGAGAAGCACAAGCGTAGCTGCTAAACCCGCTGTGCGAAAGAACGCAAGAGACTTCATCGATATACCTCGGTGTTTTCAGGGCCTACCGGTTCATGCAGCGAGACGTACCTGGCTGCAACACAATCGCAGTGAGTGGTGGACCCGCTGAGAGAGTAACAGGCGCTGCATGGGAGCGGGAGGAGAGCTCTCGTGACAGTGCGCCTTCCATTAACAGTCTCGGGTACCAGTCGCGAGCGAGTCGCCACAGCCGCTTCGCTCAGAACCTCATGAGAGTTGAGAAGCGCAACAACATCGCGCCAAGGTCTATGGAGGCTAGTGCCGTGTCTCCCAGCGGCTGCTATCACTTCTGGTTCCGAAGTCTTCACTATGATGCCGATCATGGGTGCCAGCGAGCGGTACTTGATCTTTCCGTTTGGAAGATAGAACTTTGTATCGCTCAGACC
>JAABUQ010010572.1_pt1 | contig 12041 bp, 13 predicted proteins | sample 5560001 | NCBI WGS metagenome assembly JAABUQ01 (sample SAMN10711888, study PRJNA513371) | rock metagenome | isolation source: Antarctica rocks | place: Antarctica: Victoria Land, Finger Mt nord | collected 2015-12-18
AGGTCCAGGTCTCGACGCTGTTCACCACCGACGGGCAGCTGAGCCGCAAGCACTACGTGCAGCTCAAGGATCCCAAGGCCGTGTTCGGCTTCCAGAACGTGGCCTTCGTAGCCAATGCCAAGAAGCTCGCCGCCGAGGGCCCGGCCTTCGCCCAGACCATCAACGCGGTCTCGGCCAAGCTCACCACCCCGGCGGTTCAGCAGATGAACGCCGCGGCCGACCTCGACAAGCGATCAGCCGCCGATGTGGCCAAGGCATTCCTCCAGGCCAACGGCCTGGGCTAGACGGGTTCCCGTGTCCCTCCTCCGGCCCGCGCGTGGCGCGGGCCGGAGGGCGGGGTACATCCCTTCGCCGCCGTGTCCATGGGAGAACAGATCGACTCGATGCTGCGGGGTGAGCGCCTGATGCTGCGGCGCGGGCGCGCCGGCGACGTTGAAGCGCTCACCGCCCTTCTCACCGAGCCGGAGGTGGCGCGCTGGTGGGGAGTCTGGGACACCCAGCGCGCTCGCAACGAGCTCGGACGCGGCTTCGTCGTCGTCATCGACGGTGCGTCGGTGGGGTGGCTCGAGTTCCTCGAGGAGACCGACCCGGACTATCGGCATGTCAGCTTCGACATCGCGCTGACGACTGCCCTTCACGGACGCGGCTACGGTCGCGAAGCGCTCCGCGTCGTCATCCGCCACTTCATCGGCCGCGGGCATCACCGCTTCACCATCGATCCGGCGGTGGACAACGACCGCGCGATCCGCGCCTACCGGGCCGTGGGCTTCGGGCCGGTCGGCGTCATGCGCGCCTACGAGCGGGCCGGCGACGGCACCTGGCACGACAACCTGCTGATGGACCTGCTGGCCGCCGAATTCGACGGCTGAGTCCAGGTCTGAGGGTTCAGCCGGCGCTCCGGCCGCCCACGGGCAGCGCGCGGGCGAGGCGCAGCGTGCTCGCCCCCAGGAACCGCCGCTGGGCGCCTTCGGGCTTCCAGCCGCGAGCGAGGTAGAAGCCCCGGGCATGGGCGTTGTCCTCGAGCACCCAGAGGACGGCAGATGCATAACCGCGGCTGACGAGCTCGCCCAGCGCCGCATCATGAAGCGCCGAGCCGTGGCCACGGCCCCAGAGCTCGGGGTCGACGTAGAGCGAGTAGAGCTCGCCGACCGACGCGTCGAGATCGTCGTCGCGGGTCGCGCCGCCGCCGGTGAATCCGGCCAGGATGCGCCCGAGATCGGCGACGATCACCGTGGCCCGAGGCCCGTGGCCCGTGGGCTGGTCAAAGTGCTGCTGCCATCGCCGTTGCATTGCGTCGGGACCGGCCTCCACGAGGGCCTCTGGGCTGAGCGCCGGCCCGTTGCCTGCCCTGAACGCGGCGGCGTTGACTCGAACCAGCTCATCGAGATCTGCCGGTCGGGCAGCGCGGATGATTTCTGTCGGGCGGTCGACGCGGCCCATCCGGATGAAGCTGTACCCCGACGGCCCGGCTGCCGTCGATAGGTTATCGTTCACTAGAGTGATCTATCAAGAGGAGGCAGGCGTGCCCCACCTCGAGCTTTCGGCTGGTCGCATTCAGTACGAGGACACGGGCGGCTCCGGACCGGTGCTGGTCTTCAGCCACGGGTTGATCATGGACGGGACCTTGTTCCCAGCGCGGGGTGCGCCGCGACCTCGGCCGCTACGCACGCAGTCGCCAGGGCAGGCGTGACCTGCGCGCCGCGCCTGCGAACGGCTCACCGGCTTCGACCGCCCGGCTCTCGTAGCCTGGGCGGCCGATGATCGCGTGATGGCCCCCGAGCACGGGCGCCGCCTCGGCGCGCTGCTCCCGAACGCCCGCCACGTGGAGATCCCTGACAGCTACACGCTGATCCCCCTCGACCAGCCGGTAGCCCTCGCCGGCCACGTACGCGCCTTCCTCGCCGAGCGCGCCGACGCGGCGGCGTGAGGCGCTCCGACAGCGACGGCCGCGCTGCGTGTCGACCATCCTCTGTACGACCCCGTCGTCCAGCGACGCGAGCACGACGACCTCGCCATCGGGGACAGGCAACGCGGAGGCGATCTGGGTCCAGCCGCGTCCGGTTGAGAGCGAGGAGAACCCACCGGGCTCTCGTCATGGCTGCGCCTGGGCGGCCAGGCACCAGTCGGACGCGAACGGCCAGCGGCCGAAACCCGTGTCCGGCGTGATGTGGCCCGCACCCTCGAACACCGTGGCGGTGATCCCGAGAGCGTCGCCGTAGAGGGCTTGGGCGCTGGCCGGGTTATACGGGTCGGCGTCCGAGCACGCAATGGCGATCTCCCCGTTCACGCTGGCTCGCACGGCGTCGGCGTCGAACGCCTCGAGGCCAAACGACGCCCCGCCGTCGGGTAGGCATTCGGATCCCGGCGGTGAAACGAGCAGCAGCCGGTCGACCGCGCCGCCCGCCCAGAGTCCGCGCTCGGCGGCACGGAACCAGAGCAGGCACGCCAGCGAGTGGCAAACGACGACCCGCTGCTCGCCGCCAAGCGCGGCGAGCTCCTCGTCCAGCACATCGAGCCACCGCTCCAACTGCGGAGCGTCGGGCTCGGGAAGCGCGGGGTAGCGGACCTCGTGGCCGCCCTCGACGATCTGGGCCGCGAGCAAGAACTGCCAGTGTTCGGGAGGCCGGTGGTTCCCAATGCCGTGCAGGATCAGAAAGCTCATGGTCATGACGGCAAGGTACAGTCAATTCGTCCCCGGCCAGTCCTGAAACCCCGCGAAAACACGGGAAGGCCGACCTCCCGCGCCCCTACCAGGAGGGGATCCTCTGCCGGACACACCTCGGGGCCGAGGTTGGCCGATGACTCCTTGGGGCCTGGGCAGTCTGATCTCTACAACGAACGCGAAGCGCGTGCTGCGGCGCGCGCGGAAGGGGAGCTGCCATGAGAAAACTGATCGTCACCGAGTTCGTGTCGTTGGACGGCGTCATGGAGGCACCGGGCGGCGAGCCGGGTTATGTCCACTCTGGGTGGGTCGGAGATTTCTTCAGCGACGAGCTCGGCGCGTACAAGCAGGATGAGCAGCTAGCGACCGACATCCTCCTGCTGGGCCGCAGGACGTATGAGAGCTTCTATGGCGCCTGGCCCACTCGCGAAGGCGCGTTCGCCGACAAGATCAACCGGATGCCGAAGTACGTGGCCTCGACGACGCTGACCGCACTTGAGTGGGAGACCGCGAGCCTGCTAGAAGGCCCGGTCGCCGACGGTGTCGCTGAGCTCAAGCAACAGGACGGCGGGCCGATCCTGGTCGCCGGGAGCCGCACGCTTGTCCGCTCCCTCCTCGAGGCCGGACTCGTCGACGAGCTCAACCTGCAGGTCTTCCCGCTGCTGCTGGGCAGCGGCATGCGCCTCTTCCCGCAGACCACCGGCAAGATGGCGCTCGAGCTGGTGTCGTCGAAGCCGCTCTCCAACGGCGTCCTACTGCAGACCTACAGGCCCGCCGCGGCCTGAGGCCGGCCCCGGGCCCGGCGGTCGGGGACGGGGGACGTCCGCGGCTGCCCACAACGACGGCCACAACCCGGGCGTGATGCTCGCGAAGGCCGGCGACGGGGACGCGGACTTCGCAGAGCACGCCGAACTAGAAGGCGATCGCGGCCACGCCATCGCCAACCACCAGCCTTGGCGTGACCGTGTGCAGTTGCTCGGGGATTGGAGTGACCGACGGCGTCGGGTTGATCGACATCGACACCTCCTTATAGACGGGCAGCAACATTCTGTCAGGCCGATCTCATCATCACCAGCCGGACGATCTACCAGGCGGCGACACTGTGCGAGACGAATTGAACTCTGCCCCCCGCGTGCCGATCCTCTGATCCTCTGTCGGAGCGACGGGTTCAGTCGGGAGTCAGCACACGCAGCCCCGCGGCTGTGGCCGCCGCTGTGAGCCGATCGTCGTAGCTGAACAGCGCCCCGAGCTCGGTGCCGATGCTCAGCGCGGTCGCCAGGTGGATCGCATCCAGCGATCGCATCTCGCTGGGATCGAGATGTCGCGCGATCGCCAGCACCGCGTCGTCCATCGGGACCAGCGCGATGCCGTTCAGGCTCGCCTCGGCCGAGTCGGCGACGTCCTCGCCCAGGCGCCGACAGGCGCGCACGGCTTCAACCCCCAGCAGTGCGCTTGATGTCCATGCCGACCAACGACCCAGCTCACGTTGCAGGGCGGCGGACTCGGGCTCGTCGACGATCAGCTTCACGTACGCCGAAGTGTCCAGGTACGCGAGCGTCGCACCGATTCTCAGCGGCGTTCCTCTCGCTGCTCGGTGAGTACATCCGCCGTCGACGGGCCGTCGATGCGATGGCGCGCCCCTAGGTTGGCGATCAGATCGCCTTGCGGGATCGTTGCGCCCCGCTCGGCGATCAGCCGAGCCAGCGCGCTTTGGTGACCACCGGACGGAGTCAGGCGTGCGACCTCGCTGCCGCGCTCGGTCACCACGAACGCCTCACCCGCCTTTACGCGCTCCAGATAACGGCTGAGGTTCTGTCGCAGCTCGCGCACACCCACCGATGACTCCATGTGCGTCACTGTAGCACAAGGTCGGCGCGAGCAACGCGACGCGAGCGCCTGCTATGCGGTCCACGTTCCGCATTAACTCGTTCAACGAGACCGGAGCCGGGCTCAACCCCCCGACCTCCTGGGTGCGATGCGGCCGCTTTGCGGGCGGATAGCAAACCAGCAGATGCAGATTTGCAGGGGATTCGTGAAGCCATAAAGCCCTTGGTGGGCGGCCACTGCGGGCGGATGTCGGTCGGTAGCGGCGGATTCCTCTTGGATTCAGGCACTCTTGGCGACGAGTGCCTGAACGGCTGGCGGCATGCTGGAGCCAGCTCGTCAACCGGACGGAGTAGCCCCCAAAAAAGCATCTGGTAGTAGGGTCCGGGACGCTCGGTACCGTCGCAGAGTGCCCCGGCCTCTGCTCACCGTCGGCTACGGCAACCGCGAGCTAGACGACGTGCTCGCGCTGCTCCGTGCGCATACGGTGCGGTATCTGATCGATGTCCGCTCCTCTCCGTGTTCGCGGTTCAACCCGGCCTTCTCCAAGGGCCACCTGGCTGTCGCCGTCGAGAAGGCGGGCATCCACTATGTCTTCATGGGCGACGCGCTGGGCGGCAGGCCCGATGACGAGTCATGCTATGACGGGGCCGGGCATGTCGACTATCTCGCCTGCCGTGAGCATGCCGACTTCAAGCGCGGCTTTGAGCGGCTGCGGTCCGCATTCGAGCAGAATGCGGGCGCGGCGATCTTCTGCAGCGAGCTACGCCCGGAGCATTGCCATCGCACCAAGCTGATCGCCGAGGCCATGACGGAGCTGGGCGTGCCCGTGGGGCACATCGACGCGGACGGATCGCTGACCGGGCATCGCGCAGTGATGGAGCGCCTGGGGGACGCGCAAATGAGCCTGCTCGCGGGAGCGAGCGAGGCCACGCGCTCGCGTCGCGCCATCGCTGCCTTCTGAGCGCCATGATGCGGCGGCTGGTGACCGTCGGCGTACAGGGTCACCGTCTGGACCGGAGCCCCGTTCGAGGGCGCCTTGCTACGAACCAACAGCGGCACGGGCTACGTGCCCATCGAAGGCCCTTCCCAACCTGCAGCACCGGTTACTGGCTCCCAGACCAGCCCTTGAAGTTCGACGGTGACGGCAGATACGTGTTCCGCGCCGAGAATGGGCGGCGACGGATTCGCTACGTCGGCGTTGCCGACCCCGCGACCCGGATTGAGCCGGGAACGCTGGTCAGGGTTTCTCTGGCGAGACCTTGGTCGCCTTCCAATGCGCCCGCGGGTCTGTGCCTGCAGATCTCAGGTTGGTATCTCGGTCACGGAGCGCGCCGTACCGCGCCGGGCGATTGCGACGGCAGCGTGCCCCAAGCCAACCAAGACCGCGATAGTGGCGCCGGACCGCGGGCACATCCAGCCGAGCGGCTCGGTTGCGGCCGCGGTTCAGGCACTAGTGCCTGAACCATGACCGCCGATCACCGGCGATGCCCGCCGATCCGGCAGAACAGAAGCACAAAAGCAGCCAACGTGCAGGACTTCCTCGAGAGTGGAGCTAGCCGGGCTCGAACCGGCGACCTCCTGGGTGCGATCCAGGCGCTCTCCCAACTGAGCTATAGCCCCAACGCGCGGCGGCGGGCACCAGCGGCGTGTGGGGCAAGTGTACCCCGGGCTGGGCGCCCTTCCCACCAGCGCGCCGGGCCCCTCCCACGCTCCGGCTACCCATCCCCGCCGGCCCTCGAGCGGCGCTCCGGCCGGCCGCGTTACATTCACAGACGCGTCAGAGGGAGCCCCGCCCCGAATGAACTTTCGCAGCCGCCTCACGCTCTTCTTCGTGCTCCTCGTGCTCGTGCCGATCGGGTCGGTCGGGTTCGTCCTCTACCGCGTCCTCTCCGATCGCCAGGCCGGCCGGGACGACGCCCGCCTGGCCGAGGCCCGGGTGGCGGCGACCAGCGCCTACGGCGACGCGGTGGCCGCCGCTCGGGCAGCGCTCCCGGCGTTGCGCGGCGACGGCCCGCTGCTCGCCGCCCTGCGGGCGGGCGACGGTCGCCGCGCCACGGTCCTGGCCACCACCCTCCAGAGTCGAGCCGGCCTGACCCGGCTCCTGGCTAGCGCCGGCGGCCGGAGCCTGGTCAATGTGGGCGACCCCGGGGCGGTCGCGCCCTTCACCGCGCGGCTGACCGGCACCGGCGGGTCGACCGTAGCCCAGGTCGATGTCAGCCGGACGACGGCCACCGCGCTGGGTCGCCACATCCACGCGCTCACGGGCCTCGACGTGGTTCTGCGCAACGGCGCAGCCCCGCTGACCACCCCCTTCCCCCGCCTCCCCGGCTCGACGCTGCCGACGACGGGCTCGCTCGATATCGCAGGCCGCGGCTACCGCGTCGCCACGGCTCCCGTAGCCGGCTTCCCCGGACAGGATTTGCGCCTCTCGCTGCTCGCCGACCAGCGCGACACCCGCGAGAACATCAGCTCAATCGGCCTGCTGGCCGGTGGCCTGCTCGTGGGGTTCATCCTCCTGGCGCTGGTCTTCACCCTGACCATCTCGCGCTCGTTGCAAGCCCAAGTCGGACGCTTCCTTGCCGCTGCCCGCCGTGTGGCTTCGGGAGACTTCTCCCAGCCGGTGCCCAGTGAGGGCCACGATGAGTTCGCCGCGCTGGGAGTGGAGTTCAACAAGATGTCCGAGCAGCTGGAGCGCCGCGTGGCCCAGCTCCAGGCCGAGCGCCAGCGCCTGGAGGAGATGATCCGCCGCACAGGAGAGGCCTTCGGGGCCACCCTCGACCGCGGTGGCCTGCTCGCGATCGGGCTGCGCACGGCCGTGGAGGGGGTCGAAGCCGAAGGCGGTCGGGCCAGCGTCCGCTCTCGCACCGACCACCGCGGCCGGGAGCGTGCCCGCGCGGGCTCGCTGGGCGGTGCCGAGCACGTCCTGGGGGAGGCCGAGCATCAGGCCCAGAGCTCGGGCCTCCCCGCCGAGGTGACGGTCGAGGACCGCCACGCGCTGGCCTTCGCCCTCGCCGCGGCGGACGACGGCCAATCGCAGGGGGTGCTGTCCGTCCACCGTCGTCAGCGGCCGTTCACCCGCACCGAGCGCGAGCTCTTCCACTACCTGGGCCAGCAGACCGCCCGCTCGATCGAGAACGTCACCCTGCACGAACGGGTCCGCGTCCAAGCGGTGACCGACGAGCTGACCGGACTGTCCAACCATCGTCGCTTCCAGGAGAGCCTGGCCAGCGAAGTGGGGCGGGCCCGGCGCTTCGAGCAGCCCCTTGGGCTGGTGATGCTCGACATCGACAACTTCAAGCGCGTCAACGACACCTACGGCCACCAGCAGGGCGACCAGGTTCTCCGCGAGGTGGCGCGCGTGCTGCGCGAGACCGCGCGCGACATCGACGAGCCGGCGCGCTATGGCGGCGAGGAGCTCGCCGTGGCTCTCCCCCAGACCGACCTCGACGGGGCCTACTTCCTGGCCGAGCGGGTGCGCGAGGCCATCGAGTCGTTGCAGATCCCCATCCTCGACGGCGAGGGCGCCGTCGGCGTCACCGCGAGCTTCGGGGTCGCCGCCGTCCCCGACTCGGCCATCAGCAAGCAGCGGCTGGTGGCCGTGGCCGACGAGGCGCTCTACCGTGCCAAGCGCGGGGGCAAGAACCGGACCGAGCGCGCACGCGCCGCCGGGGCGGGCGCGACGCCGGCCGGGTAGTCTCTGGGGCCATGGCCGACAGCGTGCTGGAAGAGGCGATCCGCCAGCACCTCGAGCTCAAGCGCTCGCGCGGTGCCGACCCGGACGAGGTGGCGCGACTGGAGCACGAGGCGCTCGGGCCGGTCCGGCCCGCCGCGCCCGATCCCGAGACCGACCCCGAGCCCGGCGCCGCCGGGGATCCGGCCCTCGTCGGCGCCGAGGATCCCGCCCTCGGCGCCGGGGCGGGGGCGCCCGATCCGGGCGAGACGCAGGCGTTCGACCCGCTCCTCGAGGAGCCCGCGGCTGCCTCAGACCCCGTGCCCGACCCCGAGGCTCCGGGGCTGTCGGCGGGAGAAGCGCCAGTCGAGGCGTCGCGGCCGAGCGCCAGCCCCCCCACCGAGATGGGCCAACCGCCGGTGTTACCCGGGGCCCAGGCGCCGCCCGAGGATTGGCTGGCCGAGGGCGAGGAGCCCGCGCCGCCGGCGGCGCCCGAGCCGGATCCCGACGTGCTGGAGCGCACGCCCGAGTTCCTCGAGGAGACGCCCGAGCACGACCGCCTGTGGTTCGAGCAGAAGCCGCCGCGCGACTTCGACTTCGACGGCTGAGACGGCTCGTCTCCCGGCGGCGGGCCCCGCGCCGGCCCGGTGCTCGGTCAGGGGCGGGTGCCAAGCGTTAGACGGGTCGCCGCGAGTCGGCGCGCCCGGCTGGCCTTGGCGATGTGTGACCGTCGACTCAGACCATGCGGCCAGCCGAGCACCCGGCCGCGATACCCTGGAGGGCGAGATGGATCTCGTGGGCTCCGAGCGAGCCGCAGCATGAAGGATCACGCTCACCAGGACGCCTGGCGGTCCCTGCTCCACTCGGCTGACCGCGGCGCCGTCGATCGACCGATCTTCTTCGCGGCGGCGACGGTGCTGGGCATCGCCGTGCTCTACCTGATGGTGCTCGGCGTGGCCGGGGCGGACATCGCCTCGGCTCTGCCCCTGGTGGTCGCGGCGATCGGGGCTGGGAGCCTTGCCCTGTGGGGGTGGCATCGAGATCGGCTCGGTGCCTTCGGCGCCTTTGAGCAGCAAACGCGGGCCGAGCTGCAGAACCGTCGCCTGCGGCGTCAGCTTGTCGAGATGCACCGCGCGCGCGAAGCGCTGGCCGATCCCAGTGACGTCCCGACAATGATCGTGCAGATCGCCACCGGCATGTTGGAGGCCGAGAAGGGCATGCTGCTCCTCCCTGCCTCCGACGCCGGGGGCTCGGCACCGGCCGGGCGCAACGGCCATGGTCCCGATAGCTCGGCGCCAACCGCCGGCGCCAACGGTGACGGTCCGGCGGCGCCCGAGGCGGGCGCCGCAACGCCGGCCTGGGAGGTGGTGACCTCCGTGGGCTTCAGCCAGGCAGCGGCCCGGACCGAGACCGTGGCGCGGGTCGCCTCCGCCGCGCTTGACCGCGATCACGCCTTCCGTGACGACCGCCCGCCGGACCGGCGGGGCAGCGACGGCTCCGAGGCCGAGCTGGAGATCCGCAACCTCGTTGCCGTGCCGATCTACGTCAAGGACGCACTGTGCGGCGTCGTCGTCTGCGCCAACCGCGAGGACGGCTTTGCCGAGTTCGACGACGACGTGCTCCTCGCCCTCGGCGACCAAGCGGGCGCGGTGCTCGAGAACGGTCGCATGCAGACCGAGATGCGCGACTCCTACCTGGCGATCGTGCGCATGCTGGCCGAGACGATCAAGGTCAAGGATCCCGCCCTGCATAGCCACTCCGACGAGGTCAGCGACTACGTCGTGACCGTGGCCCAGCGCCTGCGCCTCAGCGGCGAGCGGCGCGAGCGCCTGCGCTTCGGCTCGCTCTTGCACGATGTCGGCAAGATCGCCATCTCGGAGCAGATCCTGCTCAAGCCGGGCCCCCTCGACGAGGAGGAGTGGCGTGAGGTGCGGATGCACCCCCTGATTGGCTCGCGCCTGCTGCGCGAGGTCTCGTCGCTGGCCCCTCTGGCCGACGCTGTGCTGCACCATCACGAGCGCTGGGACGGCCAGGGCTACCCGGACGGGCTGGTCGGCGACGCCATCCCGCTGGAAGCGCGGATCATCGCCGTCGCGGACGGGTTCAGCGCGATGACCGCGGAGCGCCCGTATCGCGATGCGCTGACCGTCGAGGATGCGTGCGCCGAGCTGGAGAACACCGCCGGCAGGTGTTTCGACCCCCGTATCGTCGAGATCTTCGTCGGAGAGGTGCTCCGCCGTCCGCCGAGCCGTTCGCTCCAACCGGTCGGGGCAGCGCTGGCCCAGCTCGACGCCACCGGGCCCGGCATACCGCGTCGGCCCACGTCGCGCCCGACCGGCTCGACGCCCGTCTAGCGACGCCCGGCTAGCGGCCTGGCCTTGGCGTCTCGGCCTCGGCGGATCCCTTCGCGGGCGAATCCAGCCGCGCTCGGGATGCCGGCGATCCGCCGGGCGAGCCCGGTTCGCGCTCCAGGCCCTTCTGCTCGAGAAGCTCGAGGTCGGCGGCGGCCAGCGCGTCGGCGAGGGAGATCTCGGGTCCGAGCTCGGCCACCCCCCAGCGCGTGGCCAAAGCCCGACCATTGGAGTCGCGGCAGCAGTCCGCCAGCGCCGCCTGGACGTGCTGGACGGCAGGTGCCGCTGCGGCGAGCGGACGGCCCGGCAGGACGACGACGAACTCGTCGCCCCCCCAGCGAAACGCGCGCGCCGGGGCGGCGAGGGTTCGTTCCAGCGCCTGGCCGACGAGCTGCAGGCAGCGGTCTCCCTCGCGCAGGCCCTGGCGGTCGTTTATCTGCTTGAAGCCGGTCAGGTCGAAGATGCCGATGGTGCACGGATCGGCCCCCTCTTCAACGGCGCGCTCGACCTCCTCGAGGACCTCCTGCAGCGCGCGGCGGTTGCCCAGCCCGGTCAGTTCATCGCGTCGCGCCAGCTCGGTGAGGGCCACCCGGTCCTCTCGCGACGCCTGGCGCTGACGGCGCAAGCGGGCAAACAGGAGCGCCACCAGGGCGGCCAGGGCGGCCCAGAGCAGCGCGTCGATCAGAAGCTGCGCGCCCTCTCGGCTGTCGGGGCTATCCCCGATCAGCGGCAGCAGGGCGGTGAGGTAGGCTACGCCCAGCACCATGAAGGCGCGGGTGGGCGAGCTGATGGCCACGCCGAAGGCGAGCCAGAGGAGTAGGAGCTCACGCTCGGGCTCGCCGCCGGCCAGGGCGACGATGAGTCCGACCTCAGCCATGCCGATTACGGTGACGCCGAGGAGCTGGTCGACGCTCAGCGGGGTTCCGCGATCCACCAGGCTCCAGGACGCCGTCGCTCCAGCGGTGATCGCCAGCCCGGCCAGCACCCACCCGGCCGGTCCGATCCCGTCGGTCGGCGGGTGCAGGACCAGCAGCACGGCCTGGAGTGCGGCGACCAGCAGCCCGACGAACCCGGTGATCGTCGTTGCCGCCGCAACGTCGACCTCGCCGGGGGTCGAGCCTCGTGCCGTCGCGCTCCACCAGGCCCGCAGCCGGGCCTCCGGGCTCCGTCGATCAGGTTGGTCGGATGGCGGGAGCATGGAGAGGGTTCCGCCCCGGCTCACGACACCACGCCCACGGCGCCGTCGACCTCCGTTTCGACCCGCGGCGCAGTGTTGCATCCCGGGGTCTTCTCCCAGAGAGTATGCGCCGTACTAGGCGGCCGACCGACCCACCGGCCGATTGGCCCCGACGAGTGCTGGCGCCCTCTGCGTGGCGCCCGACGTATCGACTTGGCCGTCCATGTGATCGCTGCGGGGGCCGTCCCGGGCTCCCGAGATGTCGGATCCCTTGCCGACCACGTCGGCGAGCGTTGACCCTCCACAAGCGTGAAGACGCTGGGCGAGTTCACGGTTGATGCGGAAGGGCCAGAG